>CENV01051836.1_pt1 | contig 24428 bp, 22 predicted proteins | sample 530231 | NCBI WGS metagenome assembly CENV01 (sample SAMEA2619815, study PRJEB7988) | marine metagenome | biome: marine biome (ENVO:00000447); feature: surface water layer (ENVO:00002042); material: "saline water (ENVO:00002010), including plankton (ENVO:xxxxxxxx)" | depth 5 m | reverse complement strand
ACCTGCACAGGATGCTCACTCTGCTGCTTATGGTAAGATAGTAGACTTTTTACCACCATGGATGGCATCATCAGGTATGATTTCTCAATCTTATATGCTACGTTCTGGACGTGACCTTGATATTGATCAAGTATATAATCAAGAAAAAGATGTATATGTAAAGGGTGGTAAAATTATTGAGTATGGTGATGGTGTGCCAGTAGATCCTAATAGATCAACTAAGGGTGTAAATAATAAATCAGAGGATACATTATATGAAGAGTACTTAAACTTTGTAGAAAGAGAAGTGCAAAGGTCAGGATCTATATATAATCTTGCTCTTAGAAAGTATAAAAGAAAAAATCCAGGAGCACTTGAAGAAGAATACAAACTTTTATATGAAGAGGATGAGGTAGAAGTTATGTGGACTGAGTGGCTTAGAGAAAATGAAGATCAGACAGTACCAGGATGGAATGCAAAAGAATCAAAATTAAGATTTGCAAAGGCAGAGGACTTTACATATAATAAAAAGGAAGATGAGTTTGGGCCTAAATATATAAAAGTAGATATAAGTCAAGAAGAAATTTTGGGAGCACTGCATCAGTTAAATAAACCAAAGTCAAAAGAAGAGTATATTGATTATAAAAATAAATTTAAAATAGAGCCTTATGAGGCAGCAAATAATAATATACTTCTAGATACTAAAATAGCATTACAGTCTAATCCAAGAATGGAAGCACCTTCTGAATATAGTAGTGTTGGTGTTGCTAATGAGCCTACTTCTATAGATCCATTAACTGATTTACTTACCAACTTAGAAAGTCAAGTTAAGTCTTTTGCTAATAGAAAAAGAATTTTTGATTCTTCAACTGATACAGATTTCTTAAATGATATACTAAGGATATATGATAGTTTTCATGATGGTGCAAAGAACATTGGTTCTATAGTTCCACAAAACTTGAACTTTCATATATTTTCAGAATATGGTTTAGATTTAAGAGATGGATCACAGTTTGGCAAACTAGTTATAGATGGTCAAAACTATAATGAATTTACAAACCCTTATATTTTAGATCCAAAAAATCAAAATGAACTTATAAGAAGAGCGTTTATGGGATCTGCAGAGATCACAGGGATGACAGACAATGCTAAATACAATATAGCATATTTCTTAGGTCTTAATAAACAAGCACTATCTACAGTAGCAAATGGTGTAGCACTTGGTATGCCAATTAGAATTCCTGTAATGATGGTTAATCATCCTACAATTAAAGATGTATATAGAATGTATAGTAGTAAAATTAGAAATAATGAACCTGCTAATATTTCTAAAATTATAGAAAAAAAGATAGAAGCAATGACAACCGATAAACCATTCCTTCTAGAAAATGCTGCTACTTTACGTATGTCAACAGAAGTTTTAACAGAACAATTAAATGCATGGGAGTATGTTGGAGGTGTAAAAACTTTAAGTAAAACGTTTACGGGTGAAGTTGAGGTTGGCTCAGAAGCATATGAAAAATTAGAAGAAGCAGAGCTTAAAGTTTTACAACAATTTTTAACTTTAGAAAGAATTAAACGAGCAACAAATAAGTTTATTGCTCTACCAAACTTTATAGATGGTATAGGATCATCAACTTTAGACCTAGAAAGATCTTTAAAATCTTTAGATGACTTAGATATAAATAAATCAGATAGTGATTTTAAAAATAGTAGTGTACCTGTAGACTTTAGAAAGTTCTTTGGTCAGATAAATGATATTGGTGGAGTTAAAACACAACCATATTTGACAACATTATATAGAATGGCAAGTATGATTAATAAAGTTACTCCTTCTGTGTTTATTTCTAAAACAAAACCTTTTGAACAAATAACTGATATAGTTCTTTCTCACTATAAAGGTGCTGCAAGATCTGTTGAGAGTAGAGGTGAAATAAAGAAAAGTATAATATCATATTTAACAGCAAAGTCTTTTATACATAGACTAAAAACTAGAGGTGATGGAAAAAGGTTAGTAACACTAGATAATGGTATTATATATCCTGAAGCAAGTGAGAATACACCATTAATTATTATGGATGTAATGAGAAGGCTTATGAAAAATAATCCTGATAGTTACTTCTTATATGACTTCTTAAAACCTATTACATATGATAATCCTAATAATAAGCAAATGATTGATAGGATTGTTGCAAATACTTGGAAGACAGTTCCAGATGCAATGATGATAGAGATAGGACGTGATATAGCAAACATCTATACAAAAGATGAACAAAACTATCAAGACATGAACCATCTATTAAACTATTTATTAGTTAAAGATGGCTTTACTTTTGCAAGAGATTCTTTTATAAATGTTATGCCTCCTGTAATGTTGAAGGATATCATTAGTGCTGTAAGCCCTGCACATAGTCTTTTAAAATCAGAAACATTAGATGATACAAGATATAGAGAAGTTTTTGGAGCAACGTTAAATGAAATAACTAATCAAGTTGTAAAAAGTATATTGCTATCACATAAAAATAGTTTTAATTTAAAAGTTAGTAGGGCAGGTAATGCAAGATTAGCATTAAAAGAATTTAAAGATGAGTCAAGTTTAAACTATAATATAGCTGCTGAAGATAGTAGATATAAAAAAGACATATCATTAGAAGAGGGATTATTTTCTGGTCAGATAAAAGCAATATCTACAGAGAATAAACTATATGCTAATGCAAAGAAGGGTCATATTATACGAATAGGTGCAGAGGGTAATCCATATGAAATTACTGATATAATAAGATTAACTAAGAAACAAAAAAGTGTAAAAAACTTTTCATCAAAATTTTCTATTTTAACAGGATATACTAAAGAGTATTATGATGCAATGTCTAATACAGATTCAAGACTAAAAGGTTATTTAACTCTTGTAAAGAAGACTACAGAAGAAGTTGCAGAAAAACAACCTGCAGCAGTTCAAGGTGGAGCAGTTCAATTTGATTCAGGTCTAGGTGAAACTTATGTAAACTTATTTGCAAAACTTGGCCCTGCTCAAGATAGAAAACTCAAAGGTAGACTTATAAGAAAGTATGAAGCTCAAAAGAAAAAACAATATGGTAAACAACTTAGTGTTGAGGCTTTTAAAAAGAGATTGAGCTTAAATAAAAAACAATTAAAAGGAAAAGGTTTTGAGGTTGTTAATCTTACAATCAATAATAAAGATTATGACTTAATTAAATTCCCATTAGTTAGAAAAATTAAAACTGGGTCAGGAAAAGAGACAACGTTTATTACAGAAGTGTTAACAAGTGTTACTGTACCAAAGATTTTAGATAGAGGTGCTGATCAACAAACTTTAATGTATAATTTAAAATCAGAAACAGATGGTAGAGTTAGTGAAATATTAGGTGTTAATGCTATATACACTGAAACTGAATCTTTAGGTGTAGATAGTGCAACAGATATAGGTGATGTATTTACAAGTAAAAGACCTGCGTTTAGCTTATTGATGGAAAATAGAAAAGACAGATTAGAAAATAAGATACCTATGCAAGAGTTTATGGAAACTGATCCTACTAGCTTAGTAGAAGGACTAGCTGAAGAAGATACTAATCAGTTAGGAGAATTAGGTGATGCTATAAGTGCCACTGAGCAAGGTTTTAAAAATGAGAAAGGGGCAGATGTTAAACCAAAAGAAGTAAAAATAACTGAAGAGCAAGAGGGGCTTGATCCATTTAAAGATCTTGAATTTACTGCAGAGGAATTAGAAGAAGCACAAGAAGAGTTAGAAATAGATTTAACAGGATTAAAAGAAGATGCTCTTGAAATACCCGGTGAACAAAATGAGGATGTTAAGTTTTTGACTGAAGAGTATGATAAACTTACAGAGTCAGAAAAACAAAATATTGCTGTAGCAGAAAATTTAGGTGGTTTAGGTGTGAGAAGTGCAGAAGATTTGATAGCTTTGTATCAAGATCCTAAACAACTATATGATACAAAAGAGGAATTTATGGAGGATATTAAAAAATGTAAAGGTAAATAGATATGACATGTTTTAATAGAAATACAGCCCAATGGAAAGCTATAAATGCTAAGTATAAGAACCCTATAGTTGTAGATAGCATTATGACTAAGTGGCAAGAAAGTAATAACACAGAGGCCCTGCCTTCTTTGCAAGATGTAAATACATTCTTGAGACAAAAGGAAGAGGCTATGTCTGTTGATCAAAACTCATATAAAAATATATTACTAAATAATTTTTCAAATAGAAATTTAGTAACAAGAGTTGGTGACATGTATATGGTTAAACCAGATCAAACTAAAAACACTCAAAAGATATATAGACTTATGAAAGTTTGGAGTGTTCCGCCTTCAAGTTATAGTGTAAAGTTTATGGGAGATGGTTTAGTTTTAGAAATAGATGCTTCTAAGTTTAATAAATCTAATATGATTCTATCTAGAGATAATGATGCTCACTCACTAGATGTTATAGATCATATGTTAAAAATGTTTCCTCAGCTTGATATAGATGTAGTTAGTAGACAAGAGGCACGAGCATATTATGATAATCTTAGTGAAGAACAAAAAGAATTAAGTTATGGATCATCATTCTTTAATGTTAAAGCTTACTATGTTGATAATACAGTTAAGATTGTAAAAGGTAGTGTAAGCCCGGAGACAGTTGCTGAAGAAATACTACACCCGTTTGTAAACACAGTGGAGGCAGAGAACAATGCTTTATATAAAAATTTATTATCAGAGGCTAAAAAGATATATCCAGAGCTACTAGAACAAACACAAGAGATATATAAGAACTATACTCAAGAGAACTTAGACAGAGAGTTTTTAACTAAAGCGTTAAGTAATAACTTTAATAAGGAGTTTGAACAAGAACCTACAAATACTTGGAAGCAAAGAGTAATGGACTTGCTAAAGTTTATTGGTAATGTTGTAAAAAACTTATTTAAATATATATCCGGGGCTAATCTTTCTGTAGCAGATATCAAGTCTACAAGTACTATATCAGATATAACTAAGTTATTAAATACAAAAGATTTAAAGTTTAATTTAAATGATGAGGTAATTAAAAATACAGCAGTTCAGTTTGCATTGTCTGATAATAGATCTGCATTAATAACTCAAATAAATGAAGAAGCAACTGATAAACAAAAAGATATAGTTGATAGACTTACATATGCAAGTAGAGAAGCAGAAAGAAACATAGAAAATTTTACAGCAGCAGATTATATAAAACAATTAGAAGATCCTATAGTAATAAATGTTGATGGTAAATACTATAATATAGATGATGTTAATGATGTAAGTGAATCTGTCATGGATTATATGGGTGTTGAACTTGATATTAGTCAAGAAGGTGTAACAGAAAGATCACAAGATTTAAATATAATTGCAGAGGCTGTTATATTAAATCAAGATGTTGACATATCTAAGTTAAAGACAATAAATAATGAAGACTATATAAAAAAAATATATGAAGGACTATCTGAAAGAGTAAGAGGATATAAAGAAATAGGTGCTGTTATAGTCCCAAATGTAGTTGTTGCAGATACAAAGTCTAAACGTGCTAGCACAATAAGTTTGCTTGCTATTGAAGAGAATGGTGATCTTACACCTATAAATATATTTAATGATATTGGAGATGCGGGTATTATTGAAACTTTAAAGTTAAATCAAAATGGAGCATTTTCTAAATTATTACCTGATGGTATTACAAGAAAGATGTTGTTTGGTATAGAGGCTAGTGCTCAACTAAGGATATTACAAAATAAAGGCTATAAAACTAGTGACAAAGCTAAGACAATAATTATAAAAGCAGATGGAACAGTAGAAGCCCCTATCTCCCAAGATATATCTAATTATACAGATTACACAGATCTTATTGTAAAACCTCTTACACGAGACAGAAGTGTAGAAGATGCATCAGAAAATTTATCAGAAGAATTATCTAAATTATCAGATGAAGAAATAGAATCAAATGCTTATGAAGCTGCAGCTAAAGATCTTAGCAACCGTGAGGTTTTTGAAGGGATAGCTACAAATAAGTTACGTGCAAAAGTATTAGAAGACTATAGAGTTGAATTTATAAATCTACAAAAAGCTACACGTGCAATCAATTCACAAAAAGTTTTAAATGATGATGGTTCTGTTGCTGCAAAGACACTTAAGTTTATTGATATAAATAATAGTCTTATTTCACATGGTCTAGAAGCAGGAGCTTTTGATCTTACCTATGAAAAGATGTTAACAAATGCATCAAAAGAAATTGAAAAGATGGCGGATTATATAAATGATCCTAAAAAAATGGTAAACTATAAAGATTATTTAAGTGCACTTGACTTCTTTGGAAACTTTATTGATTCATTTAGTAGCTTAGCAGATGCTTCAGCTAGTCTTGAAGAACTTAATATAGAACCTAATGATATAAAATTTTCTGATTCAGAGAACAAGTTAAGAGACAAAGTAAAGAGACAACTTAATAAGTTGATGGGTACTGGAAAAAATAAAAAATCTCTACTGCTTGAAGGTAAAAAGTCTGCAATCAAACTCTATATAATGAATAATACTAATAATCCATTTTATAGTAGAGAGTCTGAAAAGTTTGATGAGGCAGCATTAGATGATCTTTTAAATTTTATACAAGATCAAACAAGTACTGATTATTATCTTGGTACAGTTGCAGGATCAGATAATCCTTTATTAGCATTAGCTGATCAATTATTTAAATCAACTAAGATAAATGGGATGAATACGGTTGAAAAAAGGATTGAGAATGAAGTTTTACCGCTTGTTCAGAAGTTGGAAAGACTACAACCTTCAACAAATATATTAGGTCAAAAAAGATTTGTAAAAGATTTCTTTCATTACATGTATGAGTTTAAAGAGAATGGAGACTTTACTGGTAATATTGTACAAAAAACAGATTGGAAAAATTATCAAGCTATATGGGACAGAGAAACAAAAGATACTAGAGATGCTTTAGGAGAACCGTTAGAATATATAATTAAAGATGCAAGTGTTTTAACAGATAAGGATAAAGCTCATAATATTAAAGTTCATAAAGCTAAAGTAAGAGCTGCAAAATTTTATGCTCCAGAAACTGTAGAAAAAGTTGATGGTGTATATACATATAGAGATGGTGATTATCACAAACACACCGATGCTTATAAAAAAGCTAGAGCAGAAGTTGCATATTTTAATACTGTTAGTGGTAAATGGCAAAAGAAATCTGATGTTAGTAGATATAAGTATCAAAAGTGGAGAAACAAATGGAAAGATAAACCTGATAAAGATTATCAAAAAATGGAATATGATTTTTTAGGTGGTGGACCAACAGGTGTTGTAGAAATTTTACCCCCAAAAGATTTTGATAGAAAAGTTGTAGACGGAGAGTTAACTAGGATTCCTAGAGATGTATCTCAAAATGGAGATAATCTTGTAAATCCAAAGTATAAAGCTATAATGGAAGTTGATCCAAATGATCAGCTAGGTGTAGCTAAAAAAGAATTCTATTTAATGTATACAAAGCTTATGGAAGAGTATTTAAATATGCTCCCTGCTTCTGCTAAACAATCATTTAATGGTAAAAGTCCTTTAATATTTAATAAGTTTTTTAATAATTTAAGTAATGAGGGATCTTACTTTACAAGGATGTATGAAAAAATGGGTGGATGGAATTTTGCAAATAAAGATGCAAGAAAGAAATTTGCTAAATCAAGATTAAATCCATTAAAACCTACTATGGCTGCAAGCTCTGCTTTTGATAAAATTGCTGGTGTGCATATAGAACTTCCTCCAATTATGTATGTTGGAAATGCAAAAGATGATAATGCTATTGAAAAACTATATGAGTTAAAAGAAGAGCTTATAGTTAAAAGAAATAATGATGAAATAACATCCAAAGAATATAAAGAAGAAATTGAAAAAATAGATCAAAGGATAATGTTATTAGAAGATGCACCTACAAAAAATGAAATGAGTTTAAATGCTGCTAGTAATTTAATAGATTTTATGGCTATGGCAAATCATTATGATAATATGAGCCAAATAAAAGGTTTTTTAAATAGTGTGCAAGATATAATTGATGGTGCAAAATATCAACCGGGAGGTTTAGTGGGTAATAAAGGTTATACAGATCTTGCAGCAGGTATTGTTCCTGGTGTTGGAACTGGGCGTTTGTATGATCCACTTGAACCAGGAGGAGCAAGCACAGAAGGTTTAGCAACTAAACCAGCATCAGAATCAAAACTTCCAGAAAGATATAGAACGTGGATGAAAAATACATTCTATAGAAATATAGGAAAGGGTAGACAAGAAGCTAATATGCCTAAGATATTAAATAATTTTAAGTTTTTTACATCATTCTTGTATGTTGGGTCAAGTCCTATTGCTAACTTTGGTAACCTTGTACAAGGTACAAATGCAACATGGAGAGAAGCTGTAGGGCAAAACTGGGTAACTAGAGGATCTGTTGCTAGAGCAACAAAAGCTTATTATGCCACTGCACTTCCTAGTTTATTTGCTAAACTGGGACATAGAAGTTCATATGCATGGCTTACTGGTGCAGGTAGATTTGATAAAATGAAAGCTCCTAATGAATACTGGGCATCAACTGATTATTGGAGAATGATGGATAGTTATGCAGAAGTTGCAGAGATTGGGAGACAAAGAGCTCAACAGGCAGGCGTTGCAGAAAGTGCCGCAAATATAGCCTTTGCTTTAAATAATGGTGTAGAATATAAGGTTCAAACAATATTAGGTAGATCTTATCTAGATACTATTAAGATGCAAGTTAGAGATAAGGATGGTAAAGTATTAGAAGAAAAGTCTTTATTAAACATTGGTATTTTTGACTCAACAACAGGTGAATATAAGTTAGATATTGCTGCTGAAGGTGGTAGATTTACACACTATATGGATACTAAAAATAGAACTCTTAGTGTTACTGAAAATGGTGATCAAAGAATTGCAACTCCTGTTCAGACAAAACAACAGTTTGAAAAATTCTATGCAAAAATAAGAAATGATATAAGAGAGCTTAATATACAAGCACATGGTAACTATGCTTATGATGATAAAACACAATTACAGGCAAGTTTCCTTGGTGAGCTTGCAATGCAGTTTGGTAAGTGGGTTGCTCCTTTAGGTAGAGCAGCATATTCTCCATTGTATTTTGATGAAAACCTAGGTTGGGTAGAAGGTAGACAAAGAGCTCTTGGTAACTTTGTAGCACAAATATATAAAGGAACTGCCAAGGCAACTTTTGATGCGCAAAATCCTGATATATCTTTGGTTAGAAGAAGAAATGCATATAAGGTTTTATATGATTATCTTGTAATAGCAACATCTTTAGCTTTAGCCGCTTTCTTATTTGGAGGTGATAACCCGCATGACAAAGGAACTTTTTTAAGAAGATTCCGTTATTTTGCAAGATACTCATTAAGAAAGTTAGCAAAAGAAGTATTATTCTTTACACCTTTTAATTTACCTGATTTGATAACTATGAAAACCACGGATCCACTTCCAATTACTAGAGTTATAGGAGAAATGGTGGACGTGGCAACAAGCTTGCATCATATACCATATATACAATATGCAAAATATTTTGATGAAGATCTTCTTAGAAAACTTAAAAGAGATAAAAGATTCTTCTATCAAAGAGGTAATAAAAGAGGTCTGCCTAAGTATATTAAAGAAATAGGTGATATAACTCCTTGGGCATATTCAATTCAAAGATGGAAAAACTTTGATGATGAAACAGATGTATATACAGGTAACAAATAGTTAACAATTCCTTAACGTATACTTAATATTAGATTTGTATATTATTTATATGAGAGTAAATGTTACCAATTATATATACATAATGCTAATGGTTAGTGCTTTTGCTTTGGGTCTTTTGATTTAAAAGGACAGTGTTTACAGCCACTACCACAGCAATATCCTCTTTTTAGATGATATGCTACGGTCATGACTGTATTACCGTCTTTGTCTTTGTAAAAATATGGACTAAATTTACTTGACTTCACAATTACCACCAGCACATGCTAGCTCTCCTGTTAGATTGGTTTCATCATTTTCTTCAGTGATCTTAGATAGATCAATATCCATTAATGACTTAATCATTTCATTATACTTTTCTTTAGAAATATCTTCAAAAGGAGCTTGGGTATAAGTACCTCCGTCATATGGAAGAACAGCTAGACCGTTGTAATGATCTCTATTTTTCCACATCCAGTCACCAGCTAACTCCCAGTCTTCATCTTTTAAGCTGATAGTAGCAGATACATTATGAGTATTAGACCCAGATCTATGTCCAGTCTTTACCCACTCCGTTGCCACTCTTTTTACTCTTTCAAGTAATTGAAAAGCAGACTCAGTTCTAAGAATAGAGCCTTTAGGAGCTGATTGAGGTATGCTTATTACAGCAGTATCATGACCACGGAACACACAATCCTCTACAAGGGCAGGATGATTGTTAGCAAGGTATGTATATATAGCTTCATTCTTACCTACACGTATTCTTCTAATGTAGTAATCATTATGCCATGCATGTATACCAGAGCTAGTTCCTAATGTTAATGATGTTGTACCAGCAGGTTTTACTGTTGTTGTTCTAGCAGCCCTTCTGATACCAATTAATTTAGCAACACGTGTATTCTCTTTATTAACTACTTTAGCGGCAGCTTCCATATCATACCCAAGTATTCTGCCAGATCCTATACCAGTCATAGATACACCAATAAGTGCATCTTTTTCTGTAGTCTCTTGCCATACTGGTCTGAGGTAGTGGAAGTTAGTATATCCCGCTTGAAGTGTTCCTATAAATGCAGCAGCTTTAACTCTTAGTTCAAGATCTTCTTGAGATTCAATGTTGCTTACATTAACTTCACACAAGTTACAGAACTGAAAAGGACGTAAAGCAATCTCACAACAAGGATTAGTTCCCCAGTCTTTGTCATTGTTAAAGTAGATACCAGGTTCACCGGCTTTACTTAACTCAACTCTCTTCCATAGATCCATAAAGAAAGACTTAGTTATCTTATGTCTCATTAGAACAGCAGAGTTATTAGCTCTACCACGCTGAGGGTTAAGCTCCCACCATGCACCAGACTTGCAAGATATCATCTCATCATCATCAGCACTAAATAAGCTAATAAGAGCAGCACGTCTAATCCCACCAGCTAATACAGCATCAGCTATGTAACATATAATATCATGTGCTTCAAGTGTACTAAGTGAATCACCATCTTCTTTATTTTGAAGAACACCTGTGATCTTAAGTATACATTCTTTTAATGGTTGTGGGCCAGGAGCTTTACCACCTGATGTTACTAACCTAGCACCTTTAGGTCTAATATCTGAATAGTCAAATACTATGCGTGAGCTTTTACCATTTAAGTAAGACTTCATTAACATCTTAATAGCATCTGCCCAGCCTTCTATAGAGTCACCAATTAGGTAACGTCTTGTTCTTTTTTTATATGGTTTATTGATTAGTGGTAGTTTATCTACATGATGTCTTTGTACAGAGTAACCAACACCGGTTCCTCCAAGTAGCAAAAACATAGTTTCACTAAATGCATCTACACTATCTATAGGAAGATAAGCACAGTTATATATTCTATTAGGAGAAATTTCTATTGGTTTGCCACCAAACTGCATAGATCTCATAGATGGTAGTACTTTTTTATCAAGCACGTAATCATAGGCCCCTTTTATATCATCTGATAGTTTAGGATATCTTTTAAGGTGCATATTCATATTTCTAGTGACCAGTTCTTCCCAGGTCTCTCTTCTTTTTAATTCAGGATTATACCGTGCATATTTCATGTGGACAGTAATATCACTTAGAATCTTGTTATTCAATTCCATTTTATTGTATTTAGTAGTTAATAATTGAGATACCTGAGATAGTCAGGTAATAATAATATAGTGAAAATTTAATCCTTTTCTATTGTATAATCTGTATTTATGTAAGTAAAATGAAAAAATAAAAAACCTAAAGAGATTTTGATGGTTGGATTCCATCTTAAGGTATCATTATTCTTTCTATCAAATTGTGTCATATGTAGTCCTAATAGTGGACTATCTGTTAGAAATTCTATTTTAAATTCATGTGTTTTCATATTTCAAAGTTTTTTTTGTATATTATCTATATAAGAATAGCAAATATAATAATAATTAATTAATTAAAGTTATGGCTTCAAGAAAAAGAGCAGACCAAGAGAAACAATCTCATGGTCAAAGAACAAACGATGCATTAAACAGTATTACGCCAAGTAATAATTTATCTGCACAGTTATTGGTTAAACCAGAAACCCCACTTCCTACAAGTAAGTTTTCAGCAAAATTTCAAACAAAAGGTACAAGAAATCCTATTAATAGAGATGTTTTAATAAAACCTAGTACAAGACAAAGTAAATTTGCACCAGAGACTGTTCCAGATGCACCTAATCCTGCTATATATAGAAGTGCAAGACGTGTAAGTCCGGGCACTAGAGGTGCGGTTACTGCTGATAGACTGGCTTATTATACATTAGACCCAGCAGATCTAAGCCGTTATAATGTAGCATTACGTGCAAGAACAGATGCACAAAGTAGAAATACAACAAGATCTAATAATTTAGCAACTGAACTTGTAGCTTATAACAGAGCAAAAGGAGCAAGAGGAGGAGCAGGACCTAATAGGGTTTTATAAAATATAACAAACAAGAATATAAACAATTAAAATATTTTAAATATGGCAGAATTAAACAAAGCAATACTACCCAAGTGGGTTATGGCTAAAGACACAGGAGAAAATAAAAGTGTATCAGTACCTATTGGTTTGGGTGCAAGAGTATTTTTTAAATCTTGTAATACTGGAACAGGAGGTGCACCAACTAAAACATTAGTGTGTATATTGGATGCAGGTCATGATAGTGAAGGTGTTGTTGGTGCAAGACGTGATATGGCAATTGTATTTACACATGCTGATGACGATGCTACTAGACTTAATATAGTAAGAAATTTTACAAGGTGGGTAGCTAGAGCAGGATCTACAGAAATTACTAATACAGATAATAACAGAATGATATATCTTGATGGAGATGTTTTAAGTGATGTAAATACTTTTTTAGGAGCAACTGTTACTGACTTAGAGGTAGTAGAAGATATAATAGCATAATAATTAACTTAATAAATTTTTTAAACATGGCAGAATTAAATTTAGCAGCATTACCAAAATGGATTATGACATATGCTGATGACACAGAAGATATTATATCCTATCCAGTTGGATCAGGAAATAATGTTAATATGAGAATAGCAGATGCAAATACTCTTGAAATCTTTTTTCTAGATGCTGGTCATAGTGGTACTTGGTTAGGACATACTAGAAAAGATTGTAAAGCATCAATAACAACAACTGGTGAAGCATTAAAATTGCAAAGAGCAATTACAGAATTTTTAGCTAGAGCAGGTACAACTGAAATTACTAATCCAGCAAATGCAAGATTTCTTGAAATTGCTCCTAATGCAACTAATCTTGGAGTAGTTTGTGGATCAATTGTAATTGACTGGGATACAACTTCATAGTAATATGCGTAGAATTAGACAATATAGAGCGGGAGGTCCTAATAATCATGCCGGTCCTAGAAAGGTATCTAGGATTGGTAGACCCGCTGTATCTGATTTTGTAGATGTTCCTCAAATGGATCCTAATAAAGTTCCTAACCCTGATGAACAAGCAATGCTTAATCAACAATCTATAATGAATAATCAAAAAGAGATTATTAAACAACTTCAACTCAATAACCAACTAATTGAGAGTCAAAATAAACTTCTAGAAAATCAGAATAAGTTGACTTCAATGACAAATAATGTAAGAAAATTAAAAACGTCAAATCCTGGTGCTAAGAAATCACCAAAGAAAAGAGGAGGTGCAAACAAAGACAAGATGATTATATTTTCAGGCCAGGGTTATATGAGAAAAGGAGGTACAAAATGAAAGAAATATCAGAAGATTCCAAATTTGAAATAAGCCTAAAGACACTAGGTGGAATAGGTTTTTTAATTACTACTTTAGTAAGTATGTGGTTTGTTTTACAGGCAGATATTGCTGAGGCTAAAGAGCTACCTGTACCACCAAATCCAGATGTAACAAGAATGGAGTTTGATATGAAAGATAAAAATATACGTTTAACAATTCAAAATACTCAAGATGATGTTGAGGAAATAAAAGAAGATTTAAAACGTATAGAAGATAAAATAGATAGATTAAAATGAAAAATATATTCTTTATATTTTGTTTGATGTCTTCTATTGCCTATGGACAGGTAGAAGTTGTTCAATATAATGCAGGATGGAACTCTACAAATGATGTAGAATGGTGTAATGATTTAGTTGATTGTGATATAGCATATGTAGATATAGCAGACAAACCAAAACAACAAGAAAAACATAATATAGCAGTAGTTCCTACAATTATAATATTTGATGATGGTGAAGAAGTAAAAAGATATCAAGCAGATATATCATTTACTATGAAAGCAGATGCAAAAGAAGTGCAAGCATATATTGACGAAATACTTGCTAATAAATTTTAAAATATGAAAAAACTAATATTCTTATTACTAGTTCCTATACTAGTATTTACTCAAGAATCTTGGATACATATACAGTTACAAACAGACCAATATCCTGGTGAAACATCATGGGAACTTTATGATATTAGCGGTGCTGCAATAGCTGTAAATGAACCATTTTTATTGCCAGAATTTTTACATGATACTATAATAAGTATACCAGCAGGTGAATATATTATTTCATTAAATGATGCTTATGGTGATGGTTTAGCTGGATCTTTTTGGGGTGGTAATAATGGATGGTTTTCAATAAGTAATGCTTGTCAAGATAGTTTAATGTATGTAGAAGGTGCTTTTTATGAAGATTCAGTACTAACAACAGAACCTAGCGGACCAATATCTTTAGTAGATACATTAACTATAGCACCTTGTGCTCCTCCTTTACAAGGTTGTACAGATGAATTAGCAGAAAACTTTAACGAAGATGCCTTAATTAATGATGGTAGTTGTACATATATTTATGGATGTATAAATGAGTTTGCATTTAATTATAATCCACTTGCAGCAGATATACCAACAGGCATTATAACACCAGGTTCAACATGTAACTTGGTATCCTTTACTAATACTCACTTTGGAGTTGATCCCGAATTTTATTTACAATATCAAGATATTCTACAAATTGGTGCAAGAATATATGTTGGTGATAATGGACAACAATGGTTTATAGATGCTGTAGCTTTTGATGGTGGAGGTTGTAATTCACCCACAACATTAATCTATGTAGTATCAACACAAGCAGAAGCAGATGGAAACCCTAATACAAATACTCCAGGTGTAAATGTAAATGCTGTAGTAGGAGAAACATGGCAGGTAGATCCTTGTATTTTTATTTATGGATGTACAGACCCAAATGCATTAAACTATAATGAAGAAGCAGGTATTGATGATGGATCTTGTATTAACATACCAGGTTGTACAGACCCAGAAGCAGCTAGTTATAACCCTGCAGCAACTACAGACGATGGTTCATGTAATGGAGGAGATATAACATGCACAGCAGGTAAAACTTTAGTTACAGTTGAAATAATGGTGGATCAGTATGGCTGTGAAACTAGTTGGATAATATATGATCAGTATGGTGATGGAACACCTTTAGCAGAAGTAAATGATAACACAACGTATTGTGGTGTGCCAGTAGGTACTACAGTAGAATATCAAACTTGCATTGATGACAATACTAACATAATGTTTTGGTTACAAGACTCATATGGAGATGGTCTTGGTGGAGCTCAATGGGGTGGTATAGATGGTACTTGGGCGGTATATACAGAATGTGGTGATACAATATCAGAAGGTATAGGTGATTTTGGAGAGCTTATAATTGATGTTGGTCAAGTAACACCATGTGCACCAGAGACTGTACAAGGATGTACAAACAATGAGTATTTAGAGTTTAACCCTTATGCTAATGAAGATGACGGATCATGTGAAACAGAAAGAATATTTGGCTGTATAAACCCTGATGCTTTTAATTTTAACCCTGATGCAAATACACAACTATCAAACCCTAATTGTACAAATACATTAAGATTGACGGATTGGGCTGATAATGGTTGGGCAGGTTCATTTTTAGTAGTTACACAAGGTGATCAGTGGTGGGGGCCTTTTACATTACAAAGTGATCAAACAGTTTTTGAAACTGAAATTAATTTTAATACCAGTGAAATGGTTAAAGCTTATTTTTATTCTTTTGGTCAATCTCAACAAACAACAGAACAATGCAGCTTTGAAATAATTAACCCTATAGGAGACATTATATTAGAAGGTGGAACTAACCCTTATACAAATCCAATACTTTCTTATAATCAATACAACTTTCTATATCAAGGTCAAGCTCTGTGTGGTAATAACTGTATTCCTAAAATTTATGGTTGTTTAGATTTAGAAGCAGTTAACTTTGATCCAATAGCAAATACAAGCAGTAATGACTGTTATTACAACCCTGGTTGTACTGATGCAGCTTATATTGAATATTATAATTATATAGAACAAAATGCAATAGAAGCAGATTTTGATGATGGAACATGTGAAGTATATGCTATATTCGGCTGTATAGATGAAACTGCATATAACTATAATGAACTAGCAACAGTTAATCAAGTAGCTGTTGAAGATGAAACAGATCCTTGTATACCAACTATATTAGGTTGTACAGACCCATTAGCATTTAATTATGATCAAGAAGCAAATACTCTAGAACCAGGATCATGTCAGCCTGTTATTAATGGTTGTACAGACTCTGCTGCGTTTAACTATGATGAAGACGCTAATACAGATAATGACTCTTGCATAGAAATAGTGTATGGCTGTACAGATGATGAAGCATTTAATTACTATCCAGATGCAAATGTAGATGATGATAGTTGTGAACCAGTTGTTGAAGGTTGTACACAGTCAAATCAATTTAACTATAATGAGCTAGCTAATACCGATGATGGCTCATGTTATCCTTTTGTATATGGTTGTTTAAATCCAAACTCTTATACATATAATGATTATGATAATGATGGAGTAGGAAATCCATTAACAGGAATAAATGGTGTAGATGTTAACACAAATAATAATTTATGTGAACCATTTATATACGGTTGTTTAGATGAAACAGCATTTAATTATAATGCAGAAGCTAATACAGCAGATGAAAATAATCCATGTGAGCCATTTGTATATGGTTGTATGGATCCTACAATGTTTAATTTTAATGTTAATGCAAACACTGATGATGGATCATGTATAGAGTTTGCATATGGATGTACGGATCCTGAAGCATATAATTATGATGAAACTGCTAACACAAATGTAGGATGTATTTCATTTGTTTATGGTTGTACAAATCCTGATTCATTTAACTATAATCCACAAGCTAATACTACTGACAATAGTTGTGTTGATGTTGTTATAGGGTGTACAGATGATACAGCACTAAACTATGATCAACTAGCTAATACTAACTCAGGTTGTGTATATCCTGTTCTAGGATGTACTGACCCAACAGCATTTAACTTTAATGTAAATGCTAATATTGATGATGATTCATGTCAACCAGTAGTAATAGGATGCACTGATGATACAGCTTTAAATTATCAAATTACCGCTAATACTAATTCAGGGTGTATATATGCTATATATGGATGCACAGATCCAAGTGCATTTAATTTTAATGCCACAGCAAATACAAACAACGGCTCATGTATTGATGTTGTGATTGGTTGTACAGATTCAACTGCGTTAAATTATAATGAGTTAGCAAATACTAATAATGGATGTATATACCCTATACTAGGTTGCACCAATCCAGAGGCTTTTAACTATAATGCAGATGCCAATACAGATGATGGAAGCTGTGAAGGTGTTATTATAGGATGTATGGATTCTACCATGTTTAATTATGATTCTACTGCAAATACTGATAGCGGTAACTGTATACCTTATGTATATGGTTGCATGGATTCTACTGCATTTAACTATGACCCATTAGCAAATACAGATAATGGTACGTGTATAGAATTTGTATATGGTTGTACAGACACAATGGCTCTTAACTTTGATCCGTTAGCAAATACTTTAGATAATTCATGTTGTTATGTTGGAGGTTGTACAGATAGTACTGCACTAAACTATGATGAAGATGCTTGTTTTGATGATGGTAGTTGTGTAGTTATAATAGAAGGATGTGCTGATCCTAATGCATATAACTATGATCCGTTAGTTAACTTACCAGATAATACCACTTGTCTTTATGATGCTGGTTGCTATGGTGGACCTGGAGAACCTTATTGGTTAAATGATCCTTGTTATGCTTGGGTTATAGATATAGATAACTATTGTTGTACTGAGGTATGGGATGAGACCTGTCAATCTATGTATAATTATTGTGAAGAAGGATGGCCAGTTAACTTAGATGAGCTATCAGGTAGTGATATAATTGTATACCCCAATCCTACAGCAAATACATTTACTATAGAAACAAGACTAGATGTTGATGTAGAACTATATAATATGGTAGGAGAGATTATACAAACAGATAATATTAAAAGAATAGATTTATCAGATTATCCCGATGGAATGTATAATTTGATTATTACATATGATAAAATAAGAATAACCAAGAAAATAATTAAGTTGTGAAAAAAATACTACTAACCATATTATTACTATTATTGTCTTGTGTAGCACCTAAAAAGTGTTGTGCTCAGGATAGCAAGTTTAAAACAGAACTTAAGAAAACTTTTAAGTTCTCTACATTCTACGCTGCAGTAAATGGTGGTACCTCTATTTCAGATCAGAATACATATTCTATATTAGATGGACTTCAAACCGATGTAATAGAAACTCCATTTGACTATGCTTTTACTGTAGGTGTAAGAAAGATACAAAGATTTGGATACGAGAATAAAGCTAATACATTCAAAGATGGTACAGAAACTTCTTACTCTGATGCCGCTACTATTGGACGAACTAGAGGATTTGAGTTTTTGTTTGAGGCAGATTATAAAAGACAACAAGGTAACTCTTATGTAGACCAACATCACTTTTTACGATACTTAGCAGATAGATGGGTGGTTAAGATAGAGTACTTACAAGACGGCTTTGCTGATGTAGAATACATGGAAGCGTCACAACGATATAGACAAAAGATAGGTAGAAAACTTTCAGTTACTGCAGGAGCTGTACAAAGAATATCAGAACCTTACGGTTATGACCCTTTAGCTGAGTGGGTACTATCTAATGGAAACATACACTACACAAACCTTGCTTTAGAGGAAGGCTACACAATTGGGTTTGACCCAACAGGAATAAGCTACTTAGACCCTAGTGGGGCAGTCGTGGCTACAAGTAGTGAAGTATGGGAAGAGGTAGTGGTCCCCCAAGTTCTTAATGATTATGTGAAATCAAAAAAGGATGCATTACCTGTTCAGTGGTGTCATTCTCTAGTAGTTGGTTTAGACTACTATCACTACACTAAAACAATATGGTTTCATTCTTGGGCGAACCTACTACCGGTGCATTTGGATACAGGGGGTGAGTACTCATATCATAATTTTAATGGTGGCAATTGGATAGATTATTCAGGTGGTTTAATATTTGGTTATAAGATCAATAAGAACCTAGGTATCTTTATTGAAGGAAAATATAACAAATACTGGAACCGTGACTGGCATGATTTCAAGTTTGGAATAAACTATATCATACTTTAATTTTCACTTATTTTTTTGTATATTAATAATATAACATAAATTATTTTATTATGATAAATTGGATTAATTCCTGGAAATCAGGAAATAAGAAAGAGGTTTATGAATTAAACCTTAGACTTGGTAAATTAACATTATTAGAACTATACTTTTGCCCATGCTGGTTTTGTGAAAACAAACAGCCAAATTGTAAAAGATTTAGATTTATGATATTTAACTTTGGATTTGAAATATAATGGCAACACAAGCACTTAATCTCTCATTAAACCTTAATACTGCTGACACAGTTAGTGGTATATTTAGTTTAAATAGCACAGTTTTAGACACTGTAAATTTTGATAATACTGACGTAGAATCAAAATCTATGTCAATACCAACATCTGCTACAGAGATTATTCCAACTACTGCTGCTGATACTTATATATTCATTCAAAATACAGATCTTGCCAATTTTGTAACTGTTCAAGACGTGGCAAATAATACATATGCTAAACTCTTTCCAGGTAGCTTCATGTTTTTATGTTGTGACGGTGGAGAAGGATTAGAATTAATTTCTGACACTGCTGCATGTGTAGTTAATTACGCTAAATTTAAAAAAGTATAAACCAATGGAATTAGAAGGATTAAAAAATGTAAAAATTAGTGCAAACAGATCACAAATGACTTTTTGTGCTAGCTGTAAGAGTTGTCCAGCAATTGACATCTCAACCGAATCTGACAAAGTAATTGTTGGTGGAGAAGATGAAGGCTATACTGAGTTTACAAAAGATCAATTTGAACTTTTTGTAAAGACAGTTAAAGAAGGTGCATATGATAGATTCTTTGTTAAAGATAAGAAAGAATGTGTGTGTGGTACCACTTCAGATCCTGATGGATACTGTGATGGCTCCCACTCAAATGTTTGTGAAGATTAAAATATGGCTAAGAATTGGATAAAAAAAGCAATAAAAAAACCAGGTGCTTTGACTGCAGCTGCTAAAGCTGAAGGAAAGAGCATCTCAGAATATTGCAAGAATCCTCCATCTACTAAAGCAAAACGTAGATGTAACTTAGCTAAAACATTAAAAAGCTTTAAAAAAGCTGAAGGTGGACAGGTGCAGGGTTGCGGTTGTCCATATGGTATGAACATGGGACCAAATAGTTTATTATGATGTATAAAAAGAAAAAGAAAGATAAGAAAAAGAAAAAGACTTATAAGTGTGGGGGATCTCACATGATGATGTGTGGTGGTGAATATCACAAACCATTAATGAAGTCTGTGGGACCTAATGGGGTATTATAAATATTAAAAAATAAATATTATGTTTGGAAATAAAGAAAAAAGACAAGATAGAAGAAATAGAAGACAAGATAGAAGAGAAAAAAGAAAAGCAATGAAAAGAGGGTCGAGGGTAGGTGGTTATGGAACTGGTACCAGTGACATATTTGCTAAATATGGAGGTTCTGTTGGTTCTATTGGTCCTAACGGGGTATTGTAAATTTAAAAACTTAAAGTATGAGTATACTAAAAAAGATTTTCTCAGGTGCCGGAAGCAACTTGGTAGAATCAGTTGGTGGTGTGATAGATAACTTAGTAACAACAGATGAAGAAAAACTAGACGCTAAAAGAAAACTAAAAGAGCTAATCATGAATCATGAAGCTCAAATGGAAAAAAATATAACTGACCGTTGGACGGCAGATATGAATTCTGATAGTTGGTTAAGTAAAAATGTAAGACCTATGGTTCTTATATTTTTAATAGTATGTACTATGTTATTGATCTTTATTGATGCTGGTGCATTAACATTTACCGTAGAAGAAAAGTGGACTGATCTTCTACAGTTAGTATTAATAACAGTGATTGGTGCCTATTTTGGTGGTAGATCTGTTGAAAAATTTAATAAGAAGAAACAATAATATTTAAAATTTAAAAAAATGGCTGATAAAGTAAAATTTAGTTTAAGTTTAAACGGAAGTTTAACAGGTCAAAGTGATTCAGTAGGTATTAATTTTACTGACTTTGAATTAGACGTTGAAAATCCTTCTCTAACATCTGCATCAAGAAATACCGTAAATGGTACACCTTTTGAAATACTAGGAACATCTGCTGCACCTGCAGCTGGAGGTTCTACACAGTATGTGTATGTTAGAAATGTTGGTGCAAACGGAGATCTTAGTACTGGAGGTAAAGTTATACTTACAAACGGTGCTGGAACAAACATAGCACATTTAAATGTTGGTGATGCAATGTTTATACCTTTGATAGCACAAGCAGGTTTAAAGGCTGTATATGATAACTCAGTTACTACATATGTTTATGCTTATCTAAAAAGACATTAATAATAATATAAAATAATAATAAAATGAATTTACAAACTTTATTTAATCTTACAGGTACTATAACTGGTCAAAGTGATCCTGTGTCTATAACCTTAAACCCTGTTATTACTGTACAAGAAAGCACAGTAACTTCAGCTGGTATAACGACATATGCTGCTTTAAATCAATCAATTATTCCTACAAGTCAAGGTGATACATATTTATTTGTTCATAATACAGGAACTAATGGTGGCGGTACTGGAACTGGTAATATACTTGTTACTAATGATGGTGGAAGCACTAACTTAACTAAATTAGGAGTTGGTGATTTTGCATTTTTTGTAGTTGAAGATGGAACAGGTGCAAAATTAAAGTATGATACTGCAGTTACAAATGTAGTATATGCATTCTTTACAAGAGTATAATGGCGACAAAGAAAAATACATTTACATTTATGCCTAATAGTAGAAAATCTCATGGTAGACATGCTAAGAGTAGAACTACATTCAATAAGGGAGGTAGCAATTATACTAAAAAGTATAGAGGTCAAGGTAGATAATAACACTTCTTATATATCTCTGTAACCGTGCAGGTTGAATTTTACAGAGAACAGAGAGGGGGTTCACGCTACCATTGACCCCCTTTCTTTATAATTGAATTAATACAAATACTATTAATAATATTATTACTAATATTAATCTTACAACAGCTTCTTTTTGGTCATCAGTCATTTTAAAATATATATCTAATAGTTTGTAAATTAAAATATTTACTGTAGATCATTTTAAAGTTAGCTAAAGCTCTTGTTTTCTGGCGTATAGGATAACGCATTATTCCATTACCATTTTTGATCTCATCAGAATATTTCATTAATTCCCTTGCTTCCTCACTGCTTCTATTCATTTGATGAACATGATTAGTAAGTGCAATAACTTCACATTTATTCTCACCGGCTTTCTCTTTTACTTCTTTAAATAAACTTTCATACTCTTTACTCCATCCTGGATAAAATACAAGAGGTGAATAGTTTAAATGTACTTCCCATCCTAGACCTTTTAACCTATTAACATCATCTATTCTTGACGATATCTTCTGCATTTTAGGTTCTAGAATGTTAGAGTACTCTTGAGGCATAAGACTAACACGCACACGTGGCCTTTTATTAAAATGATTTACATCTAACTTAAGCAGACCTGGATACTTAGTAGCCATAGTACTATTAAGCTGTTGATGATCATCATACCTTTTAAGATAATCATGAAGTGGTTCTGGCATATGCTTCTGCATCAAAACTAAATCTGAATTACAAGCAATGTCTACCATAGTGTAAACAGGATCCTGTTGATTAGGAACTTTATTATAAGATTTTTCCCATTCTACTACAGAATTAAATATATCATTAACATTTTTGTTAACAAATACTCTATTACCATTAAACCTAGACATATAACAATAGGTGTCTACACAGCCCCCGTAGCACCCGTAAATTATATTTGGTGCTATGCAGTCACTACTATTGTTATTTGTCTTGGTAACTAATGTTCTAGTCTTTTGATATTTTATTGGCATTATATTTTAAACTCTTCAAATGTATCATACTCTTGAGCTTCCATATCTGCTATAAAATCTACAGGCCAACTAGTATCCTGCTTCTTAAGTGCAGCTTGACTAAGTAATTCTGCAGTCATAAACTCATGAAACTTTACTTGATCACTCATCCATGTACGTGGATGTGACTTTTTAAGTGCATGTGTTATGTGATTGTAGAATGTCCAAGCATTATTAAGATCAGCTTTATAATCATAAGATGGTTCTTTCATTTCTGCTTTTATGCAAGAAACTTGTGATGAATCAATAATCTCTTCATCTAAGAATAATCTTCCAACTAATTCTGCTTGATCTTTCTTAGGTAGAAATATTTTTCTCATCTCATTCTTATCATCAATTAACTTAGTATAATACTTGTTAGCTGATTTAATTTGTGAACTTATTTGAGTATGAATATCATGATCTGCTTTACCTGTATGTTTTCTAGCATAGTTTGCCATGTCTCCACATAACATACCATTGCTACATACATTTACGAAAGCTCCTACAGCACACTGAAACCGTGTACTTTTATCATAAGAATTAGTCCAAGCAAACATCATCCCCATTTCTTCATCTTGATCTGAAGCAAGGTGATAAACACCTTGTGCTACTTTAGCATTCATGTTTGCCCTGTAAAGTTCTTTAGTGATCTGAAATCCACTGTTGTCTAATAGAGTCTTAGTTGTCTCTATAACATCTTTATGAGGAATAACTGTGTAAGTTTTTCCATGATTAGGT
>CENV01002123.1_pt1 | contig 24577 bp, 24 predicted proteins | sample 530231 | NCBI WGS metagenome assembly CENV01 (sample SAMEA2619815, study PRJEB7988) | marine metagenome | biome: marine biome (ENVO:00000447); feature: surface water layer (ENVO:00002042); material: "saline water (ENVO:00002010), including plankton (ENVO:xxxxxxxx)" | depth 5 m | reverse complement strand
ACAGTAAGGCGGTATGAACGCCGCGGGCAAGATGGTTTGTGGAGCGGGTGGCCGGTAGCCCAGAGAAGAGTGTGGGCGCGCGGTGTTGTAGTGCCGCCGCCAGGTTTCGATCAGGACTTTGGCCTCCCTGAGATCATAGAAGATCTCCCTCGCCAGCAACTCGTCCCTGAGCTTGGAGTTGAAGCTTTCGCAGTATCCGTTTTCCCATGGGCTTCCCGGTTCGATATAGAGCGTCTTCACGCCGATACGTGCCAGCCAGTCCCGTAGAGCTGTGGCGATGAACTCGGGGCCATTATCGGAGCGGATATGCTCCGGCGGGCCATGATGCACGAACAGCTCGCCCAGCGTGTCGAGCACATCACGCGAGTTGAGCTTGCGTTCGACGCGGATGGCGAGACATTCGCGGGTGAACTCATCTATGACGCACAGCATGCGGAACACCTTGCCGTCATGGGTGCGGTCCTGCACGAAGTCATATGACCAGACATGGCCCTTGTGCGCTGGCCGAAGTCTTACGCACGAACCGTCATTCAGCCAGAGGCGCCCACGTTTCGGTTGTTTCATTGGCACTTTCAGCCCCTCACGCCGCCAGATGCGATAGACGCGCTTCTCGTTCACATGCCAGCCATCCCGTCTCAGCAGGGCCGTGATCCGGCGGTAGCCATACCGGCCGAACCGTTCCGCCAGGGCGATGATGGCTGCTGTCAGCACATCCTCGTCCTGACGCGGCACGCGCGGCTTGCGCTGAGTGGAACGGTGCTGGCCGATCACACGGCAGGCCCGGCGCTCGGTTGCGCCGAGTGTCTCAACCACATGATCGACCGCTTCGCGTTTGCGTGAAGGGCTTAGAACTTTCCCTTGATGACTTCCTGAAGGATCTGGTTGTCGAGGGTCAGATCGGAGATCGCCCGGCGAAGCCGCGCATTCTCCTTCTCGATCTCCTTCATCCGCTTGGCCTGGCCAACCTGCAGCCCGCCATACTCCTTGCGCCACCGGTAGTAGGTCTGCTCCGTCACGCCGATCGAACGCACGGCCTGACCCGTCGTCTCACCGCGAGCAAGGCGCACCTCCACCTCCCGCAGCTTCGCAATAATCTCTTCAGGCGTAGATCTCTTGCCCATGTCTCAGCTCCATATCTGAAGCCGGAACTAACTCAAATAATGGACCACTTTTCAGGGAGCAGACCAGGTTCGCATGCCAGATATTTTCCGCGACAAATATCGGGTTGATCAACATGTAGAACGCCAGCTCTTAGCAGATGCTGATTTGCGCTCTAGACTCCTGTTTTAGTGACACTATCGATTGTCCGAACACCTATTCAGAAGGCCCGTTGCCATGCTCACAGAAACCGAAAAAGATCTATGTGCGTCTCGCCCGAACAGCGTGAGCTATGACCGTGTCCAAGACCTCCACTTTCTCGGAAACTATGTGCGCCGTCTGCCGGTGAATATGGCCCGAATGATGGAGAATGCGCATGATTGGGAGCATCTTCCTTATGTTCACGCCTCGTCATTCGCGTCGATCGATCTGATCAGCAAGGGCCCCTGGGGGTGGCGCGCAAAGATCGGACTTCCTGGCGGCGATGATTATCAGCTTTTGGACCTCATCGTTGATGAGACCAGACACTATTGGGTATCCACGGTGTTTTCCGGAATGGGAACAGGGACCGAAATCCATACGCAGGCGACAGAACTCTCTGGCGATGAGATAGAAGTCGATGTCCGGTTCTATTTACCCGAAGCGCCTGCGGACAACACCGTTGCCGACTTCGTTCTGAAGTATCTGACAGATCAGTATCGCGTTTTGTACGATGAAGACCTTGGCTTAATGTCGGGGCGACAATCTGCGTTGGATGATCGGATAGCGCGGCGCGATGAACCGCCAGGTCTAGCGTCGGTTTTGGTGGGGGATGTATCTGAGCTGGACCCGCTCGGAACTCATTTGGTTGAGACGCAAGCTGGTCGTTTCTGTGTGCGGCGATGGCGCGATGAGTGGATCGTTCATAGCGCCATCTGCCCTCACATGCTCGGCCCCCTAAATGAGGCCAAACTTGATGAACGCGGCAACATCACCTGCCCATGGCACGGTTACAGGTTTGATGTTGCCACGGGTCAAAACATCGACGGAAAGTGCAATGACCTAGCGCAAGCACCGCGACTGATAGAACGCAACGGCAAGCTCTATTTTGACTGAACCTCAGGGTGCGCATAAGCATTTGAAGTGAGTGCGAAATGGGAAGTCTCACATTTTCCGGATCGAGTACGAAACCATATGCTCGCGCTAAAATCCGTGGTGATCTTTGCTCGGTCAGCAATCGCGGTTTCATGCGCGCTGAAAGTGACCGAGGATCATCCAGGCGCCGATCGCGACAAATCCCAAGCCTGCAATCATCTTCAATGGCAGCATGCTTAGCCAGCGCTCTGCGGCGGCTCCTAACATGACGGCGATCGCCGTAGAAGCGGTCAATGCGGCAGTGGCGGCAAAGAACACAAACCATTTGTTCCGATCGCCGTCCGATGCAAATAGCAACGTCGCCAGCTGGGTCTTGTCTCCCAGCTCAGCCAAGAAAACGGTTACAAACACTGTGAAGAAAGCTGTCATTTTACGCTTGTTCCCTAATGGCGTGATTGATCGCGTCAGCTAGGGTGACGGGCATTTACAGCGATTTCTGCTTTTGCCAGAAGGTCGCAGCGACACACGATCATTCCTCGGTTTTGCCTTCAATGAGCTGCAGTACGCCCAGATCATTCTCCAGGGGCTGGCCGGCCTGCGCCCAGGTCTCAAACCCTTCATGAGCGACAACGCTTTGGTATCCTTGCGCATCGAGCGCTTTTTTGACGAGCGCTGCTCGACTTCCGGTCTTGCAGTAAACAATGATTTCGGTTTCCGCGTCGCGTACTTTTTCGGCGACTTCAAATTCGACCCGGCCGCGCGGAATCCAGATCGCATCCGGAATATGCCCAAGTTCGTATTCGTCTTCGGTTCGCACATCGATCAATATCAGGTCAGGATTTTCGGTCTTTCGCTCCTGAACGTACGTGTTCCCAACAAATTCGATCCCATCTTTCGCCGCTTCGACAACTGCGTCGCGGGTCATGGGTTCATCTGCATATGCGGCCCCTCCGAAAATCACGAGCGCGCAATAGATTAGTGAACTCCGCATCATTGATATCTCCACAATATGTTTTTCATCTGCCCAACTCACCCCGGCGCTCAAAGCGCCTGTTTGAGATATATCTCGGCATTAAGCTACTACGCGAAACGCAATCAGACCCCTGTAAATCATCTTCAATAGCGTTCCGATGCCGGCTCTATTCTCCAATGTCGGCCCTTAATACAACAATTGCTCTTGTCACAGAACTGATTGGGCGCGTGACCCATCTCAAAAGTTTTTCGCTACGCCTCTGAGCGACTCGTTCGATCCACTACACATCCGACGACGGCAGAGAATCCAGCTTTTGCTGCATCGTTTTGGCGGCTCGGGAGCATGTTGCCAACTGTTCGGTATAGCCCTCAGTTTCAAAGACCCGCGCTGCCTTTTGAAAATGGGCGATGGCGGTTTCGCAATCATGGCGAACGCTGGTTGTGCCATCGAGCTCTGAATGGGCGGCATAGATGGTCCCCAGATAGGTCTGGATCCTCGCCCACATCAGTGGATCACTGCCTTCGGAGAAGACTTTCAACGCTTCCTCATAGGAGCCGATGGCGCGCAATAGATACAGCTCCGTCAATTCGTTCTGCAGCGCCATGGCGTGAGCCTGTAATATCGTCGCCAATCCATATTGGGTGTGGCCGTACTGATAAGGAAAGAAAGACAGCGGATAGACTTCGATTGCGGCGCAATAGGCGGCGATTGCTTGTATGCGCATGAACGCCTTCTCATCAGCGTTCTCGTTGAGATCAGACAAGCTCGCCAAGACGTTGCCGGTATTGACGTGAGCCGCAGCCCAAATGTCGGGCTGATTGGCCTGTGCGCTAAGTGCTGTCGCACGCCTAAACGATTCGAGTGCGGCGTTGAGCGCCTCGAGATCGTTGTTTTCGGATTTTGCGAGATGCGCCGTTCCGAGATTGTTGCTGGCGTGACATGCGAGTTCAGGGAAATCCTGTTCAAGCCCTTTTTGCGCCAACACTTTTTCAAATAACGCAATGGCCTCGTCAAAATAGATGATCCCCGCCTCACCGCCGAGCTGTTTGCCCTTATCCATCAGGCAGTTGCCAAGGTTGATCTGTGTTGTCGTGGCAAAAAAGGCATCTTCGCCGTGAACAAGAACGGCTTTGGCCTCGCGGTTCAAACGGATCGCGCGGTCGATGAGGTCGCTGGCTTTATCCCGGCTTTCCTTGAGCGCTTGGTTTCGGGTGATAAGTGCCGCTTTGTATTTGAATTGCGCTGCAGATTGTTCGTTTCCTTGGTCAAGCCTGGCTTCTGTCGCCTTGTCGAGCAGGTCAGAGGCGACTTGGAAATGGCTGTCGAGGGATCGGCGGCCCGCCTCATAGATCCGGTTGGCCACGACATCCAGAGTCATGACCGATTCATCCACATCGAAGGCACAAAAGAAATCTGCTGCGCCCACATAGGCATCATATGCGCCCAGGCGATCACCACTGAGGAGTTTGACATCACCGCGCGCGATGCGAATGGCTGCGAGCTTGCGGATCTCGCTCAGCGTATGCTCAGTCTGGCGCAGTGCCTCGGCCTGTTCGAGATATCCATCAGCTGCTCCGAAGTCGCCTTGCTCCAGGGCGGCTGTGGCATTGTCTTTCAGCCTTGTTAGTTCGATTTCTGCACCTTCGAGCGTTTGGATGCGGTCTCGCAGTTCGCGCCAGTCTCTCGCCTTGGCTTTTAGAAATGAGTCGACCTCGCCGAAACTCGCATCTGGATTGTCATGTTCGAACTGATAGAGCAGGGCGTCGATCAAGTTGCTTGCATTTCGGTAGGCGTCTTCAAGGTCGGCATCCGGTTGAAAGTCACTTGCGCGCATGCACTGGGTGAGTTCCTCATCACTGATTTTGAGAGCCACAATCAATGGATCGATAGTCTTGGGATGTGGGTTCGCGACCGTGCCGCTCTCGAGCTCGCTGATGCGACGGACCTTGCTCGGCGATTGGTAAGCGTCTTCAGACAATTGCAATTGCGTCAGACCAAGGATCGTTCGTTTTTGCTTAATCAGCGCGCCCAGTGCGGCGCCAAAGCTTTGTTTCTTCATATGCGCATGTGCTCCGCATCTCTTCCGCAATTCATCCGCATATCTGGCACAACATATCACGCGACGTTGTGACATGGGCTGCCCATGAAGGGCGGCCCGATCAACGGAGCCTTCATGTCATGCAGACCCTATCCATACCGAAATTCACCCTATTGATAAGCATCGCCTTGCTCGCGGGATTAGATATCCAAACGATTTTGATCTTGCTGAGCGCGTTATACACTGTGATTGAAGAGCATTAATTGGTGAGGCCCAAAGCATCGTCAGGCTTCCACGGTGAATTGACCCATCATACCAGCATCCTCATGTTCGAGAATATGGCAGTGATACATGTAAGGCGTGTTTGGGTCGCTATAGTCGGAAAATGCGAGCAGAAGCCGAACCGTTTCGCCAAGTGAGACAAGAACGGTATCCTTCAACCCGCTTTCGGCCGCCGACGGCGGACGACCGTTTCGGTCAAGTATCCTGAATTGTACATCATGGATGTGGAATGGGTGTGCCATCATCGAGGTATTCTCGATGTGCCAGATTTCGCTGGTGTCCAGTTTTACCCGTTCATCAATCCGGGTCATATCCATTGTCTTGCCATTGATCGTAAAACCTCCTCCCATCATCCCCATCGGCATGTTCATGACAAATCTGCGCGTTCGAACGGCGGCGGCGGGATTGGGTCTAGGCAATTGTAGCAGTTTCCCCGGCACCGGCTCGGCTGATCGCCGCGTAGGCGCTGGCAGCAGCGATAGAACCGGAAACTCTGGACCCGACCCTCGCATTTGGCGATTGCCCATCCGGCTTCTCATCATGCGCCCGCCCATCATCGAATTCTGGACTGGGTGGGCGACAAGCTGAGCGGGCTGGCCGTTGCTAAGGTCAACGAGAATCTCTGCACGCTCACCAGGAGAGAGGATAATATCTGTCAGAGGCACCGGTGCCGCTAGCAGACCGCCATCGCTGGCAATTTGGCGCATGCTGCGACCATCATTGAATGAAAATCTGTAGATGCGGGCGTTCGATCCGTTCAGGAGGCGCAGCCGAAGCAGGTCGGTTGTATATTCAAACACAGGGTCGATCGCGCCATTCACGAGAAGCGTATCTCCGAGCATACCCATCATCAAAGTATGCATCGAGGTGCCATAAATAAGCTGACCATCACGCTGGAAGGCGCGATCTTGAACAATCAAGGGCAGGTCGGTTACGCCATACTCGCTTGGCAAATCCAGTGCGTCGCTTTCTTCGTCGCGAACATAGATCGGTCCGGCCAGCCCGCGATAGACTTGCGGGCCTGAGCGTTTATGCGCGTGCGAATGGTACCAGTAGAGTCCACCTCTCTGGCGAACGACGAACTGAGCTGACCAAGTTTCGCCTGGGGCAATTGCCTGATGCGGATTGCCGTCGAACCTCGCTGGCAGGTGAAAGCCATGCCAATGAAGTGTCGCCGTTTCATCGAGCGTGTTGTGGACATTTAGTTTGACCCTTTCACCCGACTGCATCTCAAGCAATGGGCCAAGATACGGTTGATTGATTCCGATTGTCTCGGTTTTCAAACCTTCCAAGAAATTCGAGGTGCCCGTCTGAAGCTGGAGATCATAAACTGTTTCAGCCCCCTTCCGCGTTCCTTTAAGTATTTCAGGCAGTTTGAAGGAGGATTGGACCGCTGATGCTGAGGGCCCCGCATGGCTTCTCAAGTTGGATAGCAGGGATAGGCCGCCGACGGTTGCAACCGCTGCACCACCGAGTCCCCAAAGTGTTTGTCGTCTTGTCGGCATGAGTATTGGTCCTCTCAGACAAGGAGCAAACTGATATACGGCGTCGGCCTTGTGGACGCGGTCGCAAGTTCTGGAGCGCTCCAAAAACCAGTTCTTTAGCTTCTGATTTGTATTACGCGACATCTCGCGCGCCCCCTCGGAAAACGATTTGTGATGCGTTTCCGTTTCGCGAGTGAACGCTTCAAAATCCCCGGCCGATATTGGAGGGACCAGCGGTTATCTCTAAGACCTCATACGGCCTCGAATGAACCTTCTAAGCGGCGTCGCGGCGCGCCATTGCCCTTGAACATCATCCAGACGAGATAGGACGACATCAAAGCACCGCCGAAACAAAAAACTGACACATAGGCATATGCAAAGAATGTATAGGTGGTGATGAGCACACCGAGCGCCAGCAGGCCAAAGATGCGTACACCGCGCACGGATGATAGCAACAGCGGCAAGATCACGACCGATATATAGATTGCATAAGTGACTTCTCGGCGGCCAACAAAGTCCAGCAGCTCAGTACCTTCATAGATGATCACGTGCGAGAGGAAGCGCGTGTTGAGCCAATCCGCATGCGCGAAGTAAGGCACATATTGCAAGGCGCCGAGCATCGCGCCGACAATGACGAATATGAGGAAGTAGGGCTTTCGCTTCGCCGGCTCCAAGGCGAAAGTCGAGACCGGGATCCAGACAGGCCATGCGAGCCAGGAAAAGAACATATAAATGAGTGAAGCGGTGGCAATGAGCTCAGTATTCTGGCCGGCGCCGGCCACCCAGACAACGCCTTCAGCAAGCTGTTGCAGTCCGAACAGGAGTGGCAGGGTTGCCAGTGGCAAATAGCGCCGGTCGCCCCGCCAGGCCTGGCGCATGCTAAGCGCGCCTGCCGGGATAAGCCCTGCGGCGGCGATGAAACTGACTTCTGCTGACAGACACATATTGCTGCCCCTCCGGATTGTTTATTTGTGGTTCAGGACACGCGCCTGCGAAACAGCCAGGCGCCTGCGGTAAGGGTCACGACAGCGATAACCGCCATGGGCCAGGTATGGTGGAAGAAGAGTTCAGCTGGCGCGTCCTTCATATAGACGGCCTTGCTGATCACGATGAAATGCATGATCGGATTGGACTCGTTCAAAGCTTGGAGCCAATCGGGCATATTGGCGACCGGGGTTGCATACCCTGAGAGCAGGACAGCTGGCATCATGTAGATGAAAAGACCGATGATCGCCTGTTGCTGTGTCGCTGCGAGCGAAGAGATAAACAGACCAATCCCGATGATCGCGGCGAGATAGATGATCATACTGGCATAAAGCAGAAGCAGAGACCCGCGCAGGGGAACATCCAGAACCAGCCAGCCAAGGATCAGCATTGCTGTCGCGCTTGCCAAAGCGATCATCAGAGCCGGCACCGCCTTGCCGATCAGAATCTCTGTTGGCCTGAGCGGCGACACAAGCAGTTGCTCGAATGTGCCAAGTTCGCGCTCGCGTGCGATGGACAGGGCCGAGACCATGAACCCGACAATCGCGGTCAGGACGGCAAACAGCGCTGGTACGGCTGACCAAAGCGGATCGAGATTTGGATTGTACCAAACACGGGTCACGACCTTGGTGAGGGTCGGTACACCGAGCGCGGTCGCTTGATCTTCGTTGAAATCCTGGACGATCCGCCCTGAATAACCTGCAAGGATTTGGGCGGCGTTGGAGGCGCGGCCATCCAGAATGAGCTGTACGTTCGCTGGTTCACCGCGCTCCAATTGCCGGGAAAAGTCCGGACCGATCCTCAAGACCAAATCGACCGAACGAGAATCAATTGCCGCGGCGATATCGGCGTCGCGACGCAGATAGAGAATTTCTTCAAAAGTCGGTGATCCCTCGAATCTGCTGATCAGTTCTCGCGCCTCGACGCCGCGATCCTGGGTGTACACGCCGAGCGTGACGCTGGAGATTTCCTGGGTGATGGCGAAGGCGTAAATCACCAGAAGGAAAGGCGGCGAAAACAGCACGACCCAGCGGGTTTGCGGGTCGCGGGCGCTGGCGAGAAGCTCCTTGACAATGAGAGACCAGATGCGTTGAAACATGACGCTATTCCAGACGCGTGCGCGTGGTCAGCGCCGTGAGAGCGAAGATGATGAGCGCAAACACGCCGAGCCCAATCAGATCCGGAACGATAACACTCCAGACGTCGCCTGCGAGAAATTCAGTTTGCAAGGTCGAGACATAGTATCGGGCGGGGACGCCATAGCTGATCAGGCGCAATGCGAGCGGCATACTGTCAATTTCGAATACGAAGTTCGAAAAATAGAAAGCCGGTAGGAAGGCGGTTAAAACTGAGGTTTGCGCGGCGACCAGTTGGTTGCGGGTCAAGGTAGAGATCAGAAGGCCCTGACCGAGCGAGCACAGCATGAAGAGCGATGAGGACAGAATGAGCACGGCGAGCGAACCCCGAAACGGCACGCCAAACAAAAGCACGGCTGTGATGACCGCGAGCGCCATGGAGCCCAGCCCGAGCAGGAAGTAGGGCACCAGTTTGCCAATCAGCAGCTCCAAGATACCAACCGGCGTCGCGAGCAATGCCTCCATCGTGCCACGCTCCCATTCGCGTGCGACGACCAGGGCGGTGAGGAGCGCGCCAATCGTTGTCAGAATGATCGCAATCGATCCTGGCACGAGATAGTTTCGGCTCGAAATCTCCGGATTGAACCAGACTTGTGGTTCGAGCTGCACACTTGGCGCCAGGGCCGGTCGTCCACGGCTGATCCATTCCTGTTCCAGCCAGTTGGCCCATAGGAGCTCGACATAACCACTGACCAGATATGCCGTGTTCGGATCACCGCCGTCCACGATAACCTGAATAGGCGCGCCTTCGGCCCGAAACGCCTTCTCCGCGAAATCAGCTTGCAGCACGATTAACCCATCCAATTCGCCAAGTGTCAGCGCGCGCTCGAACAGGCGACGATCCGGGCCCGTTTCGACCTCGAACAGGGTTGAGTTTTCAAGCGAGGCTTGGAAGCTCGCACTCTCCGATGACTGCTGCTCAACCACCAATGCGACATCAAGTTGGCGTGGATCAAAGGTTACGCCATAGCCGAACAGGAAGAGAAGCAAGAGCGGCATCACGCCCGCGATCAAGACGGAACTCGGGTCGCGAAGAACCTGGCGCGACTCCTTTACGATCAGACCGGTCAGACGTCGCCACCGCAGCGCAAGGGGTTCGCGGTCCTTCATGCCGCCTCGCGCTCTCGATCACTCTGCTCAACCAGCGCAATGAACGCGTCCTCAAGCGTTGGGTCCATCATGCCGCTTGCGCGGGCGCGGTCTTTCAACTCATCAGGTGAGCCACTGGCGATCATCTTGCTGCGATAAATAAGCGCCATCCGATCGCAATATTCCGCCTCATCCAGGAAGTGCGTTGTCACCATGATCGTGACGCCATTGGCGACCATCGCATTGATATGGGTCCAGAACTCTCGCCGGGTGCGTGGATCAACACCGGATGTCGGCTCATCAAGGAAAAGGACATCCGGTTCGTGCATAACCGCGCAGGCGAGCGCCAAGCGTTGCTTATAGCCAAGCGGCAGCCCCATGGCGTTGACATCCAGCCTGTCAGCAAAACCGAACGTCTCAATCATTTGAGAGATGGCGTCTTTGCGGGATTTGCCTGTCAGGCCATAAACACCAGCGAAAAAATCGAGGTTCTGCTGAACGCTAAGATCGCCATAGAGCGAGAATTTTTGAGCCATATAGCCGATCCGGCCGCGCGCCTTGCTTGGGGCGTTTTGCAAATCAAGGCCAACCACACGGGCCGAGCCCTCGCTCGGCTGGAGCAAACCGCACAGCATTTTGAACGTGGTCGACTTGCCAGCGCCATTGGGTCCAATCAGGCCAAAGATTTCACCGCGCCCCACTTCGAAGCTGATATTATCAGCAGCTGTGAAATCCCCGAACCGCCGCGTTAGCGCGCGCGCCTCTACCACCTGATTCATAGTATGTGCGGCGCTATCCTCTCGATTGGCAAAAGGTGACGTCGCGCGAAATCCACCGCCGATCAGATCCATGAAGGCATCTTCAAACCGCGGCGGGGTTTGCGAGATTTCAGCTGCTACGCCAGCATTCAGCGGCGTGAGACTTGGCGGATCGGCCCCTTCGGCCATGACCAGACGCACGCGGCTTCCCTGGATAACGCCGTCAATCACGGTTGCCAGCTTTGTTGCTTCGCTTAGGACTTCGCGGCGATCGGTGTCGATATGCCGGATCTGGTAGGTGCGACCGGCGACCCCGTCTGTGAGGTCTTGCGGCGAGCCTGCATAAAGCAAGGCGCCTTCATTCAGGAGCAGAACGCGGGCGCATTGTTCAGCTTCATCCAAATAGGCCGTGCTCCAGACGACGCCAATCCCCTGATCGACCAGTTCATAGACCATGCGCCAAAGCTCTCGCCGGGAGATCGGATCGACGCCAACGCTTGGTTCGTCAAGCAACAGCAAGTCGGGTTTCTTGATGAGGGCGCAGGCAAGGCCAAGCTTTTGCTTCATGCCGCCGGAAAGCGCTCCAGCCAGCCGGTTTGTAAACGGTGCGAGGCCTGTAAATCCCAAAAGCCGCTCAAAGGCCTCTTCGCGGTCTGACCCGAGAACTGACCGCAGATCAGCATACAGCGTCAGGTTTTCCTGGACGCTCAGATCTTCGTAGAGCCCAAACCGCTGGGGCATATAGGACACAATCCGGTGAACCGCTCCGTTATCCGTGACGGGATCCAGACCGTTGACAGTGATCTTACCGGTTGAGGGAACCAGTAAGCCTGCGATCAGACGCAGCAATGTGGTTTTTCCAGCCCCATCGGGACCAACCAGACCAGTGACTTCCCCTGCATTGACATGGGCCGTAACAGAATCGAGCGCCGCAAGGGCACCCTTATCAAAGCGCTTGCTGAGTTGATCTATCTGGATCAGCGGGCCCGGCACGCTCAAACATCCCGGTCGGGGCTGAGCATGACTGTAACCGGCATGCCTTGTTTCAGGCGGTGTTCTGGATCTTGAACGATGATGCGCACGCGGTAGACAAGGCTGGTTCGCAATGACCGGGTTTCGACCGTCTTTGGCGTGAACTCGGCGACCGGCGAAATGAACCCGATTTGCCCTGTGTAGACGCGTCCGGAGTCGGTGCGCACCTCGGCGTCCATACCGGCCTGGATCAAATCAAGATCTGGCTCTTCAATATAGGCGCGCACCCAGACCGGCGACGTCAAGGTTAAGGTATAAATGGTTTCCCCTGCGCCGATGATTGCGCCCGGCTCGCGAACACGTGTCAGAATGATGCCTTCATTTGGGGCGGTCAGCATCGTATCGGCGACGCGTTGCTCAGCCAGGGCGAGAGCGGCTTGCTCGGCGGCTAGCATTGAACGCGCCTGATCGATATCCTCAGAGCGCGGTCCGATGCGCGCCAGCTCCAAGCCTTTTGCGGCGGCGTCACGCTGCGCAATGGCCGCGCCATGCCGCGCTTCGGCTTCCTCATGGGCCTGGTGTGAGGCGATATCTCGCTCGGCAAGAAACTCCTGCCGCGACAGGGTGGTTTCAGCGACGGTCAGAGCCGCTTCTGCTTCGGCGAGCTGCGCTTCAGCTTGCGCGATTTCCTGGGGTCGGGAGCCGGCGAGCAAAACGTTGAGCGCAGCTTGAGACCGCGCAACCCGCGCTTGCGCGAGTTTCACCTCATTTTCATAGTCAATCGGCTCGAGTTTTGCGACAACTGCACCCGCAGCGACCTCGTCGCCCTCATCGACCATCATTTCGGCGAGGCGCCCGGGAACTTTGAAACCCAGATTGACCTGGCGCACATCGACATTTCCGAACACTTCGATATGGCCGAGTTCTTCATGGGGGTTGCGTAGCTGTGTCCAGCCGACAATCGCGGCAGCGAGGAAGACGATGGCGATGCCGATCAGACCATAGCGTTTTACCAGATTGGTCATTTGTGCCCCCATTCCTCAATAATACGCGTGGCCGAGTTCCTTCCCTGATAGGCGCAGGCGCGCGCCAAACATTTCAGGTGTAACTGTATTGATGCGCGAGAGGAGACTCTCATGAGCTGCTCTTCTCGCTCTGCTCCGTCATGAACAGAAACAGCATCGCCGCCGAGCAACTGATGAGCAGAAAACCATTCAGCGCCTCGACACCGGCGACGAAGCGCAAATGACCGGTTGGAACAATGTCGCCAAGACCGAGTGAGGTGTAACTGACGAGCGAAAAGTAAAAGACGTCCATGGCTGTCGTCGGCGTATCACCGCTTAGATCTCCTATCTCTAGAGCGCGGCCCAGGCCGTAAGCGAGGGCGTAAAGACTGGCCGCCGCGAGATGCGCAATCCCCGAGACGCAAAGCGCAGTGACCAGTTTGCGGCCACGATGATAGCTCGCAGCTCCGAGGTGGCGGAATGCGCCTGAGACAATCGCATAATGAAGCGCGCCGGATAACACGAAGGTGACTGCGGAGATGACAATCGCCAGGATCATGGCAAGAACCTCGCGGTGTGCCGGGGCCGCGAAAGCATTGTCATACGCCCCGCGATAGGATGCGCCATCGCATTTAAACCAATAAGGATCCAAGTCCTGCTCACCGTTCGCTCGCAGAACTCGATTAGGTTTACCCCCGGCGGACCAGTTACATCACGAGTGAGAATGCGCATGATCGGGCGCCTCCTTGTCGCGGATCCGGCCGAGATAGAGCGCTTCGAAAGCGAAGATTGCAGCCATTGACCCAATCGCGATGACGACAATCATTGGGTCTGCGGTCGCTTTGATGAACAGGAAGGCGCCAAGGGCAATCAGATCGAATAATATGGCGGCGACTAGAATAGAGGCGCGGGCGCCGACATCTTCGCGTAAATAGCGCAGCACGCCATAATGGATAATAATATCCATTACGAGATAATAAATTGCGCCGAGTGAAGCGATCCGCCCAAGATCGAAGAAAGCGGCCAGGAAGGCAGCCAAAACAACAGTATAGACAAGCGTGTGTTTCTGGATGCCGCCGGGCATGCCAAAATGCTTGTGCGGGATCAGGTTCATATTCGTCAGCATGGCGAGCATGCGCGAAACCGCGAAGACACTGGCGAGCAGTCCCGACGCGGTGGCGATGATTGCAATGATCACGGTAAACGCCACGCCAAAATCACCAAAAGCCGGGCGCGAGGCTTCTGCGAGCGAGAAATCCTTGGCTGCGACAATTTCTTCAAGTGTCAGTGAGGACCCGACCGCTAGAGCGACAGCCATGTAGACAACAAGGCAGATCGCCAGCGACCAAATGATCGCGCGGCCGACATTCTTATTGGGGTCTTTGACTTCATCGCCGCTATTAGTGATCGTGGTGAACCCTTTAAAAGCAAGAATGGCGAGGGCGACGCCGGCGAGGAATCCCGCAGGTCCAGTCTCATTTGTTGTGGCCGAGGAGGCTGCTTCAAAAGAAAGGCCGGACGCCCAGAGCGCAGCGCCAGCAAAGATCAGAATGCCGCCAACTTTCAGGACCGCAGCAACTTTGGATACGCCGCCAATGATTTTGTTTCCGGATATGTTGATTATAAACGCAAAAACGATCAATCCGACGGCCAGAACGGGTACCAGAATACTGTCTTTCGAAACATCAAAGAGTTGCAATGTGTAGGCGCCGAATGTGCGAGCGACGAGGCTCTCATTGATGATCATCGACATCGTCATGAGCAGCGCGCTGGCGGCGGCAATTGTCGTTGGCCCATAGGCTTTTTGAAGGATCATCGCGATGCCGCCGGCCGACGGATATTTGTTCGACATTTTGATGTAGGTGTAGGCGCTGAACCCGCTGACCATAGCTGCCAGTAAAAAGGCGAGCGGAAACGCCGGTCCTGAGAATTGCGCGACTTGCCCGGTCAGGGCGAAGATCCCGGCGCCAATCATGACACCGGTGCCCATCGCGACGGTTCCTGCGAGACTTAGCGAGCCTTTTTTATAGGTTTCGGATTTCATTGCCCAACCGCCTGTTCAGCCGGGAATCGGCCGACATAGCTCGCGAATACGCTTTGCTGTTCTGCACTGAACAGAATGACATCATAGGCGTCAGGCGGGCTTGTCGTTTCCATTCCGGGAGCGCCCATTGGCATGCCAGGCACCGAAAGCCCCGCCGCATCTGGCCGGGTTTCCAGAAGCTTACGAATTTCCGAGGCCGGGACATGGCCCTCAATCGCGTAGCCATCAACCGACGCGGTGTGGCAGGAGGCAAGTTCATCGGGCACGTTCAGCGAGGCCCGCACAGGTGCAAGGTCTTCGCGTTCGATAACACGTACTTCAAGACCATCGCGCTGAAGGTGATTTATCCAGGCCGTACAGCATCCACACCAGGGTGTTTTATAGACGGTAATGGTTTGCGCATTTGCAGGGCTCGCTAAACCGCCCGAGACGAAAAACCCAGCGGCAAGCGCGAAAAGGGCGGTGGCCAAGGCGCCAAGAATCCATTTTGACATAAGAGTTTCCTTCGAAATTATAGTTTGACGGAGCGTAGTCGCAGCGCATTCGCGATGACCGAGAATGAGCTGAGGCTCATTGCGGCGGCGGCGATAATTGGACTGAGAAGCAGTCCAAAGAACGGATAGAGGACGCCGGCAGCAACCGGCACGCCGAGCGAATTATAGATAAAGGCAAAGAACAGGTTCTCGCGAATATTGCCCATCGTCGCGCGGCTCAGCCGCTGCGCGCGGGCGACACCGCGAAGATCGCCTTTGACCAGGGTGACACTGGCGCTCTCCATGGCCACATCTGTACCGGTTCCCATGGCTATTCCGATATCCGCTTGAGCAAGGGCAGGCGCGTCATTGATGCCGTCGCCGCACATGGCGACGACCGCACCTTTCGATTGGAGTTCGCGCACGATCCGGTTTTTGTCTTCTGGTGACACATCGGCCTCTACCTCATCAATGCCGATTTGGCGTGCAACCGCTTGTGCTGTTGCCAGGCTGTCGCCTGTCAGCATGACGACTTTCATGCCAGCCTTGTGCAAGGCGGCTATGGCTTCAGGGGTCGTTTCTTTGATTGGATCGGCGACACCAATCAGGCCCGCCGGTTTGCCGTCCAAAGCGGCGAACATCACCGTCTGGCCGTCGCGGCGATAGCTTTCAGCATGGGCTTTCAGTGTTTCGTCAAAAGCACCGACCCGGCGCATCATCTTGGCGTTGCCGATGGCGAAAAGCTTTCCATCGACCCGGCCCTGCGCGCCTTCTCCGGTGACCGATTCAAAATCAGTCGACTCCAGGCGCGCTGCGCCGCGCTCTTCGGCCCCGTTGACAATGGCTTGCGCAAGAGGGTGCTCGCTTCCGCGTTCAATCGCGGCAGCGTAAGCTAGGAAGTCTGCTTCTGCGAGACCACTCGCAGGCTCGACTGTCACAAGTTTGGGGTGGCCCTCTGTCAAAGTGCCAGTCTTATCGACGACGATCGTGTCGACTTTCTCAAACGTCTCGAGCGCTTCAGCATTTTTGATAAGAATGCCGCTCTGTGCGCCCTTTCCTGTGGCGACCATAATTGACATCGGCGTTGCAAGACCAAGTGCGCAGGGACACGCAATAATTAACACAGCCACGGCGTTGACGATCGCAAAAGCCATGGCCGGGTGCGGCCCAAAAATCGCCCAGACGATGAATGTGATAATCGCGATCACGACGACGGCCGGGACAAACAGGCCGGCCACTGTGTCGGCGAGCTTCTGGATGGGCGCGCGTGAGCGCTGGGCTTCGGCGACCATGCGTACGATTTGCGATAGCATTGTATCTTCGCCGACGCGCGTCGCGGCCATAACGAGTGATCCGGTGCCGTTAACTGTACCGCCGGTAATTGGATCCCCTGCTGCTTTCTCGACTGGAATAGGTTCTCCAGTGATCATGGATTCGTCGACATTCGAACGCCCTTCAACAACCTCGCCGTCGACAGGTACTTTTTCGCCTGGCCGGACCCGTAGCCGGTCACCGCTCTGGACATCGTCGACGGAAACCTCTTCTTCCTGGCCGTCAGCCATGATCCGGTTTGCGGTTGGCGGCGTGAGTTCAAGGAGCGCGCGGATGGCGCCCGATGTCGCGCTTCGGGCTCGTAGCTCCAGGACCTGGCCGAGCAATACGAGCGTCGTGATCACCGCAGCGGCTTCATAATATACAGCGACTTCGCCGGCCTCATTGCGAAAGGCGTGCGGAAAAATGCCTGGCAAAGCGGTTGCAACAAGCGAGAAGACAAAAGCCACGCCGACGCCAAGCGAGATGAGGGTGAACATGTTGAGGTTCATCGTGCGTACCGATCGAACGCCGCGCACAAAGAAGGGCCATCCGCCCCAAAGGACGACAGGAACGGCCAGCGCGAATTGAGCCCATTGGGACCAACCGGCGGGCAAGAGCCCTTCGAGGGGTTTGCCGGGGATCAGGTCACCCATGGCGTAAATGGCAAGTGGGATGGTGAAGATGGCGCTGATCCAGAATCTACGGGTCATATCGTCGAGTTCTGAGGTGTCTTCTTCGCCTACAACAACACCTTCGGGCTCCAGTGCCATGCCGCATATCGGGCACCCGGAGTTTCGGACGTCGCGAACGTTTGGATGCATCGGACATGTATAGACCGTGCCTGAGTAGCCCTGCGGGACGAGATCATATTTGCCGTCCGCGCCGGCATCGGCGTCTCCGCCACCATGGCAACAATCATGATCATCCCCGTGGTGGTGATCATGATGTCCATGGTCGTGATGTTTATGATCGGTATTGGTCATATCCGCCCCTCCGGGGTTTGGCTTCAGTGTCACTCTTAAAGGTCAACGCCCGGGTTGGGCGGCTGATCCTTAATGGAGTTCTTGCATTAGGCTTTCTGGCGATTGAACAGCCGGTAGAGCGGCACGAAGACAAGCGCGATATACCAGCCGTAAACGTAGGACTCGATGAGGCCGAGGAAGAAGCTTGAAACCGAAATGAATTCAAATCCGGGTAGGAGCTGTTCCCACGCACCGTGCATGTGGAGACTAGGCGGTGCGACCAACCCCCATGCGATACAGAGCGTAAACGTGATGGCGAGAAAAATGGATAGGGCGTGCCCAGTGGGGATGAGGCGCATGGTGTTTTCCTTCTCTTTGGTTGTTGCCGCCACATAATTCGTGCGACAGCGATGCGTTGCTTCGAAAATGAGTTAATACCCATAGGGGGTATTGGTAACTCCGTATATATACTTAGGGCCCGCATCGCTTGTCTTGAGCAAGACAAGCGCGCCGACCAATCCGCGTTGGGTGAGGGATCAGCTGAGATCATCGACGGACACCTCCAAACCCGACAGGCCAATTTTTGGGGTCACCCCGAACCATTGTTGCAGTCGGCGTGTGAAATGCGCCTGGTCTGCAAAACCGCCCGCCGCCGCGGCATCAGCGAGACTGGAGGACGCCTCCATTGCCTTGGCGGCGCCGAGCAATTGCAACCATTGCAATAGCTTGCTGGGCGGAACACCGAAGTCCGCCTTGACGATCTCTCGCAGCCGAGTTGGAGACAGCGCGAGCTCACGCGCCAGAGCGGCGGGATTGGCGAGTGCGCGAACGTTGCCAAGGGCTTTTTGCAGGCGTGAATCTATGGCCGAACCAGGCAACCGGCCCGCGAACCTTTTCGCCCAATCGCGCGCCTGATTAATGTCGCTGATGTGCTCTAGAGCGGCTGATAGATCATCCGAAAGGCAGGCAGGCTGATTGCATTGCTGATCGTTTCGAATTCCGGAAAAGCGTGGATCGATATAGATCGAGCGCGTCAGGCGTCCCTCAGGACCGATGGAATGGGTCTGCCCAGCAGGGATGTGAATAGCCTTGCCTTTCGGGGCTATTATCTCTGAGTTTGTCGTCACCACGACTGCGCCATCCAGCCCGAGTATGACCTGATGTGCCAAGTGAGCATGTGCCTTGTTTTTGCCAAGGCGAGCGTCGAGCGCGGCCCAGCCGACCCCGATGGCCAACGCACCAGACCAGGGCGCCGCGCTCATTTCAATCTCCCCTGAGTGTCAGGCTCGGTTGCTTTAAGAAAAGCGTAGATCGCTGTTTCGCATTGACCGCATACGGTCCCGAGCGTGTTCGGGCTTTTGCTCGTCGTTTCCAGCGAGGCTCTTTCAAGGCCTCTGAAAATACCTGCCATCGCTCGTATTGCCCTGAGGAGATTTTCTCGGCGGTGTTCGATCGACTTCGCAAATGCCTCAGAAAGAAGAATGCACACCTCGGCCGTCATGAATGCCATTTCTGCAAACTTAGTTGCGGGTGTGTTTTCAGATGCGCCGTTTATAAGCTTCTCAAATTGGCTTTGAGCCCGAAGCAATGTTTCAATCAGTGAATGCGGCGCGGATGTCATGCGGCCACCTCCGGCGATACGGTTTTTTGGTTTATCGGTCGGGCGCGCAGCTTCAGAGCAAGCACTGGCTTTTCGATGACATGCCACGAAGTGGCCGCCACGAGCAGAATGAGCGGCGCAGTCATTATAGCCAGGGCAGCGGGGCTAAGATCTGGTTGGCCAACCAGAAATACCTGTAAAAGCGGATAGTGCCAGATATAAATCCCGTACGAATAGTCCGGAATTTTGGCGATGCGGACGGACGCACGTTTTGGCAATCCAGCTCGAAGCATAAGGCTTGTGAGGGCAAGGGTCGCAAACAATTCGCCGAGGGGGCCGCCGCCAAGGAGCGCGAACGCTGCAATCAGACCTGCGACCGCCAACAGGGGCGGCCTGCGCAAAATAGGCCACTGCCAAAGCGTCATTCCGAGCAGAAAGGCCGATGAGAGGCGGAGCAAGGACATCACGCTCGGCGGGAGCGCACTCGTATCGATGAACACAGGCGCGCCAAGATAGACCGATTGCACAAGCAAGAAGACGCTAAGAACACGCCATGGGCCGTTGACGGCGCCAAACATGAACGCGATGCCCGCTAGGATGTACGCTGCTAGCTCGAACCGAATGGTCCAGAGCGGCCCGTTAAAGTCGGTTTCCAAATTCTGAGAGAATATCTGTGCGGGCGCGCTGTCGGGATCGCCAAGCGCCAAGACTTTGTAGGTGTATTGCCAGGTCTCCGGCTGAAACAGTGATCCGCCGCCCTCGGCCGAATAGACAGGCGCGAAGACGAGGACAAAAGCTGCAAGTATAATCACCAGAGCCGGGTAGATCCGCAGAAACCGTGAAACTGCATAAGCCTTCATATCGCGCCTTGTATGAAGACTCTTGGCAATCAAGAGGCCTGACAGGACGAAGAACCCGTTCACGGCCATATAGCTGGCAGTCCATTCGTGGATGCGGAACGGTTCGAACCCTGTCGTGAGGAGCCAGATATGACCGAGGACTACAGCGATCGCCAACACCCACCGCACCGCGGTGAAGTGGTTTTGACCCATCAGCGGGTCCGCAAGCTGTGTTTGGCCACCCCCAGCCATTTATCAGTGCTCGTGATCTTCGGTGATCGGCGCGGATGACCAATGGACATGGTGAATCTTCCAGACCCCAGCGTCGCGTTTGAGAACCATGGTTTCCATAGCTTGGCGGTGCACGGGCTCGCCTCTATAGGCGCCGTTAATCTCCGATTGAGAGATCACCGTAGCGATATTGCCATTCTCGAGAATGTTTCGGTCTTTGAGATCGAATGAAACCGCCGCCGCATAGGCCATATCATTAGACATATGGTGGCCAGCATACTCTTCGAATGAACGCTCTGCGCCGCCGCCTTCTGCGATCACAGCGCCGGGCGCAAACAGCGCGCGCAGCGCCGCCTCATCCCCTGCTTTTAGCGCTTCGCCGAAAGCGTCAGCGACGCTCGCCGGCGAACCGGCTTGTGGCGCAGGTATCGCGGACGGGCTGTCTTCGTCGTGGTGCCCATCACTATTGTCATGGCTGGTTGGGGCGGTGTCGTGATGGCCGTCGGCATTGTCATGGACATCCGCGGTCGGTGCCGAGTCTGGCATGGGATCCATATCATGATCTGCCGCGGCGACGCCGCCGCCATGATCATGGTCGTGGCCATCTCCGGTTACCTGCGGCAGGCTTTTGACGCCAAGACCGTAGCCATAGACGATTTTACCGCCCCACCAGGCTGTGACGGTTAAGCCGAGCGCGGCCGCAGCCAAGCCTGTGACGAAAATACCAGAGGGGGCTTTTGTTCTTCCCGTCCAGCGCCAGGCCGCCAATATCAGGATGGCGAGGCCGGATGGTACAGCCCAGTTGCGGTGCGTGGTCATCGCTGCATGCGACGGCGCATCATGAGCTACCGTGTAATAGGCCTGAAACCCTGCTGCTATGGTCAACACGATCGCGATCGCACCAAAGGCCAGCATCCAGTCCGCAGCCGGCCGCAGGGTCGCTCGCCATCGCTCGACAGGCGAGAAGGCCGCCAACACATAAGAGGCAAAAGCCGTGAGGCTAAGCGCATAGGCAAAATGCACCAGAATCGGATGCAGGTTCGGTTCAATCAAGTCGCCCAAAAGCGCCTCCCAGTTAGCCATATGCGTGAGCGTCGCTGTCTTCAGCGACTGGCATTGTCTGGGTGATACGCCGGACACTTGCCCGACCCCTCAAGAATTGTGGGGTCTGCAAGCGGCTTTAGGTCAGGTCTTTCATGCGACGATCAAATTCTTCCTTGTCTATTTCGCCGCGCACATATCGTCGCCGGAGGATATCGACCGGGTCGTTGGACTTGGAGTCCGACCCGACCCGATTGATGGTCGCACGCACAGCGACATAGATCAGCAATGCCAGGACGCCCCAAAAAATCAGCGCGCCAAGATTGCCAAAAATCATATGCCCCATATCGGCCAATTTAGATCTCCATCATGTTTAGAACCAGGTTCGCACACCGACGAGCAATGCCGTTTGATCTTTTTCGCCTCCAGACGCCTCAATGAAGTCTGCGGTATCGCCAATAGCGCTTTGCCATTCGACGCCAATATATGGTGCGAATTCGCGAACAATTTCGTAGCGAAGGCGCAGGCCGGCATCGACGCTGGTCAAACCTGAACCGAGCTGCAGGTCAGGAATATCCTGAGCGGAGAGGCTCGCTTCTAAGCGGGGTTGAAGGATCAGACGTTGGGTTAGCAGCAACTCATATTCGGCCTCGACCCGCGCCGTGACGTCGCCTTCGGTGCTTACAAAGGCAGCAGCGTCAACTTCAAACCAATAGGGTGCCAATCCTTGCACGCCGAGCACGGCATGGGCGCGGCCCTTGGGTTCTAGATCATATCGCAAACCTGCCTGCACATCGAAATAGGGCGCGATTGCGCGCGACCAGAGGGCTTGGATCTCCGCGTCTTCAAGGTCTTCATCCTCAAAACTGTATTCAGCTTCAGCCTTGATCCAGAGCTTGTTGATATCGCCGCCATACCACCCCTGGGCGTCAAACACCAATGCCTCTTCATCATCAAAAATCTGAGTTTCAAAGCGGTCAGCCATGACAAACCAATTGGTTTGGCCACCGGCTTCGTGTTGCACATCAGCGCGGGCTTTGCTCATCGCTTCGCGGCCATAATATTCGTCGGCTTGTGACCAGGGCGGTGAGGTTCCATCGTCTTCTTCAGCAAATGCCGGCGTGATTGCGAGCGTTGCCGCCATGGCGAGGAGGAGTGTCTTTGAAAGCTTTCGCATCAGCTTTTCTCCCCATGGGTCATGCCATCATGTTCGCCATGACCATGCCCCATCATGTCGTCGCCGATCTGAGGTTCGGGCGGCGGGGCCTTTCCCATATCGCCGTGATCCATGCCGTCATGATCCATCTGCCGGTGCATTGGGGCGTCATCAGCACCGATGACCGAGACGACCTGCATCATGCCAGCATGCATGTGATAAAGGAGGTGGCAGTGAAACGCCCAATCGCCAACATGATTGGCTGTGATATCAACCGAGAGCTTCTCGCCAGGTTTGACGATGACAGTGTGTTTACGGGGTTTGTGGTGACCGCCGCCATTCACAAGGTCAAAGAACATGCCGTGCAAATGGATCGGATGTGGCATCATCGTATCATTGATCATGGTTAGACGAACGCGTTCGCCTTCATAGAATTTGATTGGTTCGGTAACTTCGGAAAACTTCACGCCATCGAACGACCACATGTAGCGTTCCATGTTGGAGGTGAGGTGAAGTTCGATCTCGCGCTCCGGCAGGCGCAGATCCGGATTGGCGTCCTTGCTGCGCAGCTGACTGTAGCTCAGGGTTCGGTGTGGCTGATCGTCTAGGCCGATGCCGGGCTCATCGAGCCGGCTCATTGGCATCATCGCAACATTGGCGACACCCGGGCCACGCGTGATTTCGGGTGCAGGCCCGCCATCCATACTATGCGCGCCATGATCCATGGTGGACGTTTGCGCGTTGGTGCCATGGCCCATCGCGCTGTGATCCATACCGGTCATATCTTCAGACGCGCTCATATTCATGTCGCCATGACCGGCCATTCCCATGTCAGCCATGGTCAGAGTTGGTACGGGGCGCAGCGCTGGCGCGCTTGCCTGCATTCCAGCGCGCGGCGCGAGGGTCGCTACGGCTTGACCAGAGCGGTCGATCGATTCCGCGACCATCGCAAAAGTATCGCTGGTCTCGGGCGCGACAATCACATCATAGGTTTCGGCAACCCCGATCTGGAACTCGTCAGTCTCGACGGGTTGCAGGTTGAGGCCGTCCGCCGCCACGACCTTCATCGGCAAGCCAGGAATGCGGAAGTTGAAAAGCGTCATGGCCGATGCATTGATGATGCGTAGGCGGATTTTTTCGCCCGGTTGGAATATGGCGTTCCAATTGTCGGCCGTCGCATGGCCATTTATCAAATAAGTATAGGTTGCGCCCGTGACATCGGAGAGATCGCGCGGCGACATACGCATAGCCCCCCACATTATACGCTGATCTAGCGCTGCGCCGAGCCCCTTATCGGAGGCATCTGCCAAAAAGTCCGGTAGGGTGCGCTGATTGTAATTATAGGAATCACTCATCTTCTTGAGTTTGGAGAAGATGCGGTGCGGGCTCTCAAAGCTCCAATCAGAGAGGACCAGAACGTATTCGCGGTCATACGCAAATGGATCGGGTGATTTCGGATCAATGATCAGCGGACCATAATGGCCAAGCTGTTCCTGCAGGCCGGAATGGGAGTGGTACCAATAGGTGCCGCTATGGTTCAGGTTCCAGCGATAGGTAAAGGTCTCGCCAGGCTTGATTCCAGGAAACGCCACGCCTGGCACGCCGTCCATATAGAACGGGACCAGCAAGCCATGCCAGTGGATTGATGTGTCTTCTTCGAGATTGTTGGTGACATTGATCGTGATATCGTCGCCTTCGCGAAAGCGAACCAGTGGACCGGGCAAGGTGCCATTGATCCCAGTTGCCAGTCCGGCGCGACCGTCTAGCCGGACGGGAAATTGATCGATTGTCAGGTCAAATTGCGTCCCGGTCAGGGTCGGAAGGCCAAGATTACCTTGTTCAGCGGAACGCGCCCACGCTGGCAGCAGAGCGGCGGTTCCAAGAGCGGTGCCGGCGCCAAGCGTGGTTTTGATGAGCGATCGTCGAGATAGCATAAATAAACTCCAAGTGGGGTGGAGTTTCTGATACGCGACCGGGCGTTTTAGCCCTCAGACCAGATCTTATTCTGTTTCTGTGTCGTCTTCT
>CENV01011312.1_pt1 | contig 24870 bp, 24 predicted proteins | sample 530231 | NCBI WGS metagenome assembly CENV01 (sample SAMEA2619815, study PRJEB7988) | marine metagenome | biome: marine biome (ENVO:00000447); feature: surface water layer (ENVO:00002042); material: "saline water (ENVO:00002010), including plankton (ENVO:xxxxxxxx)" | depth 5 m | reverse complement strand
TAATCTACGCCGCGAGTTGCGCCAAATGTTCTGACGACGGACACATCGCAATGTGGCCAATGTTGTCCGCGAAGATGACGACAACTTCGGCTCGGTGTTGCAGTTCGCGGTCGAGGAACTCAAGGTCAACCACATAGTAGTCTGCGGGCACCGCGGCTGCGGTGGCGTGGAAGCGTCGATGGACCAAGGAACGACTGGCGCAATCGACCGATGGCTTGGCTCGGTGCGCGAAGTCAGCAAGCGGCACCGCGACGAGCTTGACGCCATCGCTGATCGCGAGAAAAAGCTAGACCGCTTGGTCGAACTCAATGTCCGCCATCAAATTAGGCAACTCTCGCAAACCCGCGTCCTGCGCGCCGCCCTTGACTGTGGCCGCGACATTGCAATTCACGGTCTGGTGTATGATCTGCACACGGGCTTGACGAGAGAGCTAAAAATTGAGCCTGAAGCGTCACCCGCATAGGCCCTCGGCCGTCAAGGGGAGGATTATGCCTCGTCTTGACCGCATGGTCAGACGTCCGGCTTCGCGCCAGATGCAGCACGATCATTCTGGCTCTTGTAGTACAGATAGGATTGAAGAATCCCGTCGAAGTCAGCAGTCATCATAGTTTCTCATGCTGTCAAACCTCTATGGTGGCTAGATATTTAGAAGATCCGGGAATGAGTCAATCGGAGGCGTGAGATCAACAACAGTTATCTAACGCCGTATGCTGAGCGAACAATTCTCCCAAATCCTACAAAAGGGCGCACCTTAGACGCAAAGGCAGGTGTCCACATCTGCACCGTGCTCGCCAATGGTTGATCGAGCGCTCCCTTTGCGGCCAGAGCCCAGAATTAGGGCGTATTGCAGAGTGACTGACGGTGAAGGCCGTTCAGTCGGTTTGGAAGTTTCTGCGAAACTTCGTAGCCAGAGGCTTCGATGCTGAGACCGCGCGCGCTCAACGCCGTAGCGGTCTGCGCCTTTCGCCAATCGTTGTGGCGGGCGAACATGATCTCGATGCGGTTGCGAGGTAAATGCAGGCTTGAGTCTCACGGAAACGGAACAGTTGGCTCCTTCGGAACAGGGATAACCGGGTCGAAAGTGGGGCACATCTTCGATTCCAATCCGGCCAAAGTACTTTCGATAGGAAAGAGCCGAAATCGGAAGATGACCGAGTTTGGGAAGCGCCTGGTTCCCTAGAAGCGAAGCGCATTGCTGAGTACCAAAAGCGTTGTGAAATATAGCCGATAATCGCCATATAGGCTAGATTCGTAATATGGGGTCACAGGTTCGAGTCCTGTAAGCGGCACCATGGCTTTCAGCAAAGAAACGCAGAGCTTGCTGTCAAAGGTGCTTTCGGCTGGTTGGGCGCTTGGGATGACTCAAGGGCAGCCTCAGTCGGTCGCACCGGCACCGCGACGCTCGCATGGAGACGGTTCAACCTGTGCGGTTATGAATTGCAGGAAGCACCCTTCGCCGTCGGCCCAGAGTCAACCTCTCACCTTTCGGAAGCCAATCAGCGAAAAGAACATTCGGTAACGGCGGTCAGCGGCTTCTTGATTGCGCGAGGCCATTGTCAAACGATCAATCCAGACAAGCATGCTCGCTCCTTCCGCGATCCCTGCTTGGCACTTGCTGCCTGTTGTCTTGTCAGTTCATAGGCCTGGCGAATTCCACACAGATCCCACCGAGAACCTCGCAAAAAGGCCTAGCGCCTGGTCAAGGTCGCGAACAGCGAGGCCAACGTGATCGACACCAAGGGTAAGGCAACCCGTCATGAGGTGCGCTTCTCCATGTTGGCGATTTCGCTCGCGGTCCATCGCTGGGTGATGTGCTGCGGACAGTTCCAGTCGAAGGCGAGCACGTCGATCAGAACAGCTCCTTCCGCCCCTCCGGTGAGGTTATCCGTTATCAGGGCTAGAACCTCGTCAGGATGGCTTTCGATTGAAATCCATTGCGCATATCCGACCACCTTGAGCCGGCGCTTTGCTACATAATCGACCAGGATAAGCGCGACCCTATTTGTCACAGCTAGGTTGCCAGCCGACATAAACTGTCGGTTGCCGCGATAATCCGCAAAGCCGATCCTGTTCGGGCCAATCTGCCGCAGGAAACCGGGTGATCCGCCGCGATGCTGGACATAGGGCCAGCCATCAGGGGTGATAGAGGCCATGTAGAAACTGTCGCGCGCAGCAAGGAAGGCGGCTTCTTCTTCCGTTACTAGATCCGGCTGACCATCGCTGCGGCTTTCCATCGCAGAATAGGCAGCGCGCGAACCGGATGCACGCTGCATGGCACGACCAACATCGCTCGACATCATCTTGAGGAAATTTGCTGTCATGCCCCGCAAGCTAAGTGCTTACGGACTGAATGATAATCCACTCTTGTTGGAGATCACTATTTCATAATATGAAGCAATCATGGACCGCTTCGAAGCTTTCACTGCCTTTGTCGCAGTAGCAGAGAATGGCAGCTTCGTCGGTGCGGCGCGGCAGCTCGGGCAAACGCCAGTCAAAGTGACACGCTCAATTGCGTGGCTCGAAGACCATCTTGGTGCACCTCTCTTCCATCGATCGACCCGGCATGTTGCGGTATCGCGCGAAGGGCAGGCGCTGCTCGAAAGGGTCCGTTCGCTGCTCCACGATGTGCGCGAAGCGGAACAGGTGGTGATGGGCAGCTCGGTGCAACCACAAGGGGAGCTTCAAATTACCGCGCCGGTAATGTTCGGCAGGCTCCACGTCATACCGGTGGTCACTAGCTTGATTGCCAAGCATCCCGATCTGGATGCTAAGATGTTGCTTTTCGATCGTAATGTTCGGCTGATCGAAGAGGGTATCGATGTCGCAGTGCGGATCGGCCATCTCTCAGATAGCAGCATGCTGGCCACACGACTGGGGAGCGTCGATCAGGTGCTGGTTGCCAGCCCGGACTACCTTGCAAAGCACGGTATTCCCCGCAAGGCAGAGGATCTCGCACAGCATCAATGCATTGGCGGATCAGGCGTCCGGTTGGACAATGTCTGGCGCTTTGGCACGGATGGCAAGGACCGCGTGCAGTTGGCCCCCAGACTGACAATCAACGATGTTGCAGCAACGATTGCCGCTGCCTGCGACGGGGCTGGTATCGCGAATGTCCTGAGTTATCAGGTTGCCGACCAGCTTCGGTCTGGTGCGCTTGTGCCTGTCATGGAAGACAGGATGCCCGAGCCACTGCCGCTACATGTTATCTATCCGCCGAGCCGCGGCGGCAATCTTGCCGTGCGTGCCTTTATTGCCGCCATGCAGGAGCGTGCTGTGCAGGAAGGGTGGCGGGACTGAGCCCGCACACCCTGACGCCAGCGGCGCGATCATTCCGGCAAGCGCAATAGTCAATTCAGATGAACGAGCATTCTTAGCTCAGGCGGTTCGATCTACCTCCGTGATGCACCGCGAACAGGCGATGCCCCCGCTTCGATACATCATGGAGAACCTCATAATGACGCGCAAATTTCTGACCACCATGGCTGCTTCTGCCGGCCTCTCGATTGCCGCGATGACGCTGGCAGGAACCCCTGCATTGGCCGTGATCGACAATTCGCCGGCTGCGGTGAACACCAACGAAGCAGGCATCGCCCTGCATGGCTTCGATCCGGTAGCTTACTTCACCGTAGGCCAGCCAACCCGGGGCTCTGCCAGCTTCACCGCTTTCCATGAAGGCGCCACCTACCGCTTTGCAAGCGCCGCAAATCGCGACCGCTTCAAAGCAAATCCGGCTGCATATGCCCCGCAGTTCGGCGGTTTCTGCGCCATGGGTGTGGCGCTGGAAAAGAAGCTCGATGGTGATCCAAACGTCTGGAAGATCGTTGATGGCAAGCTCTATCTGAACGTCAATCCCGACGTTGCGGTAGCCTGGAATCGCGACATCCCCGGCAACATCGCCAAGGCCAACGAGAACTGGCCCGAGATCCGACACGCGACCCCTCAGTCGCTGGGCTGATCGATTGCGGTGCGGCAGCGCGCCACAGCTACCTCCGCGCTCTCTGCCGCATCGCTTGCCTTCCCCTCCCATCAAAGGACCAAACCGATGAACCTTTCCCGTTCCGCATTTCTTGCCGGGGTCGTTGCCACGGCCATGACCGGCATCGTTGCCGATGCCTCGGCGCAAAGCAGGCCCGCGCGAGAGAAGTGCTATGGCATTTCGCTTGCCGGTTATAATGACTGCTCTGCCGGACCCGGCACGTCCTGCGCCGGCACCTCCAAGGTCGATTACGAAGGCGATGCCTGGAAGCTGGTACCGACTGGCACCTGCACGAAGACCAGGTCCCCGACTTCGCCGACCGGCTTCGGCCAACTCACTGCCTTCCGCGAAGTGCGGCGCTGAACAATGCGGCCCGTGGCAGCCCCCCCTCGATCGGCCAATTTGGCCCTGAACGCAGTAAGTCTGCCACGGGTTGCAGGCCTTGGCCTGCGCCCTGAACACGCCCGCTTCTGGCGCGGTGAAGATAGCGATGCCGCCCTGGAGATTGGCTTCGCCGAAATCCATGCGGAGAACTTCATGATGGATGGCGGGCCAGATCTGGCCCTGCTGGATGCGGTGGCCCAGAACTATCCCGTTTCCGTCCATGGCGTCGCCTTGTCGCTGGGCGGTGCCGAACGGCCCGACCAGGAGCATCTGCGCGCGCTCAAGAAAGTGCTGGCGCGGTGCAATGCTGCCTCGTTTTCCGAACACCTCGCCTGGTCAAGCTACGAAGGAACCTATTTCAACGACCTGCTGCCGCTGGCCTATACCGGCGCCGATCTGGCACGCGTGGCAGACAACATTGCTGAAACACAGGATTTTCTCGGTCGACCACTGCTGCTGGAGAACCCTGCCCTCTATTTATGTTTTGAGAACAGCGACTGGGACGAGATCGATTTCCTGATCGAGCTGACGAGACGCACCGGATGCGGCCTCCTGCTCGATATCAACAACGTCGTCGTCTCCGCTGCCAACCTGGGCTTCGATCCGCACAGCTACATTGCACGCTTCCCGTTGCACCTCGTGGGCGAGATTCATGTCGCCGGGCACGATGTGATCCATACTTCGGCCGGCAGCCCCTTGTTGATCGACGGCCATGGCACCCCGGTATCCGACCTGGTCTGGAGCCTGCTCGCAAGAGTTCTGGAGAGCGCGGGTCCACTGCCCGTCCTGCTTGAACGGGACAACGACATACCCCCCATCGCAGAGCTTCAGCCAGAGGTCTCCCGCATTCAGCAGCTGCTTTGCGAGGCAACGAATAAGCAGGAGGAACACCATGCCGTCGCAATCTGAGTTCGCAACTGCCCTTCTGGATCCAGCGCAACCAGTTCCTCACGGTGTGGCCGGTGAAGTCGAGCGCTTTGACATCTACCGCAACAACGTCGTCGTCAGCCTGACAACTGCACTCGCCCGCATATTTCCCGTGACGGTCCAAATGCTCGGTGAGGACTATTTTAGGGCACTCGCAGCAGAATTCGTGCGGCGTCACCCGCCGGCTGACCGGATGGTCGCGCTCTATGGCGCTGCCTTTCCAGGCTTTGTCGCAGGCTTTGAGCCCTTGAAGGACTATTTCTACCTTCCCGATCTTGCGCTTCTGGAATGGACACGACTGGTGGTCTGGCACTCGGCTGAGCGGCCGTTGATAGCCGCCGATCTGGCCGAGGATCTTGAAAAATTGCTGGCCAGCCAACTGACGCTTCAGCCTGCCGCGCAAATTCTCATTTCTGAATGGCCGGTTGCCAGCCTGTGGGAGGCTCATAAATCGGATGACTTCGTCTCGCCTGAGGTCTGGGACGGTGAAGCACTGGCGATCTTCCGCCGCGAGGCTCGCCTGATCCACGCGCCCATGCCGCCGCATTTTGCACGCTTCCTCCTGCAACTGGAACACTCTCCATCGCTTGGCGATGCCCTGGTTCAATTCGTCGAAGAAGACATCGCCGCAGATGCACTGCGCCTCACCATCAACCTGCTGCGTGCCGGGTGTCTGGTGCCGACGACGAACAACTATTGGTAACCGTTGAAGAAAAAGGAAAGTCCGATGACTAGTACACTTGCCCTGCACCTGCCCACCTCGAAAGCCGAGGGTGGCTTTCTCCCTGATTTGGCTAAGCTGGCCTTGCGGCTGGGTCTTGGCGGCATTTTCTGGTCGTCTGCGCGCACGAAAGTCGATGGCCTGCTGAGTGTCTCAGACAACACGATGTGGTTGTTCGAGGAAGAATATCGCGTGCCGCTGCTTTCGCCCGAAATTGCCGCCCATCTTGCAACCTATGGCGAGCACATCTTTCCCATCATGCTCGCTCTGGGGCTGGGAAGCCGGTTCGCAGCGCTGGCGCTGTTCGTGATGACGATGGTAATTCAGCTGTTCGTCTATCCCGATGCCCTGTTGTCCACGCATCTTGGGTGGTTGGCCCTGGCTGGCGCAGTGATGGTGTTTGGCCCGGGACGCCTTTCGATCGATCATCAGATCGTCAAAGGTCGGCAGGCTGGTGACGCATAATGGCGAAAGGGGAGCGCTGCACACGCTCCCCACCGCACGGATCAAAGGCCCAGTTCAGACAGGCCAGGGTGGTCATCAGGCCTGCGCCCCAGTGGCCAATGGAACAGGCGGTCCTCTTCGCGGATCGGCATTTCGTTGATGCTTGCATGGCGCCGTTGCATCAGGCCATCTTCGGCAAACTCCCAATTCTCGTTACCAAAGGCGCGGAACCAGTTCCCGCTGTCGTTGCGATATTCGTAGGCATAGCGAACAGCGATGCGATTTTCGCGAAAAGCCCAGAGTTCCTTGATCAGCCGGTAATCCAGCTCACTGGCCCATTTCCGGGTCAGAAAGGCTTCGATTTCATCGCGCCCTTGCGGAAACTCCACCCGGTTTCGCCATATGGTGTCCTGCGTGTAGGCAAGCGCCACTTTCGACGGATCGCAGCTGTTCCAGCCATCTTCGGCAAGGCGAACTTTCTCGCGTGCACTTTCCAGGCTGAAAGGTGGAAGAGGCGGTCTTGTCATGAGGTTTTCTCCAATGGTCCTAAGGGAAAAGGGGCGCCCGGGCCGATTGGGGTTTGGGGGCGTGATCGGCCCGGACGCGGGGACGCCGGTGCGATGAGGGAAAGACGCACCGCGTCGTAGGCTGCAAGACGATGGGACGGTTCGTTTGCTGCCCTGTGGAATTAGGCCAGCCGCCCGCCAGCGAGAACCTCGCTAACCGGCAAGAGATTGTTGCACGAGGTGGAATGATCGCGCAGCTTCGCGAACCGCCTGACCGAGGATGTTACTGATGGACAGATTTCATGCGATGCGGGTGTTCGTTCGCGTATCGGAAACCGGCAGTTTCGCAGGCGCTGCCCGCGATCTCAACATGAGCCCCCCTGCCGTGACCAGAGCGATCTCTGCGCTGGAAGATCTCGTCGGTGCGCGCTTGTTCGTTCGCACGACCCGCTCTGTTCAACTGACCGATGCAGGGCGCCGCTACTTTGAAGATTGCAAAAGAATTCTCGGCGACATTGCAGAGGCCGAGGCATCCGCGGCCGGCTCCTATGCGACACCGACCGGCACGCTGGCTATAACGGCATCGGTCATGTTTGGGCAGATCTACATTATGCCGATCGTTGCCGAGTTTCTCGACCTCTATCCGGAGCTGACGGTCCGCCTGATCTTCCTCGATCGCGTTGCGAACCTCGTCGACGAGGGCATAGACGTTGCAATCCGCATCGGACACCTTCCCGATTCCAGCCTCTCGGCCACCAGGGTGGGCAGCGTCCGTAGGGTCATTTGTGGCTCCCCCGACTACTTCAAGACACACGGTGTTCCGCGCGACCCGACGGAGCTGGCGGACCATCGCATCATCTCAGCAGTGACTGTCTGGCCGACGGATGAATGGCGGTTCGGGGGTGAGCACAAGCGGAGCATCAAGGTGAAGCCCGCCATCTACTGCAATTCCAACGCTGCCGTGATCGAGGCCGTGCGTGGCGGGCATGGCGTCAGCCGCCTGCTGTCCTACCAGATCGGGCCATGCCTGACCGAAGGGCTTTTGCTCACAGTCCTCAACGATTTCGAGGAAGAGCCGCTGCCGATCCACATCGTCCACCCGGAAGGAAGGCATGCCTCTGCCAAGGTCCGCAGCTTTGTCGACTTTGCGGCCAAGAGGCTGCGAGCCAACCGTCTGATCAACTGATCCAACCTTCCACTTGGCGGAATAATTCGTTGCCGTTTTCGGCGATTATCGATGCGTTCTGCAAGCCCTAGTTGCGTCTCCATCACATCCCGTGACCCCTAAAGGAGACGAAGTATGAGAATTTTCCCCTCGATCATTACCGCCGCCGTGGCCGCAACGGCCTTCACCTCTTATCCCGCGATGGCGGACACCTTCGATGGAGCTTACGTCGGCGCAAATGCAGGCTGGAGCCGCACCGAAATCGGCAACGGCATCGAAGGCATCGTTATCGAAGCAGAACTCACCCACGAAGCTGCAAGCTTTGGCGTTTACGCCGGTTACAACTACCGCGTTGCCGACAGCTTCGTGATTGGCGCCGAAGGCGGGTTCAGCCTTGAGGCCGAAGACAAGCTCTATGGCGAACTCAACGGGCAGGCGTTTGAAATCGACCCGCGCTACAGTTTTGATGTCGCAGCGCGCGCTGGTTTTATCGTTGGCGACAAGGCGCTGATTTTCGCCCGCGGCGGCTATGCCAACCAGCGCGTCCGCACGAGCCTCGCTGATGGCACATCGACCATCCGCACCAGCGAAAATCTCGACGGCTGGTCTGTTGGTGGCGGCGTGGAATATGCCGTGACTGATCACATCTCTGCCCGGACAGAATATCGCTACACCGACTTCGGTAGCTATGGCGACGAATATGAACGCCATCAGATCCTGGTCGGCCTGAGCTACAACTTCTGAACAGGGAGCGGCAGGGACCAGACCCAAACACGAGTTGGTCCCTGCCGCAATCAAAACGATGCTCGTACACATCGAATTGTCCCTTCGCAGGGCCATGCATCCGCTCTCGCGCCTGATCGGTGAATTGGAAGCGGTTTTGTTACAACTGGCTACGGGTGGATCATATGTCATGGCCGCGCTGCAATCGCTGCTGATCGTGGCATCCGCTGCCCGGCGTGGCATCTCGCGTTTTGGCGCAGAGGCCCCGCGATGAGTGACAGCACGCAGTTGAGCCCCAGGATCGTCATTCAGATAGTGCTCGCACTCGAGGATGGGCAGAGTGGCACATGGACTCAGGTCAGCCTGATCCGAAGGGCCAAGCGCATCGGTTTGAGCGAAGCAGAAATCGACGCGGCGCGCGACGGTCGGAGCTTCGAGGCCAAATCCTCCGCGGCAATCCGCTTGGCGAAGGCCGTGCTTGACCAGTCTGGCAATGATCTGATCGAGGCACGCGAACACGCAGCGGCATTTGGCCTGTGCTCGGTTGAAATCAGGCAGATCGAAAAGCTGGCGACAACACTGCGCTGATCCGTCCTTCCTGCAACTCGGACGCCTCCCGGACCATTGCGCTGCGCGAAAGAATGTCTTTCCCGGCGCCCCGATTATCGCCTGCCCCATCCACTCCTAGATCGGAACCACGCCGGGTGGTTGCCCGGTAAAATCGAACCACATGGAGTCTTCAATGTCCCGTATTGCTATCCCTGCCCGTGACGCCGTCCCCGCCGCTTCGCAGCCCCTGCTCGATGCTGTCGAGAAATCACTCGGTAGCGTTCCCAACCTGTTTCGATTGATCGCGCTCAGCCCGCTCGCGCTGGAGGCCTACCTCAGCCAGAACGCAGCTCTGGCACGAACCCTGAACGTAAAGACGCGCGAGCGGATCGCGCTGGCTGTCGCCCAGGTCAACGGCTGCGACTATTGCCTGTCAGCTCACAGCTATCTGGGCCTCAACCTCGCGCGCCTTGATGAAGAAGAGATCGCCCTCAATCGCAATGGCCAGTCAAACGATCCGAAAGCGCAGGCCGCCGTTTCCTTCGCCAACAAGGTTGCGCGCGAACGCGGCCGCGTCACCACGTCCGATGTCACTGCCCTGCACGATGCGGGCTACGATGACGCCCAGATCATCGAAATCGTTGCTCTGGTCGCAGAGAATGTGTTCACCAACTTCCTGAACAACGTTGCACAAACCGATATCGACTTCCCGGCTGTTTCAGCGTCTGAATTGCCCGCAATGGCATGATCGCTTGCCGGCGGGCGGTAGAATTTCCGTCCGCCGGTATTCGCTAGAGTCTGGACAGGAACCAACGGGCAGACCGGGCAATAGGCTCAGGCGCTTTGCGTGCCCTACGTCGGCATCTGAATAGCGAGAATCTCGATCGCATCGGGCTTGTTGGCAAAATCGAGCAGGTCCCCCACCTCGCCGCCCATCATTGCCCGACACAGCGGTGCCGAGAATGCCAGCAAGCCCGCTGCCGGATCAGCCTCGTCATTTCCCACGATGGTGATCGTCCGGTTCTGGTCATTGAGCGCGAACGTCACGGTAGTGCCGAAGGCAACCCGGCTCCCGTCGGGCTCAACCATGAGTTCGGCGGTTGCCTAGCGTGTGTGCCAATAGCGCAGATCGCGCTTGCGGGCGGCGATCTCGGTTTCGTCCGACAAACCTGCGAGCGCCGCTTCCAGTTCGGCGACCTTGGCATGAATCTGCGCAAGCCCTCGCGCAGTGACCAGATTGGGACCGGGCGGAATGGGCAGCTCGAACTTGGGCTCGAGGTGTTCATCATCGCCCTCGCGGCGGAATGCAACGCTCATGGCTGTTCCTCATCCTCAATCACCCAGTCAGCAAGATCGGGATCGGTTGCCATCAATCCAAGACCATGAGCGATCGAGGTGAGCTCATTGCCCTGCGCAATCCGGCCCTCGCCAAAGCGCTGCACGAACAGCCTGCGCACCGCTGGAATCAGGGAAGAGCCGCCAGTCACGAACACGTGATCGATGTCGTCAGCGGCAAGGCCCGCCTGATCCAGCGCAGTGTCGACTGTCTGTGCAATGCGCTGCAGGTCTGGCGCGATCCAGCCTTCGAATTCCTCGCGGCTGACTTCCGCCTCAATCGCAAGGCCCGGTGCCTCAAAGACGAACCCGGCCTGCGTCTCGCTCGAAAGCGTGCGCTTTACCTGCCCGACAGCCTCATAAAGCGCATGTCCCAACTCGCCCTCGATAACCGCGATCATGCGCGCGATCGCATCGGGATCGGTGGCACTACGCTGCAATTGCGCCAGTTCATTGAGGGTGCGCCGGTTGCGCATCAGGGCAAGGCGCGACCAGTCGCCGAAGTCGACATAATGCCCAGCCGGAATCTCCAGCACCTTGTCGAACGAGCGATAGGTGCTGCCCTTCCCCAACATGGGCAGCACGAGGTGGTCCATGATCCGATAGTCGAACGTGTCTCCGGCAATGCCGATGCCGGCCGAGCCCAGCGGTGTGCAGCGCCGCGCCGTGCCCCGTTCAGCAACGCGCACGATAGAGAAATCGCTGGTTCCGCCGCCGAAATCCGCCACCAGCAGGTTGGCGGGACCTTCGAGGCGCGAGGCAAAGCTATAGGCCGCACCGATCGGCTCGTAGACGTAGTGGATCTGGCGCCCGAGCATGGCGAACATCGCGTCATACCGGGTGCGAGCCAGAGCAGGATCCGGCCGCGCGCCAACATAGCGCACCGGGCGGCCGACCACGATCCGCTCGGGCAGATCGTCCAGCGCGTTGCCCGCATGTGCCAGCAGATGGGTCAGGAATATCTGCCCCAGCTCCTCGAACCGCAGCCGCTTGTCGAACAGGCTGGCGCTTTCGAACAGGCTGGCGCTTTCGAACAGGGAATTTGCGGCGAGCGACTTGAAAGACTGGAGGAAGCGGCTGCCCTCGGGAAAATCGAGAAATTCGGCGATGGCCCAAGGGCCGGCCTCATGCCCCAAGCCGCCACGTATTGCATCGTCCTGCCAGAAACACAGCGCGGAGCGAAATACGTCCGAGGGACCGCCCGGCGCGGCAAATTCGACCAGCGCCGTGCTCCCGTCGTAGCGGGTGCTTGCGATGACGGAGTTGGTCGTCCCGAAGTCGATCCCGAGGGCACGTGCGGCGGGCTTAGGGTCAGTCATCGTCACCTATCCTATCTAACGCGCAGTAAGCCGGTGGCGCGTGTGGCCTTTGGCTATGCCTCGGACTTGAGCGTTACCCACACTTCTACCGGAGCGATGAATTTGCCCGGCGCGGGCTTGCCCACGTCAATGCGCTCGGCGGTGACCAGTTCACCGCTTTCCAGGTTAAAACTGGCCCAGGGTTTCGGCATGCGACCGAAGGACATCTTCTGGATCGGGCGGCCGGTGGCGGTGTTCATGATCGTTGCAAGGATACTCATGCGCCGCCGATACGGCCCGTGCGCTGGTAATGTCCAGTGCCGCAGGCCGGGTATCGCCAACCGCGTCTGAGCCGTCTCTGGATGGTCAGCTTCCACCGCGACATGGGCGAAGGTGGCTGACGTGATATCCGCCAGTCTCGCGCCTCACCCGAAGGTTGCCCGCGTGACCTGTGCCAAGGGCCTGCGCGGGAAAGCGAAGTAGCCGCTTCTCACCTTGGCCGGTCTCGGTCGTTCCTGCTTTTCGCGACTTTTGTCTGAATCGCGAAATCGATTGGCCGATCTGACAAGCGCCAGATCGCGACGCACGCTGTACGAGACCCTTAATTGTTAATGCGAGGCGTTCGCACTAATTGGAAAAGGGGTTTCAATGTTCGGGGTAACGGGTTTCGTCGGAAGGCGTTCTGGTCGTTTGCAAGGTCTTGGTGACGGACATGGGCGAACGATTGCCAGAAGTGCGGGGTCCCTCGTCGCATGCGCGATCATCACAGCGAGTAGCGCAGCCCAGGCAGAGTCAGGCGATCGACGGGATAATGCGGAGACGAACACGGGCGACACCGTCATCATCGTCACCGGCGTGCAGGAGGGCCAGACCACGGAAGACTCCGGCTCCTATACCACGCGCTCAACCGGCGCCGCGCTCGGCCTGCCGCTGAAGCCGAGGGAAATCCCGCAGGCGGTTACGGTCATCACCAGCCAGAACATGGAGGACCAGAACCTTACAAGTCTCGACTCCGTGCTGCAAAGCGCGCCGGGCGTGACGCGCAACTACATCGATTCCGAACGCGTGAGATATTCGTCGCGCGGATTTGGCGTCGACAACATCATGTATGACGGGGTGGTGAGTTCGCTCGATAACGGCATCGGGTTCATCGACACTGCGCTCTATGATCGCGTCGAGGTCGTGAGAGGCGCAACCGGGCTTCTAACCGGCTCCGGCAATCCCTCGGCCTCGATCAATCTAATCCGCAAACGCCCCAAGAATGACTTCGCCATCGCCGCATCAGCGCTGGCAGGATCATGGGAGAACTATCGCGGCACGCTCGATGTGTCCGCGCCGCTCACCAGTAGCGGCAGCATCCGCGCACGCCTCATCGGCGTCTATCAGGATCAGGAATCCTATCTCGACTTCTACCGCAAGAAGAAGGCCATCGGCTATGGTGTGGTCGAGGCCGATCTGACCGATCATACGATCCTGACCGCGGGCTTCGAATATCAGCACAATGAGCCGAAGGGCTCGTCCTGGGGCGCTGCCCCGCTCTTCTACAGCGACGGCTCGCTGACGACCGATCTGCGCAGTTCCGCAAGCCTGTCGCCGCCATGGACCTATTTTGAGGTCGAATCCCAGACGGCCTTCGTCAACCTGTCTCACGAGTTCGCCAATGGCTGGAAATTCAAGAGCGCCCTCACCCACTCGCAGCTGGACTCCGACGCGGAGCTGTTTGCGCTGACGGGTGTCGATCCTACCAATCCCCGGCGGACGATCGGCTTTTATCCCGATCGGCAGTCGGGTTTCTCCAGCGTCCCGGTGATGGGGGCTGGCACGAAGTTCCGCAGCAAGACCAAGCAGGATACGCTGGACTTGCAAACCAACGGGCCGATCCAGCTTTTCGGCAGAGAGCACCAGTTGATTGTCGGCACCACCCTCTCGTGGATGAAACGGAACTCGCCGGGGTCCCGCCTCTCCACCAACCTCTATTTTCCGTTCTCGGCGACGCCCGCGCCATCGCTTGACCAGGTGGGCGAGATTCCGCGCCTCGACTTCGAGAACAACGCCCGCCAGTGGGCTGCGGCCTCGACCGTCAAGACCAGGAAATACGGGGTCTATGCAGCGGCCCGCCTGTCACCCACGGATGACCTCAAGGTCATTCTTGGCGGCCGGTTCAATCGCTATGAGCTGGATGAGGACGAGGTCGGGTCGGACAGTCTTCGGTATCGGCAGAACAGGTTCACGCCCTATGTCGGCGCGACATATGACGTGACCCGGAACTTCACGCTGTTCGCGAGCTATACCGAGATATTCAAGCCGCAACCCGACCGGCGCGACCGCAACGGCAACATCCTAAAACCGACCAGAGGCAATAGCCGGGAAGTCGGCATCAAGGGCGAGTTCCTTGGCGGCGATCTCAACCTCTCGCTGACCCTGTTCGACACGCGGCTGGACCAACTAGCGCAGCAGGATATCGGCTTCATCGACCCGAACAATCCGCTGAGCACCGCCTATATCGCGGTCGACGGGACCAAGACCCGAGGGTTCGACCTTGAAGCAAACGGCGAGATTCTGCCGGGCTGGAATGTGTCAGGCGGCTTCACCTTGCTGAAGAGCGAAGCGCCCGACGGCGAACGCATCAACCCACAGGAACCTCGCAAGACGCTCAAGTTCTTCACCAGCTATCGCCTGCCCGGAGCATTGGACGGACTGACGATTGGTGGCGGCATCCACTGGCAAAGCGATATCGAGTTCAATGGGATCAACCGGCCCGATGGTCAGGGCGGCATCCTGACGGACCAGACGGTCGTGCAAGGAAGCTATGCGCTGGTGAATGCCCTTGCTCGCTATGCCTTCAGCGACCGTCTGTCTGCTTCGGTGAACGTCAATAACCTGTTCGACAAGCGGTATTGGATGCGAGCCGGATTCTATGACACGGCCGCCGTAGGAGCACCGCGCAACGCCATGTTTACCGTGAACTTGCGGTACTAAAGCCGTCGCAGGCGCCTTGTGCGGCGGGGCCGGCCCAATGCGGTCGGTCCCGCCGCAAGTTAGTTTCCAGCGGTCATAAGCTTTGGCCTAGTTCGGGCATTTCGCGAGCGTGATCGAGTGCGGCAGAAATGGTCCGATGAAACAGGAAGAGGTCGGCCGCAGAAAGCGCGGAGGCCGAGGCATCGAGTAGCAGGTCGAGCGCTGGAGCAAGCTTGAGCGGCCAGCGATCGGCGCCCAGCTGAGGCACGGAACGCTGCCGCTGACGACGCGCGATTTCGCCAAGAAGAAGGATCTCACCCGACGAGACGAAGGGAGAGCCGATGCCGTGAAGGTGCACCGCAGGCAACATCCGCGGCAACAGGGCGACCACAGCGGCCAGCGCCGATATTCCCTCTTCTTCAATGCCGGCCCGGCGCAGCAGATCCTCGCCCGAAGATGGCCCGGGCACCGGCGCTGCCAACAGGCGCATCGCCTTGATGATCAGACGCTCATGGTAATGCCGCGCCCTCATGCTCGTTGGCTTGGCGTGCATCACGGCAGCCGGGGCGAAATGCGGGTTGAAGCAGTTCGGCTCATCACATTGTGTCCTGTTGGTCGCCGATTGGATTTGGCGGCACACGCAACTCAGGCGCACTGCAAAACTAAGACAGCTTCCCCCTTACAGCATCACCCTCGCCAGCCAGTTGCTTTCGCGATTCTGCCAAATTTGGCCCCTCCGGCCCCGTCCTCTTCGCTTCCGCCAAGCCATGGCTAGGTATGGCGGTATCTCGAAACTCTTTGGCGGTTTTGCACAAGGTGCCTGCCGGAAAACCGCTCTATTGGCTTATTGCAATCAATTCGCGTTTTCAAAGCCAGGGGCACGGAGTTTCTTTGATCGGGCAGATAGCAGGGGCGTTCGGGATGGCGGCGTGTATTGCGTCGGTCCTGTTGCTGCGGACAGCGTGGCGCGGTGCAGGAGTGCGGCGCAAACGATGCGCGGCAGGCGGGTGGCTGATGCTCATCCCCGCCGCTGCCCTTTTTGCTGTGTGGCTCGGGGTGGTCGTCGGCCTCGCTGCGGTTCTGCTGGCTTTCAGCCTGTGTGCGATGGTGGTGGTCAAATTCGGTGAAGAGCGTCGGCCCGCCCGGCTATCGCGGCCACGCGTCAAAGAAGGAACAGCGCGCGAGCCCGACGAACCACGCCAAACGCGCTGGCGCGGCTGGGCGAGAGGCGTGGCAGCACTCCTTCTCACCGCGATCACCGCCAACGCGATCGGCGCGGCGGTGGCTGGCATCGCGCCGGGGGCGCAGGCCGACCGCTTCGCCGCAGCCGTCGTTATCGTGCCGCTGCTCTGGGCATGTCTCATCATCTGGATGCTGAGTGACCGCGTGATGCTGCGCCCCGTCCTCGGCATGACCGGCGCATCCGTCATCGCTGGTGCTGTTATTGCCTGGACCTTGTTGTCATGACCAATCCCCTCCGCCCCGCAAGGCGTAAACCACTGTTTTCCAAAGGCTGGGTCAGCGCCTTGCTGGCGGGGCATTCCGCGCTGGGCTTGGCGTTCAGTGTGGCGATCTACCTTATCTGCCTGACGGGCAGCGTCGTGGTGTTCGTGCAGGAGCTGGAACGCTGGGAACAGCCCACCGCCCCGAGGGTGGTCTCCGTTACGCCCGAGGTGATTGACGAGGGGCTGGCTGCGCTGCGCGAAATGGGGCCGAAAGACGCAGCACAATCGGTTTCGGCGGCCCTCCCCTCGGCCTCCAATCCGCATTTCGTGCTTTCTGCAAGGAGTCGTGATCGCATGAACAGCGGGAGCTGGTTCGCCGATGCATCGGGCCAGCCGGTGCTGAAGGTGCGCCACGATGTCAGCGACTTTCTGGTGGGCCTGCATGTCGATCTTCACCTCCCCTATGGCATTGGCACAGTGATCGTGGGGCTGGCGGGAATGGCTCTGCTGGCGCTGGTGATTTCGGGCATTCTTGCCCATCCGCGCATCATCAAAGACGCCTTCCGGCTCCGCAGCGGCGGGTCTGCGCGGCTGAGCCAGGCCGACCTTCATAACCGCATGGGCACCTGGGGCCTGCCCTTTCACCTCATCATGGCCTTCACTGCGGCTTTCCTCGGCGTCTTCCTCATCGTTTTGGGCAGTGTCGCTGCGACCACCTATCAGGGGGACATGACCAAGGCCTTTTCCGAGTTTGCGGGGCCTTCCGCCCGAGGGGAGCCTGACGCGCCGCGCACCGATCCGGTTCCGCCGAGCGCGCCGTTCATCGCCGCAGCGACCGCAGCCGCTCCCGGCTTTGCGCTCCAGTCGGTCTCCATCCAGCAGCCGGGAGCCAAGGGCCAGCGGATCGGGATCGGCCTGCGCGATCCGCGCGGCCTCCCTCTCAGAGAAAGCGTTATTTACGACAGCAAGGGCAACAAGGTCTTCGCTTCCGACGTCGCCGAGCGGTCGTTCGCCCAGCAGATGATATTCGCGATTCAGCCGCTTCACTTTGGCTGGTTTGGCGGGATCTTCGTCAAGCTTGCCTACGGCCTTCTCGGCCTGTCGATGTGCTGCATCACGGCGACCGGGTTTCAGATCTGGTTGATCCGTCGACGCGACAAGGGACGCCCCGCGCCGATCATGGAGCGGCTGTGGACAGCTACCATCTGGGGGCAACCGTTGGCGCTTACGCTTGCGGCGATTCCGTCGCTTGCAGTGGACGCGAAGGAGGCACCACTGCTCGGTTGGGCTGCGGGCACAGCGGCGGCCTATGCCTTGGCGTGTTTGCCCTCGATGCAAGATCGTCTGGCTGTCAGCCTGCGCGCAGCGACAGCGGTGGCGCTCGCAGGACTGGCCTTGGTCCATGCCGCGATCAGCGCCGCAAGTGGCCTTTCCGCCGTCGATCCGATGAGCTGGGCGGTCGACGCCGCGCTGCTCCTGATCGCCTTCCTTGTCGCCCGGCCGATGCTCAAGTTCAGGCGTTCTGTTGTCGCAATTCCTTCATGCAGTTAAGAATCATTCGCATTTTTGAGGTTTTTCTGGCAAATGGAAGTCTGCCCCCTCTGGACCAGAACGATGCAAAACAACGACTACGAGGATTTTGAACCGGCAGAGGTTCCTCGGCCCGTTTCGGCGGTGGGTATGGAGCTTTTCACCGATGGCTTGGAGCAGCCGCCGCATCGGCATCGCGAAGCACAACTTATCCTGGCGGTCCGCGGCCTCATCACCTGCGAGGTGGCGCACGGTTTGTGGATGGTGCCACGGCAGTGCGCATTGTGGATCCCCGGCGACACCGAGCACAGCGTGCGCTGTGCTGGCGATCTTGAAGTCTACACACTCTTCATTGACCCCGAGCTTGCCTGCAATCTGCCTGCGGAGTGCAGCACCTTCTCGACTGGTCCGTTGCTGCACCAACTGCTGATCGCTGTGACCCGCCTCCCCCGGCTATATGATGCCGAAGGCGCTGACGGTCGCCTTATTCAGACCATGCTCGACCAGCTCGAGCGCGCACCAATGGGAAATCTCCACCTGCCAATGCCGACGGACCCGCGATTGAGAACCATCGCCCAGGCCCTGTCGTCAGACCCCGCCAATCGCACGACCATCGGGGAATGGGCGCGGATCGTCGCCATGAGCGAGCGCAGCCTGTTCAGGCTCATCATGAGCCAGATCGGCATGAACTTCGGGCGGTGGCGCCAGCAGTTCCAGGTGATGTTCGCAATCGAGCGCCTGACTGAAGGTGCATCGGTGCAGACCGTCTCGTTCGATCTGGGGTATGAAAGTGCGAGCACCTTCATCACGATGTTCAAGAAAGTTATGGGGCAGCCACCGGGGCAATTCCTCGCCGCGCGGCGGAACGCGGTTTGCTCGGCGACGCCGCAGCAAAGCAAGCCCCAGGTGATAACCACGATGATCGAGGCTCGCCGGGCGCTGGGGCTTTGATGCGCGGCCCTGCCGCATCGGGCCGACCGAGTGGCGGCTAATCAGGCGGCCACGATCCGCTGCGTTCCCTTCCGAACTTTCATCCGATGAATGCCGTTGGTCTCGACCGAGCGAACATAGCGAGCAGGTACGAACAGCCATTCCGTTGTGAGACTGTCAGCCTGCACGTCCAGAACCATATAGCCGCGCTGGCTGGTGTCGCACCATTTGAGCTCGGGACACGCGCCGAGGAAGCTGTTGGCTATCGCGGCGGGATTGCCGTCTGTGCGCTTGTCCAGCCCCAGTGAGGAGACACCCTGTACGGCGAACTCCACACCGACTGGCTGGCCTTCGTGCTCAAGCTCGAACGCCCAGGCATTGTGGCTGTCGCCGCTCAGTACGACCAGATCGGCTGCCGAGGTGCGCGCCGCATCGAACAGGCGAGAGCGGGCAGCGGGATAACCATCCCATTTGTCCATGCTGTAGGGCAGGTCGACCTCAGCCAGCCGTGCGCCAAGCGCCATCTCCGCGAGGTCGTCAGGGTCAGGCTGCGTGCCCGGCGCGAACCAGGAGGAGGAGAAGTCGCTCGGCATCCGCATCTGGCCCATGATGACCTGCTGGGCGACAATCTGCCACTTCACTCCCGATGCTGTCGATTCCGATAGCCCGCGTGCCAGCCATCGCTCTTGCTCGTCGCCCAGCATCGTCCGGGACTGGTCGGCCAACGGTCCGTCGCGAAAGGCGATGGCGGCAGCCTCGAAGTCGTCGGAGTTCTGCGCGAACCACTCTTCCAGATCGAGCTGGCGGGAGCGTGCCAGAAGACGGGTTTCGAGCCGGAAGATCGTCGCGAGGTTGCCGAGGTCGTACCGCGTATAGGGATTGGGCCGCATGGGCAGCCATTCGTGGAATGCGCGCACACCCGCCGCCATGCGGGCGCGATAAGGGCCCTCGCTCGCTTCGTCATGATTGGCCGCCCCGTCGACCCAGCTGTTGTTCACCGTCTCGTGGTCATCCCACATGGCTATCATCGGGAAACGCCGGTGAAGCTCCTGCAAGGCGGGATCGTTGCGGTAGCTGGCGTAACGGCGGCGATAGTCCTCCAGGCTCACGGTCTCGTGCGCCGGCTCGATCCCCCGTGCCTCGGCCATGCCCTCGACCGCGTCCGAGCGCGTGAGCTTCGATTCGTAGATGTAGTCGCCGAGATGGATCAGCAGGTCGATATCGTCGCGCTCCGCCGCATGGGCATAGGCGTTGAACCACCCCGAGGTGGCATTGGCGCACGAGAAGACCGCGATCCTGAAGCTATCCAGCGGCCCATCGGGAAGCGTTCGGGTGCGGCCGGTGGGCGAGAGATCGCCGTTCTGCGCCCGGAAGCGGTAATAGTACCAGCGCCCCGGTGACAGGTCCTGCGGCCGGATATGAACGCAATAGTCGGTATCGCCTCCCGCCAGCGCTGCACCGCTCCAGAGGATGTTCGCGAACTCCTCGTCGCTAGCGACTTCGGCCTGCACCCATGTCGGCTCCTGGCTGGGGCCTACATAACGAGTCCAGAGTGTGATGCCGTGCTGATCGGGATCGCCGCTGGCGACCGAATGCGTGAAACCGGATGGCGGCGCCGCAACCAGTTCGGCAGGCAGCATCAAAGCTGACCCGAGCGCCGAGGCACGCAGCAACGACCGGCGGGAAATGGCAAGCGGAGCGATGAGCGAGCGTGTCATGCGCGTCGGCTACCAAGCTTGGATGACAATTTCGGGGCCGCTCGCAGGCCAACCGCCGCGGCGCTTTACCCACCTGAAACGTGACACTCCCCGCGCCGATTGTAACAAAAAGCCACCAAAAGCATCATCGCACCGTCAAGCAGAGTTCCTAACGGCCCCCCAACACGATTCAGCTCTCAAACAGAATCCAAGGAGGTCGTCATGAGGTTCCGCCATTCTGCCCTTTCGGGCAGCCGTTTTTCTATTGTCCGCGCCGCCCTGCTCGCCTGCGTCTGCCTTCCAGGCACCGCGCTTGCAGGCGATCTCAATGGTGTCGTGAACAGCACCAACCTCGAGCGCCCCGTTCGCGGCGCACAGGTGACGCTTCTCGAAACCGGCCAGTCGGTCTCCACCGACCAGAACGGCCGCTATTCCATGCTTGGCCTGAATCCCGGCACCTACACGCTCCGCGTAGTGCAGCCCGGCTACTCACCTTTCGAGACGCAGGTTACCGTACCCGAGACCGGCGCGGTCTCGGCCAATGCCACTATCGCTCTCGCCGAGGAAGGCGACATGATCCTGGTGACGGGCGCCCGCACTTCGCGCCTGCTCTCGATCGAGCGCAAGCGCGCTCTTTCGGTGGTGGCGGACATCGTCTCCTCAGACGGTATCGGCAAGCTGCCCGACTACAACACCGCAGAAGCCCTCCAGCGTCTGCCGGGTATCTCGGTGGAAATCGACCAGAGCGAGCCGCGCTATGTCGTCATTCGCGGCGTTGACCCCAATCTCAACCAGGTCACCATCGACGGCAATATCGTCGGCATTCCCGAGGCCGAAGGGCGCCGCGTCGCACTCGACACCATCCCTTCGGACCTCGTCGCTGCGATCGAAGTCGTGAAGACGGTCACGCCCGACTACGACGCCAATGCGATCGGCGGTTCGATCAATATCGTCACGCCTACCGCGTTCGACCAAGCGGGGCCTTTCACCTATATTTCCGGTCGCGGAATGTACGGGGAAATGGCCGACAAGCTGGGCTTCGGTGCCAGTGCCACGCATGGGCAGACATTTGGCTCCAACGACGAATTCGGCGTGGTCGCAGGGGCCAGCTATTCCAAGCGCTTCATCAACAGCCAGCTCGTCGACCCGCTAAGCTGGGAAGAGGTCGATGACGGCTTCTTCGCTCCTACCGGCATGCGCTTTTACGACTATTCGATCATGCGCGAACGCATCGGTGGGATCCTCAATCTCGACTGGCGGCCGAGCAGCGACATGCGCGTATATGTGCGCAACATCTATAACGAGTTCACCGACCACGAAGGCCGCGACCAGTTCGATTACGACATGTATCGCGGAGATGCCGTATTCCCCGCTGCCGGTCAGGTAACCTACGATTCCGGCCGTGCCAGCCGCGAGTTCCGCCAGAACAATCAGACTCAGAAGCTGTTCAATATCTCCCCGGGCGCGGAACTGCGCTTCGGCAATGTCGATCTGGCGCTCAACTACACCTATGCCCATGCCGAAGAGCACACCCCCGTGCGCGACGACATCGAATTCCGTACCGGCAGCAAGGTGATTTCGACCATCCAGGTGGGTGACGGACTGCCCTATTTCGTCGACAGCGACGAGCGGCTCTACGATCCCGCATTCTACCCGCTGCGCCGCATCCGCCTGCGCCGCGAGACCATTGACGAGGACCTGCACGCCGCCAAGGCCGACCTCACGTTCCACTTCTCCAATGCCAGCGACAGCTTCATCAAGACGGGCGTGAAGTTCATCGACCGGACCAAGGACCGCGACAACTATCAGGAGCAGTGGGAACCGACCCAGGACGTGACCTTCGCCGATACCGGACAAGCGCTGCCCGAGATCGACGGCTATTACGACGGCCGCTATCGCTTCGGCCCGGCGATGGATTATTCCGGGGTGCTGGATTACTTCTTCGTCCAGAACCCCGGCCTGCTTGAACTCGACGAGGAGAAGACCGGCTTCAACGACCGGGCTTCAGACTACCATATCAACGAGAAGATCTATGCCGGCTACGTGATGGCCAGCCTGGAGCTGGGCGACCTGACCGCAGTGGGCGGCGTCCGCGTCGAACATACCAAGGGCCGCTACAACGCCTTTGCCATCCGCGATACGGACGGCGATGGCGACATCGAGCTGTCCGACATCACGCCGCTGAGCTTCGACAAGGACTACACCCATATCCTGCCCAGCCTGGTGCTGAACTATCGCCCCCAGCCCGAACTGGCATTTCGCGCTGCCTGGACCAATACGATCGGCCGCCCGAACTATTCCGATACCGTGCCCACCTTCGAGGAGGAGGACGGCGAAGGCGAAGCGGGCAATCCCAATCTCGAACCCTACAGCTCGATGGGCTTCGATCTTTCGGCCGAATATTATCCCGATGTGGAAAGCGTGTTCTCGGTCGCGATGTTCTACAAGCGGATCAAGAACCCGATCTACGGCCAGCGCATCCTCGACACCACCTTCGCCGGGGTGGACCTGATCACCCTGTCGCAGCCGCAGAACGCAGATAGCGGCGAGCTGTTCGGCGTCGAGGCCAATGTCGTGCGCCGCTTCAGCTTCCTGCCCGCGCCGCTCGACGGGCTGGGCGTATCGGCCAACGTCACCTTCGTGGACAGCAACGTGACCGTACCGGGCCGCACCGACGAGCTGCCGTTCTTCCGCCAGTCGAAGTGGCTCGCGGGCGGTGCGCTGTTCTACGAGAAGGGGCCGATCGAGGCGCGCGTCGCGGTCAACTATCGGGACGCCTACCTCATCGGCGTCGGCTCCAGTGCACAAAGCGACGCCTACAGCGCGCCGCGCACCGTGTTCGACGCCCGGCTGGGCTATCGTATCATGGAGGGCCTAGAAGTGTTCGGTTCGGTCTCGAACATCGGTGCAGAGCCGCTGCAAGAATACCAGTCCGTCCCCCAGCGCGTCATTGCCCGCGAGGCCTATGGCGCGAATTTCGACTTCGGCTTCAGCGCGAGCTTCTGATGTCGATGTTCAAACCTTGCACGGTAGCGCGTTCGGCTCAGGCCGGGCGCGCTACCGGGAGAGCGAGCATGCTCGGCCTTGCGCTGGCCGGGCTGCTCGCCGCAGCGCTGCCAGCTTCGCTTGCAGCGCAGGGGCTGCGTCAGGAATCCGGGTCCGTCGCTGCAGACGTTCCGCTCCTGCAGGCCGAGACGCTCGCTGTCTGGGAAGCGCCGGAGGCGGATCAGGGCGTCGCCGTCGACGAAGATCATTTCTATGCGGTCGATAATTCGGTCATCGCAAAATATTCGCTGACCGATGGTGCGCTCGTGGCGAAGTGGGAAGGCGATCCCGAAAGGATCGCACACCTCAACAGCTGCTATGCCGAACAAGGAAAGCTCTGGTGCGCCAACTCGAACTATCCGGCAGCACCGATGGGCTCCTCGGTCGAAGTCTTCGATACTGGCACCCTGGAGCATGTGGCCAGCCACAGCCTCGGCATGACGGAGGAAGGCTCGCTGACCTGGTTTGCGCCGATGGGCAACGGCTTCCTGGCGGCCTTCGCGCATTACGATCGGCGCGGCGCGGAGTATAAGGACCATCGCTATTCTGCGCTTGTCACCTTCGACAAGGAATGGCGGCGCACCGGCGGGTGGATGTTTCCGCCCTCGATAACAGAGCGCATGGCGCCCCACGCGGCGTCAGGCGGCGCGATCGGGCATGATGGCAGGCTCTACGTCACCGGCCATGACCGACCGGAGATGTATGTCCTGGAGGCGCCCGAAGCCGGCCCATACCTGGTCCATGTCGCCACCATATCGCTGGACATCGAGGGTCAGGCATTTGCCTTTTCCCCCGACGGGGACTCCACAATACTTGTTGTGGACCGGACGAATGGACTGGTGCGCCGGATACGCCTTCCGCTCATCCCGTCACCCTAACGCATCGACACCGTTGCCAACCAGATCATGAAGCCAGCAGGCCTGCTTCCTGAGGACGGCGCGATGCGTTCCGCGTGAGGGGAAGTCCAGAAGGTGATCCTCGTCGGCCTCGGGTCGGGAAGCAACGGCGCCGTATCGAGATCGACGAGCAGCCTCGGTATCAGAACACCACGACCGAACGGATCGACTTGCCTTCGTGCATGAGGTCGAAGGCGGTGTTGATCTCTTCGAGGCCCATGACGTGGGTGATCATCGGGTCGATCTGGATCTTGCCCTGCATGTACATGTCGACGATCTTGGGCACATCGGTGCGACCCTTGGCCCCGCCGAAGGCCGTGCCGCGCCAGTTGCGGCCCGTC
>CENV01009639.1_pt1 | contig 24877 bp, 20 predicted proteins | sample 530231 | NCBI WGS metagenome assembly CENV01 (sample SAMEA2619815, study PRJEB7988) | marine metagenome | biome: marine biome (ENVO:00000447); feature: surface water layer (ENVO:00002042); material: "saline water (ENVO:00002010), including plankton (ENVO:xxxxxxxx)" | depth 5 m | reverse complement strand
ACCGTTTACTTGGCCAGCTTGCCGTCGGTGCAGGCCGCCGAAACCGTTGATGCGACGCTGTACAAAAATCCGAGTTGCCGGTGCTGCGACCAATATGCTGCGTACTTGCGCCAGTACGACTATGAGATCAAGGTGACTGAAACCCCCAACTTGAGGCAGTTCAAAGCCGAGCATGGCGTACCGTCCCGCTTACAAAGTTGTCATACCATGCTGCTCGATGGGTACGTGATCGAGGGTCATGTTCCGGTGGGGGTTATTAACAAGCTCCTGGACGAACGGCCAGAGATCCGCGGTGTATCGCTTCCCGGCATGCCCCAGGGGTCGCCGGGAATGTCTGGGCAAAAGCGGGAGCCTTTTGTGATTTATGCGATTACGGATGACGAAATGTCGATCTACGCCACTGATTGAAACAGAGGTCACCGTCATGGCGAAGAGCGAGAAAGAGAACGGTCCGGGGCGAGGCGCCCGAGTGCGCAATTTGCGTCAGTGGTTCAGGCGCCGTCCCATTGCCGTCGCGGTCTGCCTGGTGGCATTGATAGGTCTCGCGCTCGGTTGGAACTGGCTGGCGGCGAGCGGGTTGCTCGTCGTGGCCCTGGTTGGCCTGGGGTGTCTGATGATGTGCGTTTTGGGCATGCACAGCGGGCACGATAAAGGAGACGAAAACTAAACGCTCCGAAAACCGGCGTTTCCCATGGAATGTCGGGAGAGCCCAACCACCGCACCTGTGAGGGTATCAAACGATGAATGAACTTATGGGCCATGCGGGGCTATGGGGCATTGCACTGATTGTTATTGCATTGGTCTCCTGGATGTTTTATCGGTATTTTGCGCCGAAAAGCTGGCGTGAATGGGCGGGTGCCGGGTTGGTGCAAGCTTTCATCATCGCACTTTATGCCGAGATGTACGGCTTTCCACTGACGATTTATCTACTGGTGCGGTTCTTCGGGCTGGATAGCGATTACGTTAGCGCCAACCTGTGGGCCACCCTGATAGGGTTGGGTGAAACCGGCATGCTGATCTCCATGTTGCTTGGCTATGCACTCGCTTTCATCGGCATTGGCCTACATTGTTCTCGGTTGGGTTGTTTCCGCTTATTGTATTTGCCTACTACCGGCTGGCGCAGCGAGAGGAGCGGCAAGTGATGGAGCGGTTCGGTGACGCCTACAGGGCCTACCAGCGACGGGTTCCATGTTCCTGCCTGGTTGGCGTCAATGGCGGCAGCTCGCGGATGCCTCGCTGGACGAAACCGATCACAAAAATTCTGAATGATGTTTCGCGAGTCAGATTCCCCGGCTAGGGAAGATTTGCGACTCTGGCGAGAATGTCTAGACTTGAAACTAGCGTTTCGTCTAGGCATCCATGGCAGGGGGCCCGAAGCCCTTTGGCAATAGCAGATTAAAATTTCAGCCTCTGAGGCAGAGTAAACTTGAGAAGTTAGAAGTTATGAGCGCTACACAACAATACTTACTGCTGCTGGGATTGGCACTGGGTATCCTGGGCGCGGTGTTAAGCCTGTATGGTTTAGCCCGTAGTGTGGGTCCAACACGGCAGGAACCTGGCAAGGATGTGCCGGCAAGCGCCGGAGTGCTGTCGCGGGCTCCGGTCTGGGGACGTTATCATGCGCGCTATTACGGTTATGCATTGCTGTTTTTGGCGTTCGATATGGAGATGGCCTACATGTACCCTTGGGCGGTTGTGTTCAAGGAAGTAGGGCTGGTTGCTTTACTTGACATGGGCGTGTTTCTTGCGATTCTCTTTCTTGGGTTGCTTTACGGATGGAGTCAGGGCGCTCTGAGGCGGCAATGATGACCGAGGTCGCAACGACACTTGCAGGCGCACGCAAAGGGCGTCCATCTATCCTGCGAAGGTGGGTTGGGCAGGCTCTGGCGCGCAATTTGAGCTGCCTGGTAGTCCCTGGGCCGGAAGTGGCCCTGGCGCATGGGCTGAACCTGGCGGCCGCAGACATGCGCATCGCCGCCACGCCGCGCGATGCCACTGTGCTCCTGGTTGTCGGTGAGCTATCTCAGAAGTTGGACGAGGCCACCGCAGTGCTCTATGCCCAGATGCCTAGGCCGCGAGCTATTCTAGTGCTCGGTGGGTCAGAACCTTCGTCTTTGCCTAAAGCTGACGTTTCCGCGGATCTCTCACAAACCGAACTGATGGAGGCGGCCACTCGGCTGCAGCGGTTGCTGGCTGAAGACGCCTTCGCCGCCTCGCCTGACGATTTTGACTCATCAATCCTGCAAACCAAAACTGAGTACGTCTGCCCCATGCACCCGGAAGTGGTGGAGGACGAACCAGGTAGCTGTCCCAAATGCGGCATGGATTTGGTGGCGCGCGAAGCCGGCGGCGACGCGGATGCTGGGGAGCACGACCATTCCGGCCACGGTCACGGCGATCATGATCACGGAGACCACGACCACGGCAGCTCGGGATTCATGTCCATGGTCGAGGTTACCAAAGACCTGCCTCGCAGCGCTGACGGTTTGGCAATGGACTGGCTTGAGGTGCCCTTCGGCCCCTGCTTTCCCGGTTTGCCGGGAGGATTGAGACTGACCTTGACGCTCGACGGTGACGGGGTGACCGAGGGCCAAGCGACATCTCTGGTAGCTATGGGCACCCCCTCTGAAGAGGTGGCGGTCGAAACCTTCATCGAGCGCCTGGCGGCGGCCACGCCGTTGGCACCGGTAAGTTACCGCCTCTTGGCCTGCCGCGCTATCGAGCAGGCGGCTGGTCTGGAGCCAGATCCGGCCGTCGAGCGGGGCCGGGCGGCCGCTCTTGAGCGAGAGCGCATCGCCAGCCATCTGGGCTGGCTGGCCCAGTTGGGCCGCCAGCTCAGCTTTGTCTGGTTGACACGTCGTGCGGCGGCTTTGCAATTGGAAACCCAGCGCGCCGACGGGGAGCAGCTTGTTGTCCTGCGGCCGGCGCTGCAGGCGCTCATCGCACGGCTCGAGCATACGCCCCTTCTCAAAGCGCGCTTGAAAGGCATCGGCGCTTTGCCCCACGGCTCCCAGGATCTAAGAGGCCCGGTGGCACGCGCCTCCGGCCGGACCGAAGATGCCCGCCAGGCGGACGCAATGTATTGCGAGCTGGGTTTCGAGCTGTACATTGAGGGCGCTGGGGACGCCTGGGCGCGTTTCCGGCAGCGGCATGTTGAGATCGTGACCAGTCTCGATCTCGTAGAGGCCGCCGGAGACCCTGAGCTCCCCAAGCTGCGAGCCATCGACAGCCCTTCCGGAACGGGGGAGGCGACCGTGGAAACGCCGCGCGGCCGCTCCACATTGCAGCTGACCCTGGAGCGAGGGCAGGTGGTATCGGTCGAGCTGGACGGCGCCTGCCGCCAACATATCGGCCTGGCCGCCGACCTGGTCGAAGGTCAGGAATTGGGTGATGCCTTGGTGGCGGTCGGGTCACTGGATCTCTCGCCCTGGGAGGTGAGCTCATGACTGTCGCCATAGTGTTGCTCACACTGTTGGTTGGCGCTTGGTTACTGGCTGTGATTGAGGCCTGGCTCACGACCGGCCGCCTGCGACCGGTCGCCCCGCTGCTTGCGGGCCTGTCGCACCTGGGCCGCGAGTCCATCTTGGCGCGCAAGCCCGACCGGCTGTTTTTCGAGACCGCACCAGTGTTGTTGCTGGTGGTGGCGGTGCTCGGTGCTGCCGTACTTCCGCTGACGCCGGATCTGGTCATTGCTGATCTGGCCACCGGCGCCTTGTTTCTCAACGCGGTGCTTGCCTATGTGTTGGTATCGCTGATCATGGCTGGTTGGGGCCCGAACGGCGCCTACGCGATGATAGGTGGCTGGCGTTTTCTCGGCCAACTTATCGCCTACTCCATGCTTATCGTCATGCCCATTACGGCGACCGCCATGCGCGCCGAGTCCCTGTTGAACAGCGTCATCGTCGAGTCTCAGGCCGGTTTATGGAACATCGTTTACCAACCGCTCGGGTTTGTGTTGTTTTTCATCGCCGCTATGGCGTTGGCGTTCCGCTCACCCTTCGACCTGCCTACCGCACCCGGCGAGTTAGCCGGCGGGGTCGACGCCGAATACACCGGCGTGCGCCTGACAGTGTTGCGGCTAGCACGATTGGTGATGCTAATCACCCTGTCTGCCGCGACTACGGTGTTCTTTCTCGGTGGCTGGCAGGGGCCGCTTTTGCCGCCCTGGGCCTGGAGCCTGATCAAGACTCTGGCGGTAGCCGTATCGATGTTGCTGGTTGGCTACTATTTGCCGCGTATTCGCGAGGCGGATCTGCTGGGTTGGTGCTGGAAGTTTGGAATCCCCCTGGCGCTGCTCAATATTTTGATAGTCGGATTGCTCATCCTGGTGGTGCCCTAATGGTTGCACAGGCTTTTTTTGTCGGCGTATTCGGGCTGGCTGCGATCGGTTTCGGTGTGGCGGTGTTCCGTACCGCGTCTATGGTGCGTTCTGCGCTGGCGCTGCTGTTTTCACAGGCCGCCGTGGGCTGCATGTTTCTGGCCATGCAGGCCGAATTTCTGGGCGTGCTGCAGATTATGATGATGGCCACCGAAATGAGCATCATGGCCATCTTCATGGTGATGTTCATGATGGACCCCGGTGGGCTTGGCGGGATGGATATGAGCCACCAGAAGCGCTTTTCGATTGGTGCTGGAGCCATTGCCGCCACCACCGCCATCTCGGTAGCGCTGTTCTCTGATTGGGGGCCGATATTCGCCGAGGCGCCGGATGCTGCAATGCAAACGCGGGAGCTCGGTTTTGAAATGTTGGATCGCTCTATGCTGATTTTCGAGACCGCCGCTATCACCATCCTGACCGCAATGATCGCGGCTACGGCAGTAGCGATTCCGGTGCGCCAGCCCGGCGTCGACACAGGAAAGCTCGACAAGGAAAACGGTGATAAAGAACAGGAGGCTTCAAAATGACTCCGGTACTGATCCTGGCACTTCTGACCGGCGCCATTCTCTTTGGTGTCGGTATCTATGGCGCGCTCTCGCAGACTAACCTGGTCATGATAATGATGGGAGTGGAGCTGATTCTGGCGGGCGCGCTGGTGAACCTTGTGGCCTTCTGGCGCTTTCTGCATCCGGAGGTCTACGCCGGACAGATGTTTGTGCTGGTGGTAATGACGGTTATGGCAGTGGAGATGGCCGTCGGTTTCGGCGTCGCAATTGCACGCTTCCGGGCCAAGGGCTCGGTCGAGATGGAAGAGGCCGGAGACCTGCAGGGATGAGTGACCTGGTCTTGCCCATAGTGTTCCCTTTGCTTGCGGCCGCTGCCATTCTGCTGCTGCGCCGGGGAGCGGCTATTTTGGCGCTGGTCGGGGTCGCACTTAGTTTGGCGGCAAGCCTTAAGCTTTTGGGGGCGGTCGCCAGTGGTGACTCCGCAACCCTGCTGCTGCCAGGCTTGCCGGATCTACCCTTGCGGTTGACCGCCGAGCCGTTAACCGCGTTGCTCAGTGTAGTGGTTGCCGCCGTGGCGACTTGCGTGTTGATTTATTCGGTAGGCTATATGAAGCGGGAGTCCGGCCTACCCCGCTTTTTTGCCGTTATGTCCTTGTTTGTTGCCGCCATGCAGGCCCTGGTTCTGGCCGGCGACTGGGTTCTGGTGCTCGCCGCCTGGGAGCTGATTGGCTTGTGCAGTTACCTGCTGATCGGTTTCTGGTTTCAGCGGCCCGAAGCGGCGAACGCCGCGAGCCGTGCCTTTCTCTACACCCGCAGTGCCGATCTTGGTCTGTACATCGCGATATTCACCCTCATGGGGGCGGCGGGCACCAGCGAGATCGCCGCCACCCTGAATGTCGACGGAGACACCGCCGTGGCGGCCGGGCTTTTGTTGCTGCTCGCTATCATGGGCAAGTCTGCCCAGATCCCCCTCCAGGACTGGCTTATGCGTGCCATGGCGGGGCCCACACCGGTGTCGGCGTTGTTGCACTCGGCGACACTGGTGGCAGCAGGTGCCATTTTACTGATCCGTGTAGCGCCGCTGCTGACGCCGGAAGTTTTGCTCGCTATTGGGCTGGTGGGCGGTATTACTACCGTGGCGGCAGGTCTGATTGCGCTTGCCGAACGTGACCTCAAGCGCCTGCTGGCGGCCTCAACCGCCAGTCAGTATGGTCTGATGCTGATTGCGGTCGGCGCCGGGGTGCCGCTGGCGGCGTTGTTGCATCTGCTTGCCCATGCCGCCATCAAGAGTGGCCTGTTTTTAGCAGCCGGTGAATTTCAGCATGCGCGCGGCGGCACGGCTCTGGAGCGCTTGCGTGGTGTAGGGCGCGTCCGGCCCTGGACTTTCTTCGGCTTCGCATTGGCAGCGCTGGCCCTAGTGGGTGCTCCACCGCTGAGCGGCTTCTTCTCAAAGGACGCGGTGATCGCCGCCGCACTGTCCGCGCCAAGTGTCGCCTGGCTCGCTCCCCTGGCACTGGCGGGCACACTGCTGACCGGTGCCTACTTGGCTCGCGCGCTGCGGCTGCTATGGCACGAGCGCGAGGAGGGTGAAAACGAAAACCGTTCGGTGGCCGGCGCCCGCTGGATGGGGCTGGGAGTATGGGCCCTGGTAATCCCAGCCGTCTTCCTGGGTCTGACCTTCGGTCCCATTGAAGCCTTGTTGGGTTTGCCCGGCCCTGGAGACCATGGCACTACCGCCATGCTGTTCGGGCTTCTCGCGGCAGCGGCCGGTCTGGCGCTGGGCTGGCTGGTACCGGCATCTCGCTTGCTTGGCCCTTTCCACCCCTGGGCACAATCGGGGCTGGTCATCGCCGGAGGGCTCTCCTTCTGGATCGGCCGACCAGCCATGGCCATTGCCTACGGCTGCCAGCGCCTGGAGCGTGGCCTATACGCGACCGTCCTGAGTGTCGGCCGCGGAGGCTTCTTCATTGCTCGAGGTTGCGGGCGCGTGGAACGAGGTTTGTATGCGGTGGTGTTGGGTACTGGCCGTGCCAGCTTGGCCGTGGCGCACTTGGTTCGGGTAGGAGATGAGCGCCGAATCGACGGCCTGATCTTCGCCCTGGTGGCCAGCGTACGAGGCTGGGGAGACCGCGCCCGCGTCCTGCAAAGCGGTTGGATTCACCACAGTCTGGCTATCAGCGCCGTGGTTACCGCCGTAACACTGATCATACTGCTTTCAGCCTCGTTGAGTTTCTAGAGGATAGCCATACTCATGCTACCAATTGTATCCCTTACTCTGTTTTTGCCGCTCGCCGGTGCCGCCCTGATTCTGGCCCTTCCGGGGCCGACGGCGCGAACCGTACACAGCATTGGTATTGGCACCGCCAGTTTAACTCTGGTCGGGGCGCTGGCCATGTGGCTGGAGGGAGTGAGCGGCGCGGGCTTTTCCCAAGTCGAAGAGCTCGAATGGATTCCGGCTATCGGTGCCGCCTACCGGGTCGGTGTGGACGGCATCAGCCTGCCCCTGGTGCTGCTGAGTGCTATGCTGTTTTTGGGGGCATTCATCTATGCTTCGTCGCTGCGCGAGCGCCCGCGCGCCTACGTGGCTTTGGTTCTGCTTCTAGAAACTGCAGCAATCGGCACCTTTGCCGCCCTCGACGGAATTCTGTTCTATGTGTTCTTCGAAGTCTCCCTGGTGTCGATGTATTTCATGATTGCCGGTTGGGGCCATGAGGACCGGCAGCGGGCGGCTCTGATGTTTTTTATCTACACGCTTCTGGGCAGCCTGCCGTTATTGCTCGCCATCCTGGGGCTTTACCTCGGCAGTCCCGATCCCAGCTTCGACATGCGCGCCTGGATCGCTAATCCACCGCTGGAAGGGGCTGCGGCCATGTGGGCGCTGGTCGCCATGCTGGTTACTTTTGCGGTCAAGATCCCCGCCGTACCGTTGCACACTTGGTTACCTGCCGCCCACGTCCAGGCGCCGACTGTCGGCAGTGTCATCCTGGCCGGCATCATGCTGAAATTTGGAACCTACGGGCTGGTTCGCTTCGCCCTACAAATGACTCCCGAGGCGTTCCACGAAGCCGGCGTCGTTGTCCTGGTGTTCGGTGTCATCGGCGCGCTCTATGGCGCCTTCGCCGCTCTGGCGCAGACCGATCTCAAGCGTCTGGTGGCCTATACGTCGATTAACCACATGGGCTATGTGATCATCGGCGTCGCCGTGGCTGCACTGGCTCTGGACCCTTCAGTGCGTGCCACCGCACTCGATGGCGCCGTCCTGCAGATGTTCAGTCACGGTTTGGTTACCGGTGCATTGTTCTTCCTGGTGGGGATGATTCAGGAGCGCGCACATACTCGCGAGATGGGCGAATTTGGCGGCCTACTAAAAACGGTTCCGCTGTTGGGCTGGTCCTTTATGTTGGCGGCCTTTGCGTCGCTGGGCCTGCCTGGTCTGGCGCACTTTCCAGGGGAGTTCCAGATATTTCTGGGTACGCTTGGTAGTGTGCCCGCCGCCGTCGTGTCGATACTGGGCCTTGCTATCATTGCGGGTACCTTTCTCAAAGCGATTCGCGAAACCTTTCTTGGCGAGCCTCAGTCACGTTGGCATAGCATGCCCGACCTGAGTTTGCGCGAAGTGCTCGCGCTGGCGCCATTACTGGTTCTCACCGTAGCTACCGGGGTGGCACCATCCTGGGTGCTGGACACCATTCACCGGACTACCTCGGCGTTGGTGCTATAATGGGGCGTGATCTGGCATTGTTAATTCCCGAGATCGCTGTGCTGCTAGCCGCAGTCAGCGCGCTGATTGCAGAAATACTGCGCAGGCCTCGAGCTTCGCTGGCTCTCGCCATGCTGGGCCTGTTCGTCGCCACGGGACTGACCATACGTTTGGTGGGTACAGACACCACCGTATTCGGTGGCAGTTTTCGGATAGACGCGCTCAGCATCTGGGCAAAGCTGATTTTATTGCCGGCGACGATGCTGTCTTTGCTGCTGGCGAGCGCGGAAGTGCGCGGCACCGTGCGTGAGGGCACGGTCTACAGTTTATTATGTTTAGCTACCGTTGGTGCTCTTATTCTAGCCGGCGCCGGCGATATGATGTTTCTGGTTCTGGGCCTGTTGCTCACCAGTTTGGCGACCTTTGCTCTGGTGGCCTACCCGGACGACGATCCTGCCACCGAAGCCGCCATGAAATACTTTGTGTTTGGTTCGGTGGCTGGCGCGGTGATGATCTTTGGTCTCACGTACTGGTTCGGTGCCGCCGGCTCCACAATGATTGCCGACCTTGAGGGTACGGAGGCCATCCCTTTGGCTGTCATATTCGGTTTGGTGGCGGTTATTGTCGGTCTTGGCTATAAAGCATCTCTGGTTCCATTTCATTTTTGGGTGCCGGATGCCTATGAAGGTGGGCCCTTATCGGTTGCAGCCTTCCTGTCTGTGGTGCCCAAGGTGGGCGCGTTGTTTGCGCTAACTCAAGTGTTTCGTGACCTGCCTTCCGAAAGCGGTGGGCCCGCTGTTATCGCGGGACTAGCCGTACTGAGTATGACCTACGGTTACCTTGCCGCGTTGGTGCAGGATAATGTTGTTCGACTGCTGGCTTACTCATCTATTGCCCAGTCCGGGTACTTCCTCCTGGGTATTGTGGCGCTGGGCGAAAGTTCTTTTGCTTTGCCATCAATCATTTTTTTCGCTGCCGCGTACGCCGCTATGAATCTGGGGGCTTTCGCCGTTATCGCTGCGGTTGGGCGTACGCTAAACGATTTCAACGGCCTGGGGCGCGCTCAACCACTGGTGGGAGTCGCCATGGTACTTTTCCTGCTCTCGCTGGTAGGCATTCCGCCACTCGCTGGTTTCGTTGGCAAATTCCTGCTCTTTGCCGCTGCTATCCATGCGCAGTTTACCTGGTTGGCTGTAGTGGCGATTCTCAACAGTGTGCTCGCTCTCGCAGTATATATGCGTATTATCGTGCCTATGTATAGGCAAGAAGAGGTGCCTCATGACGCTGCTAGTATTTGGATCGATATCGTGACGCTAACGGCGCTGTTAGCCACGGTTACTATTGGACTGGCCGCCCAGTTCTTCTTTGTGAAGTCGATGGCATAGCGCATTCTCGGCGTCGTTCCTAGACAGATACTTGTTGTGTTTACCGTTACTTCTGATATCTCGCTCATCATCTTTCCCAGAGAAGTCAGAAGCTTCAATGTTATTTGCTGCCGCTATGCCGGCGGCGGGGGCGAGAAAGTATGGATTCGATAACGCAGGCGGCCCTGGGGGGCGCCCTGGGCGGGGCGGTGCTGGGGCACCGGTTCGGGCGCGCCGCGGTGGTCGCCGGCGCGCTGCTCGGCACTCTGCCGGACATGGACGTGCTGATCGACTATGGCGATGCGGTGGCCAACTTTTCCCAGCACCGTGGTTTCAGCCATTCGCTGTTGGTGCTGGTGCCCCTGGCGGTGGTGCTGGCGGCGCTACTCAGTCGTTGGCAGCGCAGCGTATCGTTCCGCCGCTGGCTGACCTTCACCGGCGCCATCCTGATCACGCACCCGTTGCTGGACGCCTTCACCACCTACGGCACCCAACTGCTCTGGCCGCTGGGGCCGCCGGTGGCCTGGCACACCATTTTTATTATCGACCCGCTCTACACGCTGCCGCTGCTGGTGGCGGTGATCATCGTCCTGGTCCGGCCGCCGGCGATCCGCGCGTTGACGGTGGGGCTGGCGCTGTCGAGCCTGTACCTGGCCTGGAGCCTGGCGGCGCAGCAGTGGGTGGACCACCGGGTGCACCAGGCGCTGGCCGGCACCGGCTACCAGACGGCGCCGCGCATGGTGCAGCCGATGCCGTTCTCCACGCTGCTGTGGCGGGCCACGGTGCTGCACCGCGAAGAACGCCTGGAGATCGTCACCGGGCTGCTGGACGGCGATGTGCCGCTGCATATTGAAGGCTTTCCGCGGGACGCCAATCTGGTCGCCTCGGCCAAGCAGCTGGACGACGGCCGCCGTCTGGAATGGTTCACCGGCGGCTTTCTGGATTACCGGTTGGAGGACGGGCGGCTGGTGGCCACCGACATCCGCCTCGGCGTGCCCGGCGCCCACCCCTTCCAGTTCGTGATCGCCGAGGCCCAGGGCGGGCCCGACAACCTGGCTTGGCAGGCGGTGCGCAGCACGCGCCTGGCCCGGCCGATGGTCAACGAAGACGCCTGGCCGGCCCTGTTTCGCCGCACCCTGGGGCTTAGTCCGGTGCTGTGCCTGCGTGAACTCAAGCTGGCGTCGTCGGGCGCTGCCTGCGAGGGGACGCTGCCGCCGTTGGGCTCGCAGTGAGCCGGGTTACTCCCAGCCGGCCAGCACCAGCTTGCCGATGGTCTTGCCGGACTCGATGCGCCGGTGCGCCTCTTTGAGGTTGGCGGCGTTGATCGGCCCCAGGGACTCCGAGAGGGTGGTCTGCAGGACGCCTTCTTCCACCAGCCGGGCGGTGGCGCGCAGGATTCCGCCCTGGCGTTCCATGTCCACGCCGAACAGGGCGCGGGTGAACATGAACTCCCAGGCGAAGCGGGCGCTCTTCGGTTTCAGCGGGTTCACGTCCAGGGGGCCGCGGGCGTCGACGATGGTGACGATGCCGCCCAGCGGCGCGACCAGCTCGCAGACGTCGCTCCAGTAGGCGTCCGGTTCCTGGGCCAGCAGGATGGCGTCCACCTGCTCGATGCCCAGCCCTTTCATGGGCTCGCGCAGGCCGTTGCGGTAGTCGATGGTGTGGGTGGCGCCCATGGCGGTGCACCAGTCCGCCGAGGTCTGACGTCCGGCGGTGGCGATCACCGTCATGCCGAAGTGGCGGGCGGCCAGCTGGGTGGCGATGGAGCCGACACCGCCGGCGCCGCCCACCATCAGCAGGGTCTTGCCGGCGGCGTTTTCCGGAGTCAGGCCGAGCTGGTCGGTGAGGCTTTCCCAGGCGGTGAGCACGGTCAGCGGCAGGGCGGCGGCTTCCTGCATGCCGGTGCCTTCGGGCATCTTCGCCACCAGGCGCTCGTCCACGCACTGGTACTGGGCGTTGCTGCCCTGGCGCTGCATGGCCCCGGCGTACCAGACCCGGTCGCCGGGCAGGAAGTCGCGGACTTCGGCGCCTACCGCTTCCACCCGACCGGCGGCATCATAGCCGAGTACTTTATGGCCCTTCTCCGCCAGGGGGCGTTGGCGTACCTTGGTGTCCACCGGGTTGACCGATACCGCCTCCACCGCCACCAGCAGGTCGCGGGGGCCTGGTTTGGGCTGTTCCAGCTGGATGTCTTCCAGGGCGTGGACGTCTTCGATGGCGCGGGGTTGGTTAAAGCCGACGGCCTTCATAGGGTCTCCGTGGGAATACGAATGTCACTGGGGTTTTAAATAATAAGGATACCATCATGCGTTTTGACGAATACCGCAATCTCGACGGCGTGGCGCTGGCCAAACTGGTGGCGGACGGGGAAGTGACCGCCGCCGAACTGCTGGAGCTGGCCATCGCCCGTGCCGAGGCGGTGAACCCGGCCCTCAACGGCCTGATCATTCCGCTTTACGACCAGGCTCGGGAACAGGCGGCGGGCGCCTTGAGCGGCCCCCTGGCCGGGGTGCCCATGCTCACCAAGGACCTGTTCCAGGAGATCGGCGGCGCCCCCAACTATCAGGGTAACAAAGCCCTCAAGCGGGCCGGCCATAAGGCGCCGGTGGATTCCGAGCTGGTGCGCCGCTGGAAGGCGGCCGGGGTGGTGCTGTTCGGGCGCACCAATACGCCGGAATTCGGCGCCAAGGGCATCACCGAGCCGGAGGCGTTCGGCGCCACCCGCAACCCCTGGAACACCGACCACACGCCGGGTGGCTCCTCCGGCGGTTCCGCGGCCCTGGTGGCGGCGGGCGTGGTGCCGTTCGCCGGTGCCAACGACGGCGGCGGCAGCATCCGCATTCCCGCCGGCTGCTGTGGCCTGTTCGGCCTCAAGCCCGGGCGCGGGCGCACGCCCTGGGGGCCCAACTTCAGCGAGGCCATGCACGGCATTTCCATGAATCACGTGGTGACCCGCTCGGTGCGCGATTCCGCGCTGCTGCTGGACGCCACCCAGGGCGAGGAAGTGGGCAGCCTGTTCCGCATCGCGCCGCCGGAGCGCAGCTACCTGAGCGAGCTGGAGAGCGACCCCAAGCCGCTGCGCATTGCATTCTCCACCACCTCGCCGATCGGCACCGAGGTGGACCCGGAAGCGGTGGCCGCGGTGGAGGACGCCGCCCGCCTGCTGGAGTCCCTGGGCCACAAGGTGGAGCAGGCGTCGCCGAAAATGGACATGCTGGCCATGAGCATGGACTGGCTCTCCATGTGGTTCGCCAACTGCGCCGCCAGCGTGGACTGGGTGCGCGAAGAAACCGGCTGCGGCAACGACGGCTTCGAACTGGACACCCTGGCGATGGCGGCGTTCGGCCACGCCACCTCGGCGCCGGACTACGTGCGTGGTTACCAGCGCTGGCAGGGGTATTCCCGGGCGCTGGCGGAATTCCACCAGCAGTACGATCTGTGGCTGACGCCCACCCTGGCGTTGCAGCCGGCGCGCATCGGCGCCTCGGAAACGCCGGCCTGGCAGCAGCGCATGCTCAAGGTGATTCTCAAAGTGGGCGCCGAAAAGCTGGTGATGAAAACCGGCCTGGTGGAGCAGATGGTGAAGGAGAACCTGAAGTACGTGCCTTTCACCCAGCTCGCCAACGTCACCGGGGTGCCGGCCATGTCGGTGCCGCTGCACTGGTGCGAAAGCGGCCTGCCGCTGGGGGTGCAGCTGGTCGGCGATCACGGCAGCGAGGGCCTGCTGTTCAAACTGGCCGGTCAGCTGGAGCGGGCGCGGCCCTGGTTCAACCGTATGCCGGATCTGTAACCGGGCTCAGGCCCCTTCGCCCTGGGGCAGAGGGGGCCACCAGGCCTGGATGCGGTGTTCGGACACCGCCGCCAGGTCGCCGAACTGCAGCAGCACGAACTCGCTCTGCGTGGGGCGGAAGAACAGCTGATCGCCGGGCACCAGCTCGGAGGCCGGCGAGCCGTTGTACATCATCTGATTGGTGCTGGCGCCGTACAGGTCATTGCGGCGGATGCCCGGCGGCGACACCGGCTCCGCTTTCCAGTAACCGCCGTAGATGAAATAAGTGCGTCGCCGGTTGGGGTCCCACAGGGCCCAGGCGTCGCCCAACGGCAGCGGGCCGGGCAGGGTGAGCCCGTCCAGCGCCTTGAGCACCGGCGCGGCGATAAAGGCGGCGGGCTCGAAGTCCTTCAGGCTGGGCACGTCGAAATCCGACGGCTTGACCAGGCAGGAGCCGGCCGCCAGCTCGTTGAGCGGCGTCTCGTCGCCGTGCAGCGTGAAGGTGGGGCTGCCGGCACCGTTGAACGTGAGCGGCTGCTCGCGCAGTTCAGGGGCGACCTGGTAAAGCCTGTCGATAAAGCTTTGATAGACCGCCTGGGCCTTGCGCAGGCTGGTGTCGCGGCTTTCCACCAGGTCCGGCAGCTTGCCCACATGGGCGTCGTAGCCCATGAAGCCGGCGAACGCCAGATGGCGGGGGTGGGCGGCGATGCGCTCAAGCAGTGCGTCCAGTTGCCCGGGCTCGGTGAGCCCGCCGCGGTGCAGACCCACGTCGATTTCCACATTGATGCGCAGCCGGCGGTCCAGCCGCCGGGCCAGTTCCAGGTACTCCTTCAGCCGCGCGTCGCTGTCGATCAGCCATTGCAACTGGCGGTCCGGGTCGAAGCCGGCGTCCTCCGGCAGTTCCTCATAGAAGCGGGCGGCGGCCCGCACCGGCATGGGTTTGCCGAGCAGCAGGTCGCAGCCCGGCTCCGCCTCGGCCATGGCGTTGATGAACGGCTGGTGGAACACCATCACCCGGTCGGTGCCGGTCTGCGCCATCACTTCGCGGATCAGCGGCACGCTGGGCAATGATTTGGCGACGATGCGGTAGGCGCGGCCCGGCGGCAGCGCCTGCTGCAGGCGGCGGCAGTTGGCCGCCAGCCGTTGCCGGTCGATGAACAGCAGCGGGCGCCCCGGCCCGCTGTCGCGGAACAGGGTGTTGTAGGGCTGGAAGTAGGCGCCGTGGGGGCCGCCCTGGTCGCCGGGTTTCAGCCACCAGGCCGCCGCCAGGCCGCCGCCCAGGGCGAGCAGGAAGGTGCGCCTTTTCATGCCGGTTGCCCCTTGGCGTCGATGCCGAACAGGTGTCTCAGGTGATCATTGAGCAAGCGTCCGCGCGGGTCCAGCTCGCGGCGCAGGGCGAGGAAGTCGTCGAAGCGCGGATAGAGTTCGCGCAGTTCGTCGGCGCCCAGGCTGTGCAGCTTGCCCCAGTGCGGACGGCCCCGGTGCCGGCGCAGCACCGGCTCGGTGGCGCGGAACAGCGGCGTGGCGTCCTGCTTGAAATACTGATGGATCGACAGGCTGGCCCCGGCGCGGCCGCTGAACATGGACAGCAGCGTGTCGTCGGCGGCGCTGTAGCGGAACTCAATCGGGAAGAACACATTGATGTCCTGCTCGCGGATTACCTCGCAGACTTCCTGCAGGCACTCGATGCCTTTCTCCGCCGGCACCGTGTATTCCATTTCGTTGAAGCGCACCGTGCGGCGGTTGGCGTAGATCTTGTGGGCCGGCCCTCGGCGGCGGTTTTCCTCGACGAAAAAGGTCACCAGCTTCTGCAGGGTGGAGGTCAGCCAGCCGGCGCGCATGCTCAGCTCGCAGACCGTCTCCAGCAGGTCGTTGCTGTCGTCCTGGGCCAGGTCGTCCTCCGGGTCGTCGGTGAGCGACATGGTTTTGACGATGGCGGTGCCGCCGAGGGGAAAGGCGAAAAACTCGATGTTGCGGAAGTTGTCCTTCTCCCGCTCCACGAAATCCATGGCTTCGTCCAGCGGCAGCGTCCAGGTGTGCTCTTCCAGCCGGTAGGCCGGGGCGCTGTCCAGGGTCACGGCGGTGATCAGACCCAGGGCCCCCAGGCCGCAGCGGGCCGCCTGGAAGCGGTCGCCGTCGTTGTGGTCGAGCCGGTGCAGGGTGCCTTCGGTGTCCATCAGTTCCAGGCCCACCACCTGGTCGGACAGGCACGGCAGGCCCAGGCCGGTGCCGTGGGTGCCGGTGGCGATGGCGCCGGCCAGCGACTGCAGGTTGATGTCCGGTTCGTTGATCAGGCTGCGGCCTTCGCTCCAGGCCTCGCTGCTGGCCTGGGCGATGCGGGTGCCGGCGCCGAAGCGCAGCGCGCCGGCGTCGACGCTGCGCAGCCCGTTGATGGCCTCCAGGGACACCAGGGTGTCGCCGGTGGGGACCACGGCGCTGAACGAGTGGCTGCCGCCGAACGGCCGCACCGTGCCCTCGGTGTTGGCGAGCAGCCGGGCCAGGGCGGCTTCGTCCGCCGGGTAAGCCAGGTTGCGCGGCCGCGCGGTCTGGTTGCCGGACCAGTTCTGCCAGCTGGCGCGCTCGCCCTGTGCGTTGCCGTCGGCTTGCCCGGCGCCGGCCAGGGTCGGTACGGCGGCGGCGCCGGCGGACGCGGCCAGCGCTTTCAGGAAGGCGCGGCGGGGAAGTCGTTGCAACATGACGGCGGAGTCCTTTCGGCTATTGTTGTACTAGGCACCGACCTGCGGCGCCTTATACCTTAATGGTACTGTCGTACCAGAAAAGTGCAATAGTCTATCGTGCGTCCCGTGCACGGGTCGTCAATGCCCGGGGCCGGCGCCTAGTCCAGCCCCAGTTCGCTCCACATTTCGTCGACCCGGGCTTTGACGTCGTCGTCCATGCTGATCGCCCGGCCCCACTCGCGGTTGGTTTCGCCGGGCCATTTGCTCGTCGCGTCGAGGCCCATCTTGGAGCCCAGCCCGGCCACCGGCGAGGCGAAATCCAGATAGTCGATGGGGGTGTTCTCCACCATCACGGTGTCGCGCACCGGGTCCATGCGGGTGGTGATCGCCCAGATCACGTCCTTCCAGTCGCGGGCGTTAACGTCATCGTCGCAGACGATAACGAATTTGGTGTACATGAACTGGCGCAGGAACGACCACACCCCCATCATCACGCGCTTGGCGTGGCCCGGGTACTGCTTCTTCATGGTCACCACCGCCATGCGGTAGGAGCAGCCCTCCGGCGGCAGATAGAAATCGACGATTTCCGGAAACTGCTTTTTCAGGATCGGCACGAAGATTTCGTTCATCGCCACGCCCAGCACCGCCGGTTCGTCCGGCGGTCGGCCGGTGTAGGTGCTGTGGTAGATCGGGTCGCGGCGGTGGGTGATGCGGTCCACGGTGAACACCGGGAAGCGTTCCACCTCGTTGTAGTAGCCGGTGTGGTCGCCGAACGGCCCCTCGTCGGCGTACTCGCCGGGCTGAAGATGGCCTTCCAGCACGAACTCGGCGCTGGCCGGCACCTGCAGGTTGGAGCCGATGCATTTCACCAGCTCGGTGCGCGAGCCGCGCAGCAGGCCGGCGAAGCCGTATTCACTGAGGGTGTCCGGCACCGGCGTCACCGCGCCCAGGATGGTGGCCGGGTCGGCGCCCAGCGCCACCGCCACCGGGAACGGCTCGCCCGGGTGGGCCTCCTGCCATTCCTGAAAATCCAGGGCACCGCCCCGGTGGCCCAGCCAGCGCATGATCAGCTTGTTGCGGCCGATCAGCTGCTGGCGATAGATGCCCAGGTTCTGACGTTCCTTATTGGGCCCGCGGGTAATCACCAGCGGCCAGGTCACCAGCGGGCCGGCGTCGCCTGGCCAGCAGGTCTGAATCGGCAGCTGGGTGAGGTCCACGTCGTCGCCTTCGATGACGTGTTCCTGGCAGGGCCCCGAGCCGCCCACCTTGGGGTTCATGCTCAGCACCTTGCGGAAGATCGGCAGCTTCTCCCAGGCGTCGCGGAATCCCTTGGGCGGCTCAGGCTCCTTCAGGAAGGCCAGCAGCTCGCCGAGTTCGCGCAGCTCTTCCACCGACTCCCGGCCCATGCCCAGCGCCACGCGCCGCTCGGTGCCGAACAGATTCCCCAGCACCGGGATCGACGACCCCTTGGGGTTCTCAAACAAAATCGCCGGCCCGCCCGCCTTCAGCGTGCGGTCGCAGATCTCGGTCATCTCCAGGCGCGGGTCCACCTCGCGGGTCACCCGTTTCAGTTCGCCCAGCTTTTCCAGTTGCTGAATAAAGTCGCGCAGGTCGCGGTATTTCATCAATCCAATCTCGCCGGCTGCAAGGTGGCGGCAGTATAGCAGCCGACCCACCGTCTCCGGGGCTGCCCGCATGGACAGTATGATTGGCATCGGCAAACAAAGCGGTCACGCGAGCGGGTACGGGCCGCAAAACGATAGGTTTGTAACTTTATGAAATATCTGATTTATTCGGCTCTATATAAAAACCAGAGGTTGGGATGGGGCGAAGACGTGTTCATTGGATACTTGAGCCGGCGTCCTAGTACCTGTTAGTAATTTCGAAAGGTGATTGAGTGAAAGATGAGCTCGTAGCTTTAGTACCTTTTATCGGTATTCTTGGTGTGGTAGTTGGTGCTTTGCTACAAGGCTTCTTCAACCGGAAGAATCAGGTAGCAAGCAGTCTCTCTGAGCTGCAAAACAAAGCCTATTCTGATTTTCTAAATTCTGTATCGAAAATAGCTGTGGCTCAGCGTAAAGATCAACGAACTGCAGTAACCGGGGAGCTTTCAAACTTAGCTGACGCTAAATCGCGAATTTGTGTATACGGCCATGCAAGTGTGGTTCATCACCTAGCCGATTTCCTGAGAGCTGGGGGTACGCTGCAAACCGAACAAGAAATTCTATCATTCACAAGGTTATGTCTCCAGATTCGTGGGTCTGTAGGTATGCACGATAAGGAGCTTTACTCTTCGGACATCTCCCAACTTCTGTTTAGTATTGATGTCAAAGATGTCAAAACACCAGGCGCCTAATGATAACAAATGCATCAAATTCGTTCCGGCCCTATGGGCCCCCACCGGGCGCCCTAGTCGGACACCGTTTATGCAAGCGTTATCTGTAAAGTAGACACCGAAGATGATTGTAGACCGACCAGCTCCTAAAGACTTCGAACGTCAAAGTATTCAGTACTTAATCCAGTCTATAGATCTAATTACCTCAAACGATCATAAAGATGAGGATATCGAAGATTATGAAGTGGATATGGCAGAGTGCTGGAAATATCATCAAGGAATTTTAAATAATTCTTTAACTTTACTATTTTTAAGTCTAGAAAACTTAATCAAGAAAGAGATATGCAAAATCTCTCCTCTTATGCTTCTTGCGGACGAGCCCAAAAAGTGGGGAGGTCGCACATCTTCGAAGAAATTTAGTGAGCTTTTCATACTTCAATTTGATGATCTCTTAGCTCTCTATCAAGAACTAGGTTTGGGGAAAATATCAGATCAAACAGCTAGCAAACTCGAAGATCTCAGGAAAAAGAGAAATCAGATTACGCATGGAGTTATTGAAGATAACATCACTCCTCAATATATATTGGATATATTTTATACGCTTATGGTTCACATATGGGGTCCTGGTATATGGTGGACTCAACTTAAGGAACATATATTTAATGAACCATTGTTTGGGATCTACGACTCAGACCATGAAAAAGCCAGCGTTACTACATATATTGAATTTTTTGTTTCTTATTTAGGAAATAAACGTACGGGAGAAATGCTGGGTCACAACCTCAAGCAGAGAAACTATTTCTGCCCTGAATGTCATTACTGGCTTAATCACGAATGGGATGTAACAGATTCAAAGTATGCAATCCTTTCTCCAAATACACCTAGCTCGGAAACTTTATTCTGTGTCGTTTGTAGTGCATCACATAATGTCGAGCGAAAGAAGTGCCAAGAAGACGATTGCAAAGGAAACGTAATATGTATGGAGGGACGATGTTTGACATGCTTCTCCGAGCAAGATTACAGATAACAAATCGATTAACTGCGCGCCTGCGGCGCCGGACGCAGCAGAGCTGCGCCGGTTATTGAGGCGTTATCCAATAAAAAATAGGATTTAGGATTAAATGAGAACCAGAGAAATATTTACACCTGGACGATTCCCAACATGGACTTATGTCGATGATCACTTGAAGGACAAGGAAGATCAGCTGAGGGACACCATTGAAGATGGCTCAATGCTGGTATCAATATCTGGTCCCTCTAAATCAGGGAAGACAGTCTTCGTTGAGAACGTATTGGGAAGGGAGAATTTAATTCAGGTAACCGGGGCTGGCGTGAAAACGCCCTCTGATCTATGGCTGCGAGTTTTCGACATCATAGGGACCCCTATTGAAAGGAGCTCCAATACTAGCTCAACGAAGTCGGGAACAATCGGTGGTAAGGTTGGAGGCGAAGGCGGAATTCTGGTCGCTAAAGCGAAGGGAGAAGCGTCGGCTTCGGCAAGTTATGAAAGTGGCCAAGTTGAGTTGGAAACGGCTGCGATTGATTTCTTGCAGCTACTAATCAGAGAATTGGCGGACACAGATTTCGTAGTCTTCATTGACGACTTTCACTACATAGAGCATTCAATCCAATCTGATTTGGCTGAGCAAATTAAAGAAGCGATCAGGCAAGGTGTAAAGTTTATCTGTGCTTCTGTGCCATACCATTCTGACGACGTCATTCGCAGCAATCCTGATTTGAGGGGCCGCTTTTTCTCAATAGACTTTGACTACTGGAATAGCGATTTTCTTAAGAAAATTGCTTACAAGGGGTTCGATAAAGCAAATATAGTCTATAGAAATGGCCTTGTAGATCGTCTTGCCGAGGAAGCAGCTGGTTCGCCCCAGTTAATGCAATACCTATGTTTAAACGCTTGTCTTGAAAAAGGGATAAGGGACGTCCCAGATAGCCCTACCGACTTAATATACGAAAAGGAATTCTTCGACGAAATCTGCCGCAGGACTGTCGCCTCGACAGACTATAGTTCGATAGCTGAGAAAATGTTAGATGGACCTAAAACACGAGGTTCAGATAGGAAAATCTATATATCAAAATTTGGGTGGCAAGGAGATGTGTATCGGTTTCTCCTTAAAGCATTATCGGTCGACCCTCCTCGGCTAAATTTTAGGTATCAGCCACTGGTCGACAGGATTGGTTCGCTATGTGACGGTGTTTCTCCCAGTGGTTCCAGCATCACAAATGCCTGCTTCCATACAGCTAATATTGCAAACGATTCCGCTAACGACAATGTGGTCGAATGGGATGGGGAAAACGACGTTTTCGATATTCGGGACCCCTATCTGTTGTTCTACCTTCGGTGGTCGGAGATTGCGGATGGCTAACCAGGGGCTGCAGCCGACCGGTGCAGTTCCCCCAGTACAGTAGACACTGCTGGCCTATGATTGAAGCTGGGAGGAACGCCGTGAACAGCCAACGTTACACCCCGGAGTCCAAGGACGAGGCGGTTCGGGAGGTGCTGCAGCGGAAAAGCCATGATGCCGGCTGCTCATACAAGAACCAATGATGCCGCCTCGAGCAATCAGGAAGATGTGGCTGAAAATATGGCCTAAATTGGTGGTAAAGCTTAATGGAGTGTTCCGGGGGCGTGATGAAGCTTTGGCGGAGACGGATAGTTGGTGTTCTTACTCTTGGTGGAGGATCAATCGGCGTTACCGCTGCACTTCCTCTGCTTCTGGCTCGGAGCAATCCTATTGAGTGGCTATTTTGTACCGGGTTTATCGTCATCTATGCATGGGGTGTCTGGTGCGGAGTTCGATTGCTTGAGAATCGGCCTGGCGCCGAGCGATCCGCCGCCAAGTATTGGCTGATCCAGATCCCTGCGTTTGGATCCCCTATCCTGGGATACTTTCTATCCAACGGCTTCCACGCAACGGTGGTACTCCAGGCCTTTCCATTCAAGATCGATGGCAATGTCTTGCTTGGTAGTACCTTTAATTACTCACTCATGCAGACTGGGAAGCCGTGGTTTATCGGGATTAACTTGTTTGCGGCCGTAGTCGCGTGGTGGCTTACTCGCGAAGCTTCGCGGAACCGCCCCTAACACTTAATTCAACCCGGACCTTTAGTCTCTCCTGCTTTAATGGACACCTCTTCATAATGGGGAAGGTTGACTTGACCAGACTCCAGTATCCAAGGAGGGTCTGGATGTATTCGGCCAAGTTCGCGCCATCTTCATCTCTCCTCCTGTAACCAAGACCCAAGAATGTTAAAAACAGACAGGGGTCCAAGGGATGCGTATTCAAAGGGTCGGGGCAGGCGCCGCCGTCATGGGGTTGCTCTGGGCGATGTCTTCGCCAGTGAGCGCCCATGAGCTGCAACCGGTTAACGTGACCGGCCAAACCCAGCAACAGCCGCCGCCGGTGGCGGCCTCGGAAGGCCGGGTGGACGGTGACGAATTGCGCACCCGTCCGATTCTGAGAACCGGGGAGGTAATGGAAACGGTGCCCGGGCTGATCGCCACCCAGCATTCGGGCAGCGGCAAGGCCAATCAGTACTTCCTGCGCGGTTTCAATCTGGATCACGGCACCGATTTCAATACGTCGGTGGACGGCATGCCGGTGAACATGCCCACCCACGGGCACGGCCAGGGCTACACCGATATCAATTTCCTGATTCCGGAAATGATCGATGACGTCTACTACCGGAAGGGGCCCTATTACGCCGGCGTGGGCGACTTCTCCGGTGCCGGTAGTGTGGATATCCGCACGCGCACCCGCGCCGAAGGGCAGCGTCTAAAGCTCACCGCCGGGGGCGACGACTATTACCGGGCGCTGCTGTACGGCGGCTCGGCGGTGGGCGACGGCGACCTGGTCTACGCGCTGGAGAGCCAGACCTACAACGGCCCCTGGGAGGACGTCAGCGAAGACGTGGAGAAGTATAACGGTCTGCTTCGCTATGGCTGGAACCAGGGCGATACCCGCTACACCACCACGGTGATGGGCTACAGCAACCGCTGGAACAGCGCCGATCAGATCCCCCGGCGGGCGGTGCGCTCCGGTCTGATCGATGAGCTCGGCTCCCTGGATGAGGACGCCGGCGGTGAAAGCGAGCGCTATTCTCTGTCGCTCTCCTGGAGTAACCCGCGCCAGCAGGGCACGATTTACGCCATCGACTACGGGCTCAATCTTTGGTCCAACTTCACCTACTTCCTGGACGATCCGGCCAACGGCGACGAGTTCGAGCAGGTGGATGAGCGTGGCGTCTATGGCGGTGAGGTGTCGTTCAATAACGATCTGCGTCTGGCCGGCATGCCGGTGACCGGCCGCTGGGGGCTCAGCCTGCGGTACGACGACATCCGCGATGTGGGCCTGTTCAGCAGCGCCGGGCGGCAACGTATCGGCACGGTGCGTCGCGACGAGGTGTCGCAAACCGCCGCCGGAGTGTTCGGCAGCCTGGAGTTTCAGCTCGCCGAGCGCTGGCGGGCCACCGCCGGGCTTCGCTATGACCACTATTACTTCGATGTGAACGACCGCGCCGGCATCAACGAAAACGGCGTCGACCTGTCCGCCAATTCCGGCAATGCGGACGACGGCATCGTCAGCCCCAAATTCAGTTTGGTGTGGCTGGCCAGCGAACAGGCCGAGTATTACCTCTCAAGTGGTTTCGGCTTCCACAGTAACGACGCCCGCGGCACCACCATTGAAGTGGACCCGCTGGACGGTTCGGCGGCGGAAAAGGTGGATCCGCTGGTGCGCTCGCGCGGCGAGGAGCTGGGCGCGCGTTTCTACCCGGCACGGAATCTGGAGATGTCGCTGGCGCTGTGGCAGCTGCGGCTGGATTCGGAGCTGCTGTTCGTGGGCGACGCCGGCAACACCGAGGCTGGGCGGCCGAGCCTGCGGCGCGGGGTGGAGTTCAATGTGTTCTATAACCCCACCGATTGGCTGTCCCTGGACCTGGAGCTGGCGGCCACCCGTGCCCGCTACCGGGATGATGAACCCGGAGAGGGGGACTATGTGGAAGGCGCGCCCGATCGGGTGATTGGCGCCGGCGCCCACTACCATAGCGGCCACTGGTTCGGCGGTTACCGTATTCGGCATCTGGGCCCGCGGCCGCTGGATTCATTCTCGGATCAGGAGTCGTCCAGCACCACCATTCAGAACGTCAAGGCGGGTTGGCGTGGCGGCGATTGGGAGCTGGCGGTGGAGGTGCTGAATCTGGCCGATTCCGGCGACCACGATATCGATTACTTCTACGCGTCCCGCCTGCAGGGCGAGCCGGCGGCGGGGGTGGAGGACCTGCACTACCACCCGATTCTGCCGCGCACCTGGCGGCTGAGCGTGCAGCGCGCGTTCTGAACCCCGGCCCTGAAACGAAAAACGCCCCGGCGATCACCGGGGCGTTTTTCGTAACGGGGCCTTGTGGAAAGACCGCCGCTGTTACTTGCGCTTCATGGAATCGAAGAATTCCGCATTGGTCTTGGTCTGCTTCATGCGGTCGATCAGGAATTCCATGGCGCCGATTTCGTCCATCGGATGGAGGACCTTGCGCAGAATCCACATCTTCTGCAGCTCGTCCTCGCTCACCAGCCGCTCTTCGCGGCGGGTGCCGGAGCGCTTGATGTTCATGGCCGGGAACACACGCTTTTCCGCCACCTTGCGGTCCAGGTGCAGTTCCATGTTGCCGGTGCCCTTGAACTCCTCGTAGATCACTTCGTCCATCTTGGAGCCGGTCTCCACCAGGGCGGTGGCGAGGATGGTCAGGCTGCCGCCTTCCTCGATGTTCCGCGCCGCGCCGAAGAAGCGCTTGGGCTTTTCCAGGGCGTGGGCGTCGACACCACCGGTGAGCACCTTGCCGGAGCTCGGCTGCACGGTGTTGTAGGCGCGCGCCAGACGGGTGATGGAGTCGAGCAGAATCACCACGTCCTGTTTGTGTTCCACCAGCCGCTTGGCTTTCTCGATCACCATCTCGGCGACCTGCACGTGGCGGGCCGGCGGTTCGTCGAAGGTGGAGGCCACCACTTCCCCGCGCACCGTGCGTGACATCTCGGTCACTTCCTCGGGCCGCTCGTCGATCAGCAGCACGATCATGTGGGTTTCGGGGTTGTTGCGGGCGATGGACTGGGCGATGCCCTGCAGAAGCATGGTCTTA
>CENV01053884.1_pt1 | contig 25000 bp, 14 predicted proteins | sample 530231 | NCBI WGS metagenome assembly CENV01 (sample SAMEA2619815, study PRJEB7988) | marine metagenome | biome: marine biome (ENVO:00000447); feature: surface water layer (ENVO:00002042); material: "saline water (ENVO:00002010), including plankton (ENVO:xxxxxxxx)" | depth 5 m | reverse complement strand
ATAAGATTGCACGAAAATGCAAAAGAGTGCATGATGGTGCACGAGTTGGCACAACTTTCACCTGTCGTGCTGGGGGCAGGATAGGCTCGGTACCGGTACCGATGCGTTTAGACAGGCGTCCGGCTTATTCGCATGGCTTTGCCATGCTCAACAATTAGAAAAAGAGAAAGTAAAAAAGCACTGAGTTTTCCCTCAAGATTGAATGAATTGTTTTCATGCGCTGACCGGATTGTTTAGCGAGGAGTTTGGTGATTTTCTTAAAGCGACCAATTAGACTTATTCGAGCTGCCATGTGTGCTCGGTTGCATGCTTAGAAGTGCTTAAATTTTTAGAGAGAAGGATGGATGGCTCATAATAGAAACTTCGAAATTATACGACGTATAATTGAGACCAGATATGTTGTTGGATTTTTAGGTGAAAAATCACAGTGTAACTGGTGGCCTTCATCTTTCTATGAATCCTCAAGTATTAGTTTTCTCGAACCTGTATTTTGCAGAACCACTTCCTTGGCGCAGTACCATGGTGTGGTGGAGGCTGCACGAAGGTTCCACGATGAGAATCTAAATGTAGGTTCATATCATATTTTTAGACTACCAGAAGAGATGGAGCAGGACTTGCATGACATGGTGCAGACTGGGTCGAATGAGATTTTTGATGCCAGAGTGATCTTTGATCAGGCGACTGCTCTCAGTACTTTGGCCCAGTTCGGCAATGTTCGATCTGGTGGTGCGGTAGGTCCGGTGAAGGTTGGAAGAATTGCAGAGCTTGGAGATACGGCGCTACTAAACAAAATCTGTGAAATTTATCAGTTAGCTATGTCTTCGCATACGCATGCTCTTCCTTATTTGGTGGAATGATGGATAGGGCACCATACACAACGCAGTTACAGGCTGGGCTTGGCCTTGTGAGTGAGACTAAAACTCTTCTGGAATTATGGTCACCGGGCATGCCGGTTAGCGAACTGCATAGCGTTGCTCTGCAGTCAGGTCGATTTCCTGAGATTACTGCACGTCGCTTACGAAACATCGTCTCAGAATGCTTTGCCCCGAGATATCTGAAGGCTGGTGGGGCTCCGGCGTTACATTTGAAAAAGCTGTCCGATGGGATTCATACATCGGAGTTAAGCCAGTTAATGTTTATTTTTACCTGCCGCGCTAATCCCATTCTTGGTGATTTCGTGCGTGACGTCTACTGGGCGCGATATGCTGGTGGCTATCAAGACATTTCCAGCGAAGACGCAAGAGCGTTCGTAGAGCGAGGAATCGACGATGGAATGACGTCAAAAAGATGGTCAGAATCGACAATACGGAGAGTCTCCGCCTACTTGACAGGGTGTTGTGCCGACTACGGTTTACTTGAACGTGGTCTGAGAACAAGTCGCAGAATTCTTTCGTTTCGGGTTGCACCGGCAGTGAGCGCTTATCTTGCATACGAACTTCATTTCGATGGCATTGGAGACAATGCTATTTTGAAACACAAGAATTGGCAGTTGTTTGGTTTGGACAGGGAAGATGTGCTCGAAGAAATGAAGCGTCTTTCGTTGAAGGGCCTTTTCATTGTTCAGTCTGCAGGAGATGTCGTGCGGATAAGCTGGAAAATGCGCAATATGGAGGAGCTGTGTTATGCACTCACTAAAGGCTGATTTTGACGAGCTCCGTGAGAGAATTCGACATGGCCGTGCACTCGGATATGCGAGCTTTGAGCCTATCTACTATCTCATTTTTCCACCCTCACAAATATTAGAGGCTAAGCGGCAAACACCCGCTTGGGAAGCAAAATTGCACCAAGAGGGATGGGATGTAAAAGTGTTCTCAGTGGCAGAAAATCTATGGGAGCTAATGTACAGCGATCCTCTCTTGCCTCTGTGTATTCAAGAAGATAAAGCCTCACCGACAGATTGGGCTCGTACAAACCTGGCATTGGCCGACATTGTTACAAACGGTGGGGGGCTACTGCGTAAGCTCGAAGATGCTCTTAAGCCACTTGAGGGCAACAGCAGCGCATTACTCTTGGTCACCGACCTCGAGGCGCTCCATCCATTCATCCGAATTGGTGTAATCGAGAGCCAACTTCAGGGAAAGTTTCATGTGCCGACTATTTTTCTCTATCCGGGCGTTCGCACCGGTAAGACCCGCCTCAGGTTTCTAGGGTTCTACCCCGAAGACGGCAATTACCGTTCTGTGCATGTTGGCGGTTAAAGGCAGAAAGGTTTCAGGGATACCAAAATGAGCATTAGATCTCTCTTCGATCCAAGCAAAGACATCTACAGGACCATCGAAAAGGTCATTACTTACGGCGTAGCTCAGGAAGACCGCCTGAAATCGGAGATTGCCGAATACGTTGTGACGGAGAGCATAGAGGAGCAGTTCAGACAGCTTCTCGACCGTATGCAATTCGCAATGGAAGTTGGTGGCGAGAACGAAGTCGGTGTTTGGGTTTCAGGCTTTTATGGATCGGGCAAAAGCTCGTTCACGAAGTATCTAGGACTTGCTTTCGATGATCAGCAGACGATTGATGGGACGCCGTTCATCAAATATCTTCAAGATCGCCTGCATAAGCCCCAAACCAAAGCCCTACTAAGCACTGTTTCCCAGCGTTTTCCTGCGGCTATCGTGATGCTCGACTTGGCAAGTGAGATGCTTGCGGGAGCAACCATGGCGGACGTTTCCACAGTGCTTTATTTCAAAGTGCTGCAATGGGCTGGCTATTCCCGAAACCTAAAGGTCGCAGCCTTTGAGCGTATGGTCGAAAAAGAAGGCCGTACCGAGGAGCTACACCGGCGTACCGCAGAAGCGCTGCCTGGAGCGACATGGGATCGCATACAAAACAACCCTCTCGCCATTGACGGCCTGATTCCTAAGATCGCCCATGAGATGTATCCAGAGTTGTTCCCAGAAGCGAAGAGCTTCTCTTCGAGCACCGATGGTTTCTTCCAGTTCGAAGACCAACGTGTCGAGGAGATGATCGACATTGTTCGCTCCAAGAGTGGCAAGCAGAACATCATCTTTATCGTCGATGAGGTTGGTCAGTATGTCGCCTCTCGTAACAGCCTTATCCTTAACCTGGATGGTCTTGCCAAGAACTTGAAGAGGCTTGGCGACGGCAAGGTTTGGATCATCTCAACAGCGCAGCAAACACTTACAGAAGATGATCCACGGGCTACGCTTAACTCAGATAAGCTCTATAAGCTCAAGGATCGCTTTCCGATTCAAATTGATCTTGAATCCAGCGACATCAAAGAAATCTGCTATCGTCGACTGCTTGGGAAATCGCCCAGTGGTGAAGAACAGCTTGGAAAGTTGTTCGATGCGCATGGCCAGTCGCTGCGTCATAATACAAGGCTCCAGGACGCAAAATACTATGATGCCGACTTCGGTCGTGAGACGTTCACAAACCTTTACCCGTTCCTGCCAGCACACTTTGACATTCTGCTTCACTTGCTCGGCGCGCTGGCCAAGTCGACTGGCGGCATAGGCCTTCGATCAGCTATCAAGGTCATTCAAGATGTTCTTAAAGGTGAAGGCGGAGCAACCGCTATGGTTGATCAGCCAGTTGGCTGGCTCGCTACCACAGTTACGCTCTATGACGAACTTGAGAAGGATATTCGGCGGGCTTTCCCTTCTGTACATCAGGCCGTTGGCAAGGTGTTCATTCGGTTCTCTGACCGTGATTTGCATCAAGATATTGCAAAATCGGTAGCGGTTCTCCAGATCCTCGGAAACTTGCCGGTGAGTGTTCAGAATGTTGCTAGCTTGATGCATCCCTCAATCACATCGGCGTCCCAGTTCGATAAAGTGAAAGAAGCCGTAGACGAGATGCTGGGCGACGTTTTGGCTCCCCTCGGGGAAAAAGACGGAAACCTCGTTTTCTTAAGTGAGAAACTTCGAGACATTGAGCAAGAACGCGGAGACCTTGCACTTCGCTCTGTAGATGTTCGGCGAATCTTCAGCGACTCTGTTCGTGAAGTGTTCGATCCATTGCCAAGGGTCAGCTTGCATGGAACGTTGACTGTTGCATCCGGGATCAAAGTCCAATCTGGTAGCGCGGTAACGAGCATCGTAGGAGACCAGAATACCGTCCAGACAGTCTTAGAGTTAGTACCCGCTGCCGACTATGATGCTGCGCGCAATAGGATGCTCGACGATTCCCGCAGCCGTACCGGGCGGAACATTATCGGCCTAACGGCGCGCTCTAATCCAGAATTGGATGACTTGGCAAACGAAATCTACCGGTGTCAGCGTATTGCCGAACTTCACCGGAACGAACCCGATCAAGAGGTTCGCGACTATTGTTCCGGGCAAATAGACAGGGCGGTCAAGCTTGCCTCGCAACTTCAAAGCAAGATCAAGCAAACGCTCCAGGCTGGGTCGTTTGTCTTTCGTGGTCAGACGACAGCTGTGTCCGCTCTTGATCCCAATTTACTCGATGCAGCCAAGAAGCTGCTTACCGATGTGGCGACGCAGGTGTTTGATCGTTATGCAGAGGCGCCTGTCCGCGTAGGCACAGATATTGCCGAAAAATTTCTGAAGGTGGCTAATCCGGCCGCCATAAGCAGTGATATCGATCAGCTTGGCCTCGTGCAAACCACGGCGGGGCGCGCATCGTTTAATACAGACCATAAGGCGATGACAAGCATTCGGGATTATATCGACAGGCGTGGCATGGTGGATGGAAAGAGGCTTCTTGACGACTTCAGTAGCGACCCTTTTGGATGGTCGCCTGACACGACCCGCTACATACTTGCTGCCATGCTGATGGCTGGAGAAATTAAACTAAAGGTCTCTGGTCGAGAGGTGACTGCAGCCGGTCAGCAGGCCATCGATGCGCTTAAGACAAACAATTCGTTCAAACAAGTTGGCGTTGCCCTTCGTGATGAGCGTCCGTCCAACGAGACGCTTGGCCGCGCGGCAGACCGGCTGACGGAACTGGTTGGCGACGTTGTTATTCCGCTTGAACAGGAGATTAGTAAGGCGGCGGCAAAGCATTTTCCACGCTTCCAACACGATTATGGCTCGCTGGGCGAGAAACTCAGCGGTTTGGGGCTTGCTGGAGGCGATCGTGTTCGGGTGATGAACCAGGAACTCGCGGACGTTCTGTTCACCGACGCGTCAGACGCGCCGCAGCGGCTCGGCGCGGAGACGTCTGTTCTCTTCGATAATCTCAAGTGGGTACTTGAGGTGAAGCGTGTGCTGGACAACGGCCTTGATGGAACTCTGCGCGAACTCCAGTCGCATCGCCAAGATATCGAAGCGCTCCCGGATACAGGCGTGCCGGGTGAGCTGCGAAATGAGTTGAGCGAAGATCTGTCGGCACTTTCCGAACGCCTCAAAACCGAAGACTTCTGCAAGCATAGCGCAGATTTTAGTTCGCTACTCACCCACGTCAAAAGCCGCGTCCGTGAAGCTGTGATTTCGCTTTCAGACCAGCAAAAACAGCGCATCAAGGAAGGTGTGGAGGAGCTTGAGCGCTTGCCCGAATGGGGGGAGTTGACCCAGGAAGAGCGCGGTAGTGCCATTGGCCAGTTGGACGGTCTTGAACTGACTGCGCCCCATGACCTTGCAGGGCTACGTAAGCTGCTTGCCCGTGACTATGACATCAGCAGCACGCTTGATGAGCTCCGGCGCTCGATCCAGCGACAAGGCCAGGAACGCATCCGCCAGCGGATCGAGGAAGAGCGCGCTGAGAAAGGAAAGAAGGGCCTGGTCAAGTTTGAGCAAGCCGTTTCTGTGCCCACCAAAATGAGAACGGCCGCCGACCTAGACGCGCTCATCCTCAAACTAAGCGAGATCAAAGCCCAGCTCCCGCTCTATGACGAGATCGAAGTCTCATTCAGCTTCGGCAGTGAGGAGTAAGGATGGCGTTCGATCAGTCAACCCGTAACCGCCTACAACGCTTCGTCACCGACGCACGGCGAACGCTGGAAGAGGAATTCACCCGTCAGCTCCAGAACGATTATGGCCTGGATCCGATTTCAGGAACGGCATCTCCGCTCGAAAGCTTACGTCATATCAACGACCAACAGCGTGAGACAGCGCGGATTCTGCGTGACACGCTGGTCCACTACTGTGCGAGCGCAGACACCGACATAAAGGCGGGGCTTGATCGTATCGTGCGCGAACAGGCGTTCACTGTACTGAACCGCCTCGCAGCTCTCAGGATGGCTGAGGCCCGAGGGCTTTTGATGGAATCGGTTGGCAGCGGCTACCAGGCAAAGGGCTTCCAGCTCTACGCCCGTCTGGCAGGCACTGGCCTGGGTGAAACTGGCGACGCCTACCGCGTCTATCTCCACAGCGTCTTTGATGAGCTCTCGCAGGACTTGCCCGGCCTCTTCGACCGCTATTCGCCCCAGGGTCGCCTGTTCCCGCGTGAGGCCGCGCTGATACAGCTCCTCACCTTCATTAACCACGGCGAGATTGAACCGCTCTGGGCCGAGGATGAGACGATCGGTTGGATCTACCAGTACTTCAACTCGAAGGAAGAGCGTAAAGCGATGCGCGATGCGTCTCAGGCGCCGCGTAACAGTCGCGAGTTGGCCGTGCGAAATCAGTTCTTCACCCCGCGCTATGTGGTGGAGTTCCTGGTCGACAACACGCTGGGGCGGCTCTGGTTCAACTGGACGGGTGGGCAAACCGGCCTGCGCGACCGCTGCCAATACCTGCTGGTGAAGCCGGATGAGCAGCCCGAACCTGCCAAGCGCCTGCGCGATCCGCGCACGATCAAGCTGCTCGATCCGGCCTGTGGGTCGATGCACTTTGGGCTCTACGCCTTTGATTTGTTCCTGGAGATCTATCGCGAGGCCTGGGCGTGGGAGCAGACCCATGGCCCCGGCTGCCTGGATTCTGAGACCGGCGGCAGCGCTGATCTGAAACCGCTCAGTCAGACCTATGTCGACCAGGACGCGTTTCTGCACGATGTGCCGCGGATGATCATCGAACACAACACCTATGGTGTCGATATCGACCCGCGCGCGGCGCAGATAGCGTCGCTAGCACTGTGGCTGCGGGCGCAGCGGGCTTGGCACGAAGCGGGTGTAAAGGCCAAGGACCGGCCCCAGGTTGGGCACGGGCATGTGGTGGCGGCAGTAGCGCCCCCGGCCGAGGTGGACCTGCGCAAACGGTTCATGGAAGAGCTCGATCCCCTAGATGCAGAGCTGTTTGAGAAGACGCTATTCTTGCTCAAGGGGCTGCCAGAGCTTGGGGTGCTGTTGCAGGTCGAGAAGGAATTATCTGCCCTCGTGCGGCAGGTGTTTGGAGAACACGGTGACCTCTTCCGCGAAGAAGATGTGGCGCAATGGCAAAAAGCTGAAAGGCGTTTGCACGAGGCCCTCACCGAGTTTACGCGTGCGGCGCGATCCACTTATCAGGGGCGGCTGTTCGCAGAGGATGCGCTTCAGGGCCTACGGATGATCGACCACTGCCGCGAGCTCTATGATGTGATCGTGATGAATCCACCATTTGGGGAGTGGACCAATTCACAAAAAGACTATGCGAAGAACCTATACACTTCCGGCTCTCACGACATCATCACAGCATTTCTTGAGAGAAATCTGTCGTTGCTGCGGATAGGTGGATTTTGCGCCGAAATTACCTCACGAACCTGTTTCTTCGCACCAACAACAAAGAAATGGCGAGAGAATATTGTACTAAAAAATCAATTAGTTGCCTGGATAGATCTAGGGGCTGGCGTTCTTGATGGTGCAATGGTTGAAACCTGTCTGAGTGTACTGGAAAAAGAGGAACCTACATATAATGCAATTTTCTTTTCCGCCGAAGATGGCTCCATAGACACGCGCTGTCAATCTTTCCGCTCTTCTCTGCGGGATCCCGAAATCTACGAATTTCACCAAGGCTCTTTATCGAGGTCTGCGGGTGCGCCATTTTCATATTGGACGGCTCGAGACAGCTCAGAAAACGAAGCTCGCCTGACGCCACTTAGTGAGCATGGCGTTGAGGTAAAAGTAGGCATCCAAACCGGGGATGACTTTCGTTTCATTAGATGCTGGTGGGAGATTTCCAAAACTACTGACGGTTGGCTATTTCACGCAAAAGGTGGAGAAAATGAACCGTTCTTTACAGATATCCATCTTGTTCTGAATTGGAAGAAAAATGGGAGTGAGATGAAGGCTCAGAACTCTGTTCGGCTTAACATGTTTTCAAAGCATGATCCTTCGCGAGAGCTTTCGTGTGGTCTCACCTTTGCGTATAGAACCAACCGGTTTTCGCCAGGATTAATGCCGGAAGGCGTTGTTCCAGGAGTTGCTGGTATGGGCGTTTACTCTGCACAAATGGAAGTCGAAACACTATGCTCAATACTAAATTCATCAAGGGCAAATGACTTAATTGACTCTCGACTGGCGAACAAAGACACCCAGGCGCTATATCAAGCAGGTGTCATAAAGCCGACACAGCTACCCGACTTTTCACAAGACGAAGCCATTTTGCTTTCAAATCAGGCTAAGGAAATCTGGGGGCGTCTTTCATTGAAGGTTCGCGGGGATACTGCAAGCCCCTTATTCTCAGCTCCATTCTTCGACCGACGAGGTCTCGAACGAACAGTGGAAGTATTGAATGGCGCTTGGTCAGAAAACATCTCTGACGTCATCTCTAGCTTTGCTGAAATTGACGACCTTGTGAACAATAAATACGGCAAACTGAGCAGTGAGCAGGCCGCAAGATTATCTCATCAAAGCAAAATTTTTGCCTCAGTGCTGAGGAGTCAAATTTGTAACATTGAAGAACTAATAAATGTACTATTGGAGCATTCGTTGCACTCAGCTGTTGGCGAGCAGACTGCTTTGTATAGGGACCTGGGTGCAATAAGTGAATTGAATTACGAAGAATACATGAGCGGGGAGCTTTTGTATAATCGTCTCGCTTTGAAGAAACGCTTTGAGCCTGGCATTTTCTCACCTCAGGATATTGAAGATTGGGTCAATGCAACAATAGAGGAAATATTTGACTCGCCTGACTCAGTGTCCCGTGAAATTGAAAATGCGTTCAGGGGTGGGATAAAGAGCTATATTTACAGCGAAAGTGGTTTCTTCAAGGACCACCTTGCTAGGTTTTCGAGGAGCCGCCGTAAGGCCCCGATTTACTGGCCGATCTCAACCACCTCTGGCAGCTACACGCTCTGGCTCTACTACCCCAGCCTGACCGACCAAACCCTCTTCACCGCCGTCAACGACTTCATCGAACCGAAGCTGAAGCAAGTCGGCCAGGAGCTTGCTGCCCTGCGCACCAAGGGCAGCGCCCGGTCCCGCGACGACGAGAAGAGCTTCGAGGCGCTCCAGGCGCTCGAGCTTGAACTGATCGAGCTGCGCGACACCCTGTTGGCCATCGCCCAGACCTATCGCCCCAACCACGACGACGGCGTCCAGATTACCGCCGCCCCGCTGTGGCAGCTGTTCCGGCACAAGCCCTGGCAGAAGGTCCTGAAGGACACGTGGGCCAAGCTGGAAAAGGGCGACTACGACTGGGCCCACCTCGCGATGGCCTACTGGCCCGACCGCGTGCGCAACAAGTGCAAGACCGACAAGTCCCTCGCCATCGCGCACGACCTGGAACACCTCTACGTCGAGCCCGACCCCAAACCCACAAAGGCCCGCGGCCGTAAAAGGGCCGATTCATGATCAATAGTGTTAAGGACTACCCCGTTAGCCACTATTTCAATCTGGACGGTGCGCAGCAGTTTTTCATCCCGAAGTATCAGCGCGAGTACGTATGGGGTCGAAATAACTGGGAGGATCTGTTTAACGATCTTGAGGATGCCTCAACCGGCCATTTTATGGGATCAATCATCTGTGTGAACAAGCAGACCGACGGGATGGCGGGAAGCCGGTTAGAGCTGATCGATGGACAGCAGCGGTTCACGACAATCAGCCTGCTGTTTTGCGCGCTCTACCGAAGGCTTGAGGAAAACCAAAAGCCAGATCAAGACCTGATGGTCGAACTGGCCAACCTTAAAAACCGTATCTTCCTCAAGGGAACCAATGACTGGCGCTTTGAGCCAAGTGAGCAAGCACAGAATAAGACGGACTTTCAACGGATACTAAGTGAACTCTTTCCCAAGCAGGTTTCGGAACCAAAGGGTCTGAAGAACTTTGGCAACCGGCGCATAGCGAAGGCCTACTCTTACTTTATCGATCGCTTGAAGGCGTTGAGCGACCTTGAAGCTCTCGCCTTACTAGACAAGCTCAAGGCTGCGATTCTTGTGAAAATTGAGGTTCCAAGCCACTCTGACGCATTCGTTCTGTTCGAGACAATCAACAATCGCGGCATTCCGCTGTCTGCGATTGACATCATCAAGAACAACCTCTTGGCCGAGCTCGACAAACGCGAAGAATACGGCATCGATCGAGCGTTTGAGGAGTGGAAGGATCTGATCGACCTTCTGCCAGAACCTGCTGTGCAGGAACGCTTCCTTCGGCATCTCTACAACATGTTCAAGTACCTCAAGTTGGTTGAAGTCCAAGGTTGCTCGAGGGCGACGCGATCCAACTTGATTACTATTTACGACACTGTTTTGCGCAGACGTCCAGTCTGGGTGTTCCAACAGCTCCAGGACAAGGCAAAAACCTATTCTTCGTTGATTAATCCAGTCGAAGCCAAGGAACAATGGGGAGATGCCGCCAGCTTGGCACTTCAAGATCTACTCCGCCTTGGTGCTGCGCCCGCTTACGCCTTCCTTTTATGGGTCAGTCAGGTCGCGAAGAGCCAGAAATGGGATGAGGGACATGCTCTCCAACAGATGGCCGCGTATTTGACGCGCTGGTTCTTTTGGCGAAATCTGACAGACACACCAGCTACGCGGGATCTTGATCCCATGTTTATGGAGTTGGTCAATGAGATTCTAGTCGATCTGCGCGGCGGCAAGTTCGATGGATTGTCTGATTTTATTGAACGAACGCGAGGGTGGCTCCTTCAAACCGCGCCGTCTGAGGAGATCTGTAATGCTCGATTACGTGGGGATGTGTATCTCGAAAACTATGAAGCAACCCGCTTCATGCTCTGCAAGCTTGAAGAAACCCACCAAACCAAAGAAACTAAACACGATCTTTGGGCCCAAGACTCCCGTGGACGGCCGGTGTTTACGGTGGAGCACATATTGCCAAAGACCGAAAACCTATCAGCTGGCTGGGTCAGGATGCTTGAGGCAAGTGGAAATGGCTCCTCCGACGCGATAAGACAGCGCTGTACACATAACCTCGGAAATCTAACCCTAAGCGGGTATAATTCGAAACTGGGCAAGATGGAATATTCAAGGAAACGCGACCGAAAAAACGAGTCTGGTGACTTCATCGGATACCGGAACGGACTGTATTTAAATGCCTCTCTTGAGCAACGTTCTGAGTGGAATGAAGACGCGATCGCACAGCGTTCAGATGTTTTGGTCAAAGAGGTCAAGTCAATTCTTGGCCTAAGGGAAAAGCCATGAGTATTGCCACCTTTATTCGCGACACCGTCTTGCGCCCACGCCTTCTGCAGGCCGGATGCATGGTCGTCTATGATCCCGATCACCGCTACTACGACTTGTGTTTGGGACTTGGTGACGATCGCACCCGTGTGATAGACGCCTCTGAAAGCAGCATCGAGAGCCGCCATGAAGCGATTATGGCTCTGCTTGAAGTCGGCAAAACGAACCGCGAAATTGACGCGCTGGTGGTATATGTGCCGCAGCGACGCACAGAAACCGATGAAGAAAAGCAGGCTGACCCCTTCTCAATTTATGCGCAAAGCGGAGCGGTATTTCCCCAGGACGATGGGGACGACTACCTGAGCCTATGCATGCGCGCGAAGCCAGACCATGCGACGGAAATACGTCGCATTTTCGCAGGCTCGCCTAATGGGCCGTCTTTCTCTGTGATTGATGCGATTGGTGGCGGTGCTAGCTGGCCGCAGCTTAGGGCTGCGCTGCGGGTCGAGTCAGGGCGTGAAATCTTAACGGCCCTTATGTCGCCGAGCGCCAAGCAAGAAGACGCTCTCAAGACGCAAGAAGGCTGGAGTGATGAAGCCCGGGAATTTCTGCTCGCGACCATGGGGATGAGCGTTAAGACGCGGGGCAAGACTTGGACATCTATTGCTGATGAACTATGGCGGTTCGTTCTTTTCAGTGAATTCGTTTTTGATCTTCCGGTGCCTTTGCCTGAGTCACTTAATGGCGTTCCTCACGCACCTGTCGAAGCAAAGCCGATTGTTGAGGATGTATGCGATCGTCTCCGGACCAATCCTTTAACTCGGGATATTTACATCGAGCGTGCGGAAATCATTGAGGTCGAACTTGGTCTTCCAGAGCAATGCCGCGACATTGATGACCTTGGTGATCGCGACACATTCTCCTTTGAGGAACGCACCTTTCTCAAGGCCGCAATCAAGGGTATTTTAACCAACAACACGGACAACACCCGCACCATTATGAGCCGCCATCGCAACTCTGTATGGATGCGAAAAGGCGAGAGCCAAGAACACTGGGAACTCATACGCACGGGCTTGGCTCTTATTGAATCGTGTGAGGACAACGAGCGACAACTTTCGGAGCACAGCAGAACACAAGCTGATTTGCTAGACTACTATCTTGGAAGCCTGCGTGAATCTGACCGTCTTCAACGAGAGTTTGAACAAGCGGTTGCGGACTTTCTTGATACGCACGGTATTATGCATGAAGTCATCGACCAAGCCAGATCTCGCTATCGCCGTCTCGCAGAGAAAGCTCAAACGATCTTTGTCAAACACATAGAAAGTATGGGTTGGCCACCTCAGGACCGTTTGGCGAATGCCGATGTCTTTGACCGGATTCTTGCTGATCGCCTGAAAGAAAACGGACGAAGAGTAGCCTACATTATGGTTGATGCGCTGCGTTATGAGCTTGGGGTAACTCTTGAAAAACAATTGTCTGAAGACGGACCGGTCGAGTTGCGTGCCGCATTCGCTCAGCTTCCAACAATAACGCCTGTGGGTATGGCCAGTCTCCTTCCAGGTGCATGCACGGAGTTGTCTCTAGAAATCAATGACGGCGTTCTGGTGCCAAAGTTGGGAGGCATAAATGTGGCTAACGTCAGCCAGAGAATGGATGTTCTGCGCAAGAGATTTGGCGATCGCTTTCAGGAGATGCTACTGCGTGATTTTTCCAGTGGAAAGCCGAATATTTCTCCGACCGTCGATCTTCTAGTTCTCAGATCCACTGAGATTGACAGCCAGCTTGAGAGTAACCCTGAAACGACCCTCGGCTTAATACCACGAACTTTGAAACTTATCAGGGTAGCTTTGCATAAACTGCGTGGAATGGGCTTTAAAGAGGCAGTGATTGTTACTGATCATGGGTTCTTTTTGAATGGCCATGCTGCCGCTGGTGATGTTTGCGTTAAACCACAAGGCCAATGGCCGATCAACGCGCACGATAGGGCCTTGCTCGGCAATGGCAATACGGACCCGCATAGCTTGGTAATTAGGGCTGATAAGGTCGGCATACTTGGTAATTTTGATCAGATCGCCATACCCAGAAGTATGGCACCTTACCGCGCAGGACATCTCTACTTCCATGGTGGGGCCTCTTTGGCCGAAGCAGTTGTGCCTGTGATAATTGCACGCTTGGACAACGAAGAACACTTGAGTGCTGCTAAAATGAGCGTTGAATTAACCTACAGGAACGGTGCCACGCGCATTACAACCCGAGTTCCAGTAGTTGAGATCACGTTGGTTTCTGACGATATGTTTTCCCAAGACGAGAGCATTGAGGTCCTTATCGAAGCTCAAGATAGCAAAGGGAATGTGGTCGGCGAACCGAGAGCTGGTGGGGACGTAAATCCTGCAACTCGAACGATTACCTTAACACCAGGTCAACGCAAACAGATTGCCTTGAGGATGGATCCAGATTTCGAAGGAAAATTCTCGATCAAGGCGTTGAACCCGACTACCTTGGTGAGCATGAGTGCTCTTAACCTCAAGACGGACTACACAGTATGAAAGACATGGACCCTCTTGACTTGAAGCTTGTTGGAATCTTTGACGGAAAAGTCGTCCGCAAGGATCTACTTCACAGAATCAAGAAGGGGACCAACGTCCCGACTTTTGTGCTTGAGTTTCTTTTGGCGCGCTTTTGTGCGAGTGACGATCAGGCCGAAATCGACGCCGGTATGGAAGCTGTACTAGCAACACTTCAAGACAATTACGTAAGGCCCGATGAAGCCAACGCAGCACAGTCAAAGGTTGCGACGAAAGGGAAACACAGGTTCATCGACAAGGTTCACGTTAGGTATGTTGAAAAGGAAAAGAGGCATTGGGCCTCTCTTGAAAACTTCAACTCGCAGCGCATCGCAATTGGTGAAAAATTCTATCGTGACAACGAAAGGCTTCTCGAAGGCGGGATTTGGGCTGAGGTGACGTTGTCACACAACGATATTGAAGAAGATAATTATGCTTTCTATATCGAGGATTTGCGCCCAATTCAGCTGTCACGCTTCGACTTTGAGCAGTATACCGAAAGTCGTGGTACCTTCTCTCGAAATGAGTGGCTTGACGCCATAATGAGATCTGTCGGATTGGAGCCATCCAAACTGTCTCATCGAGTAAAAATGCACTTTATTGCTCGTTTGGCACCGCTTGTGGAAGCAAACTATAATTACATCGAATTGGGCCCTAGGGGTACCGGGAAGTCATATTTCTTTAGTGAATTTTCGCCGTACGCGACCCTAATATCTGGCGGTCAAGCCACAAAAGCGACGCTGTTTTACAACAATGCCCGTCGTAAAGTTGGTCTTGTGGGCTATTGGGACACAGTAGCCTTTGACGAGGTTGGTGGAATAAAGGTCCGAGACCCTGATACCATTCAAATCATGAAGGATTTTATGGCGAATGGTCGGTTTTCGCGTGGCGCTGAAGTCATAGCTGATGCCAGCCTTAGTTTCGTCGGTAATATCGATCTCTCAGTAAGTCAGGTTGTTAATTCGACTGAGTACGATCTTTTTCAACCGCTTCCGCCAGAACTAGATCTGGCGATAATGGATCGGTTTGCTGCATATATTCCTGGCTGGGAAATGCCCAAAAATAGCAGTTCCTTCTTAACGAACCGATATGGGTTCATCACCGATTATCTTGCAGAAGCGTTTCACTACCAATTTAAGCATACTAGCCGATATGAAGAAGTGAATAGGCGTATTCGCCTCGGGAAAGCTGTTGAGGGTCGAGATGAAAAAGGTATTAAGAAGACCGTATCTGCGTTCTTGAAGGTGCTGCACCCGGATGGCTCACCGAGCGATGAGGAATTTGATGAGTATGTTGCTTACGCTGTGGAATGTCGTCGTCGGGTAAAGGAGCAGATGAATAAACGCAAACCGGACGATGAATTTGCTTTGATAAATCTTTCTTATTTTCGGTCTGATGGCTCGGAGGTCGTCATATATTGTCCGGAATCTAAAAACGCGTCTGCGACTCAGCAGCCAGCAAGGAGGATGCTAAATAATCTAGGGTCATCTCAGTCTGCCTCCGTGATCAAGGATATTACTGACACGCCACCAGATTTGGAGCAGTCCCCAGACGCGCTAGTCCAATTTGAAACAGGCTTGGACCAACTCGAACCACGGGAGCAACACTTTACAATAATGTATGGAGATACAGGTCATACTTATGAGTCGCTGATACGGCCATACCTTCGTGGTGCAAAATCAGTGATTGTTGAAGATCCCTATATCCGGCTTCAGCACCAAATTCATAACTTTGTAAGGTTTTGCGAAACGGTCGTTAGATGCGGGTCGGTGAAGAAAATTGAGCTGGTAACTAGTTGTGATGACGATACGCAACTCTCAGAGTTTCATGAAAAGTTGTCTGATTTAGAGCAGAGTTTGTTAGAGCTTGATGTGATTCTTGACGTGAAACTGAATCCCAACATGCATGATCGGGAAATCCGCTTTGACAACGGCTGGGTAGTCAAAATAGGACGAGGATTAGATTTCTACCAGAAGCCTGGTAGTTGGTTTGAAATTGGCACGAACGATCTGAACTTGCGTAAGTGTCTCGAAACTAAAATTGATATTTTTCAGAATTAGTTGAGGAGCATCAAATCTAGCAAAAAATCGAAAAATTCATATTTGTGGTAGGTTATACGAAAATGATTTCGTTGTTTTTGCACTAGAATCTGAAATTTTATTTTGTAACCAATGAATCTTGTTGATGTTTGGCGAGAATTTAAATCAGTTTAATATGTGGGATCACATAGATATCTATTGATGTTTCCTAAATTCTATTTCTTTTTGTTCATTTTTGAATTGAATGATTTTTAGTAAATCTTGGTGAGCGATAATCAAAATCATAGTCAAAGGATCTTGCTCGGCCTCTGCTAGTAGGAACATTTTCCAATTTTTGAGGGCTCGTTTCATCATGCTGGGGTGCTGAGACAAGTGCGTTTTGCATCTGATATAGTGCTTCCAAAGAGCTGTGCTATTTCGGTTCCAGACAAGAGGACGGGCCTTGTAACTCCGTTTTGATTGAACTTGTTTCAGGCTACTCCTCTGTCGATCCCTTTGTAGAGTTTTAAACACCCCAAACCGTTTTTCGAGCTTGTTTTTGCTACACGAGCGATCTAACTGGCTGGCTTTCATTGCCTGACCATCCGCACTCATCAAAACCATGCCATTGCCGCGCAGTTTGATGGATATGTCATATGCGGCAAGAACCTGATGCGCTTCTTGCCAATTTTTGGCTTTGCCTAGGCCTTCAATTATTTCCTCTTGATATTTCAATATATGTCGTTGGAATGATTCTTGCCATGTATGGGCTTCATAATCCCGCGCTGCAGGTGAGAGCTTGTTTGGATCGCGCTTTTTGCCATCGGTCATGCCGGGATCAATGGCGAGACCGTATTTCTTCTCCATCTCGCGCGAAACCTTGGCGAGGATATTAAAATCCCGATGCGGCGTGATGACCTTGAGCGTTTCCGGATGTACCTTGTTAAAGGCAATATGCATGTGGAAATTGTCGGTATTGATATGGGTGCCAGCGACATGCTGATGATCAGCATAGCCAAGTGCCTTGGCATATTCGGCCTCAATGGCCATCAGATCATCTTTGGTGAGTTTGTCTTGATCGCCGGGTCGGAAAGAAACGACAAGGTGATAGGTTTTGTCGGCGATATCAGGCTTTTGTCGCCGGACGGCTTCGATCTCCAAAAGGGCCAGATCCAGATCCTCGATATTTGTGCCGGCATCGCAGTTGCGGATCCAGAACTGATGAAGCTTCTCGCCTTTTTCTTGGGCTGCGGCGATGTATTCTCCCAGACGAGTGTAGTTATCCGGCACCCCTGACTTTTTGCCGATTTTGGTCGCGATCATGATTTTTCCTGCTTGCGAATGCCCGGCTGAAGCTGATCGCGGATTTCGCCAATGGCGGCTTTGAGCTCTGCCTGCGTTCCTTCAAGGCCTTGGGTCAGATCATCGAATTTCTTGAGAAGATCAGCCGAAAGCGGCTCTTCCAGAGCGAGCTTAAACAGGTTGCCCAATCGTGCCTGATCGGCATTGACCTTGAGCAGATCGCGAATGCCCTGCCACGCGGCAAAGTCGCTCGCACTGGGCAACTTGCTGTTCATGAGCAATCGCTTTAGCAGTTCGGAGCGAGACAATCGCATTTGTGCACAAAGTTCATTCAGGCGTCTTTTTTCGTCGTCGTTCAAATAGGTTTCGATCTTATGGCGTGTGGTCGGCATCGTTGTTTGGTCCGGTTTATATCGAAGAAGGTGCCGGTGGCATTCATCGTGCCACCGGCTTTCAGGGATCAGACCGCCAAGCTGGCAGCCCGCTGCTCGCGTCCCCGTGTTCTGGTTCGGGCTTTCGGCTTGGTGAGGCCGAGCTGTTCGGTGACAAGGCGTTTCAGCGCCTCAATCCCACGTTCCCGATGGATGTCGTTAAAATCGGTCAGGCCTTTGGCTTTTTCGTCATCACTCAGATCCGGACGCAGGATTTTTGCTCCGGTCAGTTCAGAAGCCCGTTCGGCTCCCTTAATCCCGGCATTGATCTGTTTGGCATGATCATCATCAGCCGCAATCACCAGTGGCCTATCTGGATGCTTCTTGTGAAGGGCCTCGGCGACCGGTGCCAGATTGCCGGAATCAAGCGCAACCACCACCGTCAGGCCACTGGCCATATGCAGGCTTTGACCGGTGGAATAGCCTTCGGTGACGATCATCGGGCCTTTGGGGTCGCCTTCGATCACATGCATCAGGCCACGCTTCTTGCCGTCCTTGAGATACATCTTGGTGCCATCGGGGTGGATGGTCTGGATGTTCTCTACAAAGCCTTTTTCATTGGCCATCGGCATCAGAAGGTTGCCAGATTGATCAATGCGCAGATCCCCTGCAGGAACCTGCTTGTTCTGCAAATATGCGTGATTGGCAGGAGCCGGTTCGGCGTTCTGAAATATCCCGTAGGCCCGTTTGGCCACGGCACGATATTGCGCACGGAGTTCCTGTTCCTGGGCCGCTTTGCGGGCTGCAGCTTCGGCTCTGGACTGTTCCAATTCTTTGGGATCGATCTTGGTTCCGGTCGCCACCCATTTGACCGGATCTTGTCCGGATTTGTAATTGGTGATGTTGCCTGCCGGAAGGCCTTCCAGGAACCCGCGATAGGAGCCGCTTTTCTGGCCCTTGCGGTCTCCTTCAACCGCAACCCGGTGCCATTTGCCATCCATGGTCGGTGGTCCGTCTAGGATCAGGCCGTTTTCTTTGAGTGCCTGGGCAAACTCGTCTTCAGGATTGATCTTTGGTTCCAGGGCTTTGGCTTTGGTCTCCTGCCAGCGTTTGAACGGCTCAAGTTCCATATCATCGCGCGCATACCAGGCTTTGGCCCGACGATCCCATTTTGCCCCGAGTGCCTTGGCCTCATCCTTTTCACTGAACGGCACATTGAGATAAATGCGTTTGCGTTCGGTGTTGGCGTCCTGGTTTGGCGCCTGTGACATCTCGCGGGTCATGGGATTTTCCTTCTGTCGTTCAACAGCCGGGTTTTGTTCGATGGTTTTGATTGCCTCTTTGGATTTCACCGGGATCAGGCTTTGGCGTTTGTCCGGCTCCATCACCCAAGTCCGGATGTTTTCCGCATCGCGTGCAGAAGCAAACAGCGCATTGCGATCTTCCTTGATCGCTTTCATCCAGGAACCGACATAGCTGGCATGGCGTTCCGGGTAATGGCCAAGGCCAAGCTCTGTGGTCAGCATGTAGCTGGCGATCTCGGCACGCAGCTCTTCCTTGGCATAGACTTCAGAGCCAAACGGCCCAAACTCGCGGGCCATCCGTGATCCATGACCAGTGGCATGACCCAACTCATGCAAAGCCGTGGCGTAATATTCATACTGGCCTTTAAAGGCCGCCTGATGGGGCATATGGATCTGATCAGTTGAGCTCCGGTAAAACGCCCGGTCATTCTGATCATGAAAGATCGGCACATTGCCCTGCTTGAGGATCTGTTCGGCGCGTTCAACCGGGCTGAAGGTCGGTTCGGGCGCAATGTAGGGGGCAAGGCCATCGATCTGATCGGCATTAAACACGACAGCATGAAACACCCGAGGACGGTCAAGACGCACATCGCGGGTTTTCGCGACCCCTTTGTCGTCGAGAACCGGCTTGCCGTTGTCATCCAAGACCTTCTCGCGCTCGGACCATTTCCAATATTCGATCATGGTGCCTTTCTCACCCTTGCGGACTTGCGCATCCTGAGCGGAGGCCTGGCGATAGGTCATCCAGCGCGGATCGGAACGCCCGCGCATTTCAAGCCAGAGCGCATTGATGCCGCGATAATCCTTGCCGGACACAGGATTGATTGGGGCCATACGGACCTTTCCTGGCTCCCAAGGTTTTTGCCAGGGGGCGGTACCTGCTTCGATATGACCAAGCAGTTCTTCGACCACCTGATCGCGATAGCTTTTCTTTTTCTCAGCCATGGTTCGAGCCCTCCGCATCAGCGGTCGGATCGATGCCGTCGAAATGACTGTCGAGCGCGTCGTCAGCGGAAAGCGCGTCTTCGCTAAAAGCGCCCATGGCCTCGGCAATGTCCGGATCCACCGGCACCGGACCGGTTAGGCTTTCGGCATTGATCATGGAAGAAGCCAGCGCGAGATAGTCCTGATCATTGAGGGCTGCAGAGGCAGGCGTGCCTTTGTCGGGTGTATTGGGTGTCTTCATGACTTGGGTCCTTTGTGAGATGCAGAGGGCGTGGAAGAGATCGCCATCTGGGGTGGCGTCATTTGCGAACGACGAGAAAGCTCGCGATCAAGGAAGTAGAGCTTTTGACGGCCAAGAATTGGCGGCAGACCGGCAACAAAGATCAGTGCATCGCCGGGGATTGGCCTTTTGCCCTCGGTGTCAATGATCTGCAGGCGCATGCATTCATCCGGTGTCAAAAGCGGGCGGGAGGTTTCGGCGAGATTGTCCGAGACCGATCCAAGATCGCCCATGCGCCCGGAGTGCGAGCGGCGCTTTTGCACGATGGTTGCCTTGCCGGTCATATCCGAGAGCAACTTGGCGGTTTCGAGTTTGTTCGGCGTGAAGGCAATCCGGATTTTACAATTGGCCATAATCGACTCATCGCGACCGTAATGCTTGAACAGCTGTTCGGTGTTCTGAACGATGATCATGGCCTTGAGGCCATATCCGGCCATGAAGGCCAGTGATTCCTCAAAGATCTCCAGCTTGCCGATGGCGGTGAACTCATCGAGCATCAAAAGCAGGCGGTGTTTATATCCGGCAACTGTCTGACCCGATCCAAACTCCATGCGTTCGGTCATGCGCCGCATGAACAGATTTAGGATGATGCGAAGCAAAGGCCGCAAGCGGTCCTTGTCAGCAGGGGACACGACAAGGAACAATGCCATCGGCGCATCGCCATTCATCAAATCATGCAGACGAAAATCGCTGGTGGCCGTATTGCGCGCAATGATCGGATCTGCAAAGACGGTGAGCTGTGTCTTCGCGGTCGAATGCACCCCGGAGCGTTCCTGTGGAGCCTTGATCATCATGCTGTTGGCCCCGCGACGGACTTCCTTGTTTACATGCGCTTTGCCATGATCAAAGGCGGCCATTTCAGCAAGAATATGCTCGAAATTATCATCGGCCTGTTCGCGGTTTTCATTTCCACCGGGGCCGTCTTCACTTGGTTGGCCAGTGATGCCCGAAAGAAAGATGTTCACATCATCAAAGCAGGCAATCCGGCCTTGCTCAGATCGAACGCGATAGATCACATGGAGCAAGACGACCGAGAGCCAACCCCAGCCTTCCTCACGCCAATAACTGCCCGACAGGCCTTTGCCGTCGGGATCTATGATCATCGCGGCAATGTTCTGGCAATCGGCGATGTCTCGTTCGCTGTCGATCCGGACCTCAGCCAGAGGATTGAAGCGTGTCGATCCAGACGTTGCAGCAGGTTCAAACCGAAGGACTGTGTGACCAATACTGGCCAGCCAGCCACCGGTCTTGGCGAAGTTCTCACCTTTGATATCAAGACAGAGAATGCTTTCGCGCCAACTGAGCAGGGTGGAGAGGATCAGGCTCACCCCTTTGCCGGTGCGGGTTGGGGCCCAGACTAGAACGTGCTCTGGCCCGTCATGGCGCAATTCGCGGATCCGGCCAAACCAGGACGGCCAGCCGCCGACAACCACGCCGTCTTTGCGAAACAGTCGTGCCTTCTTGAGATCAGGCAGCTTTGCCCAGCGCGCCGAGCCATGCAGCTCGTCGCCACTGCGATTGCCCGTAAGCGTGCTGTTATTGGCGCGAGATGCCAATGCCATAACACCAAACATGCAAAGCAGCCCGGTAATGCCGGTCCAAAGGGCCGGATAGAGCATTTCATCGGGAAGGCCCGCCGAATGGGTGGCGGCATCGAGCGACCATTTCCACCAGCGCAGATCAAGCGCGTCAAACCCGACGGCGAGATGCCATTGCCAGAGAATGGCAGAAATCATGGCAACCAGAATGACGGGAAGAGAAAGACGATAGAGAGCGGTCATGACAACATCTCCTTGCCGTCTTGAAGGACATAGCGATCATTGCGCGGTTCCCAGATGTCAGTGATCCGTCGCCAGCCATCGGCATTGCGTTTGATCTGAACGACAACATCGACCAGTTCGGCGAGAAACTCCGGCACACGCGGCATGGTCTCGCCCGCCCAGGCGATGTTTTGATCAAACTTGCGGTGAATGGCCTGCCAGGGGCTTTCGGCATGGATGGTGCACATAAAACCGGTAACCCCGGAGTTGAGCGCAGCAAGGGCAGCAAAGGCGTTCTGGGTACTGATTTCGCCAAACAGGATATGATCGGGCGTGATGCGCATTAGGTGATCATAGATCTCGCGCCAGCCGACCATGCCGCTGCCGGTTCCGGCCTCACGGGCAGCGATCAAACCATTCCCGTCCCAGAACTGCTCAATATGAAGTTCTGGCGTATCCTCAATCGCCAGCACACGACGGGCTGGATCGACCGTGGCCAGAAGCATGTTGAGCAGAGTGGTCTTGCCGGTGTTGGTTGCCCCGCTAATGATCATGTTGGCGTCACTGCCAACCTTATTGATCAGATAGTCGCGGATGGTTGGGGTCACCCCGGCCTGTTCCCAGGTCGGGGTGAAAGGATGCTTGCAACGGATCGCAAGGCTGAGGTGTGATCGCACCGAAGCACCGACGAGGATCTCGCAACGATGATTGCCCGGCAGGACGCAGGAGAGTTTTGGATTGTCATCGGGATTGAATTTTAGACCACGCTGGTTGGCGAGGCTGATGGCAATCCGTTCGATGGCAGCAAGAGTGAGGGCAGGATCCTCGATCTCGCGCTTGCCTTCCCCGCGCCGTTCAGTAACGACGCGGTGAGGGCGGTTCATGCGGATTTCGACGGTTGAGAGATCACCGTAATAGCTGGCCAGAGGCCCGAGGATTTTCTCAAACAGGGGATTAGGGGAAAGGGCGTTCATTGCAGCCACCCCCAATTCCCAAGGCAGCCGGATTTTACGCCATTCGTATGGGATGGGTAAGACCAGCCAGAAGAGGGAAATTTGACACGGATATAGCCTTGGAAGCTTCCGTCCGCATCTGATCCGCCGGTGTAATATTTGGCTTTGACGGGGGAATAGCGGTTGTAGGTCGTGCAGGTTTTCGCGGCTGTGGCTATAACCTCTCCATCTTCTCGAACAGTTGTTCGGGTTCCGACGGAGTCCGAAAAGGTGCAGTGGTAGTTTGCGTCATAGACATGGGAGTAGTTTTCGAAGGTGCCACATGGCCCACCCGTATTATGTCCCACACTGCGCGGATTTTCATATTTACGATGGGAAACTGCCCCCCACGTAAATTCATTGTAGCATTTGTTGCCAAGACTCAGCGGGTCGGCTTCACCAATGACAACCTTGTGCATCGAGCCATCCGGGCGGTCATAAGATTCGACCAAATCCCGCGCATCAAACCGCGTGCAGCCTTCATAAAAATGCTCACCATTTGTTGCGGGCGCTTCGCCTGAATAGACATAGGCCATCTGCGGCTCGCCCGGCAGAACCTCGCTGGTTTTGATGTTATAGCGGCCTTTGGGCGTACCCTCGATATAGACCGTGGTCAGGCGATAGGAGAACAGCTGATCGTCATGGTTTTGCCAGCCGGTGGTTTCGACCTGATGTGGATAGGCAATCTCGCTGTCCTGGCACTCGGTGACATATTGCGGAACGCCATCGAGTTGGTAATAAAACCGCTCGCGGCCATAGCTCGCACCTGCGGCCAGATCATGGTTCCAAAGCGACGGATTGTCACAGCCATCAATTGTCGACTGGATCGCGATGTTGGTGCTGTCGGGTTTGCATTCAGTAATGAATTGCTCAACACCATTGACCACAATCTGTTTGCGGCTTTGCCGGGTGACCGTGCCAGCCGCCTGATTAATGATCGGTGCACAGACTTCTTGTCCGGCAGCGTTTTTGTAAACCGTCTCGTGGGGATATTCGGTGCCATTGTCCGAGCAGGCGTCGGCCTGCCAGGTGGTACCGTTCAGCTCATAGATATGGCGACCGGTTTGCAAGGACAGACCAGCGGCAAAATCATGCCGGATTGAACAGCCATCGGTGACAGAAACCAGTGGAACCGCTTCGACTTCCTCTGACGGTTCACAACTGCGCACTTGGACTTCGTTGTTGCTGGCATTGTCATAAGCGAGGGACGCTTGAGGGACAGCCATCATCTCGTTGTAATCGAGATAGACCGAGCAGGCGGAGGCCTTCTCGGTAATATCAAAGACCTTGTCTTCATCTTTGAGGCAGTCGGTAACTTCCTGCCGGTTGCCGCCACCATCGGTGTAATACAGCAGGTATTGCGCGGTAGCCTGACGGGTTTCCATATCGATGGTGTCACCGCACACCGAATAGCTACGATCCAGCGGATAACGATCCCCGCCATCTTCGCAAGGAGCAGAACTGACCGCACCATTTTCGGTGGTTTCAACCCGGCTTTGCTGGACGGCGACAAGTTGGGCGAGATCCACCCGGATGTTGCAGCCTTCTGTCGTCACGCGGACAGTTGGGGAACTGGTATCTTCCTCAACATCCAAAGCGGCAGGTGAGGAATAGCCCGCCGCGTCTGCGTTCTTCGAAGCGTTTGATCCGACACTGTTTGACGCCCCGGTATCGGCCTCTGCCGTCTCGGTTTCTTTTTCTTCCTTGTCGTCTTCTTCCTCGACATCGTTCAGACGCTGAAGGGCTGCAATCAGGGTTTCTTGGTTGCCTTCAATGGTAACCGGGGAAGCTGGATCAAGCTCCGGGCTATCCATATTGAATTGTGCAACGAAATCGTTTGAATCAAGCGGCTCGGATCTGCCGTCTTTCTCAACCCCGGTAAGGACCAGTTGGGCAATCAGGCTGTCTTCATAATTGACATAGCGGGCATAGGCTTTGGCCGTGACACCTTCGGTCAGTTTGGGCGGCGCGCCCGGCACATCGACCAGGCCGAGGTCAATGGCCATCGGTTCGTTTTGCGAAACGGCGGTACGGGTTTTCGCGCGGGTGACA
>CENV01061633.1_pt1 | contig 25063 bp, 20 predicted proteins | sample 530231 | NCBI WGS metagenome assembly CENV01 (sample SAMEA2619815, study PRJEB7988) | marine metagenome | biome: marine biome (ENVO:00000447); feature: surface water layer (ENVO:00002042); material: "saline water (ENVO:00002010), including plankton (ENVO:xxxxxxxx)" | depth 5 m | reverse complement strand
AAGATCTGTCTAAATCCGTGTCCGGAATTAGTTGACCACTACACTCATGTCCTACCAAGATTCCGATAATTTATCTCGAAGGGGGCCGGAAATAATATTGGAAAGGCAGCGGTATATTCTTCGTAAGCAGGCTTTTTAGAAACAGAAAACAGCTTCAAGGCTTAATCCTCAAATGCTTGAATGCTTTCTTTAAGTCCTCTTCACTGGCTGAAAATAATCTATCCGATGCTTTCGTGACTTTCTCGGAGGTAAGCTTTTTATAAAATGCTTCAAACTCAGGTCCTCGGTCAGTCTGTTTTGGCGTCTTCTTTTGCTTATCACCTTTCGTCATCGACACCATCCTTAAATGAGTATCATTCGGTCTGACTAGACGGCTTCTCATCGATATGAATGACAGCCGGTTGGTAAGCTGTGTCTTTCACTGTCAGCAGGTGAGGATAGCCTCTGGCGTGACGACATATTCTGGTTGTCCCAATATTAAATGAGTTTTCACCATGCACATGGCCGTAAATCCAGGCATCTGGTTGATGATTTTCAATCAAGCTATCAAGTCGGCTGGCATAGGCCGCAGAAATCAAATCAGATTGTTCATGCAACGGAATGCATCCTAGGGAAGAGGCATGATGTGTCACAACCACTTTACTTTTAGCTGCAGGCATCATCAGTCCTTCCTCAATAAATTGTCTTTCAAGTTTGTGCCAGAGCAGGGTGTCTCTGACTGTTAGTCTGGGCGAAAACGGTTTATCTGGCAGCCGAATTTCGGCATAGTCAGTCATGTTGAAACTGGACAACGCTATGCTGATGCAAAAAAACAGAAAGCCGGTCGTGACAAATAAATACAACCAGCCGAAGTGAGTAGTGGTAAAGTCTAGAGCAAACTCTACAGACTGTGAAAATGTCACTGGGAGTAGGGTTGCTATAGCAATGAAACCTCCGAGTAATATCAACGAAAGATAAAAGACCCAGCCGAGATGTGACGGGCGGTCAGTATTATTGCCTATCATCACTATACTTTCAGACAGCTTATAGTTCTTGAAATCAAGTTTAATTTACTTACTTTGATTCGTTAATTAAGGATACTTTCGGGTATACCCGATAGATAAAGCCTTGTTGCGGCATTTACTACAGATACCCACACCACAACTCAGATGTGTCATGTAGTATCCCCGATAATATTGGTTTGGGCCAACAAATCCTCAGCATGGGCAACAAACGGTAACCCTGGTTTTCCTGTACAAAGTGGTGTTTTATGGAAGCTGCAGAAAGTTTTGGAGCCGCCAGCCAGTGTTTTAACTTGTTTGAAACCCGATTGAACCAGAACCCTGTTTGCAAGGTAGCTTCGAAATCCTACCCGGCAGTACAAATAAATGGGGGAATTAACAGGAAGGCTCTGTAGTTTTTGACGCAGCGATGCCAGTGGGATGTTAATGGCACCCTCAATGTGCCAGGTATTGAATTCCTTTTCGCTACGCACATCAACAATAAGGCCGTCACTAATAGAATCAAACTCTTCTGCATACCAGAAATCAATATCACCTTGTAGCAGATTGGCAGCTACAAAACCTGCAATATTGACAGGGTCTTTAGCCGCACCATAGGGTGGTGCATAGGCAAATTCCTGGTTTTCCAAATCAAACACGGTCAGGCCTGCCCTTAATGCGACCGCAAAAACATCAATACGCTTATCGACTCCATCGTAGCCAACGATTTGAGCGCCGAGAATTTTTCCCGAAACAGGTGTAAATAAAAGTTTGAGGTGCATTGAGTGCGTTCCGGGGTAATAAGCAGCATGGCCTGATGGATGAATGTAGATTTTTCTGTAATCAATGCTTGCTTCTTTGAGCCGGGTCTCGGAGGCGCCAGTCAGACCGGCGGTCATATCAAAGACTTTGAGGATGGCTGTTCCCTGAGTTGTTAAATACTGACTGTCTTTTCCAAATATATGGTCAGCAATAATTCTTCCCTGGCGATTGGCTGGGCCAGCAAGGGCAATCAGGGCAGGTTTTTGTGTAATATGGTCAGTGACTTCTACTGCATCACCGGCAGCGTAAATGTCTGCAACGGATGTCTGCATGTGAGGGTCGACAACGATACCACCAGTTTGTCCGATTTTGATTTGAGTCCCCTTAAGCAATTTAGTGTCGGGTTTGACGCCGACAGCCAACAAGACAAGATCGGCAGAGAGTTTTTCATTATTACCCAGCGTGATTTCCAGTTCTTTTCCACTGTCACTAAACGCTGTAACAGCCTGTCCCAGTTTTAAATTGATGCCGTGGTACTGAAGGTGATAACTCAAGTCCCTTGCCATCTCTTTGTCGAATAGAGGCATGACCTGATGGTTATGCTCAACAATAGTGACGTCAAGGCCGATATGTTTGAAGTTTTCGGCAGTTTCCAGTCCTATATAGCCTGCACCGACCACGACAGCCCTTTTAATGTCTTTATCAAGAGAGGCCTTGATTCTATCCATGTCTTCAATGTTTCGGAGCGTGAAAATCTTTGGATTTTCAATGCCGGGTAAATTTGGAGTAACTGGGCTGGCGCCAGGCGTTAGAACCAGTTTGTCGTAGTCAAGTTGGTAATGTTCATTGTTGCTTAATGATTTGACAATGAGTGAACGCTGCTCAGGCATTATCTTAGTGACTTCATGCCCAGTTCTGACATCAAGATTAAGCGAGGCGGCTAATGATTCTGGTGTCTGCAGTAAAAGTGAATCACGTGCTTCTATGACATTGCCCAGATGATAGGGAAGGCCACAGTTAGCAAAGGACACATATTGTGTCTTTTCCAAAACAATGATTTCAGCGTCTTCAGATAATCTTCTGGCTCTTGCTGCGGCAGACATTCCCGCGGCAACACCGCCTACAATGACAACTTTCATTCAGTGCTCCGTTATCTTATAAATTCTCAATGACAGGGTGCATTTAAAAGCTCTGTTTGACAACAGCAGTATTAAGGACGGTTTTATGGATATTTATGAGCTCTGACAGGAATCAACAAACAAGATCAGTTGTTAGGCTGACTTGAATGGCATAATAATGTCACCAAAGTGCTCTGGTAGGAGTTATCACAGCGGATACAGTGGCTTGAATGTTGATATGCAGGTTCTTAATAATGAAAAAAACAATCCTTCATCCAATACTCATAAAATCGATATACCTGTTGGCTTTAGTGCTGTCACCGTTTCTTAATTCATCAAGCTGGGCTGATACCTCCAAACAATCAGGGAAGTTCAGTTATACCCCCTATTTATCTCTGCGAATGCAGGCGGAATCAGTCCACCCGGATAATCAATCCAGCATGAACGATTATCGTGGTCTGCGCGATGCCTTCTCGCGCGTCGGGGTCAATGCAGCCTACCGTTTCTCTGAAGACTACCGTATTTTTGGTCAGCTTGAAGTGCCGTTTGATACCGCCAATTTTCGTTTCGGCGACCCTTATGATCAGGGCGGTGCCGGCCGTGATGACAGAGAAGATTTACGGGTAGCACGTCTCGGTCTGGAAACACCGATAGGCACTTGGGTGGCCGGTCAGCAGTGGATGCCCTACTACAACACCATTACTTATCCGGTCGATCAGTTCAGCACCTTCTACAGCGGCTTTGCCACCTATACCACTTTCCGCGTCAAGGAGACGCTGAGTTACGTGAGCCCAACCATGAAAGGCTTCAGCTTTGGTGGTTCCTATTCTTCAGCAGCGGGTAACGTACGTTCACCATCACGCATTGATGATCGTCGTATCCAGACTTTCGCCCTTTATAGCTACCTTGACACGGTACTGGGAATAGGCATGGATGATCGTGGCAATGCCGATGGATACACAGATCGCCTCTACGGTTTATCTGTTGCAAAAGAGTTCGATAATTGGAGCTTAGTCTTCAAATACGAAACTACTTACACCGATAACCCTAACAGTTTTTATGGCGACGGCGCCGATGGCTACAATATTTATACCGAATACCGCCATGGCAAATTGACCTACAAAGCGATGCTTGCAGATGTGGAATCCTACGGCGAAACCGTGCTCCATATCGGCATCGATCACCAGATCAAAAAAGACCTGATCTTGTTTGCAGAATACTATCAAGAACAGGAAACGGCGGCACTGACTGGCAAGCAGGACGGACTCGCAGGCTTTAACAGCAGTATCAGCGGTGGCAAAATGTTTGCCGCTGGTTTCCGTTACTTCTATAGCTTTTAGCGCTCTTTATCAGGCTTGATCTATTGAGCCGTTGTTATTGAGCATATCGTCATGTTCCTGCATCTTCCACGGCAAAATGCCGGGTGAGATATGCAGAAAGTGCAGATACTTCTCAAACTGGTGCAGAATATCCTCGATGATTTCCTCTTCTTCGTAACCGTAGACGTTGTATTGCTGGCCACCTCGCCGTAAAAAAACCTCGGCCCGATAATAACGCTCATTCCCGTCAGATTCTCTGGGCCGCTCTGGGTAGGCAAAACTCGGTCGTGCATACGCCCGCATGCGGATGTCGTATATAAAGTCCATTTGATCTTCCAAAACCACTTCAATATAGGCACGGTGATGAGTTTCATCATGCGAGACCACTACCGGCCAGCCTTTTCCTTTGATCACTTCCTCAACGCGCTGCATAGCCGGGTGCACAGTGCTAGTGATAAAACCTGCCACTTCATCGTAGCCGGGGTAATCAATCAGTCCCGACAACCTCTGCCGCCAGCCCCGTTTACTGGCTGGCCCGGCTGATTGCATATGTGCCTGCAGGCTGACCTCTCTATGCCCTTCGATTATCAGTGCCCGCCACATACCGATAGCTGACAGTATCAAAATGATGGCAAATGGTAGGGCACTGGTAATGCTCATTGTCTGCAGGGCACTGAGACCACCGGCAATTAGCAATGCGGCGGCCAGCAGGCCTTCTAGTGAAGCCCAGAAAACACGTTGCCAGACTGGTGTCTGGCTGGCGCCGCCCGAGGCCAGCGAGTCAATGACCAGAGAGCCGGAGTCTGAAGACGTAACAAAGAAGGTCATGATCAGGATCACAGTGATAAATGACACGATCGAGGTCAACGGCAGCTGTTCATAGAGCTTGAACAGGGCTATTGCCGTGTCGTTCTGGACTTCGGAAATCAGCGCGGTATACCCCTCGTTCATGATCATGTGTAAAGCAGTGTCACCAAAAATCGAGAACCACATAAAGGTGAATATTGTCGGCACCAGCAGAACCCCGAACACAAACTGACGGATAGTTCTGCCGCGGCTGATTTTGGCAATAAATAGACCGACAAACGGTGCCCAGGCAATGGTCCAGCCGAAGATAAACAGCGTCCAGTTACCGATCCAGTCACTTCTGGAATAGGCCTGCAGATTGAATGTTCGCTCGACTATGTTGTTTAAGTAGCTGCCGGTGTTCTGCAGGAAGGTTTCCAGAATGTTCACGGTCGGCCCCACAATAAACACAAAGCTCATGAGCGCCACGGCCAGCACCATATTGAGAATTGATAACCTCTTCACGCCTTTATCCATACCGGCGACGACCGAGATTATGGCGAGGCCGGTAATAAAGGCAATGGTAATCACCTGAACTGTCGTGCTGACGGGGATAGACGACCAAAGGTAATTCATACCGGCGTTGATCTGCGCCACCGACAGCCCCAGCGTAGTGGCAATACCGAAAAGCGTACCCAGTATCGCCACAACATCGACGGTATGCCCAATCGGACCGTGAATACGCTCACCGATAATCGGATACAAAGCTGACCGCATCGATAATGGCAGACCATGACGAAAAGCGAAATAAGCCAATAGCAAACCGGTCAGGCCATAAATACCCCAGATATGAAAACCCCAGTGGAAAAAGGCGATCTGCATAGCCTGTTTGGCGGCATCGATCGTCTCCGGTGCGCCTTGTGGCGGTGTCGAATAATGCAGGACCGGCTCGGCGACACCAAAAAACAGTAAAGCGATACCGTAACCGGCCGAAAACAGCATCGCAAACCAGGCAGGGAAGCTGTATTGCGGCAGCGCATGATCGGGCCCCAGTTTAATACGCCCCCAGGGAGAAATAGCGAGTGCCACTATAAACACCAGAAAGAACGCTACCGCCAACATATAAAACCAGCCGAAGTTTACAGTCAGGTAACTCAGGGTCTGATCAAAGGCCCGTCCTGCCAGTTCGGGGTTGCTGATCGTGCCGATAACCAACAGCAACGTAACAATAACGGCGGGAAGAAACACCGGAATTAGAACCGTGGACTTGACTGATTTCTTAGAATTAGAGTTGGCCATATTTTTTCCCTGTTAACGCAAATAATCACGATAGTTATCAGTTTGGCTCCTTCATTTAGCCATTCAGCAACTCATCGCCTGTGTTGAATAAACATTACACCAGAACAAGTTTGAGTTGAATCAGTAAATATTGCTTCGATGGTGTGCTTGATTATTTTTTAATGAAAGTGGTTCATTTACCAAGTAAAAACTACTCTATAATTACTGTACGCCAGCAATTAAAAACTGTGAGAGTATCCATGAACGATCCGATAACTCGGGAAGATGATGACGATCAACTGCTGATACTGCATTCCGTTTTCAATAGGGCGGTTGTCAAACATCATGCTGGGCGTTTGAAGTTGTTTTTACATCTGCAATTTCCGAGTTTGATTCAATCAGACAACATAGATGAGCTGGTTCAGGGACTGAATATATTGCCTGCGCTTGAGGGGGCAGCACCAGATAATGTCAGAAAGCATCCATTGTTTAGTCATGCCCAGTCTCGTCAAGCTTCAGTGTTGACATTGGCAATTCAGGCACTGTCGGCAGCCATGGAGAATAACTTAGACACTACACACTTTTGCTGTCTGGCAGATGCCATGCATGACTTTGATACTTCAATGGAACGCTTTGATGCCGGTTTAACCGCGTCATTGACGGATGTTGATGAGCTCACTGGGCTATTAAATCGCTCAGCAATGGAAAGAGATCTTCTACGTGAGATTGCACAGTCAAAAAGAAAGGGAACGCCCCTCAGTCTGGCGATGGTTGACGCAGACCACTTTAAAGAAGTGAATGATCTCTACGGTCATGGCTTTGGTGACTATGTACTGGAAGTCTTAGCCGATCGTTTTGAAGCCAGTCTCAGGCCACGAGACGGGGTATATCGTTATGGTGGTGAAGAGTTTGTCGTTATGTTGCCTGAAACTAACCTGGATCAGGCGGTTACCGCACTTGAAAGATTGAGGATACAGGTACATCGTCAACCCATTAGCAAGGATGGCATCAGCATCACACAAACAGTTTCTGTGGGCGTGAGCGAAGTGTTTGAAGGTGAGAACATCAATGAAGCATTAAAGCGAGCTGATAATGCTCTTTATCAAGCAAAAGATGCTGGAAGGAATATAACGGTAAGTGCATAGCTTACAAACAAAGCATATGGCTTCATGATGATTTTAAACACTCTACTTTTCTGTAAGAAACAACAACGTCGATTCACAGTGTGCATTGTTGTTATGGTGCTGGCACTGATGACGATTGCGCTCTTGTTTGAGCGAACAGGCATACAAACTCAAGTCTTAATGGACTTGATGTTGATACCCATGCTTGGCATGAGTTTGATAGCGGGGGCGTTAGGGGCAGTATTTGCCATAGCGCTTTTGTCAATCACACTCATCATTGTAAGTCCCGATTATGGAAACATACTCCAGAATGAATGGCTAAAGTCAGGTGTTTATCTCATAGCTGTTATTCTCACAGCGTATTACAGCCACTTTCAGAAAAAACAACAAAAAACGCTCAGGGAAGCACTAAACAAAGATCCGGGCACAGGACTCCCTGGCCGAGTCGCACTGTGGAAAGCGCTAGATGATCATCTCAATAATTTAAACAACTCGAAACAAAAAAACAGTCTCGCCGTAATAACGATAGAAAACTTGCAGGATATTGCCGCAACATTCAGTCATGACGCCGCGGATGAACTGATAAAGCAGTTGTGGGGGCGTCTGGCTGAAAGTTTCCCCAGTGGTGCTGATGTCTTTCATTATCATCGAGAGCGGTTAGCGGTGTTGTTTCAAGAGTCACAGAACAACTTTGATTCATTGAACCAATCTCTTAAGACGCATTTTGAGGACTCGATTCTTTACCAGGGTATTCCAATACACTTTGTCGTGCATATCGGATACGTCAATCTGCATGAGCAAAATAGCAGGGTTGTGATTACGCAAGCAGAGGCTGCCATCGAGTTTTCCCGCCAAAACGACGTACAGTCAGCGGTCTACACAGAAAAAATGGCGCGTGATTTACGTCAATCACTGGCGCTGCTCGGAAGTATGCGCACAGCAATGTCCAGTGGCGAGTTGATGTTGTATTACCAGCCCAAGGTTTGTCTTGAGACGCTTGATATTGTGGGCTTTGAGGCACTGGCAAGATGGAAAGACAGCAAAATGGGGACTTTTGCTCCTGATATGTTTATTCCATTGATAGAAAGAACAGAGCTTATTCACGCATTCACGCCTTGGGCAGTTGATACAGCTCTGTCCACGGTAAAAAAATGGACTACAGCTAACCGCTCATGTCCTGTGGCTGTCAATATTTCAAGCCATAATTTGACGAACCCGACCTTTCCAGCTGAAATAAGATCGCTGCTTGATAAACACGACTTGCCATCAAGTGCGCTAGAGCTAGAAGTCACCGAGACGGTGATAATGAAAAATCCACTCAATGCGGTAAAGGTGTTGAAAGAGCTTGCTGATATTCCGGTTGCCATTTCGATTGATGATTTTGGAACCGGTTATTCTTCTCTGGCTTACCTTCATAGGTTGCCGGCTACTGTGATTAAGATTGACCGACACTTCACCAGTATGATTGAGCGTGATCGGGGGATCAGGAAAATTGTGGCTGCGGCTGTTCAATTAGCCCATGATCTAGGGATGAAAGTAGTTGTAGAAGGTATTGAGTCACAGGCACAGTTGAGTATTTTACGAGACTTGGGCTGTGACATTGGTCAAGGCTACTATTTTTCTTTTGCGCTGCCTGCTAATCTTGCCGAGACGTGGCAATTTCATGATTGAAAAAAGCTATTCAGAAAGTCTGTGTTATGGCCGATTAATTTTCAAACTTGCCTATAATCACAACTAAGTTATCAAGGAATATTTAATGTCGAATGAAGGCTATCACGAACCTGTTCAAGAGCTCAGTGATGAAACACGAGATTTGCATCGAGCGATTGTCTCTCTAATGGAAGAATTAGAGGCGGTTGACTGGTATAACCAGCGCATTGATGCATGCAAAGATGATGACTTGAAATCCATTCTCAAGCATAATGCGAATGAAGAAAAAGAGCATGCGGCGATGGTGTTAGAGTGGATACGAAGACGTGATCCTGTATTCGACAAAGAACTTCGCGAGTGGCTTTTTACTGATAAACCTTTGAAACATTAGTTATTCATCAACGCTTGTAATTTTCACCTCTGCACATTGACTGGAGAGTGCGAGACTCAGAAGTCATTAATTGAGTCTTTGATTTTCTCTATCAATACTTAATTGAACGCTCTGTGCGTCTGAGTAATTTTTACTCTCAACACACGAATAACTGCTTTGACAGAATTCAGTAATCAAGTCTACAAAGGTTTGGTACTAGCGAAGTTTCGATTGAATTATCGGAAAGACCGCATATTTAAATTGCGAATGCATGGTTTAGCAAATAATGCTTCATTTTTCGTGGTAGTGGTCGCTATATTAGTATTCAATAATCTTCATCGAAATTTCTAAGCTGTGAAAAAAGTTAACCACACTACCAAAAAAAGCGCGCTCAAAATTGCCTTTATCTACGCCAGTATATCCATTATATGGATTTTATTGTCCGACAGAATCTTGCACAGTTTATCCTTGGATGCCAAAACAGTCAGCATAATCAGTGTCATCAAGGGATGGGGTTTCGTTCTCCTGACCGCTGTTCTTCTGTATGCAGTGACTCGAAAGTACCTGAATGACTCCAGCAAAGCCGTGCGCAGACAGGTAGAGCTTGAACGGCGTTGGGAATTCGCGCTTGATGTCGCTGGGGACGGTGTGTGGGACTGGCGGCTGGATAAAGAGCGTTATGATTATGCCGGCAGGTGGACTGATTTGTTAAACCAGTGTGGTGGACAAGCTGGACACCAGGAAACATGGCTAAATGTTATCCATCCAGATGATCTGGAACCATTTCAAAAGGCTGTCAATGATCACATACGAGGGCTGACGGAGAGGTTCGAAAATGAACATCGTGTGACCTGTCCCGGGCACAACACGAAATGGCTATTGGCGCGAGGCCTTGGTACTGAACGAGATGCTGATGGCAGAGCGAGGCGGTTCAGCGGAGTGGTTATTGACATCACCAAGCAAAAAGAAGTGGAACATGAACTTAGAATTGCTGCCACTGCATTTGATTCCAATGAAGCCAAAATGATCACTGACACCAGTAAGAGAATTGTCAGGGTTAATCGCGCTTTCACCTTAATCACTGGCTATTCACAGAATGAAGTTATCGGTAAGGACCCCTCCATTCTGAAGTCCGGTATCCAATCCACCGACTTCTATCGTGAAATGTGGCGCAGCATCCATGAAAAAGGCTATTGGCAAGGTGAAATCTGGAATAAAAGAAAAAATGGTCAAGAGTACCCAGAATGGCTTCGAATTAACGTCGTCAAAGACGCCAGAGGTGTGGTGACCAACTATATCGCTTCTTTCAATGATGTCAGTGATTTGAAACAGGCTCGCAGGCAGATTGATCACCTGTCTCATTACGACACACTAACACACCTGCCTAATAAACAGTCCATGATGTCCATGCTCGATGAAGTCACCATGTCTTCAGACAGGACAAGTAAATATGCTGCTTTGATGTTTGTTGATCTGAAAAATTTCAAAGCGCTCAATAGTGCGATGGGTCATAGCATCGGTGATGTCATTCTCGAAGAGTTAAGCGCCAGATTGTCAGATGCTTCTCAACACATCGCTGTTGCAAGGTACGGTGGAGACGTGTTTGCCATACTTGTCAGTCACATTGGAAGTGACATGGACGACGCCGCATACAATGCCCACCAGCTGGCAGAATTAATGATTGCAAAAACCTCGGAACCGGTGATGGTTGATGACTTCCAGTATCGGGCGGATATTCGGGTAGGCATCAGCATTTTTCATCCAAAAGATAATGCTGCCAATGAAGTATTACGTCAGGCAGAAATGGCGATTAATGAAGCCAAAATTCTGGATACCACCGGTATTGTCTTCTTTAATGAAGACATGAAGCTCAGAGTAAACCGACGATTCCAGCTAGAAACCAAGCTACGAGAGGCTATTCCTCAGCAGCTGTTTCTGACTATGCAATTACAAGTAGAGAGCGACGGTCACCCATCAGGGGCCGAGGTGCTCATCCGGTGGAGAGATCCTGATGATGGCATCGTTTCTCCTGCTGAGTTTATCCCCGTTGCTGAAAAAACAGGACTAATCAATCAGATTGGAGACTGGGTTTTATCTTCGGCATGTCAACAAATTGCAGCATGGTCAGATCATCCAGTACTCAGTCAGCTTATTTTATCTGTGAACGTGAGCCTTAAGCAGTTTATGCAAGCCAGCTTCGTGGATAAGGTAGCTGAGGCTATCAGTCAAAACGGGATTTTAGCGAGTCAACTCAAACTGGAGTTAACGGAATCTATTTTCGTCGAGGACTACAAGGTCATCATCGAGAAAATGGAAAAGCTCAAATCATTGGGGCTTCGTATCTCTTTGGATGATTTTGGCACCGGTTTTTCTTCACTGGCCTATCTCAAACGTCTACCCATTGACGAGCTCAAGATTGATCAGTCCTTTATAAGAGACTTGCTGGAAAGTACTGAAAACCAGGCTATTGTCGAGAGTATCATCAGGTTGGGACAAAGCCTTGGCATGAGTGTTATTGCCGAAGGCGTTGAAACTGAAGCGCAAAGAGACAAACTCATTGAGATGGGATGTCACAGATTTCAAGGCTATTTGTTTGCCAAGCCAGTTGAAGTCGACACTGTATATACACTGATCGCTGACAGGCATTAGCTGAGGCTTGATTTCGAAAATAGCGGTCCCAGAGGACCGTTTTTACTGACGTTTTTATAACTGTGCCAACAGAGTGGGTCATAGCTTTAGGTAAGTCAGCCTAATGATGGCAGGAGACAAAAAATGAAGAAAATTTACCGGTTACAGATAATGAAATCAGTTTTGATACCCCATTGATTTCGACAACAGATCTTAAGGGCGCCATCACCAGCTTTAATAGTGAATTTCAGAAAGTCAGCCAATTTTCAGCTGATGAAATGCTGAAGGTGAATCACAACATCATCCGTCATCCAGATATGCCACCTGAAGCGTTCAAAGATCTCTGGGACACGCTCAAAGCCAAAAAGCACTGGATGGGCCTGGTCAAAAACAGAGCCAAGTCAGGAGACTTCTATTGGGTGGATGCCTACGTTACGCCTGTTTTTGATGGTGAAAAAATTATCGGCTATGAATCGGTGCGTTTTAAGCCACAAGAAGAGGACATCGACAGGGCAAACAAGGTATATAAACGCATCAATGCGGGCAAGAAATTCTCAGGTAACATTCTGAAAAACTTATCCATAAAGACAAAGTCCCACATCACGAACACAATCAACTCACTTATTGCTGTTTTGAGCTTTGCTGGTCTTGAGATGCAGTTTGGTCATTTTTTAGTGTCTCTTTCCGGCGCCGTCGTTATCGCTGGTATAGCCCACCTTGGTTTTAAACGCTGGCTATTCTCATCATTGGATGCTGCCGTGGATGAGGCTCGGAGACAGGTTGACAATCCTCTCATGGCTTATGTGTACTCAGGGAGCACGGATGAGATCAGTCAAATCACACTCGCAAATAAGCTCTTGAATGCTAAACTCCGCACAGTGCTTGTCCGGCTCTCTGATACAGCAGAAAAGATTGCAATTGAGGCAAACAGGACATTTCACTCTCAACAAAACATCAAGAAATCTGTTGACTCTCAAGCCTCGCAGTCAGATCAGATTGCTACAGCAATGACAGAGATGTCTGCTTCAATTCAGGAGGTGGCGAGAAGTGCAGCGGAGGCTGCTACCAATGCGGGCGCAGTTGATACCTTGAGTCAAAATAGTTCTATCAAAGCGACAGCCGCCATTGATTCACTCGCCTCACTTGAGGCCTCATTTGAGAATATTGTTGAAGTGGTTCAGCAATTGCAGGTTAATGCCGGTGAAATCAACCCAATAGTGAATGTGATAAGTGAAATCACTGAGCAGACTAACCTATTGGCTTTGAATGCCGCCATTGAGGCTGCCAGAGCGGGGCAGGCAGGGAGAGGTTTTGCCGTGGTAGCTGATGAGGTCAGGCAACTAGCATCACGAACACAGGACTCAACCCAAGAGATTTCAAGGCTCATTGAACAGCTCAACCAGGCTGTTGCTAACGCAGTGAGTCAGGTGGAGCAGAGCCAGACTAGTGCATCACAGAGTAAAACAGAAGTGGAGAATGCAATTAATTCAATCGGGGATATTGCAGATAAAATCGATAAGCTTAATGAGCTCAACACCATGATTGCCACAGCCGTTGAAGAGCAGAGCTCTGTGAGCGAAGACATTAACCGGAATATTGTTCATATGAGCCATGATGCCGAGAGTGTAGTGACTAATATCTCCAAAGTTAATCAAAACACGGAGTCTCTGGCTCATGAATCAGACGAGCTGAGCAACATGATAAAGCGCTTCTCAGAGCGTTAGCTCTAATTGAACATAAAGTATGCATTTGCTGCCTTAACAAGCAGTAACCGTTACTAATCAAACACTAGTCCATTTTATACAGAGAGCTTCATGAATAATGAACCTGTTGAAGCTAAGAGCTTCAAACAGCATGTTCAATTAGAAGAAATTCGTTTTTTTGCTCTGGTATGTGTTGGAAGCTGCCTGTATCACTTTGTTTTTCTGTATTGCACCTTGTCGCAAGTCGCCATGCAAAACAGGGCTGAAATGAAGTAGCCAGGAACCGTCTTGTTGACGCACTATGACCTATTGGGTAGTTTTGACGCTTTTTTGAATGGAATCGAGAGCGGTGAATAAAAAGTCTACCCTGCTTCGCGGCCTGTTAATGTGGCTTGTTTTAACTGGTTTGGCTGCGATGGGTGTTATAAGCATGCCAAGCTTATACGAAACTATCGTCAATGGACTGACTAAACTCATTATCCAGCTTGGCTACAACCCCAGCAACACCTTTTCACTTAGTGTATTCGCGGTAATGGGGGGCGTGATGGCGTTGAGTATTGCCATCATTATCCTCATTCTGAAGTTGCTGATCTTGCCATTTATCACCTGGTCAAAAAATAAACTGGGATATATTTCAGTCGCGGCTTTTGCTCCGATGGCAATTTTTTTGTTAGGCGACTACCTGTTTTTCGCTGACGATTTTAGTCTGCTATCCCCCTTACTCATTGCCGTGACGGTTACCTATCCCCACTGGATTGGAATAAAAGGTCACCAACCAAAACTAAAACCAATCGCATTCGCTGTGATTGCTGTTGCTCTTCTCTCAATGGTGGTTGAGTTTATATCTGACCAGTACGTTGAGTATCAGGAAGAAAAATTCCAGAGTAAAACCAGTGAAGAGCATCACCAGGATGTCATCGACCTTCTCAAAAAACATGACAAAGTCGATATTACCCCTGTATTGGATTTACTTAATGAGGGCAAAGGCAACCAGTTTGTAAAGCTCAGTAAAACGGGGGAGGTGTTGCCGGAAGATGCAAATGAGTGGGCGTGTGTGTGGGACCAAAACTCACAGCGAATCTGGGAAATAAAAACCACCGATGGTGGTGTTCAGGATGCTCAAAAACGCTATTCATTTGGTGGTAAAACCGAATCCTCCCTGTCCATTGAAAAAAAACCGGGTGGATTTTGTTTTTCGTAAATTGACGTCGAAAGGCTTCAGTCCTCGTAAAGATTTGGCCAGAGCAGAGTCAGCCGAAGCAAGCTGGACTGAATTGGTTGATACTGTGAACAAACAGAAGCTCTGTGGATTGAGCAACTGGCGTGTCCCGAATGTTTTTGAAGCAGTTAGCCTCCATAGTGCCTATACTGATGGTTTGGACAAGTTCTATGATGCCCAGGTTTGGGATTTACCCGGCTCGGACTACCAGAAGACCCATTTAAATCCCGTGTTTTTCCCTCATGCTCACACCAAGATGTGGACAAATACCATTGATGGCCACTTAACTCGCAAGGGAGCTAGCGTAACCTTTCATAAAGTGAAAGATGACCGAAATATCTTCACGCTGGAATTGAGAACGAACAAGCAGTTAGTGAGGCTGGTCAGTGATGCAAAAATGTCTGAAAGCGCTTACGAGCAAGTCGAGAATAATCAACGACTGGCAGAGGCAGAGTCAAAGGCAGAGCAGCAGAAACAGGATGCTGAGCGAGACTTCATAGAAAATATCAATGTTGGCCTGGTCGAGTTTGGTCAGTACGTGGCTGATTTCAACAGTAATCTGCTCTGGATGCGTTGTCCCGTAGGGATGACCTACATCTCTGGTCAGTGTTCGGGGCAGCCTAAAGTAATGGCCTATGCTAGTTACAACGCTGATTACTACGACTTGACTCCTGAGTACAACCCGCTCAATTCGCGCCATCCGTGGCGGATCCCGAGCTTGGCCGAGCAAAAGTCCTTATCCGCCTGCTTAACAGCCAGCGTCTTTAGGCCTTCAGCAAGACACCTCTTCGAGACTGATCCTGGCTTTTTCGGTATGGCAGATACCCGCTCAGCGACCGATCTGGAAAAAGAGCATCAAGCCAGTTGCGAACACACGCCACGTTATGCCCAAGTGCATGAGCTTTTCCCAAATAACCCTCGGTTAGTCTATGCACTCGTTAATTCTGAAGAGTGGGGGGTGAGCTCCTTGTCGGGCAAAGTCTCTATGTTTGACGTTGATAAAAACCTGCAGGTTAACGCCAATAAGTCCCAATCCGACGTCAATGATAAAGGGGCTTATCGCCTGGTCAGGCTGATGACTGCAAAAGAGCGCGCGAAAGCCAAACGACAGTATGCTGAACAGCTGAGAGGGCATGAGACCAAGAAAGACAAAGATTCAGATGCAACTGATAAAGGGACAGCTTCAAAGACGGAAGCAAAATCACATCACCCATCACAATTAAAGGAAAAAGTGAACTTCCCTGCTGGGAGTCAAGCATTTCAGCAAGCAGCCAAGAAAGTCAACACAGCACCCAGAACTACTCCGGTCATCAAGAACTCAACCAGTAAAAGGGATTATGTCACTAACGAGGGGCTTGTCATTGACCGTGACAATAATGTGATGTGGATGCGTTGCAGTATAGGGCAAATGTGGAGCGGTAACACCTGTTCAGGCATGGCAACCAAGCTTACAAAAGAAGAGGCTCAAAAAGTGGCTCAAGCGCAATCCTATGGTGGTTATTCTGATTGGCGTTTACCGGCCGCCGATGAGCTTGAGTCACTGATTCATTGTTCTAACGGCACTGATGCCAGAAGGTATGACCTTAATCTCGGGTGCGGTCACAGAGAGAGTAAGCCAGACTTTATTATTCCGACATATCTGCACGATGTATTCCCCGCAGAGCAATACCCCAAATACAACACTTACTGGTCAACATCAGAGAGTAAAACAATGCCTGGCTATACCGTGTCAGTGTCTTTTGATGATGGTAAATATTACGTTAGCAAAGTAAGTTGGCAAAAAGGAAAAGTCAGGCTTATTCGCAGCTCTGATTGATATTTAGCCGAGTCAGCTTCTCTCAAATTTTACAGGTTCGATATATACTGAAAAGACTAGTATTAAATCGAAGCACTGCTTAGACTTAATTAGCGAGGCAGATCAGCATTATCAAGCTTCAAACAAAAATGTATGGGATCGAATGTTGCGAGCCCCCGCTACCAATAGAATATAAAAAGCTCAAAACAACTTGTTGTTTTGAGCTTTTTTATTGGGCGTTAATACACCTCACCGTATCTCTTGATCGCATCTTCTTTTTCTATAAATGTGGCATTAACTAATTGCCAATGCTGCTGACTCTCCATAACAACGTTGCAGCCTAGTGCTTGCATGTGACCGCTTTGCAGAGCAAACATGGAGCGACCAGCTTGCCTTACATCGGAAAAATAACGATCTAAACTGATATCGATTACTTTTTTTGGATGAATATTCTCAACATAGATACGTAATCCGCCTCGTTGTGTACAGTCACTACTAGTATCTTCATCTTCTATTGTTTTAAACACTATGTAATCTGAAGCATGTTCACTGTCAGCAGAGAGAGGATGGCTGACACTTATAGAACATAAAAAATAAAGAATAAAACGAGATAGTGATATTTTCATGAGTTCCTTTTCCTGTGTTTACAGAAAACAAACTGACCTGACTGCAGGAATGAAAGTTTTCCCAAGAAAGATATAAAGGTAATTTTCATAGCATGAATGTCAGTTGATTCATGATTGTGTGGTTGAAGCAAGTAAAACTGAGTTTGTGGCTATAAATAGTTTAAGTTGCTGTGACGGGTAGGTTTCTGTTAATATTCTGTGCTTTCTGGAGAGCAATCAGTACTGGAAGCAAGCTTGTTCCAGCACAGATGCTTATGGCAGAGCGGTGTAGATTAGCCGCATGACAATATTTTGAATTCCGGGCCCCTGTATGGGGTTTTTGTTTTTCTGGAGAATTGATTTAGGCCGCAAGGCTTAATACATACTTATGGCCATTACTGATCAGATTGAACAACTTGTTGAGTCTTCCATTGAGACTCTTGGATATGAATTGGTAGGCATTGAATATATCCAGGGCGGCCCCGATCCTATCTTACGAATCTACATTGATGCTGAGCAAGGCATTGGTATAGAAGACTGTGAAAGGGTGAGTCATCAAGTGAGCGGTATTCTTGATGTAGAAGAGCCAATTCGAAGTGCTTACGTGCTGGAAGTATCATCCCCAGGATTTGATCGACCTTTATTTAAGGCTCGGGACTTTGAAAGATTTAAAGGTGCTGAAGCCAAAATAACAATGAAATTACCTGTCGCTGGCCGACGTAATTTCAAGGGCGTATTAGAGGGCTTTAGTGATGGTGAGATCTTAATAGAAGTGGATGGTGAGGTATATGCCTTGCCTTTGGCAAAGTTAGCAAAAGCAAGACTTGTTGCCTAAAACAAGCGTATTATTAGCGGTTAATATATTGAATACTGAGTTGGATTTGGTCTGCTACGTAATCCACTGGGGGCGTGATGAATAACAAAGAAATTTTATTGGTTGTCGATGCCATGTCTAATGAAAAAGGCGTGGGCAAGGAAGTGATTTTTCAGGCAATTGAAGCGGCGTTAGCGATGGCTACACGTAAACGCTATGACATGGCATTGGATGCACATGTACAGATCGATCGTGTCACAGGTAATTACGAAACGTTTCGTCAATGGTTGATCGTCGAAGATGAAGACTATCAGTCACCAGAGACAGAAATTACAATAGAAGATGCTCAAGAAAGCAATCCTGATGCTGTAGTGGGTGAGTATGTTCGCGAACCTATGGAGTCTGTTGAGTTTGGTCGTATTGCGGCACAGACTGCTAAACAGGTGATTGTCCAGAAAGTACGTGAAGCAGAACGCGCACAGGTAGTCGACCAATATCGTGAGAAGGTCGGTCAAATGATTCACGGTACAGTGAAACGTGTTGAGCGTGGCAATGTGACTTTGGATCTTGGTGGTAATGCAGAAGCATTTTTACCACGTGAAGAAATGATCCCGCGTGAGAGTTTCAGAACGGGTGACCGTATTCGTGGTTACTTAAAAGAAATTAGACCAGAAGGTCGTGGTCCACAACTCATCGTCAGCCGTGTTGCTCCTGAGTTATTAATCGAACTCTTCCGCTTAGAAGTGCCTGAAATCAGTGATGGCATGATCGAAGTAAAAGGGGCGGCGCGTGATGCTGGTTTGCGAGCTAAGATTGCTGTACTGGCCAAAGAGTCACGTATAGATCCTGTTGGTGCCTGTGTCGGTATGCGTGGATCACGTGTTCAAGCAGTCACTAATGAGCTAGCTGGAGAGCGTGTTGATATTATCCTTTGGGATGAAGATGTTGCTCGATTTGCTATTAATGCCATGGCGCCAGCTGAAGTTTTATCTATCGTTGTTGATGAAGACGCGCATAGCATGGACATTGCTGTTGAAGATGCTCAGTTATCTCAAGCGATTGGTCGCGGTGGACAAAATGTGCGCTTAGCCAGCCAATTAACGGGGTGGGAACTCAATGTGATGTCAGCTTCTGATGCTGACAAAAAAGCAGAGTCTGAAATTGGCGAATTAATCAAAACCTTCATGGCCGATCTCGATGTCGATGAAGATGTTGCATTAATTCTGGCCCAAGAAGGCTTCTCATCACTTGAAGAAGTGGCTTATGTCCCAGAGCATGAAATGCTCGACATTGAAGAGTTTGATGCCGATATCGTTGCTGAACTTCGTTCGAGAGCAAGAGATGTACTTTTAACTCGCGCGATTGCAAGTGAAGAACAGCTGGAGTCAGCAGAGCCAACTCAAGAGCTGATAAATATGGAAGGGATGACGCGTGATCTCGCGTTAACTTTGGGAAGTAAAGGTATCACTGATCTTGATGATTTAGCTGAACTCGCCGTCGATGAGTTAGTTGAAATAGGTGGTATGGAAGAACAGCAAGCTGCTGCACTTATCATGAAAGCCAGAGAATCGTGGTTTGCTAATGAACAAACAGATGCAGGGGAGTAACCAATGAGTGACATGAGGGTTAAGGACCTAGCTGGCACAGTCGGAATTACAGCTGAACGCTTGGTCGAACAGCTGAACGAAGCAGGGATTAACGTCTCAAAGCCTGATGACTTCATTACTGAAGATCAAAAACAGACGTTATTACAATTCTTGCAACAGCGTCATGGTAAGTCTGGTGGTGGTGAAACCGCAGTGCCTAAAAAAATTACACTAAAGCGTAAATCAGTTAGTGAAATTAAATTAGGTGGTACAGCGCGTGGTGGTAAAAGTGTTAGTGTTGAAGTACGGAAAAAACGTACATACGTAAAACGTAACGAAACTGAAGACAGCACTACCAATACAGAGCAAACCGCTCAGATGAGTGTGGCTGAACAACAAGCTGCTGAGGTGGCGAGACTTGAAGCGCTTCGATTAGAAGAAGCCAAGCGCCGTCAACAGGATGATGAAGCTCGACGTCTTAAAGAATCTGAAGAAGAAGCAGCGGCTGTAGCGGCGGCAATCGAAGCAGAGAATAGAGCGGCAGAAGAAGCCAAGTTAGCAGCAGAAGAAGAGAAAAAAGCCCTGGAAGAAGAAGCTAAATCTAAGAAAGCTGAAAAAGCGATTGAAGAAACAGTGAAACCTAAACCAAAGCAGAAAGCAGAAACATCATCCTTAACGGCCTCTCAACTTGCACATAAAAAGCTTGAAGAAGCTGATGCAAAGAGACGTGCTGCAAACCTGGCTAGAATTGAAGCGGAAAAAGCACTCGAAGCCAAGAAAAAAGCACGTGAAGAAGAAGAGGCTCTTGAGAAAGAAAGGGAAAAAGCACGTGCTGCTGCTGCAGAAGCGCAAGCAAAAGAACAAAAAGCAGGTGTGCGTAAGACGAAAGATGCCGAAGCGAAACATAATCGTGAAAAATCTAGTCGCAAAGGCGGTCGTAACGATGATGAGTTTGAGCGTAAAGAACTTCACGTGACCGAAGGCAAAGGTGGGCGCCGTAAGAAGAAAAAAGGATCGGCAGCGAAAGTCGCTGTTAATAAAGATCAGGAACACGGCTTTTCAAAACCTACTGCACCCGTCGTACATGAAGTAAACGTACCGGAGACCATCAGTGTTTCTGATCTAGCTCAGCGTATGTCAGTTAAAGCTGGTGAAGTTATCAAGGCTCTGATGGGACTTGGCACCATGGCCACCATCAACCAGGTTCTTGATCAAGATACCGCAGTTATTGTGGTTGAGGAAATGGGGCATATTGCAAAACCTATCATCGAGAATGAAGTTGAACAAGCACTTCAAGTGTCTGATGAGCATCAGGGCGAAGCAATTGGTCGAGCACCAGTTGTTACTGTCATGGGCCATGTTGACCATGGTAAAACATCGTTATTGGACTACATCCGTCGCACCAAAGTGACTTCTGGTGAGGCAGGTGGTATCACTCAGCATATTGGTGCCTACAAAGTCGAAACCAGTCGTGGTGAAATCGCATTCCTTGATACACCGGGCCATGCTGCATTTACAGAAATGCGTTCACGCGGTGCAAAAGTGACTGATATCGTGATTCTGGTGGTCGCAGCAGATGACGGTGTTATGCCGCAAACAATTGAAGCTATTCAGCATGCTAAAGCCGCTGATTCAGTCATCATTGTTGCTGTTAACAAAATAGATAAACAGGATGCTAACCCTGATCGTGTGAAGCAAGAATTAGCTAATCATGAAGTCATTCCAGAAGACTGGGGTGGTGATGTTCAGTTTATTCCTGTATCAGCATTAACGGGGCAAGGTATTGAAGATCTGCTGGAAGCTATTTCGCTTCAGGCAGAGGTTATGGAGCTGAAAGCACCTGAACAAGGACCTGCTCACGGTACTGTCATTGAAGCGAGACTGGATAAAGGTCGTGGTACGGTGGTAACGGTACTGGTTCAACAAGGGACTTTAAACAAGGGCGATATCGTCGTTGTTGGTCAAGAGTATGGCCGCGTTCGTGCTATGTTTAACGAGACAGGCGAACAACTTAAACATGCTGGCCCTTCAACACCGGTAGAGTTACTTGGCTTATCTGGTACACCCGCTGCCGGTGATGAACTTCAGGCAGCGCCTGATGACCGCACCGCACGTGAAATTGCCAACTTCCGTCAAACAAAAGCCCGTGAGCAAAAAATGGCTCAACAACAAGCGGCTAAATTGGACGAAATGTTCAACAAGATGGAAGAAGGTGACGTTAAAACACTTAATGTTGTTATTAAGGGTGACGTTCACGGCTCTGTTGAAGCAGTGAGTCAAGGCTTGCAGAAACTGTCTACAGATTTAGTAAAAGTCCGTGTTGTCGGTTCAGGTGTTGGTGGTATTAATGAAACCGATGCTCAACTTGCTGCCGCTTCCGATGCGATTCTGATTGGCTTTAATGTTCGTGCTGATAATGCAGCACGTAAAGTGATCAGTGAAAAAGGTCTGGATGTTCAGTACTTCAGTATCATTTATGACCTATTAGACGTTGTTACTAAAGCCATGACAGGTATGCTTGAACCTGTATACAGAGATGAAATCATCGGTCTGGCTAGAGTTGACGATGTATTTAGATCGCCTAAGTTTGGTGATATCGCAGGTTGTTTGGTTGTAGAAGGTACAGTTAAACGCAACAACCCAATTCGTGTACTACGTGATAACGTAGTGGTATACGAAGGTGAGCTCGAATCATTACGTCGCTTTAAAGATGATGTTAATGAAGTCAATGCGGGTACTGAGTGTGGTATCGGTGTGAAGAACTACAAAGATGTCAAACCAGGCGACCAAATCGAAGTGTATGAACGTGTATTAATGAAGCCGACCCTGTAATGGCAAGAGAATTTAGTCGTACAAATCGCTTTAGCGAAGTCATAATTAGAGAACTCGCGTTGATGCTTCAACGCGAGATTTCTGATCCACGTGTGGGAATGGTTACTGTCTCACACGTCGATGTGACGTCGGATCTTAAGTATGCCAAAGTCTATGTCACCCGTTTTAATGGCTTTGAAGATGAGCAGGACATGAAAGAATGTTTAGCAGGTCTGAATAGTGCTGCTGGTTATCTGAGAAGAGGTCTGGCTGGACGGGTCAAGCTAAGAAACATGCCTGAATTGCAATTCTTTTATGATAAAAGCCTGGAACACGGGTTCCACATGGATGAATTGATTGCCAAAGCGAATGCAGATATTCGTCGGGAAGACGAAGACTAATTTATCACGCTGATGGCAAGACGAAATAAAAAAGGTCGGGATGTTACCGGCATTGTCATTATTGATAAGCCTACCGGGCAAAGTTCAAACCACATTCTTCAACGAGTCAAACGCCTGTTCGATGCTAAAAAGGCTGGACATACAGGCAGTCTCGATCCTCTTGCTACAGGCGTGCTTCCTGTTTGCTTGGGTGATGCGACAAAATTATCCAGTTACTTATTAGACGCAGATAAGCAATATCACGTTACCTGTCAGCTGGGTATTATCACCGACAGTGGTGATGCTGACGGTAATGTACTTGAAGAACTGCCCATTCCCGAATTTACTGAATCTACGCTTAATCAAGTCATCCAGCAATTTATCGGTGAGATTGATCAAGTTCCACCTATGTTCTCCGCATTAAAACATCAGGGACAACCGTTATATAAACTTGCAAGACAAGGTATCGATGTAGAAAGAAAAGCGCGTCGAATTACGATCTATGAGATTCAATTGCTCGATTACCAAAAACAGAGTTTTACTTTATCAGTAAGGTGTAGCAAAGGTACCTATATTCGTACCTTGGTAGAAGATATTAGCCATGCCTTAGGCACTGGTGGCCATGTTACAATGCTCAGAAGAACGGCAGTCGCTGGTTATGATTTATCAGACGCCATTACACTAACGTCTCTTCAGGAAAAATCGGATAAGCAGGGCATCAAAGCACTTGATGAACTATTGCAACAAGCAGAAGATGCATTACCCGACTGGCCAAGCATTCAGCTTGATGAAGAGGGGACAAAAAATATTAGTTTTGGACGCTCTATCTCGGTACATGAGCCTTTTATAAGCGCAAATGTCAGATTATTTAATGTGAATAATGAGTTTATTGGTTTAGGCGAAATGTCAGCAGAAGGTGTGGTATCACCAAAGCGTTTATTTGCAAATGCGGTGGCTTAAACTGGGCCTTGTTTCATAATAAGAAAGTCGGTAGAATCCCTACCTTCAAAAAGGTTGGCTGTTCTGGTATGTATCTGCTGGGGCAGTTCAGAATTTAACTAGTAGCAAAAGCTACAAAAAGTTGGAGTATTTAATGTCTATTTCTGCACAACAAAAGAAAGAACTGATCACTAAATTTGCACGTTCAGAAGGTGATACTGGTTCTGCTGAAGTACAAGTTGCTTTGTTAACAGCGCGTATCACAAACTTGTCAGAGCATTTCAAAACAAACATTCACGATCACCATTCACGTCAAGGTCTGTTAAAAATGGTTAGCAGCCGTCGTAAAATGTTGGACTATCTGAAAAAGACAGATATCGAACGTTACCGTGCATTGATTGCTGAATTAGGTTTACGTCGCTAAGTTGATTTTGGTGACTCATTATATGCAGCCAATGTGGCCGGCAAAATCGGCGACCTCAAGGCAGGATATATAAAATATGCCCCTGAAGCTATAACAGTTTCAGGGGCATATTCGTTTTTAGATTTATGATTTTTATATCAGTTGTGAAACGGGTTCATAACTGACAACAGAGAAGAGAAGGAAGAAAAGAGTGAACTCAGTAAAAAAGACAGTTCAGTACGGTGACCATTTATTAAGTCTTGAAACCGGAAAAATCGCACGTCAAGCCGGTGGTGCCGTTATTGCCAGTCTTGGCGAAACGTCAGTATTAGTAACCGTTGTTGGTAAAAAAGATGTCAACCCAGGCCAAGACTTTTTTCCTTTAACTGTTAATTACCAGGAGCGTACATACGCAGCCGGTAAAATCCCTGGTGGTTTCTTCAAACGTGAAGGCCGTCCAAGTGAAAAAGAAACATTAACGTCTCGCTTAATTGATCGTCCATTACGTCCTTTGTTTCCAAAAGGCTTTGTCAATGAAGTGCAAGTGATTGCAACGGTTGTTGCTCTGGATCCAGAAATTGATCCGGATATTCCTTCAATGATAGGTGCTTCAGCAGCACTGGCTATTTCAGGTATGCCATTTAATGGGCCACTGGGTGCTGCACGTGTTGGTTATGTTGATGGCAGCTATGTATTAAACCCAAGCAAAGCTCTACTGGATAAAAGCGCATTAGACCTGGTCGTTGCTGGTACTGAAAGCGCTGTTTTAATGGTCGAGTCTGAAGCCTCTGAG
>CENV01000043.1_pt1 | contig 25156 bp, 21 predicted proteins | sample 530231 | NCBI WGS metagenome assembly CENV01 (sample SAMEA2619815, study PRJEB7988) | marine metagenome | biome: marine biome (ENVO:00000447); feature: surface water layer (ENVO:00002042); material: "saline water (ENVO:00002010), including plankton (ENVO:xxxxxxxx)" | depth 5 m | reverse complement strand
CCCCGCCGGCCCCACCGGGGCCGGCATCCTCTCTTTTTCCCGATTCCCTTATTCAGTCCCCTGGAGGTCCCAGATGATTGTTCGTACCCTGGCGGAAGCCGAAAAATCCGAACGTCGCGTGGTTGCCGAGAACGGCAACTGGCAATCCGTGCGCCTGTCCCTGAAAGAAGACAAGATGGGCCACTCCTTCAACATCACCACCATCTTCAAGGGCACCAAGACCCACATCAAATACGCCAACCACTGGGAATCCGTGTACGTGATTTCCGGCAAGGGCAAAATCGAGATGGTGGAAACCGGTGATGTGTACGAACTGACCCCGGGCACCATCTACCTGCTCGACCAGCACGACGAGCACTACCTGTACGGTGGCGAGAACGAAGACATGGTGGTGGCCTGCGCCTTCACCCCGCCGCTGAGCGGCAAGGAAGTGCACGACGAAAACGGTGTCTACCCCGCCGACCTGGACTGATTCACAGCCCGGACGGTGCGAACACCGAAGCGGAGCCCCTGGCTCCGCTTTTTTTATGCCCCCTGCCCGGCCTCCCCCGATTCTCGACCAAGGTCTAATTCCCTCTCCGCCCCGGCCCCGGATAATAACCGCACCTCCACGGTGGCCGGGGAAACCGCCGTGTATCCGCCAGACTTTGCCTTGCTCCGCCGGTATTACGGCTCAGGAGAGTTTCCAAGGCGCCCCCTGACCGGGGCGCCTTCTCTTTTTTGGGGACGACTGTTTCGCCGCCGATGGGCGCCAGGGCACGGCAGCCGGATTATTGCCGTGTATACTGCCGGGATAACGAGTCACAGGCCCTAATAATGAAAATACTGATCGCCGACGACCATCCTCTTTTTCGCGCCGCCTTGCGCCAGGCCGTGGACGTGAGCTTCCAACGGGCCGAGATCGTCGAGGCGGACTCGCTGGCCTCCCTGGAGAAACTGGGCGAGGATCAGGTCCCCTTTGACCTGATTCTGCTGGACCTGCACATGCCCGGCACCCATGGCTTTTCCGGGCTGATCTATCTGCGCGAACTGTACCGCAAGGTGCCGGTGGTGGTGATCTCCGCCAACGAAGCCCTGGAAGTGATACAGCGTTCCCTGCAGTTCGGCGCCGATGGCTTTATCCCCAAATCCGCCTCGGTGGAGGCCATGACCCGGGCGCTCTCGCGGATCATGGACGGGGAACGCTGGGTGCCGGAGTACGCCCGCCGCCACGCGCCGCCGGACCCGGGGGAATTCGCCGGCATGCGCGAGCGCATCACCCAGCTCACGCCCCAGCAGTTCCGGGTCATGGGCATGCTGATGGAAGGCATGCAGAACAAGGTGATCGCCTACGAACTGGAAGTCTCGGAAGCCACCGTCAAGGCCCATATGACCGCCATCTTCCGCAAGCTGGGGGTACGCAACCGCACCCAGGCAGTGCTGGCGTTGAAGGACCTGGCCATCGAGCCGCCGGGCCTGGAATAGGCCGGCTAGAGCCCGCGCAGCACGTCGAGAATGGCCCCTTCGCTGACCGGCTTCTGCAGAAAGCCGATACCTCGCTCCTCGGCCTCGGCGCGGATGTCCGCCCGGCGGTCGGCGGTGATCAGCACCGCCGGCACCACCTCCTCCCAATGGCCGTCCAGGGCATCGATGACCTGAAAGCCGTTTTCCCCGTCGTCCAGTTGATAGTCCACCAGCAACAGGTCCGGCTCCGGCGCGTCGGCGGCCTTGCGCAGGGCCTCCTCCCGGGAGCGGGCGGTGATCGGGTCACAGCCCAGCGCCCGCAGCAGCGCCTCCAGGCTGGCCAGCAGGCCGGGATCATTGTCCACGCAGAACACCCGGGTGCCGGCCAGATCGCGCCGGTCCGCCAGCGGCGCCGGTACCGGCGCCGCGGCCGGCGGCTGGACGGAGTCGGTGGCGGCCAGCGGCACGTACACGGAGAACACCGTGCCCCGGCCCGGCCAGGAATCCACCGTGATGCGGTGCCCCAGCAGCCGGCAGATGCGGTCGGCGATGGCCAGCCCCAGGCCCAGGCCCTTGACCTGCCGGCGGCCCTGCTGGGGCAGGCGCATGAATTCATGGAACACCTTGGTGTGCTGATCCTCGGGAATGCCCGGGCCGGTGTCCCAGATTTCGATGCGCAGGGTGTCGCCGCGCCGGCGGCAGCCGAACAGCACCCGCCCGCGCTCGGTATAGCGGACCGCGTTGGACAGCAGGTTTTGCAGCACCCTTCGTAGCAGCGCCTCGTCGGTGCGCACCCGCAGGTCGCTGAACACGGTGTGCAGGTCCAGACCCTCGGCCCGGGCCAGCACGCTGAATTCCTCGCCGAGCTGCTCCATCAACGGCCGCACCGCCACCACCGACGGGTGCGCCTGCATGGTGCCGGTGTCCAACCGGCTGATTTCCAGCAGCGCCGAGATGATCTGCTCGGCGGCGCGCAGGGAGCTGTCGATGTGCCCCAGCACCTGGCGCTCGTCGCCGAACTGTTCGCCGCGCTGCCCGAGGCGCTGGGACAGGGACGAGGCGAACAGCTGGGCGGCGTTGAGCGGCTGCATCAGGTCGTGGCCGGCGGCGGCCAGGAAACGGGTCTTGCCCTCATTGGCCTGCTCCAGCTGGCTGTTCACCTCGGACAACCGGCGGGTGCGCTCCGACACCATTTGTTCCAGGTTCTCGTTGATCTGCCGCAGGGCGATCTCGTCACGCTTGCGCTCGGTGATGTCCATATAGGTGCTGACGAAACCGCCGCCTTCCATGGGGTTGCCGCGCACTTCCACGATCACGCCATTGGGCAGCTCCCGCTCGAAGCTGTGGGCGCTGCCCTCGCGCAATAGCTGCACCCGCTTGAGCACGTCCTGTTCCAGGTCGTCGCCGGCATAGAAACCGCGCTCCGCGTTGTGCCAGTACACCTCCTCGATGGGACGGCCCAGGCGGATAAAGCCTTCCGGGTAGCCGAACAGATTCACGTAGGCCTGGTTCCAGGCCACGATGTTCAGGTCCCGGTCCACCACGCAGATGCCCTGGCTGATGGTCTCGATGGTGGTGCGCAGCAGCTGATGGTTGAACTGTATCAGCTGCGAGGCCTCGTCCATGATGCGCACCATGTCATCACGGCGCACGCTCTGCTTGCTGAGCAGCGACCCCATCACGATGCGCGCGGTGGACGCGCCCATGGCGCCGGCCAGAAGCCGCTCCACGTAACGCACCAGATGCAGCGGCGCCGGCAACGACGGGTCCTCGGAAATCTGCCGGCGGTGCAGATAGTCGAAAAACAATGGCCGCGCCCGGGGGTGGCCCAGACCGCGCTCGCACACCTGCAGCAATTCCCCGGTGGTGATCAGCGGATGGCCCATGCCCTCGCGCCACCAATCCGTGGGCGTGTCCACGAAGCGGGTGGCCTGGGTTTCTTCCAGCGGGCTATGGGTGGCCCGTCGGGAAAAATAAATATAAGCGAGCAGGTTCAGGCTCAGGCTCCAGAACACCCCATGGGTCAGGGGCTCCAAGCCCTCGATACCGAACAAGGCGTTGGGGCGCAGTACGCCCAGGCCGAGCAGGCCGTGAAGGTTCAGGTAGCCGACCCAGTCCATGGGCAGCACCAACGGCAGCAGCAAACAGTAAAACCACACCAGGAAGCCGAGGATCAGCCCGACAAAGGCACCGCTCTGGTGGCCGCGCCGCCAGTACAGACCACCGAGCAGCGCCGGCGCCAGCTGCGCCACCGCCGCGAACGACAGCAGGCCGATACGGGCCAGCCCCTCGAAGCGGTCGATCAGAAGATGGAACAGGAACGCCAGCGCCAGCAGCACCACGATGCTCAGCCGCCGCAGCAGGCGCACCTGGTTGCTCAGGTCGGAGAGTTCCTCGTCGCCCTGGATGCGGTACTGCACCCAGGCCGGCATCAGCACCTCGTTGGTGAGCATGATCGCCAGCGCCATGGTGGACATGATCACCATGCCGGTGGCGGCGGCGATGCCGCCGATGAACGCCAGCAGCATCATGCCGTTGTTGCCGGTCGCCATGGGCAACGACAGCATGTACATATCGGCCTGCGCGGACGGGCTCTGGGTAAGCAGGCCGGCGGCCACGATGGGAATCACGAACAGGGCGAACAGGGCCAGGTACAGCGGCATCAGCCAGCGCGCCTTGCGCAGATGTTGCAGGTCGTTGTTTTCAACCACCCCGGCATGGAACTGGCGGGGCAGGCAGAGAATCGCCAGCATCGACAGCAACAGGGCGGTGACGAAGTTCTGCGAGAACAACGCCGGTTCGAAGGTGCCGCGAATGCGCGGCGACGCCATCATGTTGCGCCACAGATCCAGGGGCCCGTTGAACACCACGAACAGACAGAACAGGCCGATGATCACGAACGCCACCAGCTTGATAAAGGACTCGAAGCTGACCGCCAGCATCAGGCCGGACTGGTGTTCGGTGGCGTCGATATGGCGGGTGCCGAACAGCAGGGTGAACACCGCCATCAGCGCCGACACCGCCAGGGCGATATCCAGGGGCGGCGTGGCGCTGGCGCCCACCACATGCTCGAAGGACAGGGTCACCGCCTTCAGCTGCAAGGCGATGTAGGGCAACACGCCGACAATCGCCACCACCGTGACCAGCACCGCCAGCTGCCGGGATTTGCCGTAGCGCGCCGCCAGAAAGTCGGCGATGGAAGTGATGTGGTGCTGCTTGCCCACCGACACCAGCTTGTAGATCAGCTCACCACCCAACAGCATGGTGAGGATCGGACCCAGATAGATGGGCAGGTAGGTCCAGCCGCTGTGCGCCGCCTCCCCCACCGCCCCGTAGAAGGTCCAGGAGGTGCAGTACACACCCAGCCCCAGGCTGTAAGTCCAAGCATTGTTGACCACGCGCAGGCCACGGCGCTCGGCGCGATCGCCCCACCAGGCGATGATGAACAGCACCATTACATACAACAGGGCCAGCAGGCCCAGCTGCCATAGACTCAACAAGGTGTCACCACTGAAACAGAACCTGACAGAACCGTACCACCACCGCCAGGATCAGCACCAACAAACCGGCCCGCTGTATCTTGAACTCCACCACCGAGAGCGTCATGCCCCGGGTCCAGAATCGCAGCACGCCGCCCCAGTCGCCGGTGCGATGAATGTAGTGGCCATAGGCGAACAGCACCAGCGCCAGGCCCAGCAGCAACAGAACACTTTGCAGATATGCCATCAGAGGTCTCCTTGGCCGGTGGCGGCCATGGGATTCAGTTTCAGGTACATCAGCGCCGCCGTGGTGGCGTCCCCCCGGGCGGTGTGGCGGCCGATCACCGGCACCCCGAGTTTGCCGGCCACCTGCTCGAAGCGCAGATCCGGCAGACCATTCGGGCTGCGGTAGTGCTCGCGCTTGCGGAACAACGCGGACAGTTCCACCACCGGATTGGGCAGTTCAAAGCCCAGCGCCGGTCGCAGATAACGATTGATCACCGCCAGGTCGAAGTCCACGCACCAGCCCACCAACGGCCGGTTGCCGATAAACGCCAGCAGCTTTTCCAGCGCCTCGCGGACCTGTATCCCCTGGGCCAGATCCACGCCGCGCAGGCGGTGAATGCAGATCGATTCGCCGTCCAGGCTGGCCGGCGCCGCCAGATGCAATTCCAGGGCGGCGCCGGCGCACACCCGGCCACCGCGAATCGGCACCGCCGCCACCGAGACCAGCTCCGCCCGGCGCGGGTCCAGACCGGTGGTTTCGCAATCCAGCGCCATCAACTCATGGCCGTCCGGCGCCTGGAACAAATGCCCGTAGGGGCCGTTACCATGGCGGCGTTTCTGAACCAGTCTTTTCAGCACGGCAATACTCCCTATGCCTCAGTATTCGAGATGGAAACGCCGGGACAGGCGTTTCTTGAATTCATTGACCACCTGCAGTGAGTCGCGCAGCAGATCCCGCTCCAGGGCGGACAGGCGTTCCACCAGCAGTTGATTGCCCGGCGGGTGCTCCCGATCCTGGCCCTCGCCTTCCAGGCGGGCCAGTTGCTGGCGCAGGCGCAGTTCCGCGAACAGCGCCATGGCCTCGCCCAGCTCCTCGGCGAACCCGGCGTCCAGCTGCCCGGCGTCCACCAGCTTTTCCAGCCGCGCCAGGGTACCGGTCTCGGTGATGCGCTGTTCCAGGCTCATGGCGCGCACCCCATGCACCACCGGGAACAATCCGCCCTTCTTGATATCGATGCCCTGGTCGGGCTTTTTCAGGGCGCCGAACCAGTTCAGGGGCGTGGAGAACTTCAAGGACGGGCGGGCGAACCGGGACAGCAGAATCTGGTCGCCGCTGCAGCGCTGGAACAGCGTTTCCCGCAGCGTGTCCACCAATTCGGTGCGGCCGGCCACCGGGTGCGCGTCGATCAGAATGGCCAGGTTCATCATCGCCGCGTCGTCGCCCTGCCCGGCCCAGCGCGACACCTTGGCGCGCCAATCGGACACCGACCCCACCCACTCCGGATTGGACACCATGATATTGCCCGGGCAGCGTGGATAGCCCAGGGTCAGCAGGGTCTCGGTGAAGCGGCGCATGTGCTCGTCACGGTCCGGCCAGTGGGCGGCGTCATCAAGAATCAGGGCATTGTCCTGGTCGGTCTTCAGGATCTGCTCGCCACGGCCCTCGCTGCCCAGCACCAGCAGACAGCCATGCTCCTGGCTGGCCTCCGGCACCACGAACTGAAACGCCTTACTGATGATGCGGCCGTTCAGCGCCGCCAGCAGGTCCATGGCGAAGCGCATTTTCACACCCTGGGCCATCAGCGCCCGGATCAACTCCGGCAGGCGGGCGCTGGCCAGGGACAGCGCTTCCAGGTTGTCGGCGCGCTCCACTTCCAGGCCGACCACATAGGAGCGGCTGGAGAAAAAGCTGAGCACATCGGTAAGTTCCACCACCCCCACCGGCTTGCGCCCTTCCATCACCACCACCCGCTCCACTTCATGGCGGGTCATGCTGACCAGGGCGGCGAACAGGTACTCATCCGGCGGCACCTTGACCAGCCGGAAGGTGGCCAGGGACAGGGCCGGCGACGCCGGTGTCAGCCCCTCGTCCACCAGCCCCCGCAGCAGGTCGGTCTTGGTGATCACGCCGACCCGGCCGTCGCGCTCCACCAGCAGGCTGTCCGCCTGCCGTTGGTTGAGCGCCGCCACCGCCTGCTGCACGGTGCCGCCGGTGGGCAGCACCAGCGGCTCGCGCATGCACTGGTGCACCCTGGCGAGCATGAAGCCGGCCATGGTGACGCCGCCTTCCCGGCGTTCCGCCAGCAGCCGGTTCTTGCCGGCCAGACGTTGGCGAAAGTGGTCGGCGAATGCCGGCTGCTCCTCACAGAGGGTTTTGAACAGCGCGGCGGGAATCAGATAACAGAGGGTTTCTTCCTCGGTAATAAAGCGGTAGCGGCTGCGGCCATTGAGCACGCTCAGCGCGCCGAACACATCACCGGCGGTGTACACGCCCAGGCGCCCGGCGTCCGCCGGCAGGGTCGCGTCCAGTTCCAGTACCGCGCCCTTGTGCACCACATAGACGTAATCCGAGGGCCGGCGGGCTTCCAGCAGCACCTTGCCGGCTTCGAAGAACGCCATTTCCATGGCCGCCTTGAGCCGCTCCCGATGGGGCTCGTCCAGCAATGAGAAAGGCAGTTGTTCGAAATCCAGGTCGATCATGGCGATGCACCGGGTATTACAACGGCAATCGGGGCGGCGCCGCGCGCCACCCCGATAATTACTTTACTCCGTTTTCCGTGACCGGGCGTCAGTGGGCGTGGGCCGCACCGGAGCCGCGCGGTACACGGATGTCCTCGACGATATGCTGGATGTGCTCCGGCGGCGGCGCGGTGACGCGGGACACCACCAGGGCAACGATAAAGTTGAGGATCATACCCACGGTACCGATGCCCTCCGGCGATACGCCGAACAGCCAGTGGGCGGCGGTGTTCATCTCCGGGGCCACGAACTTGAAGTAGACGATGTAGCAGAACGTGAACGCCAGGCCCACGGCCATGCCGGCAATCGCCCCTTCCTTGTTCATGCGCTTGTAGAAGATGCCCATGAGAATCACCGGGAAGAAGCTGGCCGCCGCCAGGCCGAACGCGAAGGCGACCACCTGCGCCACGAAGCCCGGTGGATTGATGCCGAAGTAACCGGCGATGATGATCGCCACCACCGCCGCCAGCCGCGCGGCCAGCAGTTCCTGCTTCTCGCTGATATTCGGCTTGAGGGTCTTCTTGAGCAGGTCGTGGGACACCGCCGAGGAGATCACCAGCAACAGGCCCGCCGCCGTGGACAACGCCGCGGCCACGCCACCGGCGGCCACCAGAGCGATCACCCAGGCCGGCAGATTACCGATCTCCGGATTGGCCAGCACCATGATGTCCCGGTCCACATAGATTTCGGAACCGTTGTCCGTGGGCGTATTGGTAATCACCCGCTGGCCCACCGGCCCGGTGGCTTCCTCACGGCTGCCGGCGAAGGTCGGTGCGCCCTTGAAGGGGTCGCCGGCTGCCATCTGCACGCGGCCGTCGTTGTTCTTGTCCAGCCAGCCGATCAGACCGGAGTTTTCCCAGTTGTAGAACCAGTCCGGCAGTTGCTGGTATTCGGCGTTGTTGACGGTTTCGATCAGGTTGGTGCGGGCGAAGGCACCCACCGCCGGCGCGGTGGTGTACAGCAGGGCGATAAAGAACAGCGCCCAGCCGGCGCTGATGCGCGCGTCGCGCACGGTGGGCACGGTAAAGAAGCGCACGATCACATGGGGCAGACCGGCGGTGCCACACATCAGGGCGGCGGTGATAAAGAACACGTCGATGGTGCTCTTGGAGCCGTCGGTATAGGCGCCGAAGCCCAGGTCCTGAACAATCTGGTCGAGGCGGTCCAGCAGGTACACGCCGGTGTCGTTGCCGGCAGCGTCGAGCACGGTGGCGCCGAAGCCGGTCTGCGGCAGCACATGGCCGGTCATCATGATGGACAGGAACACCGCCGGCACCAGGAAGGCGAAAATCAGTACACAGTACTGGGCCACCTGGGTGTAGGTGATGCCTTTCATGCCGCCGAGAACGGCATAGAAGAACACGATGGCCATGCCGATCACCACGCCGGTGTTCACATCCACTTCCAGGAAGCGGGCGAACACAATGCCGACGCCGCGCATCTGCCCGGCCACATAGGTGAACGACACGAAGATCACGCAGATCACCGCCACGGTGCGGGCCACGTTCGAGTAATAGCGGTCACCGATAAAGTCGGGCACCGTGAACTTGCCAAACTTTCGCAGGTAGGGGGCCAGCAACATGGCCAGCAACACATAGCCGCCGGTCCACCCCATCAGGTACACCGAGGCGTCGTAGCCGGCGAAGGCGATGATGCCGGCCATGGAGATGAAGGAGGCCGCCGACATCCAGTCCGCCGCGGTGGCCGCCCCGTTGGCCAGCGGCGATACCCCGCCCCCGGCCACATAGAACTCTTTGGTGGAACCCGCCCGTGACCAGATCGCTATGCCGATGTACAGCGCGAACGATCCGCCCACAAATAGATAGGTGAGAAATTGAACATCCATCTTTCAGTCCTCTTTGTTATTACTCTTCGTGGACGTCGAATTTGCGATCCAGCTTGTTCATGGAGCGCGCGTACATGACGATCAGCACCAGGAACACATAGATCGAACCTTGTTGCGCGAACCAGAAGCCGAGCTTGAAACCGAAGAACTGAATGTTGTTGAGCGCATCCGCCAGCAGGATGCCGCAGCCATAGGACACGACGAACCAGACGACCAGATAACTCAGAATCAGCTTTACGTTGGCGGCCCAGTAGGCGCGGGCATTTTCTTCTCTCATTGGTCTACCCCTCTGCGTACTCACTGGAAAACTCTTGCGAGTCTTGCAGCAGAGACTAAACAAAGGGGTGGTTGCCCACAGTATGACTTTAGTCGAAGGGCCCGAAGCGGCTCAGGCGGGGGATCCGGTGACGGGTCGGGCGGCGGGTCGGGAGGGCAGCCGGGCGGCGGCCTGATGAAGTGCTTCGGCCAGGGGTTCGATAAGGGTTTCCCGTTTTACCGATTCCAGCAGCGGCCCGGCCTCGGGCCAGCGGCGCCGGGAGTAGCTCAGCCACTGTTTCACCCGGCCGCACAGCTGGGCGTCGGTACCGGTGCCGACAATGCTGTCGGCGAAGCGACACAGCACCGCCAGCACCTGGTCCCAGGTGGCCGGCGCGCCGGCCTGCCCGTGCTGATCACGCAGCTCCCGGCAAAGCAGCGGGTTGGCCACCGCGCCGCGCCCCAGCATCAGGTCCTGGCAGCCGCTTTCGCGCTGGCACCGGCGGGCGTCCTCCAGGGTCCAGATCTCGCCATTGGCGATCACCGGCACGGTGACCGCCTCACGGATATCACCGATGCGATCCCAGTAGGCCGGCGGCCGATAGCCCTGGCGCTTGGTGCGCCCGTGCACGGTGAGCCAGGCGGCGCCGGCACTCTGCACGCCCCGGGCGTTGTCCAGGGCCCGCTGGTCGTCGTCGTTGCCGAGTCGCATCTTCACCGACACCGGCACGGTGTCCGGCACCGCCCGGCGCACGGCGGCGGTGACCGCGTGCACCAGCTCCGGTTCGTCCAGCAGCACCGCGCCACCGCGATGGCGGTTCACGGTTTTCGCCGGGCAGCCGAAGTTCAGGTCGATGGCCGGTGCCCCCAGTTCCACCGCCAGGGCCGCATTGTCCGCCATGCAGGCCGGGTCCGAGCCCAGCAACTGCAGGTGCACCGGGGTGCCCGCCAGGGTTCGGGCGCCGTGGCCCAGTTCCGGGCACCAGCGGTGCAGCACCCGGGGCGGCAGCAGCTCGCCGTTGACGCGCACGAACTCGCTGACGCACCAATCATAGGCGGCGCAGGCGGTGAGCACCTGGCGAACCCAATAGTCCGCCAGGCCCTCCATGGGGGCGAGGATCAGTTTCATGGGCGCGGAGTATACAGCAGGGAGGGTGGGGGCAATGAACCCCGCCGGTACCGCAAGCGAAACGCCATAGATATAAGGAGATCAGAGGAAGAAGCCGCTTGCGACGACCCGGCGGGCATTTCACTATAGGTGGCCCCTGTTCGCGGCGGAAGGCCGTGGTTAGACCCATTTGGAATGAGGAATTTGTCCATGAGTACCTACCAAGGCGGCTGCCTGTGCGGCAAGGTGCGCTACCAGATTCGCGGCCCCTTTCATCAATTCCATCTATGCCACTGCTCCCGCTGCCGCCGCTTCAGTGGCACCGCCCATGCCGCCAACCTGTTGGTGCCGCCGGACTACCTGGAGTGGCTGGAGGGCGAGTCGCTGGTGCGCCGCTTCGATCTGCCCGGGGCCAAATTCTTCGCCCGCGCGTTCTGCACGGAATGCGGCAGCATGGTGCCCCATGCCCGCCAGGACGGCAGCCTGGCGGTGGTGCCGGCCGGCGGCCTGGATCAGTCTCCGGAAATGGACCCCAACGACCATATTTTCTGGGATGACCGGGCCGACTGGTACGAACACGGCCTGGGCGCCAAGAAGTACCCGCAGGGCCCTCAGGGCTGATGGCCCGAATTGACCACCCCGGTGGCGCTGCGGTACCTTGGCGCCCCCGTTCCGAGAGAGAGCCCCATGGCCAACGAAGCCCCACAACTGGAACAAGCCCTGGACAACCTGGAAGCCCTGGTGGAGCGGATGGAGTCGGGTGAACTCACCCTGGAAGAGTCCCTGGCGGCCTTCGAACAGGGGGTCAAGCTGACCCGCGAATGCCAGCAGGCGCTGACCCGCGCCGAGCAAAAGGTGCGCATCCTGCTTGATCAGGACCCGGAGGCCGAGCCGGCCCCCTTCGAGGGCGATGCCCCGGCCCCCTAAACCGCCGGAAAGTGCATGGTGAAGGTGGTGCCCCGGCCCTCCTCGCTCTGACACTCGATCACACCGTGGTGCTTGTCCACCACGGTCTTCACGAACGCCAGTCCCAGCCCCACGCCACCGGCCATATTGGCGCTGTCAAAGCGCCGGTAGAACTCGAACACCCGGGGCACCCAATGGGACGGAATGCCCACCCCCTGGTCGCTGACCCGGCAGAACACCCGGCCGGCCTCGTACCACACCGACACCGTCACCGCCGACCCGCGCGGGCTGTATTTGATGGCGTTTTCGAGCAGGTTGAACAGCGCCCGCACCAGGTAGGACGGGTCGCCGTACATCAGCGCCTTTTCATCATCGATCACCCCGGTTTGCAGCCGGATCGACTTGCTCCGCGCCAGCGGCCAGGCCCGGTCCAGGGCCTCCAGGGCCAGGTGCGCCGGCAGCACTTCCTGAAAGCGCAGGGCGCCGAATTCCACCTTGGCCAGCTGCATGAAATCCTCGGTCATTTGCAGGGCCAGGCTCATCTGGCGTCGCAGGCGCCCCAGGAATTCCTCTTCCGGCAGCGCCGCCGGGCTGCTCTGCAGGTCCAGCAACGCCATCACACTGGCTTGGGGGGCCTTCATGTCGTGGGATAGAAAACGCAGCATATGGGCGCGCTGTTCGGCGGCGCGGCGCTCGCCGGTCATGTCCACCAGACTCACCAGCCAGCCGTGCACCCGGGCCGCCTCGGCGGCATAGCGCACCACATCCAGGCGGAAATGCCGGCCGTCCCGGTCCACCAGGGTTTCCTGGTCCCAGCGGCTGATGTCGGTGCCCCGGTTCGGCTCGGTCAAACAGGACGGGCAGCCGTCCAGGGCGCACAGCTCCCGCAGGGCGGCTCTCAGCAGTATCTTTTCCGGTTGCTCGCGCAGTTGCAGCCATTGCCGGGCGCGGCCATTGGCGATCAGCACCCAGCCGGCGTCATCCACCAGCAGGGTGATCACCGGCAACGATTCCAGCAGGTCGTTGACGAACCGGCTGGAGGCGCGCAGCCGGTTCAGCCCGCCCTCCAGCAGGGCGATCTGCCGGTGGGTGCGGCTGCCCCAGCGCACCGGCGCCCGCGGGCGTGGCACCGGCAGCCGGTTGGGTTCCAGGTCGAGCCGGTCGATCTGACGACTGAACCAGTTCAGCGTCACCGCGCTGCTACGCCAGGACCACAGCACATAGAGCAGCACCGTGCCCAGCAACGACGCCATCGGCGGCCACCACAGACCCAGCTCCAGCCCGGCCCAGGAGGCCGTCGGTATCAGCACCAGCATCGCCAGGAAAGGCCCGTGCACCCGCTCCAGGCGGGTCAGCACCACGATGCCGGCGAGCAGCAGCACCGGCAACAGCGACAGCAGCACCCGCCAGGGCACCGACATTTCCTCGATCACATAGCCGCTCAGCAGGCCATCCAGCAGGTGCGCCTGGATTTCCACCCCGGCCATGCTGCCCCAGCGCCCGGAAACCGGCACCGCGTAGCGGTCCCCGAGGCCGGGGGCGGTGGCCCCCACCAGCACGATGCGGTTCTTCAAAAAGCCGTTCGGCACTTCGCCGTTGAGCACGCTGACGTAGGGCACCTCGGGGTAACGCCCGCGCGGTCCCCGGAAAGGAATGCGCACCACATGGTCGGCGAACCAGTGCCCGCCCGCCGGCATCGACTCGCCGGGCATGGTGGTGGGCACTTCGCCGCGCAGCGCGGCGTAGACCCGCCAGGCCAGCTGCGGCCACCAGCGCTGGCCATCCCATTCGCGCAGGGCCACGCGGCGAATCACGCCGTCGGTGTCCGCCGCCGCGTTGATGTGGCCCAGGCCGGCAGCCGCCTGGCGGATCACCGGCACCGGCTGCACGAACTCCGGCGCTTCCCCCGGCGCCGACATGGATGCCCGGAACACCGGCACGAACACCCGCCCCTGGTCGGCCATGGCCCGGGCCAGGCGGTCGTCCGCCTGCGGCGCGCCGGGCTCCACCAGCAGAATATCCAGCAGTACCGCGCGGGCATCGCCCAGGCGTTCCAGCAGGCGCCCGTGCACCTCCCGGCTCCAGGGCCAGCGGCCCAGCTCCCGCAGGCTGCGGTCATCGATGGTGACGATCAGAATGTCCGAGGCCGGCGCCCGCTCCGAGACCCGCATCAGCAGGTCGTAGAAGGGTTCGTTGAATGCGGACAGTTCACGGGAGGCGAACCAACCGGTGAAAACCAGGACCAGCACCAGCAGCGTGGCGCCATCAAGCGAAAGGCGTCTGAACAACGCCGCCTTGCTGTCCGGCGTCATGATCGCCGCACGCCGTATCTACTCAATCCGGCCTCCCCGTGTTCCAAATAGATGGTTCCAATAGATGGTTCCAAATAGATGGTTCCACTCAATGATTCCAATCAGCTGCCACAAGCACGGTTCGCGATCAGGGGGGACGGCGAAAAAACAGCACCGTTTTGCCGGGCAGGCCTTCAATGCCGTAACCGTCGATGGCGGTGAGCCGCAGGTAGTAAGCACCGGGCTTGACGCCGCGCAAATGAAACTCGCCATCCTCGGACACCTGTTCCTTGACCAGCGAACCGAAGTCCTGGTCCAGGGACATCTGCAGCCGATAACCATGGGCATTGGGCAGCCGCCGCACCGTTGCGAACAGCTCATCACCGATGCCCCGCCAGGTGGGCTGGAACACCGGCGCCGGCAACAACGGCGTACGCACCACCTGGCCGTCGCCGGCCAGCCATAGCCCTTCGCCATCGGCGACCTGCTGCCCGGCGGCACTGCCTCCGGACAGAGCCACCAGACCGTCGAGGACGCTGGTGGTCACGCCGCCGCGCTGGGCGCGCACCCGGAAATGGGTTCCGCGCACCCCGATCACCCCCGCCGGGGTCGAGATCTGATAGTGACCGTCGCCATGCTGAGGCATGACCCGGGATTCAATGCCGCCGCTCATCAGCTCCAGCAGCACGCCACCGGTGTCCTCATTGGTGCTCAGGCGGATGCGGGTGTTGGAGGGCAGCACCATGCGCGAGCCGTCGCCCAGGCGCAGGGAAACAAAGGCAAAGGGCCCGGTGGTCAGCAGCTCCCCCACTTCGAGGGTATCGCCGACCGCCAGGGGCCGGCGCCCATGCTCCCCGTTTTCCCGCCAGGCGCGCCCCTCCAGATGGGTCACCTCCAGGCGCACCGAGGTCAGTTTAAGCACCATGCCCGGCCGCAGCGTGCGGGGATCGTCGATCGGGTTGATCCGCAGCAAGTAGCGCCACAGATCACTGTCTCCCCAATAGTGCTCGGCGATGCTCCACAGGGTCTCGCCGGGCAGCACCCGGTGCTCGGTGGCTGGCGCCGAGGGCGGTGCTTCCGCCTGGGCCCGTCCGCCGAGCAATACCATGGCGACCATGGCGACGCGGGCCCCGGCCAGTACCAATCCGTTATTCAGGTGCTCCTGTGGCATGGATGCATTCGCCTCAACCGCCACCCCTAGCGGTATTCAATGGTGAAGGTGGCCAGCGCCCGGGTACGGCCCGCACGCACCACGGGTCCGGTCTGGTAATAGCGGGCTTTCAGCGGCAGATTGAGAACCTGGCTCGGGTCGCCGGCCACCACGAAACCCAGGTCCACCGTCTCGCCATTGTTAATGGCGCCATTGTCCCGTCGATCAAGCAACTGGATGCCCACTCCGGTGGCGGCCTCGGCGTCGTTATCCACCTGGATCACCCCGGGGGCACCGGAGGCATCCGGCGTATAGGCAAACGAGAGGCGCACCAGATCCTGGCCCATGGTGGGCCCCGCGCAATGGAGCTGGATGGCGAAGTCCTGCTCATTCAGCGTGCTGCCGGGGCCTTTGAAGGAGGCCGCCGAGGTGGTGCCGAAATTCACCGCGATGTTACGTGATCCGGCGTCCACCTGGCAGGCCGAGGAAATAATGGTGATGGCGTTGGCACTCAGCGATGAAGTGAGCATGGGCCGTCCCGGGCCGCTGCCATCCATGTAGTAGTTGGTGTAGCGGCCCGCCGCCAGCGAACCGGAGCCGGTGGCCGGCGCGATCTTGATCACTTCCACCCGGAAAAAGCCTTCACTGAGCCGCAAGCTGGTGGTGTTGTATTGAAAGGAGTGCGGGTAGTACACCACCTGGTTATTGGCCTCCAGGCGCCGGGACAGGCGCACGCCGATGCCATCCACATTGGTGGTGTAAATCCGGTTGTCCAGGGCGCTGGGGGAACCCTGCAGCATCTCACCGATGGTGGAGCCCCGGATAAAACAGTCGCCCACATTTTCGATGGCGCGAATCGGAAATTCCCGTTCTTTCAGCACCTGGCCCACGGCGGCATCCGGCGGCACGATCACCTGCCCCATCACCATTTGGATATCCTGGGCGTTGACGCCCCAGGACACATTGCAGGCCGCCCAAACCGACGCCGGCGTCAGCCACAGCAAGGCCAGCCCGGCCAAACGCCCGATCATGTCAATCTTCACAGCGTGCCTCCAGATGCAGATAAGGGCGCTCCGCTTCCGCCCGCGACCGGGGCGGCAGCCGGTAGTCGATATAACAGCCCTCCCCGCCGGCCCAGGAAACGCGCAACCGGCCCTGCTCTTTTTCCGTGCGCAGATAGACCACCCCACCCTGGCCGACCAGGCCCACCGGCTGGCCCGCCGGGTCCAGGACCTGGGCCCCGAACGGCAACGGCCGGCCGCCGTCACGCCGCGCCCGGATCAGCAACGCCCGTCCACTTACGGTTTGGAATTTCAGACGCGCCACGGCGCCGGCGTAGGGGGCCACCTGCTGCTGGCTGGTTTTCAGCTCCACGCTGTCGTCCATGTCGTTGGGGTCCAGGGTGACGGTGTTCAGGCGGTAGGGGGACACATAGGGCACCAGCCCGTAGCCGTTCCGGTCGATGCGCGCCCCGGACATGTTCATCACCCGCGCGCCCACCGCCTCCGGCGCCTCCACCAGCACCATGGTGTCGCCACGCTGGGGGCTCACGGTCACGCCACCGGAATGGGCCACCACCGTACCACTGGCGCCCACGCTGGCCTGGCGGTAATCCCGGCCCTCGCTGTAGCCCGCCCGCAGAGCGGTATAGGGTGACAGGTACTGGGCACCCAGTTCTCCGGAGGTGCCGCCGTCGGCCCGGTCGCTGGCGGCCACGTTATAGACCAGATTGTTGTCCACCCCGGCGCTGCCGGTGAGACCCAGGCGGCTGCTTTCATAATCGTCGGAACGGGTGGTGGCGCTGCCCATCAGACTGACCCGGGGGCTGATGCGATCCAGGGGCACGGAGAAGTTGAGGCTGTAGCGGTTGTCCTGGCGCTGGAAGGCGTCCTCGGTGCGGAGCATGGAAATGCCGTAATGGAGCCCCCGGTAGCTGTTGTTGTAACCGACCTGAATCTGCCGGGTGGTGCCCCAGCCGCTCCAGTAATCGCGCCGCGAACCGGTCAGGTACAGGGAGCCCCGGCGCCCGCCCAGGCTCTGGTTCAGGGTCAGCTGGAACTGGCTGCGCTGGCGCAGCACCGCCTGATAACCCAGGCCCCGCTCTTCGTAATCCCGGGCCTGGATGGCATCGCGCAGGCTCATGAATCCGGTGGTCGAGTAGCGGTACGCGGCCACCGTGATATTGGTGCCGCTTCGCGGCAGAAATTTGGCGTAACCGAGCCGGTAGCTTTGCCCGCGCTGGTCCTGATAACGGCTGAACTCACTGCGCGCGTGGGTAACGTCCACGGAGAACGCCCCCACCGGCGTGCCCACGGCCACACCGCCCAGCCAGGACTGGTAGTCATCACTGATGCTGGTTCCGGCGTAGCCGGTAAGGCGGTTGCTGAGCCCGCGCTGGTAGGTGCCCTGCACCAGCCAGGGCTCATCGTCCAATGCCGCCTCCCGCACTTCACCGGCGGTGAGGCTGTAACGGCTGGTGCCGGGCCGCAGCATTTGCGGCACCGAGGCAAAGGGCACCCGGAAGCGCTGCTCCGAGCCATCCGCCTCACGCACGGTCACGTCCAGGTCGCCGCCATAACCGGTGGGATAAAGGTCATCGACGACAAAGGGGCCCGGCGACACCGTAGTGCGATAGATCACCTGTCCGTTTTGCCGCACCTCCACCAGGGCGTTGCTCTGGGCCACGCCACGCACCACCGGCGCATAGCCGCGCAGGGAATCCGGCAACATGCGGTCGTCGGAAGCCAACCGGGCGCCACGAAAGCCCATGGAGTCAAACAGGCTGCCTTCGGTATAGGCATCGCCCAGGGTCAGCATCCCTTGCACCGACGGCAATGGCCGGCGCAAATAGGTGGCGGTGCCGCGCCACTCACTGCCCTCCCCGGAGCGCCGGGACAGGCTGCCGTCATGGCGGGCCTGCCAGGGGCCCAGGTTGAGGCCACTGTTGATCATCAGATAAGCGCTGTCCTGATCACCGCCGCCACCGTGGTTTTCCATGTGCAGGGCATTGAAATTGTAGCCCACGAAGCCGGCGTTGATGCCCGGGTCCCAGAACGCCGGCGACACATAACCGCGCGCCTGCCGGCGCATGTTGGCCTGGGGAATGGTCAGATCCAGCCGCATGTTGCTGTTGTCGAAGCGCGCGGTGGCGCCGGGCAACCAGTCCTGCAACGAGCGGCATTCGTCTTCCAGGGCGTCGTCCACGCCGTCCACGGTGGCCAGGTCCACACCATAGGCGGCAAGGCGGTCCAGCGAGAAACAGGTGTGCGCGTTGATCTGGCCCGGCGCGGCGCGGAAGGCCTGTTCGTTGCGGCCTTTCCAGCTTCCGTTAACGTACAGATCCAGATAGTAATCACCGGCCTGCACCGGGTTGCCATCGCTGTAACGGGAGACATCCACGCTGCGGGCGTCACCGCGCAGAAAGGCGCTGTTGAAGCTGACCACGGGCTCACCGCCCTCCGCCATCGGGGCCAGACCACCGGTGAGCAGCAACACCATCGCCGTACCGGGCGCCAGCAAGGCACGGACGTAAACAACGAAAAAGGATCTCACTGCGCGTCCCCCAATGGATGATTGGCACTAGCGAGCCAGGGGCACGGTCCGGGTGACCCGACCACCGAAATCGTTAATGGTGGTGATCTCGATGCTCTCGGCGGTTTCCGGCAGGTCCGCCGGCAGCGGGAACCGGGCACTACCCAGCGGGTCCAGCATGCTCCGGTCACCGAGCGGCACGGTCTGGTATCCGGCCGCCGAGGGAATACGCAGGCGGGCCAGGGACACATGGTAGGGGGTGGGGTTTTCCACCCGCAGCGCCGGCCCGCCGCCCTCCGGCGCCGTCAGCGACCAGTTCAGCGACTCCGGCGCTTGATTGGCGTTGCCTTTCAAACCCCGGGGCCGGAAGAACAGCTTGATCCGCGAGCGCACCGCCAACTGCATGTAGTTTTGCGGCACCCGGTCGTCGCCTTCCGGCAAGGGCGGTACATCCAGCACATTGAGCCAGTACACCGATTCCCGGTTCTCCGGCAGGTCCGCCTCGCCGGTGAACGCAATGCGCACCACCTGCCCGCTGGCCGGCTCGATACGGGATAACGGCGGCAATACCACGAACGGTACCCGCGCCGCCTCCGGCGTCACCCCGGCATCGCCGGCGTCGATCCAGACCTGCACCAGCGCCGGTGAATCGCCCTGGTTCATCAGTTGCACGGAAACATCCCGCTGGCTGGCCGGGTACACCACCCGGGTGCCACCGATCACCACACTGGCGGACGCCGAAGACACGCAGTCGATCAACCCCAGCAGGCACAGCGCGAGGTATCCTCCTACGCCATATCTCATAAGCGCCCCCCAAAAATTCCTTGCGGCGCCGGCGGCTTGAAACACCGGCGCCGCGCGTTGTTACTTGTAAATGATGGTGTACTGCACGTTGCTGGAAACGTCGCCGGCGCCGCTTTGGCCGGTGGCGTAGTACTCGGCGTAGTAATGGAGGTCCGCCCCGCCGCCGCCGGCCGGCACCGTCACCCACTGGGAGTTCTGCTGGGCGCCATCACCACCGGCGGCGAGTATCGGCACGAACTGGTTGTTCTCACCGAGCAGTTGAATCTGCACGTTGGTTGCCACGGTGTTGCCACCGGCCTGGTTGACCAGACGACCGGTCTCGAAATCCACGGACGGGCCGGGCTCGAAATAGGTGGCCACGTCGCCCTCGGCGCAATCACTGAGATTGATGGAGAAGGGCGTGCGACCGGCCACGTCACCGGCGGAGGCCAGGGTAGCGGCGGCCACGGTCGGCAGGGTCACGGTGAAATCGGCGCCCCCCGGCGTGGTGATGTTGCAGGTTTGATCGATGATTTTGCCGGTGAAGGTAATGGTGCCGTCGGCGGCCATGGCTGAGCCGGCGGCACACAGCAGGGCCGCCGCCGCCATTGAACGAAAAGTAAACATGGAGTCACCCCATAACGTGATTAACGCGAACAAAGAATCGGCCCGAAGGGGCCGGCGCGCCTTACCTTCCCGGGAGATATCCGGCTCGGGCTGCCGTTAATCGCCAAAATCAAGCAGAGGCCAATCCAAATCAGGGCGGCAAGGCGAGGGGAACATTAGGGAGGTGCTGAGGGGGCCGGCAACATAATGACACTTTTGTTCACACGGCATTCACGTTTGTTAATTTTGTCGTAGCTAAAAATGCTGACCTGGGACAACAACAGGCACTTAATCATTAATCATGATAAGAACTTATCATTAATTTCAAACATTTGAATCTGTTTTTTCGTCCTTCGCGGAATCGCACTTTCCCGCCCCCGTTATTTTCACTGGAAGTGTTACCGAACCGTGCATCTCCGCGCGTTTTGGTATATTCATGCTGCCGGGTCAATGAAGAGTACCTTTTTTTTATCGATAATCTTCACTCTGATGCCTCCCTGATGAGACACCCACGGTCTTCAATCACTCAAAGGAACAGGGAAAATGCATATCGCAATATTGGACGATGACCCGGCGATGCGAGAGCAAGCTCACCAGGCTCTCGCCGATCCCTGGCGACAACAGAACCTGAGTTTGAAAATCTCCACGTTCTCCCAGGTTTCGGAATTCACCGCCGCGGCCATGCGGGATACCTTCGACCTGGCGATCCTCGACTGGGAATTGCCGGACGGCAATGGTCTTAACGTGCTGCGCTGGCTGCGCTCCTACCTGGACACACCGCCCCCCATCATCATGCTCACGGTGCGCACCGGCGAGCAGGATGTGGTGGCGGCCCTGGCCAGCGGCGCCGATGATTTCGTCAATAAACCGTTCCGCCCCCGTGAACTGGCGGCCCGGGCCATGGTGGCCATGCGGCGCGGCAAGAACGGCGCCCGGGAACGGGACGCCGAGAACAATCTGACCCTGGGCAATATCCGCTTCGATACCCAGCGCCAGTGCATTTACCGCGATGATCACCCGGTCAAGCTGACTTACCAGGAATACCGGCTGGCGTTCCTGCTGTTCACCCATATCGGCAAACCGCTGGCGCGCAGCTACCTGTATGACTATGTCTGGGGGCGCGACGAGCGCTTCTCTTCCCGCACCCTGGATGTACACATCTACCGGTTACGACAAAAGCTCGGTCTGACACCGGATCACGGCTGGCGGGTGAACGCCATTTATGGCTACGGCTACCGTCTTCAGGAGGCGCTTGAATCGGAGGCCTGAAACGCTTTCCGAGCCAATTGACCGACCGGGGAGGCTCGCGTAACGTTGCCGCTCCCGGCGGACGGTGCCGATTCCCGTCCGCGTTACCCGCCGAGCCGATGACCGCCATGAGCGAGGAGCCCAGAGCCCTGGAACCCCTTCTTTCACCCTTCCGGAGCCGGGTGGAACAGGCCCTGTCCCGATACCTGCCGGACCCCGCCACCAGCGACAGCCCACGCCTGGCCGAGGCGATGCGCTACGCCGCTCTGAACGGCGGCAAGCGGATTCGCCCGATGCTGGTGTACGCCGCCTGCCGGCTGGCCGGCGGCGACCTGGAGCGCGCCGACGTGGCGGCGGTGGCGGTGGAGTCGGTCCACGCCTATTCCCTGGTGCACGATGACCTGCCGGCCATGGACGACGACGACCTGCGCCGGGGTCAGCCCACCTGCCACCGGGCCTTCGACGAGGCCACCGCGATTCTTGCCGGCGATACCCTGCACACCCTGGCGTTCGATCTGCTGGCCCGCGCCGGCGATTATTCCGACGCCGCCCGGGTGGCCATGGTACGGGTGCTGGGCCGCGCCGCCGGCGTCACCGGCATGGCCGCCGGCCAGATGCTGGATATGGCCGCCCATGGCCGCCTGCAGGACATCACCGCCCTGGAGCGCATGCATTACCTGAAGACCGGCCGGCTGATCACCGCCAGCCTGCTGCTCGGCTACCAGGCCGCCGACCGGCCGGACCCGGAGCTGGAGCAGGCCCTGATCGCCTTCGGCGACGCCATCGGGCTGGCCTTCCAGATCCAGGACGACATCCTCGACGTCACCGCCGACACCGATCAGCTGGGCAAGCCCAGCCGCTCCGATGAGAAACACGGTAAAAGCACCTTCCCCGCCCTGCTTGGCCTGGAGGCCAGCCGTCAGCGGGCCCAGGCGCTGTGTGACCAGGCCCGCGCCGCCCTGGACGGGTACGGCGAGGCCGCCCGGCCGTTGCAACAATTGGCGGACTTTATCGTCCAGCGCACGCACTGACGGCACGGCCACTGACGCCACATGCCCGTGACCGTTATACTTCAGCCCTTGTCATGCCGCCGCTGACTGATTCAGGCTCGAATTCATGCCAAAGACGTTCACCGACATCCCGCTGACCCGCCCGACCACGCCGCTGCTGGACCGCATCACGGTGCCGGCGGACCTGCGCGCGCTTCCGGAGGCACAGCTGGAACGGCTGGCCGACGAGCTGCGCGCCTATCTGCTCTACGCGGTGGGCCGCAGCGGCGGCCATTTCGGCGCCGGCCTGGGCGTGGTGGAACTGACCCTGGCGCTGCACTACCTGTTCGAGACCCCCCACGACCGGCTGGTGTGGGACGTGGGCCACCAGTGCTACCCGCACAAGGTGCTCACCGGTCGCCGCGACGACCTGCTCAAGGTGCGTCAGCAGGGGGGCCCGTCCGGCTTTCCCAAGCGCGGTGAATCCGAGTACGACACCTTCGGGGTGGGCCATTCGTCCACCTCGATCAGCGCCGCCCTGGGCATGGCCCTGGGCGCCGAGAACGCCGGTGAGAAACGCCGCACGGTGGCGGTGATCGGCGATGGCGCCATGACCGCCGGCCAGGCCTTCGAGGCGCTCAGCCACGCCGCCCACACCCGCGCCAATCTGTTGGTGGTGCTCAACGACAACACCATGTCCATCGGCCACAACGTGGGCGGGCTGGCCAACTATTTCGCCCGCATCTGGGCCTCCAAGACCTATATCGCCCTGCGCGAGGGCGGCAAGAAGGTGCTCTCCGCCATGCCGGCGGCCTGGGACTTCGTGCGCCGCACCGAAGAGAGCATGAAGAACATGGTGAGCCCGGACATGCTGTTCGAGGCCATCGGCTTCAACTACATCGGCCCCATCGACGGCCACGACCTGGACGAGCTGACCGCCACCCTGGCCACCATGCGCGACCTGGAAGGCCCGCAGCTGCTGCACGTCTACACCACCAAGGGCAAGGGCTTCGGCCCCGCCGAGGCGGACCCGGTGGGCTACCACGCGATCAACAAGATCGAGCCCAAGCCCAAGGTGGCGGTGGCCAAACCGGCACCGGCGGTGGGCCCCAAATACCAACAGGTGTTCGGCGACTGGCTGTGCGATCTGGCCGAGCGCGACCACCGGCTGATCGGCATCACCCCGGCCATGTGCGAGGGCTCCGGCATGGTGGACTTCGCCCGCCGCTTCCCGGACCGCTACCACGACGTGGCGATCTGCGAGCAGCACGCGGTGACCCTGGCCGGCGGCATGGCCTGCGAGGGCCGCAAGCCGGTGGTGGCGATCTACTCCACCTTTCTGCAGCGCGCCTATGACCAGCTGATCCACGACGTGGCCTTGCAGAATCTGGACGTGACCTTCGCCCTGGACCGGGCCGGCCTGGTCGGCGAGGACGGCGCCACCCACGGCGGCGTGTTCGACCTGGCCTATCTGCGCACCGTGCCCAATATGATCGTGGCGGCGCCCTCCGACGAGAACGAGTGCCGCCAGCTGCTCTATACCGCCTGGCTGCACGAAGGCCCGGCGGCGGTGCGCTACCCGCGCGGCACCGGCCCCGGCGCCGCCATTCAGTACGCCATGACCGCCCTGCCCATCGGCAAGAGCCGCACCCTGCGCCAGGGCAAGGGCCCGGCGGCGCTGCTGGCCTTCGGCGCGCTGGTGCCGGCGGCCCTGGAAGCGGCGGAAAACCTGGATGCCACCGTGATCGACATGCGCTGGGTGAAGCCCCTGGACCGGGAGGCGGTGCTGGACGCCGCCGCCCGCCACGACCTGCTGGTGACCCTGGAGGACCATCAACGCATGGGTGGCGCCGGCTCGGCGGTGAATGAGCTGGTGCTGGACGAGGGTCTGGCGGTGCCGGTGCTCAATCTGGGGCTGCCGGACCATTTCATCCACCACGGCAAACGTGAAGCGCTGCTGGCCCAGCAAGGCCTGGACGCCGCCGGCATCGAAGCCAGCGTGCGCGAGCGCCTCAAGCGCCTGGACAGCGCCCGCCCCCACCGGGCCTGACAACCCCGCCGGGCGTGGCCGTTGTAGGAGCGGCTTCAGCCGCGATCAACCGGTGCGGCCATCGCGGCTAAAGCGGAATGCCGCCCAGCCCTCCTACAGAGGAGAGGAGCGTTGGCCATCGCGGCTGAAGCCGCTCCTACAACAGCCAAATCAGGCGCGGTTACGGCCGCCGGAACGCCGCCCCACCGCACACCCGAACCATCACCCACAGCACCGCCAGCGCCAGAGCACCGGCCACCAGATCATCCAGCACGATGCCGATACCACCGTTCAGGTGCAGATCCACCCAGCCCACCGGGCCCGGCTTGAGCACATCGAAAAAACGGAACACGGCGAACCCGGCCAGCCCCCAGACGGCACGCCGGGGCACCACCGCCAGCGCCAGCAGCAACCCGCCCAGTTCATCCCAGACCACCGAGCCCGCGTCATGGACGCCCAGCGCCCGGGAGGCCAGCCCGCAGAGCGGTACGCCGGCCACCGCCACCAGCGCCACCACCAGCAGGTATTGGGGCCTGGGCAGCCGCGCCAGCGGCCACCAGACCAGCAGGAACAGCAACGACGCCAGGGTGCCCGGCGCCCAGGGCGACAGGCCGGCGCCCAGCCCCTGGGCCAGCAAGACAAGAATGGATTCCGGGTGCATAGCGCGTTTTCCTTGGTCGATTTCGTGGGCACCGCCCAGCCGGCATCGAACTTGACTGTAGGAGCGGCTGGGCGGCATTCCGCTTT
>CENV01088543.1_pt1 | contig 25195 bp, 27 predicted proteins | sample 530231 | NCBI WGS metagenome assembly CENV01 (sample SAMEA2619815, study PRJEB7988) | marine metagenome | biome: marine biome (ENVO:00000447); feature: surface water layer (ENVO:00002042); material: "saline water (ENVO:00002010), including plankton (ENVO:xxxxxxxx)" | depth 5 m | reverse complement strand
CCCAGGTTGAGATCGCGATTGCCGAAGGGCGGCCCGTTATCATCACCGAAGGCGAAAAGGACGCAGAGACAGTCGAGGCCCTTGGCTTCACGGGCACCACGAACAGTTCTGGCTCCAAGCATTGGAATGACACGCACGCGGCTTGCTTCAAGGGCGCCGATGTCATCATTGCGCTGGACAATGACGTGGCCGGGGCTCGTTCCGAAAAGATCGCCCGATCGCTGAAAGGCATTGCCCGCCGAATCCGGGTGCTCGACTTCGCCAAGATCATCGATGGCTTCCCCGAAAAGGGCGACATCACCGATTGGGTTGAGAAGTTTGGCGGCACCACAAATGAGCTGGAAAAAATTATCGTGGGGTTGCCGGACTGGCGATCAAAGCTGCCCGAGGCGTTCGGATGCCGCCCGTTCAAGTCCATTGCGGGCGAGCCTATCGAATACGAGTGGATGATCGAGGAACTGATCGAGCACAATGGCGTGCTGGTGTTTGCAGGGGCCAAGGGCGCGGGCAAGACCTTCGCCGCGCTCGACATGGGAATGAAGGTGGCCCAGGGGCTGCCTTACGCTGGCAGAGAGACGCGCCGGGGCATCGTGATCCACATTGCCGTAGAGGATGGCGCTGGCGTCCGCATGAGGGCCGAGGGCTATCGCCGATACAATGGCATCAGCCCGGACGAAGACATTCCTTACGTCATCATGGACCGCGAGTTCTCGCTGATGTCCGACGATGCCGTGACGAAGATGATCGAGGCCGTCGCCCAGATCAGCGATCACTACCGCATGCCAGTCGAATTGATCATCATCGACACATGGTCGGTTGCCACGGAAGGGCTCAATGAGATCGACGGCGCCGAGGTCGGCAAGGTCTTGGCCCGCATCAATCGCCTGAAAGAAAGCACAGGGGCAACGATCTGCCTGGTGCATCACATGAACGCCACCGGCAACCGTGTTCGCGGCCACACATCGATCGAGGCCAACGTCTCAAACGTCATCGAGATCAAGCAGGTAATGACCGTTCCTGAGCGCAGGGGCGAAGACCCGGTAAAGGTTTGCGACCAAGAGGGGCGCCCGATCCGGCAATTGACCCTGACGAAAAACAAGAACGGCCTCGATGACATCAAATGGAGCATGGCGCTCGAGATAGTGGATCTCGGGTTGAACCGAAAGGGCAAGCCGGTCAGCACGTGCGTGTGTGTTTCCACAAAGCGACCGCGGCAAAGCAAAAGCCGGAGTAAGATCACCTCACAGTTCCAGCGCATCCTCATGGACGCCCTCAATGACGCACTCTCCGATGCCGGCAAGCAAATGCCGCCCAATGTTCGCGTTGGGCCCCAGATACAGCTTTGCGTGGCCTATGGCGACTGGCGTGACTACGTGCGCCGTAGATGGCCATTTAAATCGCCAGAGGACGACGCTGAGGCGCGCGACGAGGAACTTAGGAAGTCCATGGCGGCCGCAGAGGCGGCCCTGCTGAACGCGGGCTATCTCGGCAAGGACAACGACGTCGGAATCGTATGGTCGCTCGGGAAGGACCGGCAGACGGCATCGTATCTGCCGCAGGATGACCCGGAGCCACCTCCATCGCTCCCTGACGATGTGAAACGCGAACTTGCGGAGATCGGGCATGACGAACCGCCCTTCTGAGGAACAGCTTCACATGTTCGGCGGAGAGCCGGAAAGGCTCGGGCATCCGCTGTTCACGGAACGGTGGGGCAACCGGAAAGCCTTTTGGATTGGCCTCTACACCGGTCACGGCCTATCTGCCCCCGCCATCGAAAAAGCCCTTGGCGAGCAGGACACGGCAAACACCATCGCGCACATGGTCAACTTCTGGGGCTACAGGCTCGATGGAGAGCAGCACACCCACGGCAGGGTCAGGGTGCCGCTATCGGCCAAGCACCGGACCATGCTGGCAGATGAGGCGATGAAGCGGGAAATGAGCATGCCGGAGCTTTGCCGGCGGATACTGGTGCAGGTCGCGCAGGACGGTTTGTACAAGGCGATTGTCGATGGGTAGGGCGTACGAAAAATGGCTCTCGCCAGAAGGAAGCACGGACCTCGACCACGAGCGATTCGCCAATGCGATGACGAAATGCCAGCACGGCGGCGGATACTGCGCTCAAGATGGTTTCTGCCATCACGACGGCGATTGCTTCAAGGCAGCGTCAGACCCGATCGAGGCTGAGATCGAAGAATTGGAAACGCGCTTGGCGGCGCTCAAATCATTGAGGAAATAGGCCACATATGCACACCACCCTCGACCGTCCCAAGGCAAAGGCATGGGATGCCCGCTCGGTCCGCATGGCCCTTGCCGATGCCTTCCGCGTCCTCCATGCCGTAGAGAGCCGCCCCGGTCACAAGCGCATCAAGGCCGCATGGCCGGAATACATGCTGGAGCCGATCGACATCGCAGAGCAGCGCTTGGCCGGCAACATCCAGCAGGGCCGGATGAAGGCCGTCATCAAACCCAACGCGATCCAGATCAGCCGCATGGAAACGGTATTGCTGGGCAGGGATGGCATGCCGCCATGGCTCAACGGAGCGGTAAAGGCATACCCGGAGCACAGGCGCATTCTGATTGTGGCCGTGAAGGCTCAGGCGAAGCGGCACAGCGGGAGAACAGTGGCGGGGTGGCTCGGTATGCCAGAAACCACGTTTCGCTTGCACAGGGACTTTGCGGCGGCCACAATCGCAACCCAGTTGAACAGGATGGGAGTATTGGTGTGGTAAGGACGGCGCGCAATGCTATTGTGGCGATAGCCATCCTCTTGCTGGCCGCTCCAAACACCGTCCTTGCTCAAGGTAACGTTTGGGCAGCGGGCGTGGGTATGTCGAGCTGCGGCACTTGGCTTTCGACGCCGGACCACGAGTTTACGGGCGGTCAATGGGCTCTCGGGTACTGGACGGCGCGGAATACTATGTCAGCGACGCCTGGCACAGGGCACTCGACTGATATGGCCGGAATATTGGGCGAGATAAAGATTGCCTGCCGGTCATCACCGTCGACCCCTCTATACCAGGCAGTGCACGATACCTACGACTTGTTCGCCTCCCAAGGCCGATGATCGCAAATATCGAACGGTGACACAAAGGTCGTTCGACAATCCTGCGCAAATCACGCGATAAAGGCGTCATTCCAGGTACGCTGGATGAACTGTCGGCCAATCCCCCACATCGAAAGGAAGCCCCATGCGCACCTCCACGCATACCGCAGCCCTTTGCCTCTTGGCCGATGTGAAAGACCCGCCCGACCGATCCACCTGCGCCCCGCCCAGCCTTCGAAGTACCATCGCCTGACAGCTTAGATTGAAGATCAACCGGCCCGCCTCATCGCGGGTCGGCCTGTTTCTCCAGTTGGTGCAAAATATGCACGAACTCGACAAGCAGGTAGCCAGCCGGAGCGGCGGAAGCCCGGCACCAATTCCTACCCCGATTTGATATCGGGCGATATGCTGCCATTTGTGGCGCAAATCTATTGCGAAACAAAGGGTTGAGGTACGATTTAGAGTTTGAGGCGGCGGCACAGGCACAGTGCCATTGAGCAGATGTCAGCTGCGGTCGGTACGATCCCGCCACGCGTGCTAGAGCGGGCAACGTCATAATCCGGCTCGCCTCAATTCAATTCGTTGGCTTCGTCTTCGTCCAGGGGCTCCGCCCCAAGGAACTCGACAAGTGTCATCGCCAATGTCGTGCCAGCGTTTCGGTTCACAGCCCGACTACTTCGATCGGACGACGCTGACGATCACCGACAAGGGCCGTGAGCTTTTGGCCCAGAACATGCATCTGGTCGAGTTCGACGGCTGACCGCCTCAATCATTCACACACAGGAGAGCGGTAATGGCTGTGCTGCATTCTGCTGAAAGCATCCGCAAGCATCTTGCCGAGAGCAAAGCAGCCCAAGAGCAGGCGGCCAAGGAACGCAGGAACCTAGCTCAGCGTGCCAAGCGGCGCGGCATCCCAACCGATGTGCAGGCGCAGCGTGAATGGATCAAGGCCAACCCGGCCGGCTTCGAAATCCGCTAACCCACCAACCCAAAGCAGACCTATGGCAAACCGGACAAAACGGACCCCTAAAAAGGAGGCCGACCTTCTCGACGCTCTCCGACAGGGCGCTTCCGTGGCCAGCGCTTGCCACACAGCGGGGGTAGGGCGCTCGACGGCATATGAGTGGCGCGAAGCCGACACGGCCTTCCGTGACGCTTGGGACGACGCTGTAGAGGCTGGGACCGATGAGCTTGAGGACGAAGCGGTCAAGCGGGCAAAGGCTGGCAGTGACACGCTGTTGATCTTCATGCTCAAGGCTCGGCGCCCGGACAAATACAAGGACCGCGTTGCAACGGAACACACCGGCAGCGTCAACCTGACCATCACGCCAGAGGACGCCGAACTGTGACGCATGGCACCAGTAAAGCTCACGGAGAAGCAACGGGAGGCTAACCGGCTCCTGGCCAGCCCCGCTCGCAATATCATGTTGCGGGGCGGGTCGCGGTCGGGAAAGACCTTTGTGCTCATCCGGGCGATTGTCCAGCGGGCGATCAATGCGCCGGGCTCGCGCCATGTCATATTCCGGTTTCGGTTCAACCACGCCAAGACATCGGTGTGGTCGGACACGCTGCCCAAAGTATTGCAACTGTGCTTTCCGAGCCTTCGGGTGCGGTTCGATAAGACCGACTTCTTTGTCGAGTTGCCCAACGGGTCGCAGGTATGGATTGCCGGGCTGGACGATAAGGAGCGGGTCGAGAAGATCCTCGGGCAAGAATACGCCACGCTCTATTTCAACGAGAGCAGCCAGATACCATGGGCATCGGTCGAAACGGCCATGTCCCGCTTGGCGCAAAAGGTGCCACTGGCAGCGGAGATAGCCAAGCAGACGGGTAGGCAATACCTGGCGCTCAAGGCTTACTTCGACTGCAATCCGCCGTCCAAGCTCCATTGGTCCTACCAGATGTTCCGGGCCAAGATGAAGCCGGGGACAAAAGAGGCGCTGGCCAAGCCTGATGACTACGTCGAGATGCGGGTCAACCCGTCCGACAACGCCGACAATCTGCCAGAGGAATATTTCGACGTTCTCGCCTCGATGTCTGCGGCCAAGCGGTTGCGGTTCGAGGCAGGAGAATGGGCCAGCGAGGTCAATGGGGCGCTGTGGTCACTTGAGGACCGCAAGGCACCCGATGGCAAGAACATGCCCGGTCTCGACAGCCTGCGCATCTCTGATGATCAGATGCCGGAAATGCAGCGCATTGTGGTTTCGGTCGATCCGAGCGGCACGCGCGGCGATGGTGCCGGCGACGATATCGGCATCATTGTGGCGGGTCTGGGCGTCGATGGCCAGGGCTATGTGATCCATGACGGCACTTGCCAGATGAGCCCGGAAGGGTGGGGCAGGCGGGCCGTTGATCTTTATCACAGGTTCGGCGCCAACCGTATCGTGGGCGAACGCAACTACGGCGGCGACATGGTGAGGTTCACCGTGGCCACTGCCGACAAGAACGCGGCTTTCAAGGAAGTGGTGGCAAGCAGGGGCAAGGCGGTACGCGCCGAGCCTATCAGCGCCCTCTATGAGCAAGGCAGGGTCCACCATATCGGGGACTTTGCCGACCTTGAGGACCAGCTTTGTAATTTCACAACGGCTGGATACGTGGGCGATGGTTCCCCGGATAGGGCCGACGCTCTGGTCTGGGCGCTCACTGAATTGATGCTTGGCGAAACCTTTGAATACGGAATGCTTGGAGTTGTGACCTGATGATGATCTTGGACACCCTGAAAAGCCTGGTTACGGGCCTCGGAACGTCCAAGGACAAATCCGTCAGCCAATCGTTCGTCATGAACGTGCTGAGCGATGCCGAGCTTAACGCCATGCACCGGTCGGATTGGCTGGCCCGCAAAATCGTGGACATCGTGCCCCACGACATGACGCGCGAGTGGCGCGAATGGCAGGCCGAAAAAGACCAGATCACCCTCATCGAGAAGGTGGAGAAGGCGCCGGAAATCAATATCCAGCCAAAGGTGACACTAGCGCTGCAGAAGGCCCGCCTGCTGGGCGGGTCTGCCATCTATATCGGCATGAAGAACGCCGTCCCCGAGGAGGAGCTTATGCTCGATCGGGTGAAGCAGGGCGATCTTTCCTATCTGCACCTGTTGCATCGTCACGAGATCACGCCGGGGCCGATCAGTCGCGACGTCACAAGCGAGTTCTTCGGAGAGCCTGAATATTACACCGTGCAGGGCAGAAATGGCTCCACGGTCAAGGTCCATCCGTCTCGCGTCGTGCGGTTCATCGGCGCTCCGATACTCGATGATCGCTATCAGGACTTGAGCGGCTGGGGGGACTCGATCCTCCAAACGGTCTATGACGCGGTACGTAATGCCACATCGGTGCAACAGCACATCGCAGCATTGATCCCCGAGGCGAAGACCGACGTCATATATGTGCCGGGCCTGTCCAAGATCCTGCAGAACAGCGCGACCACAACAGCACTGACCGATCGTTTCACTTATGCGAACACGATCAAGTCAATGTTCAACATGGTGCTGCTTGAAGGCAATGGGGCCAACGGCGACACGGCCCAGGGTGAGAAGTGGGAGCAAAAGCAGATCAGCTTTGCCCAGCTTCCCGACCTGATGCAATCATTTCTGCAGGTCGCATCCGGTGCCGCTGACGTGCCTGTCACCCGCCTGTTGATGCAGGCCCCATCGGGGCTGGGCAACAATGGGGAGCACGCGCTCAAGAACTATTACGACAACATCACGGCCCGGCAGCGCACCGAACTGACGCCCGCCATGCACCGGCTTGATGAGGTGATCATCCGGTCGGCTCTCGGCAAGCGTGATGAGGCGATCTATTCCCGCTGGGCACCGCTCTACACCCTGAGCGAAAAGGAAAAGGCGGAAACCTTCAAGATGAAGGCCGACGCTGCCCGCACCATCGCTGGTACAGGCGGCATGTCTCCCGCTCTTATGCCCATCGAGGCGCTGTCCGATGCCCTGGTCAATGAACTGGTGGAGGACGGGTCGCTTTCCGGCCTAGAGGCCGCGATCAAGGTCTATGGCACGCTTGGTGAGCAGGAGGAAGACGATAGCGACGACGAAACCAACGCTCTGCCTCCACCGGCTGATCCGGATGCAACTCTGGAGGCGAATGACGCCCGTCCTCGCACGCTCTATGTGCGCCGGGATGTGATCAACAAAGCCGAGATCATCCGTTGGGCGAAGTCGCAGGGCTTCACGGACATCGTTCCCGATCTGCATGTCACCATCGCCTACAGCACAACGCCTGTTGATTGGTTCACTGTGGGCACGTCCTACGCCGACCGGCTGGAGATACCCGCAGGCGGGCCGCGCCAGATGGAAGCGCTGGGCCCCACTGGTGATTACAAGGCCCTGCTGATGACGGCATGGGAGCTTGTGTGGCGCCATGAGCAGATCGTGGAATCCGGTGCCTCGTGGGATTGGCCGGACTATCAGCCGCATATCTCCATTCAGGTGGGCGGCAATGTCGATCTAGACAAGGTCGAGCCCTATCGGGGCCGTATCATCCTTGGTCCCGAAATCTTTGAAGAGGTCCGGGAGGACTGATCATGCAATTCACCGATACGATGATCCTGGACGGCGCTTCACTGCGCCGGACCGGGCAGGGCGCTGTTGTGTCCGCTCGGGTGGCCAAGGCCGGTAATGTGCAGCTTTACCTCGGCTCCGAGATCGGCATCACAGACAAGCAGATCATCCGCGTCTATCGGCCCGAGCAAGAGGTGTTCAAGAAGGACGCCATAGCCTCCTATGCCGGCGTGCCGATCACCATGGGGCACCCCAAAGGAGGCGTAAGCCCGGACAACTGGAAAGACTTGGCTGTTGGCGAGGCAGGCGAGGACGTGCTGCGCGATGGCGAGTTCGTCCGCGTGCCGCTTCTCCTGCGTGATGCCAAGGCCATTCAGGAGGTCGAAGACGGCACTCGCGAGCTATCCATGGGCTATGCCGCCAAGCTGCGCTTTGAGGACGGTGTGACGCCCTCTGGAGAGCCCTACGACGCCATCATGGGCGATTTCAAGATGAACCACGTCGCGATTGTCGATCAGGCACGCGGCGGGCACGAGCTTCGCATCGGTGACGGTGCGAATTCCTGGGGCGCTGCCCCGATCCCTTCACCCACCAAGGAGACAATCACCGTGAGTGATGCACTTCGTACCGTGGTCGTGGACGGCTTGTCGGTGCAGACCACCGATCAGGGCGCCCAAGCCATCGACAAGCTGCAGAAGCAGATCGCTGATGCGGCCACAAAGGCCACCGAAACCGCAACGGCACATCAGACGGCGATTGCCGACAAGGATGCTGTCATCAAGGCCAAAGATGAGGAAATCGGCACCCTGAAAGCCGACCTCAAGAAGGCCCAGGACTCGGCGCCGAAACCCGAAGATCTCGACAATATGGTTGCCGACCGCGCTGCGCTCGTAACCGTGGTCAAGGCCATCGACGCCAAGATCGACCCCAAGGGCAAGTCTGACGCCGACCTGCGCAAGGCCGCCGTTGCTGCCAAGCTTGGTGACGAAATGGTCAAGGACGCTTCCGACGACATGATCGCCGGTATGTTTAAGGCCATCGCCAAGGACGTGAAGTCCGCCGACCCTTTCGCCAATGCCGTCAAGGACGGGATTACCCCGACCGGTGACGGCGACACGACCGTAACCGATGCCCGCGCGAAGATGATCGAGGACTTGCAGTCCGCGCATCGTCCCGCCGTGGCGAATTAAGGGAGACGCTGAGATGGCGACTTACCAGACCACATACGGCACGGCTCCCGCGAAGGGTTTGCCGGGCCAGATCGCTTCCGAAGAGAAGTGCAACAAGGTCAGCCGCGAGGTTGAGACTGCTGCCGGTATCGCGTTCGGCGCTCCGGCTCAGCGTGGCACTGCCGATCATGGCGTGGCCATTCTCAGCACGGGTGATTTCCTCGGAATTGCCGTGCTCAATCCTGCCGTCCCGCCCGATGCGGACAATCCCGACGCGTATCCACAGTACTTCACCGGGGCGTTCATGACGCAGGGCGCGATGTACGTGACGGCTGGAGCAACCGTCGCTGCTGGCGATCCGGTGTACTACGTGGCCGCCACTGGCCGGTATTCCAACATTGCGGACGTTACGCCCAACCCCGCCATCCCCGATGCCTTCTTCGAGGAAGGCGCAGTGGACGGTGGTATCGTCCAGATCAGCCTTGGCCTGCGCCATCAGGCATAGCCGGTTCACGAAAGGACACTGACCAATGAACCAGATGATCCAGCAGCCCTTCGCTGACGCGCAGGCTGCTCTCCCCTTCGTGATCGCGCAGGGGCGCACTATCGAGACCCGCATCTACCAGCGGCGCTATCCGACGTTCAACTATGGGGCCCACGTCCCTGTTGTGACCGAGGGACAGCCCTGGGCGATCGGAACGACCTTCTTCACCGTCGATGCTGCAGGTGAGGCCAAGTTCCTCTCCGGCGCTGGCACCGACATGCCCTTCAACCAGGTCACCCGTGATCAGGCATCGCACGACTTCGCGATGATCGGTTCGGGCTGGGAGTGGAACCTCGAGGAAATTAATCAGGCCAACCTTTACGGCATCAACCTGAACGATACCAAGGCCATGTCGGCCGCCGACAAGGTTGAGCGCCTGCTCAACTCTGTCGCCATGGTGGGCGCCACTGCTAAGGGCTGGACCGGTCTCATCAACAACGCCAGCGTTTCGCGCGTTGACGTTGCTGCGGACGGCACGGGTTCTGTGACGTTCTGGCCGGCCAAAACGCCGGACCAGATCATCCGGGACGTGAATAACCTGCTCGGCAGCATTCGCGAGAACACCGAGGAAGTGGAATGGGCCGACACCCTGCGCCTGCCTCCCGCGGCGTTCCGCTATATCTCCAGCACGCGTATCGGTTCGGGCGACGGCGCCATGACCATCCTCGCGCTCCTGCGGGCCAACAACATCTATACGGCTGAGACCAACCAGCCCTTGGATATTGCCCCGCTGCGTGAGCTGGCCACTGCATCTCAGGACGGTGGCGGTCGCATGATCGCCTATCGTCGTGACCCGGAAGTCCTGCGCTTCCACCTCCCCATGCCCCGCACGGTCCTGCAGCCGCGTCAGAAGTCCATCATGGGCTTTGAGACCGGCATCATCGCCCGTACCGGCGGCACGGAAATTCGTTTGCCCGGCGCGGTCGGCTATGCGGACGAAATCACCAACGTCCCGGCATAAGGGAGAGATGATCCATGAAGGTCACGAACAACTCCAAGGCGCTCCAGGGCGTGAACACCAAGTCCGGGACGGCATATGTCCGCCCCGGTGAAACCCGCGATCTGGAACTGTCTGAGACTGGCCTCAAACAGGCCAAGCGGCTCAAGTTCCTGACGCTGGGCGAGGGCAAGGCGAAGGCCGCGCCCAAGAAGGACGACGATCAGCCCAAAACGCCTGCCGAAGTTCTGGAGCTTGCCGATGGCAACTTCATGACGTTCAAAGCAGCGGCAACGAAGGTTCTGGGCGATGCCACGCCTGCCACCAAAGATGAGATCGTCGCGGCTCTCAAGGCCAAAGCCGAAGCTTAATCACCACGGGGCGCGGGAGACTGCGCCCCTTATCCTTTCACGGAGGTCCAAATGGCCGGATATGGCGACGAAGCCGGATTGACTGCCTGGCTCTCCGCGAACGGATACACGCTGCCTACGGGCTCCCCTGACGCCGCTGTGCTTCTTGAGCGTGGCAGTGTTTACATCGATGGCACCTATGCCTCCCGCTTCCCCGGATCACCCACTGGCGGGGCCGCGCAGGAGCGGGAATGGCCCCGTACTGGTGCAGCCGATCGCTATGGCAACGCCTTGGCATCTGACACTGTGCCTCAGCGCGTGATCAATGCCACATATCATGCGGCATATCTTGAGGCAGGTTCGCCCGGCATGCTGGCCACGACATACACGCCCGGAACGCAAAAGGTGCTCACTGAGGTCAAAGGCATAAAATGGGAGGTTGTCGGCAAGGCTGATGGTTCTCGCGCGATGGTGCCGATCTCAACCGCAATCGAGGGCATTCTGTACCCGATCCTGACGATTGAGGATCTGCCCGCAATTCTGGTGGTCTGACCATGAGTGAAGACTGGAACGCCGTCGCCGCCGAAGTTGAGGCCGCCCTGCAATCGATCGGCGACACCTCCGAGCCCAACGGCCACCCCGCCGTCATACGCAAGGTCGTGCCGGGGGTGGTTGATCCCGATGAGCCATGGGTGCCTGTCACAGACACGATCACCTATCATCAGGTCGTGGTGCTGATAAGCGACACGGAACTGCGGGACATCAACGGCACGCTGATCGGCCAGACCAAGCGGACCGTGACCATCTCGGGCGCCGCCGGTGTCGTGCCCCATGACGATGATCGCATTGTGCTTGGAATGACCTCTGCGCAGGTAACGGCCGCAGGGGATGCGAATGTGGCTTGGAAAGAGATCGACACCGTGAAGCCATTGAGCCCCGCCGGTGTCGCGGTTTTGTATGATCTAACTCTGGTTTCCTGATATGGCCCGCCGCCCGACCCGCGCCCAGCTTCGGCGCCAGTTTGAAGTCTTGGCCAATGAATGGGAGCCTCGCGTCCGTGACGCGTTCCTCGCGGCTGTGGCAGACATCGCTAACCGGGCAGAGCTTGGGCGCATTATCGAAGCTCTGGAGCGGGGGAACATTCAGGGCGCCATAGAAGCCGTGCATCTCGATCCAGCGGCCTACAGGGCTCTTGAAACGGCTCTGACGGGTGCTTTCGGGGCAGGCGGGGCGGCAACGGTCGCAGGCTTGCCCACGCTGCGCGATCCGTCAGGCGGCAATGTCGTGATCCGGTTCGATACGAGGGCGCCAAGGGCTGAGGCATACCTTCGCGAGCATTCGGCCCAACTGGTCACGCGCATCATTGACGATCAGCGCCAGGCCATCCTGTCGGTGCTGGAAACGGGGCTGATTGAGGGGCGCAACCCTCGCTCAACGGCGCTCGACATCATAGGGCGCACCACGAGGGCCACAAATAGCCGTGTGGGCGGCGTTATAGGGCTGTCGCAGCCACAGGCGCAGGCAGTGGACAAAGCCCGATCAGCGCTTACTTCTGGCGACCCAGCGGCCATGCGGGAATATCTGAACCTCACCCGGCGGGATCGTCGGTTCGATGCAACGGTTCGAAAGGCCATTGCAGAGGGCAAGGCGCTCCCGGCCGATGTCGTGCAACGCATCACAGGCCGATATAGCGACAGGCTTTTGGCATTGCGTGGCGAGACAATCGCCCGCACCGAAACACTCGGCGCTCTGGCCCGGTCAAAAGAGGAAGCATTTCGGCAGGCCATCGATACCGGGGCCATTCAGGCCACCCAGGTCAAGAAGGTATGGCAGGCCACCAATGACAGCCGCACGAGGGACAGTCATCGTGGCGTCAATGGGGAGCGGGTAGGGCTCGACGATCGGTTCTCGAATGGACTCCGCTACCCCCATGAGGCAGGGGCGTCCGCGTCCGAGGTCGTGAACTGTCGCTGCAGCTATGACCACGTGATCGACTTCCTCGCCGGGATTGAGTGATGGCCAGCACATTCTCTGCCCAGGTCTCGGCATTCGTCGCCAAGAGCGAAAAGCGAATGGAGATGGTGACCAAAGAGGCAGCGCAGCGAGTTGGGCTTGAGGTCAAAGACCGGACGCCGGTGGATACCGGATTTTTGCGAGCCAGCTTCATGGCGTCAACAGCGGCAATGCCGGTCATCGATCGCAATGCACGGCCTTCGCCGGGCGGGGCATATGCGGACCCTGCATCAGAAATCGCCCTGGTGATTGCGGGCGCATCTCTGGGGCAGACAATCTACATGGGGTTTGTGGCCTCGTACGCCTACTACGTCGAGGTTGGGGCAAATGGGCGGTCACCGGTCGGAATGGTCGGCCTTGCTGCTCAGCAATGGCCCCAGATCGTTAATGACGTGGTGGCAGAGGCAAAGGCTCGCATACCCTAGCCGTCCATCTTTTTGAGCAGGGACATCTTGAGCGCGAGCAGAACCTGCCTCGCGGCCTTAAGGCTGTTCTGCCCAAGCTCCGTTTCGCCTTCACTGTCATAACCGATGTCATCGAGTGCCACGCCAAGGCGGGCTTCGATCTGCTCATCTGTGAGGGGCGGCTTATCTGGCATTGAGGACTGTTTACCCCATGAGCGACACGATCGAAACGAAAATCGACAGTGCGCTCTTTGGGCGACTGGCGACACTGACCCTGACGCCAACCCATCAGATCGCGTGGCCCAACGTCAACATGACGCCAACCGGCCAGCATCTGCGGGTCGATAACCTTTGGAATGACCCTCGCACGGTGACGCTCGGCGACGCGGGCAAGAACCGGTACGTGGGCCTGTTTCAGGTCTCTGTGGCGTGGCCTGTCAATCTCGGGGCCATCGGCCCTGCCGACGTTGCGGGAGCCATAGCGGCGCACTTCAAGCGCGGAACGGTCATGACCCATGAGGGCATCAACGTTCGCGTTGTCCGCCCGCCTCTTAGGCTGCCGGCCTTCACCGAGGATAACACTTGGTACGTGATCCCGGTTCGCGTGCCGTATCAGGCAGACGCTGCCAACCCATCGTAACCCGCCAATCGAGGCAGATCACATGAGCATCAAAATGGTCGCGTCCAAGCGGTTTCGCTTGGCGCTTGAGAAGGGCTTTGTCTGGAAGGACGAGGGCCAGGAATACGAGGTCTCCTCCGAGAAGGCGGCCGATTATCACGAAACCAGCGGACGCGGCAAACGAGCCAAACCCGCAACGCCGGCGCCTTCCGGCAAGAAGGGAGAATAACCCATGGCCCAGGCACTTCGTTCGCGCCAGTCGCTCTATTACGTCGCCGAGGTCACCCCCGGGACGACTCCCGCAACCCCGACGCTGATCGAAATCCCCATCGCGGGCATTCCGACGCTCAATGTGGCCAAGGACGTCAACAGGTCCAGCCGCATCAACTCCAATCGTCAGAGCAACACCGTTCGCCATGGCACGCGCCGGTCGGAAGGCGAAATCCCGATCGAGCTTGCTTATGGTGACTTCGATGCCCTGTTCGAAAGCCTGATGCACGGCACATGGGCAACGAACGTCCTCAAGGTGGGCACGACGCAAAAGTTCTTCACGCTCGAGCGCCGGTTCCCCGATATTTCGGAGTTCCAGCCCTTTACCGGCTGTATGATGAACACCTTCTCGCTGTCGGCCCAGCCAAACGGCATGATTACCGGCAACTTCGGCGTTCTCGGGCTGGGCGGCATGACGCCCGCCAGCGCAACCGTTGCCACCACCTCGACGGCGACACCGGGCAATGAGCCTTTCGACGGCTTTACCGGCACCATTACCGAGGGGGGGGCATCGGCCAATATCACCGCCCTTGAATTGAGCATCACCAACAACGGGGCCCTGCCGTATGTGATTGGCTCCGACACGGCCCCGGGCGTCAACTCCGGCATGTTTGCCGCGACCGGCACAGTGACCGCGTTCTTTGAGACTGAAGCGCTGATCAACAAGTTTCTGGACGAGACAGAAAGCGCGCTTGCGGTCACCTTTGAAGGCATCAACGGCGGCGACCTGGCAATGGCGCTGCCTCGCTTGAAGTACACCGGTTCGAGCATCACCGAGGCTGACGAGGGCTTGCTGGTGTCGATGCCATTTGAAGCCCTGTATTCGACAGCCGACAGCACCACTCTCACCCTGACCCGCACGCCTGCCGCCTAACCGCATTCGCGCGCGATAGGGCCGCTCTGTCGTCGGGGCAGGGCGGCCCACCCGACATCCCGACAACCCGATAGGTAAGATCATGACCAAGACATTCGATTTCGATACCAACTTCGTTTCGATCGAGAGCCAGGAGAAGGGATCCGAGTTCGAGGTGATCAATGATGCCGGGCAAAAGACCGGCATGTTTATCTGCCTCGCTGGCCCTGACAGCACCAAGCGCAAGAAGACACAGGCCCGGCTCAAGGACTTCTATCTCAAGTCTGGTATCGGTCAGGCCAAGCCCGAGGCGACCAACCGCAAGGCGCGGCGCGCTCTGGCCACGCAGGGAGACCGCTACACGGGCGAAACCGCCGATCTGCTCTATGAACTGCGGATGGACGATCTCGTGGCTGCTACGATCTCCTGGCGCTTCCCAGAGGGCATGAGTGGCCCGGACTGCACGCCCGAAAATGCCGCCGCCCTGTATCACAAGCACCCCACGCTGTTTGAGCAGGTCGGGGAGGCCGCGGACGATCTGGACCGTTTTACCAAGCGCTGACGGAATCCCTTGTCGCCTGCATTGCCTTCCGGGTTGAATACGACACGGTAAGGCAGGGCGGGGCGACCACCCGTCAGCACCTCGAAGCGGCCGGTCAGGTCGTGGACGAGCCCGAACCCATCTCCCACGGTTATTTGCTGGACTGGTTCTGGCGCCTTTCCAACAGACGCGCATCCACAGGCTTTGGCTTCTCCCCGATTGGGTACGAGGCCATTGCGGCATGGGCGCGCCTGTGTGGCGAAGATCCCGAGCCGTGGGAGATCGAAGCCATCGAACGCATGGATGATGCGTTCATGACCGAAGCGGCGAAGCAGAAGCCCAAGGAGTGAGCATCACATGGCCGATCTCGCGGTACTAGGGCTCGAAATTCGCAGCGACAGCGTTCCTGTTGCGGGCAAAAGGCTTGACGACTTTGAGCGTCAGGCCGTCCGCACGGATCGCACCGCTGACCGCGTGGCCAAAACCATCGGTCGGATGGCGGCACAGTTCGCGGCTTTGGCCGCCGTCACGTTCTCGTTCAACACCATGATCCGCGAGGCTCGTGCGTTCGATGCCGCATTGGCCGAAGTCTCGACGCTCCTCCCCGTGGTGGAAGGCGAGATCGACGCCATCGCGGAAGCCTCGCGGCGCATGTCTCGAGAGTTTGGCACCACGGCGGCGTCACAGGCTCAAGCCTTCTATCAGGCCATCTCTGCCGGGGCAGGGGATGCGGCACAGGCAACGGAATTGCTTGAGGTCGCGAACCGCACCGCCATTGGTGGCATCACTCAGGTCACGGTTGCGGTCGATATCCTGACCACGGCAACGAATGCCTATGCCGCCAGTGGCCTCACGGCTTCGGACGCGGCCGATACGCTGTTCGTCGGCATGAGGGCAGGCAAGACCACGATTGACGAGCTGGCGAGCACGCTGGGCCGGGTTATCCCCCAGGCCACGGCTGTGGGTCTGAGCTTTGATGAGATCGTCGCCGCTACGGCCGCGCTGACCACACAGGGGCAGTCGACCGAGATGGCCGTCACGGGCCTTTCGGGCATCATGACGCAGTTGCTCAAGCCTTCCTCTCAGGCCGTCGATCTGGCCAAAGAGCTTGGCATCGAGTTCAGCGCCACGGCGGCACAGACCATGGGCCTTGCCGGGTTCATGGAATATCTGGTCGAGGCGACCGGGGGCAGCCAGGAAGCGCTTGCCATGCTGTTCGGATCGACCGAGGCCCTGCGGGCGGTATTCTCGCTTGCGGGACAGGGCGGCGAGAAGTTCAACGACATCCTCGGTGATATGGAGGAACGGGCAGGGGCGGCGGACGAAGCGTTCAACCGGGTTTCGGAATCGCTCGATCAGCGCCTCAATGTCGTCATGGCCCGCTTTGGCGATCATGCCTTGGGCGCTGGGCAAGTGTTGCTGTCCGTCATGGTTCCGGCTTTGGAACTGCTGGCCGGAGCAGCGGACATTCTGGCCGCCAATATGGAGCGCCTTGTCTCATATCTAGGCGTTGCCGCGGTAGCTGGGGCCATTGCCTTCCGTGGTGCGATCGCAGCGGCTGCGGCTGCCACCTGGGGCTTTGTGTCAGCACTGGTCGCAACCCGTGCAGCGTTGATCCGAACCGGGCTAGGCGCCCTTGTCGTGGTTCTCGGCGAACTGGTCTATCAGCTTTGGGAGGCCATCGACCGCGCCGGCGGATTCGGCAGTGCCATGCAGGCGGCGGGACGCACAGCGAACCGCGCCATCGAGAGCATCAAGAACGGCGCGACGGCAATGGATCGGGCCCTGCGCGGTGTTGCCTATAGTGTTGAGGCAGCTTTCCGCACGGCTTGGGGCAATATACTCGTTGGCTTTGAGAACATGATGTCGGCCATCACCGGCCGGGCTCCAGAGACCTATGGGGCGATCGCATCACCGGGCAATCTGCAGCTGAGTGAGGCCGATCGCGCCCGCGCATCCGCAGAGCGTGAGTTCGGATATTCGGCCCACTATTGGGATCTGGCGATGAACGGCACGCCCGAACCGAATGTGCCGGGATCACCGGGCCAACGTGGAGGTCGCGGCGGGTCATCGTCCGTTACACCCCGGGTTCCCGGCGTTGGTGGAAGTCTGGGGGCGCTTGGAGGAGGCGGCGGGGCAGAGGCCCAGCTTAACGCCTACGAGCAAGCCACACAGGCGGTTCGTGACAACATCGAGGCATTGGAGCGCCAGCAACAGGCTTTCGGCCTGTCAGAGACAGCCGCTGCGCGTTTCAACACGGCGATGGACCTGCTCAAAGGCGCGCAGGAAGCCGGTATTCCGGTGACCGACGAGTTGATCGGGGAAATCAATGCCCTGGCGGACGCCTATGCCGTGGCCGAAGAACGGTCCCGCATGTTGCAACAGCAGCAAGAGCTTGCACAGTCTATCAACGATACTCTCGCGTCTGGTTTCTCGAACATGTTCACCGGGATCATCAACGGGTCCAAGAGTGCGGGAGATGCGATCCGAGACCTTATCAGTTCGCTGGGCCAGCTTCTGATCAACCAAGCCTTTACGGCGCTGTTCGGCGGCGGCACGTCGGGCGGAATCGGAGGGTTTCTTTCTGGTCTGTTCGTGCCAAACGCATTTGGAAATGTGTACAATAGCCCCGGACTGTCCGCTTATTCTGGACAAGTTGTTTCCAGTCCCACGTTTTTCCCATTCGCCAACGGTATCGGTCTGATGGGTGAGGCCGGGCCGGAGGCGATCATGCCTTTGAGGCGCGGGCCAGACGGGCGGCTCGGCGTGGCGGCCAACGGCAACGGCGCGGGGAGCGGAAGCGTCCTCACTGTTCGTTTTGTGGATGACAGCGGCAAGGAAGTTGCCCAGGCGAAGGTGCAGGACGGCAGCGCACAATCGCTTGATGTCACGCTGGACCAAATCGTGGCCCGCAAGATCGCATCGCCCGGCTCTGAAACGAGCAGGGCGCTCCAACAACGCTATGGCCTCAATGGCCGTCTTGCATCGCGGTGACCCATGGTTGATTGGCCAGCAACTCTACCCCAGCAATTCGAGCAGGAGGGGTACAGGGAGAGCATGCCCGACAATCGCCTGCGGTCGCAGGTCGATGTGGGCGTGCCAAAGGTTCGGCGCCGTGGTTCTCTGCAGCCCTATTTCATTTCGGGCCGCATGACCCTCGATGAGGACCAACGCGCAGACCTGCTGACGTTCGTGAGCGCCACGACCGGCGGCGGGGTTCTGCCGTTCAATTTCCCCGATCCCTTCGCCGGCGATGATCTTCTGGTCCAGTTCGGCAATGAGCTGCCACAGATTTCCGATGTTCGCGGCCTGAATTACTTCTACCAGATCACTCTCGAGGTCTTGCCGTGAGCCGAACAGTCTCGGAAACCTTCCGGCGAGCGCTTTATGCCGCCCAGACCGACGAGGTTATCGTTGCGCTACTCACGATCACGCACGACGATCTGGCCGAGCCGGTCAGATTGTCCACCGACGCCACCGAGAGACTATCGGCCGACCCCTTGAGTTATGGCACCACGAGCCGGGGCGAGGTTTACCAGTTCGTGCCGATCAGCGTCGTGCTGTCTGGCGAAACGGACGACGCACCGCCCCAAGTGGCGCTTGAGGTCGACAACGTTGACCAGTCGCTGATCACAATGGTCCGCTCCATTACCGCGCCGGCCAGCGTTGCGATCGAGATCGTTCTGGCGTCGGACCCGGATACTGTAGAGATCGAGTTTCCCGCCATGCTGACAGGCAGCGCGGATTACGACGCCGAAGTGGTGCGGTTTTCTCTGGAAGTGGATTCGCTGGCCAGCGAGCCATTCCCTGGCACCTCGTTTGTCCCGAGCATGTTCCCCGGCCTGTTCTGAGCCATGGACTTTGATCGTTATGTCGGACTGCCGTGGAAAAGCGGCGGGCGCGGATTTGATGGCGTCGATTGCTATGGGCTGGTGTGGCTTTTCTACGCCCATGAGCTAGGCACATCGATCCGGTCCTTCGCGGAGGCGTATTCCAACGCCGAGGATAGATCAGAAACGGCGGAACTGTTCTCAGTGGGGGTTGATGGCTGGCTGCCCGCTAAAGCCGCTCCTGGGGCAGTTGTGTTGATCAGGCGGGGCAAGCTGCCCTGTCATGTCGGCATCGCCGCTCCGGGTCGGCGCATCCTGCACATCGAAAAGCGAGACGGGCTGTCTGTGATGGCGCCAATCACCGCCTCGCTGAGCAATCGTATCGAAGGCTATTTCCGTCCGAAGGTGGAAGCGTGAAGCACGAAGTCAACATTGTGCCGGCTGAACGCGCGCGCCTCCTCTCTGGCGAGACGGTTCAGGTCACGATTGCGCCCCATCCCTTCAATGCTCGCAAGGAAATTGCGACGGCACTGGCCGGCGACACCATTGCAGAGATCGTCGCGGCGCATTGGAGCGGGACACTGCCCTGTGCGGTTCGGGCCGACGGTCAAGATGTGCCGATCGACCGATGGGATAGCGTGTGCCCGCTCGAAACCGTTGAACTGGTCGGCGTGCCGCAAGACCCGATCACGGCTGCCATAGCCTCGCTGAGCGCGGCGATTGGGTCGCTGGGCGTGGTCGGGACTGCACTGGTGAACCTGGCCATCGGCGCCGGACTGCAACTGCTCGCCAATCTGTTGTTCCCCCCGGCCAAGCCAAGTCTCGAGCGGGACACTGCATCGGCAACCTATTCGATCGGCGGGGCACGGAACCAGACAAGCCCCTGGGGCGCGGTGCCGGTCATACTGGGTACCCATCGGGTTTCGCCGTCCTATGCGGCTAGCCCCTACACCGAACTGCGCGGCAATGACCAGTATTTGCGCGCCGTGTTCTGTTGGGGGCACGGGCCCTTGGCCATTTCCGATCTCAAGATCGGGGAAACCTCGATCTCGGAATTTGATGAGGTTACGACCCAGACCTTCAACGGGTATGAGGGCGACGGCGAGCCGACGCTTTTTCCAGCGCAGGTGTTTCAGGAGGACCTGAGCGTCACGCTTGAGGGCGAGAGCGAATACGTTCGCACGACCGCGCCTGACATTGATGAGATCATTGTCGATCTGCAGGCGCCGCGCGGGCTCTATCGCTACCGCAAATCTGACGGCAAGCGCATCAGCCGTTCGGTGACGATTGTGCTGCTCTACAGGCCCGCAGGTTCTGGAAGCTATACCCAGTTTCAGCAAGTAACGCTCAAGGGATCAGACGAAACCGCTATCCGCAAGTCCTACAGGCTGGAAGTGGAGCGCGGGCAGTATGACGTTCGCGTTGATCGCCCCTCTGCGCTCTATAGCGGGGAGGATCAGGTCTCCGAGGACGTTGTCTGGTCCGCGCTGCGCGGCATTCGTAACGAAAACCCGATCAATGCCGATGTGCCTCTGGCGCTGACCGCTATTCGCATCAGGGCGACGGCGCAACTGTCGGGCAACATCGAGACTTTCAACGGCCTCGTGACATCGCGCGTGACATCATGGAGCGGGTCTGCATGGGTTGATGACCAGCCCAGCAACAACCCGGCCGATCTGTTCCGGCATGCGCTGACCTGCTCGGCCAACAAGCGCCCTGTGGCCATTGGTCAGATCGACCTAGATCAACTGGCCGACTGGCACGAGTTCTGCACCGCGCAGGGCTACGCCTTCAACCAGGTGCGGGACTTTTCGGGGTCGGTCTGGGATACGCTCAAGGCCATCTGCGCCGCCGGCCGGGCTGTGCCCACATTTGTTGACGGCAAATGGTCCGTGGTCTGGGATGATCCTGACGCCGTTGTTGTTCAGCACTTCACGCCCGCCAATTCCTCGGGCTTTCAGGGCCAGCGTGCTTATATCGACATGCCCCATGCCTTCCGGGTGCGGTTTGTCAATGAGCAGAACAACTATCTGCAGGACGAGCGGGTCGTTTACGACGACGGCTATGACGAAACCAACGCCACCCGCTTTGAGGGGCTTGAGTTCCCCGGCGTCACCGACCCGGACCTGATCTGGAAGTTCGGCCGGTATCACATCGCCCAGCTTAGGCTGCGGCGCGAGACCTACAATCTGAGCACGGATTTCGAGCATCTGGTTTGCACACGCGGCGACCGGGTTCGGGTGACGCATGACGTTCCCAAATGGGGGCTTGGCTTTGGCCGTGTTAAGGCGGTCTCTGGCGATACGATCACGCTTGATGGTGACGTGACCATGGAAGTTGATGGCGATTATGTCATCCGCTTCCGTCAGGGCGACGGTACATCTGTGCTGCGCAGCGTAGTGACAGACGCCGGAACCAATTCGGTGATCGAACTTGTAGCCGGCGGCACAGCCCCAGAGGTCGGCGCGCTCTATATGTTCGGCGTGACGGGGAGCGAAAGCGTCGTCCTGCGCGTCAAGGCAATTGCGCCAACGGCTGACTTCGCCGCACGGCTGACCCTGGTTGATGACGCTCCGGCGATCTATCAGGCAGATCAGGGCACTATCCCTGCTTTTGATAGCCAGATTACTGAGCCCGTCGATCTGTTCAACCAGCCACCGAGCGATCTGATTGCGACGGAACTGAGCTATCTGCAGGACGGCGTGATGCTGTTTTCGGGTGCTGAGGTGTCATGGCAGCCGCCTGCACTAGGCGCTCCGGTTAGTTACAACCTTCAATGGAAAAATGTCGAGGATGAGGAATGGCTGCCGGCCGTTTCTGTTGCCGACACTGCCTACACCATTCTCCAATTGGAGGCGGGATCTTACCAGCTCCGGGTGCAAACGGTCTATTCCAGCGCCGTATCGACGTGGCGCACTGCCCCATTCGATATCGTCGGCCCTTACCGGGTGCCCGGAGATGTAGAGACGTTCCGCGCCGACATTGCGGGGGCCAACATCATTATGACGTGGTCCGGCACAAGCGACAGCATCGTTAAGGACTATGAGATTCGGTTCTCGCCCGCTGTGACGGGTGCTACCTGGCAGTCGGCAACGCCGTTGGTATCAGGACTCAATGGCACCAGCTATGTCGCGCCGTATGCCAAAGGCACATATCTGATCAAAGCAAGGTCATGGCGAAATGTCTTTAGCACCGGCGCCACGTCTATCGTCGCCAGAACAGAGCCAATTGATCGGCTGAACGCTGTTGAGACAGCAACCGACGACCCCGATTTTGGCGGCACATACACAGGCACGTATTTTGACGAGGGTGCCAACGGTGTTGTGCTGCAATCGACTGCTGATTTCTTCGCCCCGGACGATTTCTTCGCCCCGGACGATTTCTTCGATCAGGGCGTCGTATTTCCTGCGGCGCGACAGCCAGTCGGGTACTACAGCCTTGCCACGGAGATAGACCTTGGTTCGGTTTACACCAGTCATCTTACGGCAGCGCTGTCGGTCGGCGGCGTCGAGTTCGGCGTCGACTTCTTTGATGGGGACGACTTCTTTGACGGGGAGGATATATTCCTCGATTCCCCTGACGGGTGGGCGGCACGAGCGCAGGTCAGACATACCGACGACGACCCATCCGGCACCCCGTCCTGGTCGGAATGGGAAGACCTTCGCATCTCCGATTATACGGCGCGGGCTTTCGAATTCAGGGTCCGACTGGAGAGCATAACGCCCTCGGTTTCGCCTCTGCTGACAAGCGCGGTTTTCACTGTCGATATGCCAGATAGGATAGTTGCGGGCGAAGACATTCAATCGACCGCTTCCGGCGTGACGATCGCGTTCAGCCCAGCATTCAAGTCACTCAAGGCCCTTAATGTCACGGGCCAGGACATGCTGCAGGGCGATTATTGGACCGTGACCGGGAAGTCTGTGACGGGCGCAACCGTGACCTTTTTCAACAGTGCAGGCGCAATGGTGGATCGATCGTTCGATTACCAAGCCGTGGGCTATGGGAGTATTGAAACATGAGCCAACCTACAACCTGGGGCGTCCCGCGCGATAACAGCGGTGGGGCTGTACTGCCCACAACGTTTGCAAGTCGGGCTGACGACAGCTTTGACGCCATTTTGTCTGGGCACAAGGGCAGCACTGCACCGACCTATGCCGTGGCCGGGACGAAGTGGATCGATGACAGCGCCACGCCATGGATCGAGAAGGTTTATGACGGGACGAACTGGATCGTTACGGGAGCCTTCAATGCTTCCTCGGGAAAGATGCAGCACCTCTGGTACAAGGGCAGTGACATTGCCAGCGGTGCCACGCTCACCATCCCCTCTGACGGCAACTATTTTGACGTGACAGGGACTTCTGGCCCAGTTACGGCACTGTCATCGTTGCAGGCCGGGGCAATCATACGATTGCAGTTCGATGCGTCCGTCACCCTCACCCATAACGCCACAAGCCTCATTCTCGGGGGCGTGAACATCACAACCGCTGCCGGCGACGTGGCCGAATTCGTCTCGGAAGGATCGGGAAATTGGCGGCTGGTGAATTACTGGCCCTCTGATGCCCGCTTTGCCAATGCAAAGAGAATTTGCGTTCAGGAGGTTTCGGCTACCCTGACGACCTCTCCAAGCACCACAAGCACAACATCGGTGAATTTCGGCCTGTCCGTTATCATCACTCCAAAATACAGCGACAGCATTATTGAGGTCATCGCGATAATTCCATACGCGGGGGTAGATGGCGTATCCGGAACCCCAACGTCCAGATTCGGGCTTCTGAAAATCAGAAACACAACAGATTCGGTAGATATCACGCCAGTCTATCGCATTGGCCGGAGTCTTGTGTCGGGCAGTTCGGCTACGGCTGCGACAACCGCTTTCGTTCATATGGAGGGGAGGTTCACAGTTAACAGCCTTACCCCGCGTCAATTCCAGGCGTGGGGAGCGGTTAACGACCCCACGGTGCAGCTAACTTTCTATGGCGCCATCTCTACAGCCACTATCTATGCACGGGAGCTTCGTCCATGACCGATAATTTCACTCTGGCCCGCGCCATCCATTCTTTGGTCCCAGCGGCGCAGTTCAGCGTTAGGGATGGGGAGATCCAATGGCACGACAAGAGGGCGCGGCCTTCGGCAGCCGAGATTGATGCCGCTGTTGAGAAATTCGAAAAGTCTCACACGCTTCTCAAGTCAGAATTCGTGCGGCGCATGACCAATGAGGAAGCGACAGCAATAAGATCGTCTCTCTCGGAGGCGGGTGATCGGGTGCAGATGCTTTACGATTCCGTCGAGCACATCGAGTCCCACGACGCTCTGTTTGATGACATATGGTCAATAGTATCGGGCGTCGTCGGGGCTGACCGTGCAAACGAGCTTATGGGTGTGCAAAATGTTTGAAACGAGAGCCGAGGCTGTAGCCCACGATTTCGCCTCCTTCCCGTCCTTCGTTGAGGTTGCGAACTTCTCCGGCACCGTGGACAAGGGGCGCATCCAATACAAGCCGGTTGGCGCGCCCCCTTCCGATCCTGCGCACCCCGCCTATCTCAAACTCACCTCAAGCGCTCTTGCGGCAACGCAATGGTGCGTTCTTAACGAACGGGCGCCCACCCTCGACATGTTCGGGGCGGCTGGTGATGATGGCGATGATACCGACGCGTTCTTGTTTGCCGTCGATCATTTGCACGAATCCGGTCTCAGCCATCTGCAGCTTGGGCATGGCATATTTTCTACCAGCCAGACGATTGACCTCCCTTCAAATTTTGGCATCGAAGGGTACGGAAGTCGAAGGCAATCTGGTTCCGAGCTTGCCCCATCGCATCTCCGTTGGCGTGGCGGGGAAGCCCCAATGTTCACGACTTCCGGCTCTCAGTTGTCCTTCAGGGGCTTTGGGGTCGATAATTACGGGTCGGCAACGAACTGGCTTGGCCTCAACTCCGGCGCGATTTCGAACCTCTATGAGGATTTATATTTTTTCGTGCCAGATGGTGCCACGAAATTCTCTGATGCCGTGATAAAGTCCAACGGCAACCGCATGGGGTATAGCGACTTCAAGCGCATTCGTTTCAACTCGGCTGCCAGTTTCTTCGTCTATGTAGATGGGCAGGGAACATCCAAC
>CENV01044890.1_pt1 | contig 25221 bp, 17 predicted proteins | sample 530231 | NCBI WGS metagenome assembly CENV01 (sample SAMEA2619815, study PRJEB7988) | marine metagenome | biome: marine biome (ENVO:00000447); feature: surface water layer (ENVO:00002042); material: "saline water (ENVO:00002010), including plankton (ENVO:xxxxxxxx)" | depth 5 m | reverse complement strand
TTGATTTTCAAATTGTACTTTTAAACCAACATATTGTGCAGCAATATTTCTTGTAAAAGGTCTAGTAGGATAAGTTGTATTACCTTCTTGACCTATAGTCCTTCTTGAATTGTCAGCACCATCAGCTCCTGGAGCTATATAACCTAACATCTTTGCCTGATCTCCTTCTATTGGAAGGCTGCCATCAAGAAGCCCTTCATATCCTTCTCCTACTAATGCTACTGTATTTGGTCTAAACAAATTATTCATTTTAATAGTAGACGTCAAGTTTTGCATTGTATTTTTTACATATCTTGCTTTTCTACATCTTGTCCTCATAGGGGTATTTACACCTCCCTTATCTCCATCACCATCTAAATATTGCAACTCAGTTCTCCAATAAAGACCATGGCCATTATATTTCATAGCATAGTCTTGAAAACTACATAACTCATATATTAAGTTAATAATATGATTACCACCCTCTGCAGTCATATTTATAAACGCAAACACACCATACAAAGGTTGTAATATAGCAGGAAGATCACCAAACCATGCTTCACCTCTATCATAATTAACTTGAACACCTCCATCTTGATAACCACCTACCATACCTTGAGTAGTTAATGCAAAACCAGCAGTATTACCAGCCTGTGCTAGTTGTTGACCTATACCAGGAGCACCAAAAACAGTGGATGCAGTTGAAACAGTTTCTGTTCCAGCTGCTACACCTTGCTGTCCATATAAAGCTAATAAGTTACCACCAGAAATACCTGCACCAAGAAGTGGTGGATTTACTGTTACCATAGGTTGTGGATAATCAACGGTTACTTGCCTTTTACCTCTTGTTCTTCCTATAGCATATCCTACACCTATAATAATTGCTATAAATGCAGAAATATTTGTTAGTAGTTTTTGTTGTGGATGTTTCTCAGACACTTTAAATCTTCCTATACTTTGTCCAGTAGTAATACCATAACTTTTAATTTCATAAGGACTTAAAAAAGGTTGATTAATAGATGTATCTGGAGAATGAAAAGTAAACATGTTTTTATATACAAATCTCCACTGTCTAGAAGCCGAATCAGGTATAGTACCCAAACCTTGATATGGATTTGCATTATTTCTACTAGGGTATGCAAATTCAGGTATATCATCATCTGGTACATCACCTGGATCATGCAAGAATGCATCACAACCTAAATCATTAAAAGGATAGTTTGCCATAACACCTATAGTGTCATTTGCTATACTTTCAGTAGAATCATTACCAACAGCATCTGGTGGTAATCTATATCCTTTCATATTTCTAGCTAATCCTTTTGCTATAATAGACTTATTGCCTTTTCTTGATCCAACTAATATTTCATAACCAACTATACCTGGCACTAATGCACCTTCTCCTTGTGGATCTTCGCATACACCTACCGTTTCAGGATTTAATCTAGGTAATGCTATATTTTTAAACTTAACACCAAGAACTTGTATAGTTTGATTAAAATTAGTAGCCCTATGTATTGAACCAGTTAATGTAGATTGTTCATCTGGCATTTTATGATGTCTTATTGGTTTACCACATAAATCACCCCACCTCACTGGATCCATTGGATATCTTTCTGTTGATTCCCAGTATGCCATGTATCCCTCTTCAAAAATAATACCACCATCATTAGTTCTATAATTTGGCAAACTAAAAGGACCATCTACAGCATAACGTGCTGTATTATAAGATTGAAAAACCTTCTCTTCTCCAACATCTAAATTATTATTATCTCCGGCTGGAGTTAAATCTGTTACGGCTCCCATTGGTGGAGCATAAAATTCAGGGCCTCTACCAGGTATATGATATGAACTAGATTTTTCACCGGTATTATATATCCATCTAATAAAAAATGCATACACTTCATCTCTCATAAATGTAGGCTTATTCCCTCCTTTTTTATAATAGTCAGCAGGAAATTTAGTTGACATCCATGTTGTTTCTATTTGATTTGCTAAAGGTTGATAATTAAAATCAAATCTTTCATATGGTCCTGATCTAATAAGATAGTCATTAACAACATACATCTTATCAGACTTTTCATAAACAGGATTTCTTAAAGGTAAAAGTTCTATTGGAACTGATTTTAATGATCTATCAATATAATCTATCCCTATATGAGTTGTCTCCACACTATAAAAACCTATGTGTTTAGCAACAACCTCATTTTGATTATTACTTAATATAACAAGTTTAAACTCTTCAAATAAACCACCTCTATCTAAATTTCTTAGTTTAATATCTAATGAACCAGAAACATCTTCATGATCCCACAATGATTGTACATTAGAGACGCCTATATAATCACCTATTTGTTGTTCATTGATTGTATATGCTATAAATGCCTGATATGATCCATTTCTTAACTGACCACCATTATCTGAACTAGATAAAATAACTTCAGGTGTATCCATTAAGGGAGCTAATCTTAGTAAATCACAATCTATTTGTAAAGGTTCTATTGGAACATATTGTATACAATCAGTATTTTCTATATCAACTACTTTCTCTGTCTTCCAAGGTATATTACTAATGTTCATTGTTCTAGATGGATTTCTTCCATCATCCCAATATACTTGCCAAGTACAATCAAAATTTTCTTTTGATGCACCAGTAATTAAACAAAGTCTATTAAAATTTAAACAATTTTCAGGTGGACATTGTGTACTTGCACCATCATTAACTAAAGTTTCATAGGTACATTGACTATCATCAAAAATTCCTATTTCACTATTTATATCATCTGTTGAATAAATAACCCACTTATCTCCATATAAATGTATTGTACCTATTACTGTATAAGTAATCTCTACACAGAATAAATTAGCTGGCTCATTACCTATTGCACCTACATCACCTTTGCTAGAATTATTTATAGCATTACGTGCATGTGTCCAATTATTTTTATCAGTTAAAGCAGCATTAGGGTCTTTACTCATACCCTTCAGAAACACATCTGTGTCTGTCTGCATAGTATTTTGCATACTAGCTTTACGCTGCCTTCTACTTTGATTTCTTCTTTTTTTAGCCATTGTTTAAACTTTAATAACTTTTAAACATGTCATAATAGTTACAATACTGAGCCTTTCTATTAACTTCCCATATTTTTCTCATCTCTTCAAATCCTGGTGTATTAATAAAGCCTAAAGCATTATTTCTAGCAGCTCTTAATCTTTGTTCTACAAACTTAACTTGGTTACCAACATTCTCACCGTCAAATAACATATTTTCTAATATCCTTTGTTTTAATGCATATTCATAGTATTCATTACAATAAGGATGATCTAACACTAAAAGATTACCTTCATCATCTTCCATATCTGCTTGATAATTTAAATAAACTTTACCCGTCTTAAAATTAGTCATTAAAAAGTTATCTCTTATTTCTGCTATATTAACTGCTTGAACATTTATATTTGGACAATCATCATCACAGAATACAGTATTTACATCTCTAAATCTTAGTTGAAAAAAATCAGAGTATACTCTATACTGACTAGCTCCAATATATTGAATAACCATATATTGACTTTCTTGACTTGTATCATTGCAAGTTTTAACAACACATACATCATTACACTCAGGGTCATCACAAGGTCCTGTATCATCAGGAGATGGTACATATTTAGTTTGTGTAGTATCTACAACTGTACCAGCTGGCATTGTATTATGTATTTTAAAACTATTGCACACAAATGCATAATTTAAATATTTAAAGTCTGTGGGTAACTTTGCTTTAGAGTGTTCTACATCTAAAACTTTTTCTCTTGTTCTATGTATTCTTAATCCAAGATCATAATTTACTCTTTGAGCAACTTTAATTAATTGCTGAGGTTCAACATGACCTGCAAGACTATATGCAGCAAAATCTATTGTTACATCTTCTAGCAATTGGTTAAAAGTTCTATATTTATTTGATACTGCCATTATCTAAGAATATTTAATTTATTATCTGCATCTTCTGCAGGAATTTTCATAGTATTCATTAGTTGGTTTACAACTTGTTGTTCTATTTCTGCAAACAAAAATTCAGGAACATATAAGTTTTGTAAATATCTTGGTGTGCAATTATATTGTGTTTCACATTTATAATTCTCAATATCTCCTTCAAACACACCTTCTAATTTTATAGCATGCCAATCTATATTAGGAAAATACATATAATTATTTAACCACCAAAAGTATCTAGTTTTGTTATATTTAAATGATGTTGACTTTGTCATAGAAGTATATGTACCAGGATGTGTAGCTTGCAGCTCAGTTGATCCATCTATGCTAGTTACACTTCTAATTAATGGGCCCCAGTAACCTTCCATAAATATAGGAAGTTTATCTTTTGTTCTCATAATAGTACAACCACTCTGTATTCCACTACATTTTGCTTCTACTTTATCTACTTCAATCAGTTCAACAAAAGGTAAGCTTTGCCATACACTATTGAATTTTTTAAGTTTATTAGTGCTATCTTGCCTTCTCATTAATAATTGAGCAAACTTAAGAACTAAGCTATAAATCATTCTATCAGTGACAAAAGCATCTTGAACTTCAGCTTTAGTTATTTGTCTAATCCTTGAGATTACATCTCCTATTTTTGTCATAGTATTACTTTTTTTTGTACATATGAGCAACTTTTCTATTGTTACCCATTATAATGTATCTTGTCCAATTCTTTGGATAAGTCTTTGCTACTGCTCTTTTAAACTGTCTTACAGCTGTAAATTGCCAAAGTTCTCTATTCCTAAATCTATACTTAGTTGTATAGTTAGTATAGAAAATTTTTGCAACTTTACCATCAGTATCCCAGTTTTTGTTTTGCAAAACCTTTCCATATTTTTTGGATAGTGCGTAATCAGTATTTACACTCTTAGCTGCAGGACAAGTACCTATAAATAAATAACCTAAAGAATAAGGAAGTTCAACGCCATCTCTATTTTGTATGACTTCCTGCCAAATCTTCTCATTAAAAAATTTAATTATATTTTTTAATTTATCATTATCTATGTTTTTATAAGCAGGATATTTCTCCTTAAATTCTTTTAATGTTTCTATATTTAAAATACTAAATACCTTTTCACGGTATCTAGGAGCATTTAAATTAGGTTTTTTAAAGTTACTTATCATCTTGCACTATACATTATAATTTACAAAAAAAAGGGGATTAATAAAAGTTTAGACACTATAGATTAATCTGGAGAATATGTAAGCTCACATATATTGCCTTTTACATAATCATGAAGTTCTATTACACCGGAACGTTTTGATCCTATAAATTTATTATGATAGTGCCAATAATCTGTTCTAGAAAGGCTTGGTAATATCTTGAGCATAAACCCTGTACGTTCATTTGTAGTAATATATTCTATCTTCTTTTTATGATGTAAATGACCAGTAAATAAAGTTCTATTTTTTGTTATACCCCATTGTTGTGGAAACTCTGTAGCATAAAGTAAAAGTGAATTTTTAGTATTTACATCACCATGTTCAAAAGCAAAAAAGTTATCACCCCAAACATGAACTTTTCTTTCTAAATAATTTACATCCCATAGTATATTAGGATCATCTATAGATCTAGATAAAGCATGAGCTAAATGAAATGAAGATAATCTATCATGATTACCTGGTATATATACTACTTGAAGATCATCACAATATTGTTTTAAATAATTTATACTCCAATATAATGCATCAAAAGCTTGCATATAAGCATCAGTTGCTGTAGTACAATTTTCTAGTGGAGTGCCACTAGTAGTTGTTCCAGCCCAAGTATCCATATTTATTAAATCTCCTCCTACTACATAAAATATTTTTTTAAGATTATGTCCTCCATGTGCCCTTTCTACAAGATCAACTATTGTTTCTTCAAAATCTTTATCTATTGTTTGATTACCTTCTTTTCCAAAATGAATATCTTGTAATGATAAGATAGCACAAACATCTTTTTTACTTTTACTATTTATTCTTTTTACAGGTTTAAATTTTTTAGGCTTCCAAACCTTAAGTAATTGTTCTATATGTTCTGTATCACTATTCTTAAGCTTAGTTATTAAAGCTGATATACGCCAGTGATCTGACATTTGTTTATTCCAATATTGTGACAACTTCCATTTTGTTGTATCAATATTTAATAGTTGTATAATTTCTTCAGCAGACTTAGGTTCTGTATGTGAGACTCCAGTAATTTTTCCTTGACCTTTTTCAACATCAAATGATGATGTACAATCATCTGTGACATATCCCATATCTCTTTCTTCTTTTCTTTTTTCTCTCCCTTCTGCATATATTTCTTTTTTAATTTTATTAAATTCATCTTCTGATATACCTAATTTTTCTGCACAATATTCTGAAGTTTTTTTCCATTTAAGTGCATTTTTTACCTTATTTTTAAGTGACATTTAATTTATGTATTGGTTATAACGTTGGCAATATACAAAATAATTATAAAAAAAGAAAGCCCTGAAAAACAGGGCTCTCCACGATGGTAGAGTTAAAACCAACAAAAAAATCTCTACTTCTCGTTATTCATTTAATGTTCTTACAAGTAACTCTACTGAATAACATGTTTCTGTTTTTAATCTAAACCTATATACAGTATTTGGTAATAATGGAGTTACATTACCAACTGTATATGTAATATTTCCTGGATATGGTAAAGCAACTGCATTATCTTGTACAAATGCTCCATTTTCAGTTGCATATTCTACATTTATTGCAGTTTGCCCTGCTGGAACACTATCCCAATTTATTGTAACAGTAGTTGATGTTGTTGCAGAATCATCATGCCATATATGTGGTATAGATATATTATAACAAGCTGGTGTTGTAGCAAAAATAAACATTCTTTGTAATATTACATCTAGCTTATCTCCAGCAAATGCATATAATGTTTGATTAGCATCATTAGTCTTTTGAAAAGTATTTCTGCATCTAGCCACACAATCTGTACAAATTATTTCATCACAATGTTCAGGATGTCCTCTTTTACTATCAAATGATCCTGTACAATCTGTATAAGAACAAGGTGTTGTCAATCCGTGATCTTTACAAGCACATGGTGATGATTTAGTATGTCCGCATTTATTACAAGCCATTTCTTTATTTTTTAATTATTAACATGTTGATGAATTTATCCAGTAATTAGGTCCTGCTGGTACATATTGCGCCCTTTTATTAGTACCTCCATCATTGTAAGCATACCATCCTGCTGCTAATTCATAAGCTGATTGTGCATTTGTACAACCTGATTGAGAACTATAAGCTTTTACTGTAGGATCAAATACAGTTCCTGTTGAATTCCATATCTTTGTTGCAGCTGATCCAACTCCACTACACGCTGTAGAAGATGAAGAAGCATCAAATGCAAATAATGTACTATTACTGTGCATTCTTGGACAATTTGATGTACTCGGAGCATTTAATAAAGATCCTTCGGTCAATCCCATCATTCCTAAGAATGCATCTTTTACTGTAGTATTATCAGTACCCCAATCTATTCCATTTTCAAAATACATATGTGGAACTACTTTATGATTCTCTAAACCTACTATTGTATTAGATCCTGTACCTGTACCTCCAGTGTATGGATTTGTTCCTGCAGCAACACCATCTAATAAGTAAGCTTGAAGATCTACTGGAAACTGAACACCACCTATCTTAGATCCATAGAAGTTTCTACCTGCCATTTTAGCTCCTGTTGTTGCAGCTAATATTTGTAATGCTGCAGCCGCAGACTCATTGATAGAACCAGTTAGCATATTTATAATAAAATGATTATATACAAATGGAATAGATCCATTTTTCCAATCTCCTGTTGCTGGATACTTAGCTTGAATAGCTGTTGCCCAAGCTTGCATAGTTGATGTTGTATCATTTATATTTAATACAGCATCAAAATCTTGTTTATACTGAGTATCATTTGTTGTACCACCAGATGTAGGTTGTGTAGGTGTAGTAAATCCATTAGCTAGTAATGCACTACCATAATTACCATTAGTATTTGTTTGATTTACAAATGAAAATACTGTAACTGATGCTTTCCATGATCCACTAGATGAAGAAAAATATCCTGGTAATGATTTCCATGTATCCCAAGTTCCTGACCCGGCAGCAATATCTATACTAGTACTAACTTGTCCGTTTTGTGAATCAATAAGACCTCTAATATGTTTTATATAATCACCTGGTTCTAATGTACCTGAACCACCACTTCCTAATGGAATATAATGTACGTCTCCTGTCCAATTAAATGTATTTACCAATGATGTTTTTAATGCATTAAATGTAGCTTTTATCTTAACAGCATCTGAATAACTAAAAGTTGTTGTATCTAAAAATACTACAATATCCTCATCATTATGAGTTAAAGGTTGTGCTTTTACTATAGGTACATTACATATAGCTGTTGTATTACATGCATTTGTAAATTTAACAGTAAATGAATCAGATGTCCATACTCCACCATTATGTTGATAAGCAAAACATCCTTGTGAACTAGTAGATCTTGCTGCATCATATGTAACAGTACCATTTGCAGGTTGATTAACAATTGTCCATTTAGGTGTAACTGTAGTTTTACTTACATCACCTACTATATCAATTTTACATTCAGTAGATCCCCCTGTAGTACAATAAAATACACCACCAACTAAAGGAGTAGCTGGTTTTAATGTAATTTGTTTACAATCACAACAGAACACTACCTCTGTAATTGTTTTTGTTACTGAGTTAATTAAAGCATATGCATAAAATATAGTTCCAGCAGGAGAAGTTAATGCGCCTGCATATTTCCAACCGCTATCTTCCATAGCAGTTGTCATACCTGTTGCTGTATAAGTTACACCCCCACATGATATAGCTGCTACAGGATTTTCTGCAACAAAACTTCCCGCATGACTCCATGCCACTGTAGGAGTTGTAGTTATAGTTGAGTATATAACAATTGGTGTATTTGAGCTATCAAATGTTGCTAACCATTGATACACATTTAATGTATCATTATAAACAGCAAGTTCTAATGAATTAGATCCTGCTACTTGATCAGTGGTGGAGCTGGAATATGCAGAAGAAGTTACTCTAACTGATGTACAGCTTGGTGCTGAAGTAACCAATGTATCTGAAGGACAAGTTGTAGATATTCCTGCAGAGGTTGTCATTTGAAACTGCAATTGATATGTAGTTCCAGCAGTTAAACCTGAAAATGAACCACTCACACCACTACCCCATGATGAGTATGTTTTTGTTTGTATAACAGAACCTAGAGAATTTAAAAGATTTACATAAACTTTTGCACTTCCTCCAGATGCTAATCCTACATTGCTATATGTATAACTAATTGAATTTTCTGTAGAACCTGAACTTGTTAATGTAGGACAAGGAGATGCATTTGTTACATTTAAAGTAACTGTTTCTCCACAGTCATTTGTTTCATTAGAAACAGCAAACTCTACCTTTACAACAAGATTACTAGTTTTATCTACAGTACCTAAATCAGAAAGTTGTAATGGTTGATTGCTTTGATATCTACCTGAAACATCAACAAATGTTGTAAATACATTTAATGATGCGTCTGTTATAGTAATTTTAGTTTGTCTTCCTGTTCCAGAATCTCTATATCCTGTAGGTATACTTGAGCCTCTAAAATCTAAACCTAAATAACTCCATGCTCCACCTGATGTTCTTTTAATAGTAGCTATACAATCAAAAACTATATCTTTACAACCTGATGGAGTTGTAGTAGCTTTTAGGTCTGCTACTGCTGCTCTCATGTCATTTGTTGTAATCCAAAGATTTTTTATAGCATCAGCTACAGTACGTGGTGAACCATTAAAACCATTAATAAGACCCATATTACCAGTACCATTTAATCTATCCTCTAAAGCTAAATTTTGTTGCTGATAAGCAATTGCTTTTAAAAGTTCAGATGGTCTACCTGTTGCTCTTCTAAGTTCAAAAAGTTGTTTTTCTACTTCTGATACTAATTTTCCAGCTGTAACTGTTCCAGATAGTAAATATCTAGAAACTACTTGTTCAGCACCAGCTGACATAATTCCTCCACCTCTTGCACCTCCTGTTGCAACTGAACCTGTTGGTGTAATAGGATTACCATTAGCATCTACACTAGTAGGTCTAACTGTATTAGATCCGTATGCTGTAGTTCTTGCACCACCTATTGTTGTACCACCCGCACTTCTTTCAAGGTTAGCAATTCTTTCTTCATGGTTTTCTAAAGTTCTTTGTATAGATGTTACAGAGTCTTGTAAACCTGCCATATAGTTTCCTATAGTAATAACCCAACCTGTATCAGTTACTTCATCATACAATACTTGTTTTTTAATTCTTGTAGATCCTTGATCAAATTGAGCAGCTTCAGGTAATGGCATAGAATATGCTGTAGCAAATCCTTTTGGATCAGCAGCAGCAGTTCTACTTAGTGCATCATCAGTTTCACATATTTTATCAATAATAAACTGTAATAGTTCTTGTAAATTTTCAGCAGAACGCCCTTGACTTACAGTAATACACTTTTGTACAATACCATTTATTTCTGAATCAGCTATTCTACCTCTTGCGGCAGTATTTGCAGTATCACATATTTCTTCAGCTATCTTTGCAACAATATCACTTATTGTATCACCCTGACATACATCAATACAATCTAGATCTGGACCCTGCCATACTACACAGTTAGAAGATAATGGATTACACCCATTAGTATTTTTCTTATTAGGTATCATAAATATATTTATTACAGGTGTCAGTTAATACACGTATACATTATAATATACAAATTTATTAACTAACAACCAAGTTGTTATTTCTTAAAGGCAATCAATTGCCAAATTTGTACAAACAGGTGTAACTTCATCTGAAAGTACTATGTCTATTTTTTGTTGGTTACAGGCTCCAGTTGTTGTAAAACATTTACAGCCATTAATTATATGTTTAGTATCTACACTAGCATTCTTTATATTAACAATTAAAATGCCAGATGCATCTGTTTTTCCATAATGTGTATTATCTATAAATACATCATAATCTTTTACAGCCGCAGCATTTTTATCTTTGACTGTTATAAATAAAAGTTCTGAATCATCATTACAAATTTTATATTCAGCATCTGTTATGGTATCATCTATACTAGTATTTGCATATTTTGTAAACCCTCTTATTTCAGCTGCAAGTGGAGTACTTTGAGGTGTTCCTCCCTGTCCACCATTACTACCCAATATATAAAATCCCATCCCACCTCCTGCTCCTGTCAAAAATGCTGCATTATCAGTTGCAACATTAGAACTACCATTATATCCATAATTAAATCTACTATCAGCATTACTTCCAGTTTCTGATATTGTAAAAAAATTAGTAGTACCATCAGCTTGTGAATAATTATATGTACCATCCAAAGAAAATACAAGCCATACATAATCTCCTGGTTTTGCACCATTTTTTTCTCCTACTGAATTAGTATTTTGTCTCAGTGTAATTGCTGGGTTTGTTAAACCTTGTGGAGCAATACCTCCTCCAGATACCTCAATCCATCTAAATTTCCACCATTGATTAAGTTCATGTGGTCCACCCTGTCTTCTTAATGGAGTATCCCACTGTCCAGTACCATCACCAGTACCAAAAAAAGCAGGGCTATTATTATCATTATCTCTCCTATTGATTATATTTAACCAAGCAGGATTATCTATTTCTGGTAAACCATCCACATCTCTCATAACAAATGCATAAAGTCTAACAGTATCTGGAAAAGAATCAATAGTAGTACCATATACTGCACTTAAAATAACTACAGGATAGTTTGTAAAACCGTTTGAAGGTGCACTCCCTGTTATAATGTCAGGGTTTTGAAGTCTCCTAGTAGAATATATTGTAGGTTCAAACTGAACCCATGAATCTACTGTACCACCTGATGACTGATATGTTGCAAGATTAAATGTTGTAAATGTATAAGTGGATTCATTATATAATGTTTTTGAGTTTGCTTCCCAATCACATATTTCATTTACATTAGTATGATTATTAAAGTTTGTAGGACAACAGAATGTCATTCCATATTTACTTGATCTATACTCTTTATATGCAAGATCAGCAAATGTTTGTTTTGTTTGTATTATTTTTATTAATTCTTGATCTGGAGTAGCCATAGTTTAACAACATATTTCACATGTGATCTTCTTAAGCTTATTATATGCAAAAGTATAAAGCTCCATGCCTTCATTAGGACTATTACAATATTCTACCTTAGCTTTTGCAGCATCTATTAGCGTTCTAATATATTTCATTTCAGCTAATAATTTTTGTTGATCAGAGCTAGGCTCACAAGGTTTAACTTGTAATGAACAAAGTTTTTTATAATATTCAGCTAGTATTTCTGATATTCTTAAATGATTATATTCAACATAAACTTTATCATGAGGTGATACACTATATTTTATAATAAATATACCATCTTTAATAATAGTTCTTGTATTTGTACAATCTAAGGTTGTTAAACCTAAACTACATGCGTTTAAATTTATTGTTCCAAAATTATTCCACTCACCTGATGAAGATTTTGTAATATCCACCTTAATTAACTTTGGTGCTGTGTATCCAGGTGCGGTAATTTCTATTTGAGGGCAATCTACTTTTAAATTTTTACAATACGTACTTGTATCTGTTAAAGTAAATATGTCACAATTAGACATGGTTGGTGCTTCTAGACTCAAAATATGTTTACATGCCATGTTATAATCTGTTTAAAATACTATACTAGTTATATAATAATATACAAAATATATAAAATAAAAGAAAATAAAAAAGGGGTAGAATTGATCCACCCCTCTTTTAGGTTATAGATATAGTGAGTTAACTATTAATAGTCACCTCCTAATGCTTCAAGATCTGCAATAGAACTAACCACTGCTGATCCATCTCTTTTCATGATCCCTGCTTGGATAGCTATTGTTACCCAGTCATTATCAATTGATGTTGTAGCAGCACCTGCTCCTGAACATGGAACGTATACTTTATAATGATATTGATCATTATTAAACATTCCAGATGGATTATTAAATCTTGGCACATTATGCAATAAGTGATACACTCTGTATGCACCTACACAATCTCCTGCACCTGAAGTAGTAGCATCTCTACCAATTGCTGTAATAATACCAGATACACCTTCTTGCTCTCTCATTCTAGACGCATCTTTTGTACCTTGTGTGTAAGGAGATTGTCTGTATGATTCAGTTAAAAGAATGTCTCTAGCTGCTGTGTCAGCTGAAGTTCTTCTTTGTTTAAACTCTTGTGCACTTTCTGCAAAAGTTACATAGTTTAAACAAGGAACACATGCTGCACCTGTTTCATCTTGCATATCAACTATAGTCTTAAGATCTCCCATTAAATAGAAATCTCTAGTATCAAATGAAGAATCACCAAATTGTGTTTGTAATGCACAACTAGTTTTCATTTCAAAATCAACTCTATATTGATCCGCTACTGCCCAAACACCTGATGTTCCTGTTGTTGCTGACGCTATACCAGCAGCAACACCTAGTGCACCACCATCATAAATAAATTCCTCTTGAGCTTTACTTACTGCAGTAAATGTAGCACCACTATTTGTTGATACATACAATTTAGCTGTAGCAAATTTACTTAAGATTGGATCATTATTAAATTGATCTCTTAAATTAATTGCAACTATTGATGGAGCAATACCAACAGAACCTGTAGGATCTTGTGTTCCACAACACATGTCTACACCATTAGCTGTTACAGCTGCAGAGAGTGATAAAGCACCTGTACCGTCTTGAGCATTTGTAGCTGGCATTGGTAAAGCACCATTTAATGTAGCATATGCATTATGATTTAAGAATCTTAATACTGCTGTTCCTTTAATATCTGCTCTAAACATGGGTTGTACATCACATGGAAAACATGATTGATTATCTGCAGTAGCTTTTATAGTTAATCTTCCTATATCTGCTACTTCTGCAGTACAGTCTGAAACCCACATGCTAGATATATATTTACTCATAATCATCTTTGATTTAGATGATTCTTTATAACCACCCATTCCTGGGTTGTTACCAATTTTGTCATTAGCCTGAAATGCAGCTTGTGCTAAATAAAATCCTCCTTTATTGTTTTGCAAATCTGCAGCAGCCATAATACCAAAATCACTTGCTAAAATAGCAAACTCTCCAACAACACTTAAGTCTGCTGAAGTTTGCGTATTTGTTTGTTCGTGCGTTTTAGCTAAAAAAGCTTTACTAAACGCGTGATTGAAATAACTCATAACTTTACGTTTTTTAAAAATTAATAAATATTGATATAATAATATAGCACTATGCTATATATATAATATACTAATTAATCATATGATTACCATATAATTAATTATTTTTTTCTGCTTGCTGTGCGCCTCTAATATAATTATTTACATCAGTGACATCACCAGCAAGTATTGATACTGCCTCATCTACAATAAGTTCTGCTACATCATCTTTAAACTCACACTCAACATCTACAGGTGAAACACCTTGATTTTGTTCTGCAGGTATAGTAGGATCAGTACATCCTTCAAATTCTATAGGACGTGGTTGTCTATAGTATTGAAAAATAATATTCTGTATTTCAAAGTCATTATTTGTATAAACTCTTAGTGTATTACCTTGGAAAGTACAAAATGTTTCAGACCATTCAAAACTTGGTTTTTTTAGCGGATCTCTTAGCATAAGATTTACATTTGCTGCTTCAGCTAAATAAACTTGCATTATACGTCCATTTGGATCTTCTTTACAACATTCCTTTGTTGCATAAGCAGTTACTTTTTTAAATTCTAAAAAATCTTCTGCTATTCCTTCAGTAAAAAGAGTATATTGAACAGCTGCACCACTTGGTATTGCAGGACCACCCGGACCAAAAGCCAATTCTCTCAATAAAGGTTGTAAATCATCAATACGTCTCTTAGACATTTCATCTCCTTCTTTATATTGATTAGTACCTCTTAATTGTCTTCTACACCATTCTATCTGAGCCTTATTGAATGCCTCAACTATTTGCCAACACTCAATGTTGTCAAAATCATTACTAGCTAATTTATTTAACCTTTGTCTAATTTTAATTTCTATTTGAGTATTGTTCATAATTTACATATTCCAATAATATTCTACATCATTAAGCAACTTAACTAATTGCTCTTCATTTATAGGGTTTTTAAAGTAATGTAACATATCTTCTGTAGTTTTACCTACTCTACCTCCTTGATAAAAATAAGTTCCGTCTGCACCAAATTTTATAAAGTTGTAAAATACAGCATCTTTAACTGCTGACTTAATTTTTAAATCTTCCATTTCCATTCTAGAAGCATCTAAAAATGATTGAGCAGCTCTTCTTTTATTACTATCTGTACCATGCCCATGAATATAATTGTCCATATTTTCATAGATAATGTCATTTGCTACAGTCTTATTATATTGTACACTATCTGCATCTACTACTTTTGCTACATAAAATAGTTTACTATTATTACTATCATACATACTTGTTAGTGCAGCTAACGCTCTATTTCTTAATTTAGATATTTCAGTTCTTGAACTTACAGTATCCTCTAATTTATCTAAATAAAACTTAAAACTACCTTGTTGTTTTGCAATTCTTAAATTAGGTGCAATTATAGAAAATCCACCTGCCTCAATTGCATAAAGTTTTATTAAATCATAAGGGTCAGTTGAAGGATCTAAATATAAAGGTTCATTACCAACTCTTATACTAATTTTTTTCCAGAACTCATGATTATCATGTCTTAACAATTTTACTTTATTCCAAAACTCAGGATCTTCTGCATCTATAATATTTGCTGCTAAATCAGCTTCTAATTGTGCTACAGCTTTTCTTATCTCTTTAATCTTAGCATGTCTCTCTGCTGTAGGTAATTTCTTTACTTCAGGTGCAAATTCATTTAAACCTGTAACATATCTTTTTATACCGTTAATTTCAAGACATGTTAGTTCCTCTTCATGAACTACTCCTTCAAAAAGTGACATTGCATAATGTTCTAATCCCATATTTTCATTAGATTGATCAAAATAAACTCTTATTGCAATGTTTTGATTTTTTCCTTCTTGATATTTTTCAATTAATGTAAAATCTTTTTTTACATCAATTGGTTTAGTATCAATTATTTGTTCAACAACTTCAGTTGTTTCTTTTTTAATATTAGTTTTTTTCTTTGCCATTTTAGTTAGGTTTTAAAATTAAAAAAAAAGATAAAAGAGGGGAACTTGTCCCCTCCTTAATCCATACATAAATATTAGAATGATCCTCCAGTAACTGGATTTTTCATTACTATTTTAAGGACTTTAGTCGGATCCTTAACCCATACAGCTGGGAAGGTTTGAGTCATATAAACTCTATACCCATTAAACTGTCCAGATGAAGCAAATCCTTGTGTTCTACCCATGTAGTCCATTGTACCATTTTGGTAGAACCATTTTAATTGATTATCCCAAGAAAGTTTCAACAAGTGAATGTTGTCATTTCCAGTCTCAGTAACGTCAAAGATAATAAAGCTATAAGAGCTTAAAGGTCTTCCGTCAATAAGTGGATTCTCAATATCATTAGTGTGTAAGTTATCAAAAGCAGGATTTAATACAAATCTTACGTTTGCTAAGAAAGGTATTACATAAGATGTGAATGCATATCCAAACCCTAAATCCATACCTGATCCAGAAACAATACCATTATTGTCTGCATTGATAACATAATTATTTCCTAAACCTGCTGCTTCTGCTGCAATAGCATCATTTACAAGTTTCATACCACCAATACCTGTTTGAACAATTAATGTTCTTTGCGGATCTGGTCCTTCTAATTCAACTTTACCTTGATAGAAGTTGTAAAGTTCAGACTTAAACATATCTAAGCTGAAAGAAGACTTATTATAGATTCTCTTGTAAGAGTTATCTAATTGCTTCCAAAGACCTACAGACATTCTAATATCATCTGGTCCATCTTGTCTAACTCTACCTCCGTGTCCCCACATTAGGTAAGTCTCAATATCTGCTGCAATCTTATTTAAGTGTGCAGCTTCTAAATTTGTTAAGAAAGTTCTTGTTAAGTTTCCTTCATCAAATGCTCTTTTTACATAATCAGCACCCATGATCTCAACCATGCTTTCTAAAGAAGAAACTGATGGATTTACATCTTGATCAAAAGTTCTCCAAATTTCTGTAACTGGAATAGAACCGTCAGCATTCATTCCACCTTTAAGCATTAAATCTGCTCTAGATGAAACTGAATAGTGAACGTGTGCTTCAGCTCCTCCTACAAAGTTGTAGAACTCTCTAAATCCTGTTCCTGTTTCAATATCTGAAAATCTTTCTCCGTATTCTCCTCTTGCAGAACCTTTTCTAAAGAACTTGGTTCCTGACTTTAAGTAATCATCTTTTAAACCTGCAGTATTATCACTGTTAACAAGTTGTACAGTATAAACAAATCCGTCACCTGATGGTAAAATGTCATCAGCTGTAACGTAAAGTTCTTTACCGTTATACTTGTCATAAGTAATAATATCTCCATGTCCAAATGTTCTCTTACTTAAAAGAATTTTGAATGTTTGCCCATCAATACCTCTAATAGTTCCTGCAGTGTCAGTGACACCGTCAATCTTACCTAGAGAGTAAGGAAGGTCTTGTACAATGGGAGTTTGCCATTTATACTCACCTCTAGCGTTGTCTACCATAATTGTATTCTGTCCACCAAATGAAGCTAATTGATACAAAGGCATCTCTACCTTTTGTGTCATAGCCCATAAGTCAACTGGACCCATATCCATAGGTTCAGCAGATCCTAACATTGCTGTTAAGTGGTAAGAATCAACATGAGAACTAGCCTTGTAGTTTGTATCTCTTAGGAAAATCCCATTATTTAAAACTGGTGTTGCCATAATTGATTGTTGTTAATTGATTAATATTCTTGTTATCTATTGTTGTTATATTTTTTTACAATAAGTATCCTACTGTAAAGTTAAATTTTCCTGCTGTTAAAGTTGCTGTTGCTATTGTAACTCCAATTGCCGCATTAGATGTAGCTGTAATTGGTGTATTAGGTGCAGTGCCAAGTGGCATAAAACCTGTTCCAGTTAAATTAGCAATTGTGTATGCCGGTGATATGTTTACACCACCTCCTGTTAATGTTAAAGTAGCACTACCTCCACTAGTCATAGCTTCAGTTTTCTCTACTATAATTTCAACAACAGTAGCCCCCTTTGGTATATTATCAGTAACAGCTAAAGTTTGTGCTCCAGCAGTAGCTCCATCAGAACTGTAGTCATATGAAGCTTTTACATAGTATTTTTGTGGATTTCCCATGATTAAAAATTATTTAAGTGTTAATATTCTAGTTAATTATTTGTTTTTACATTCTTTTAAAAATATTATTTCCTCTTGGTATTCTTCTAGGAGCTTTTTTCCTAGTAGCAGCTTCTTCTTTCTCTTGTACTGCTGAAGAAACTTTATTAGCTTGTGCAGATTTTAATTTTCTAACTGTATCTGCTACTGCTTTGTTTTCTCCTTTCTTCATTATATTACTTTTATATCCTTTTGGATCTGCTAGTAACCATAATGCTTCTGTTATCAAAGGATAGTTTGGTTCTACAAACTGATACTTTTCTAACAAATGTCCCAATAGGTTTGTGTTCTTTCCACTAATTGATGGATATGCTGGATTTACTAAACCATTGTATAATAAATTCTGTGTTCTCTTATCTACTTTAACCTCTCCTACTTTTCCATCTTTTAATGTGTTGTACACATTCTGCATATAATTTTTAGATGCTTGTGCTTGCTTTCTTTTCTTCATTTCTTGCTCTTGAAGTTTTCTAGCAATTACTTTCTCTTGCATCTTATCTAACTTTGGTTTAAACTTTAAAGCTTGTTTTTCAAGTTTTCCTAAGTCTTTCCAAACATCTATTTCTTCTTCAATCTCTTCTGCTGTTCCGAAACCTGTTGCTCCCAAAAAGTCTCTTACAATCTTTTCTTGATCTTTTTCTTTCTTAGGATTTAATTCTCTTACTTCTTCTACATGTGATAATGCACCAAATAAGCCTTTTAAATCTTTACCTCCGTCAGCTACATATCTTGCAGCTACTTGTAATTCTTGTGGCAAACTGTCAAAGAACTGTTTAGGAGTTTCTTTCCTTACTGCTCTTGCTTTTTCATCTAAGTTAGCTTGAATTAATTCTTGCCAATCCTTAGCTGTGTATTCATCTAACTCTTTTCCATCATCAAAAGCTAATAGTTTTTCTTCATCTATTAACTTTTTAAATACATCAGATACACCTTCAATCTTCCTTCTCCCTCTTTTCTTTTGTTCTACTTGCTCCTCTTCTACTTCATCTTCAACTCCTAGAACTTCATCTATATTTACAGGATCTTTTTTTGCTTCAACTTTTACCTCTTCTACTTTTTCTTCTACCTTTTCTTCTGTTTCTTCTGTCTCTGCTTTTGTTTCTTCTTTTACTTCTGGAGTTTTATCTATAAAAGAAACATCTACATCCTTTTTTTTGCTAAAAATATTTGGTTTTGCTGGTTCTTCCGGTGTTGTTATTGATTCACTCCCAGGAGCTCCTCCAAATATTTCATCTAAGTTGACATCTACTTTTTCAACTTTAGTTTTTTCTACGGTTTTATTTTCTTCTGCCATAATTCTTTGGTTTTAATTATTACTACATTAATAATATAATAAAAAGTTTTTAGTAAACTTCAAAAATTTTTTATTTTAAATTAGATTTTTATCAGTATATAGCTATCTACTATTTTTCTTCCTTTTTATCAGGATTTTTAACGTCATATCTATTTTTATTCTCTTTTGCTATTTCTAATTTAGTATTAGCTATATCACGTTGTGCTACTATCTTTTCTCTATCTAATGCTGCTTTATTATTACTTATAGCTGTATCTCTCATATTTTTCTCTCTTGCCATGTTCATTTTCTCTCTAAATTGATCTCTTGATGCTAAAGTTTTCTCAGCTTCATTAAAAGTTTTAGCTAAATCTTGTTGTGTTACATCATCATCCATTCTTGTTGTTCTGATCTGTGCAACTGCAACATCTTTATCACGGTCAGCTTGATTCTCTTGTGCTTGGAATTCACGTTCAGCAGCTTTCTCTTGAGCTTGAGCTTGAAGTTGTTCTTGCTGCATTTGTTGTTGTTGTTGCATTTCTTGTTGTCTTTGTGACATTTGTTTATCTTCAGCACTCTTTAATATAGTAGATACTTCAGCAATAGAGTCTGCTTTTATAATATTTCCTAAATCAAAGATGCTTGCTCCAGTAGTATTATTAGATATTGCTAATTGTTTTAACTGTTCTAAAGTAGCTCTATGATTTGATTTAGTAGTACAAAATATATTAAAGTCACGCATTAATAATTCTGTTCCATTTATTTGAAAGTTAACTTTTTCTGCTTCACTAGATATGTAGTTTAATCTTACACTTGGTTTTGTACTATGATAATACTGAGAAAGATCAGTTCTCATTTTGTGTACTCTTGGCATAAGATTATCTGAATGTTGAATAAAATACATTTCAGTTTGTGAATATGAAGATTGTACAGCTTGTTGCACACCAGTTGCAGTTTGTCTAGCTATTTCTTGACCCATTCTTTGAGGATTTACACCAATAGCTTCAAATGCTTGATTTTTAAAATGATTTGCTAACTGTATTCTAGACATTAGCCTATTAGTTTGTTCAAGATTTAATGTTTGATAATGATTAAAGTTTGTAGCATTTTCTGTATTAGTTATAGAAGTATCAAGTGGTAACATACCAAAGTCTTTCATTGCTACATATGCTTTTGCATAATTATTCTTACCCCAATCTTCTCCCATAGAATGACGCGGTAATGCATTCTGATCAAACATAATAACTGTACCAAGTTCATCTACAAGTATATCAGCTATTTGATTATTTACCATATTATAACCAACTTGGTATGCTTTCATTAAATCTACTAAAGAAGTAGATCTAGTATTTCTATCAGAAAATACTCTACCTTCTACTGGTAGTTTACAACCATATAAATTATTATCCCCTTTAAATTGAAACTCAACTCTACCTGGAGTTGACTTATTTATACCTATATAAATTGGATTTACATTATTTTCATCAACTTCTGACATATATGATGTAGGTAAGTTTGGCCCTATTTTTACACCACCCCATACTTCATTAATCCATATCCAATCTACATGTTCTCCCTGTACTAAATTATCTCTAGTTTTTTGTTTAAATAGATTTGTATTGTATACGGGTTCTTCTGTTTGTTTCCAATGCTCATCAATTATATGTTGCTGAACAGATCCATCATCCATAACTCTAGTTAAGTGGCCAACCTTTCTTTGTGTTTTCCAATATGCTGTAGTAACTCTCATTAATGTACTATCACCCCACATTGCATAATCTTCACCCTCTCCTAATATGTAATCTACAATATCAGATCCTTGTGAAGTATGATTATAGTTACTCATAAACTGTCTAAAACCTAAAGATGGTGAATCAGTATTCCACTTATGAGATTTTGTAGGATCATAAAATGTACCATCATTTTGATAACCTGTTAATTGATATCTTGCTGATTTAGCAGGATGTATTTCTTGTAATGATTTTAATTGTTTCTCTGTCATTAAATATCCAAAACAATCTATAACATCTGATACTGTCATCATCTCACACTTACCTACATAGTTACCATCTGATATATATCTTGTATCTGGAGACTTTTGATAAAATGTTAACGCAGGATTCCATAGCTCTACCTCATAATCATCTTCCATCATTCTAAAATGCCAAAACTCTCTATCACAAATAAGCATATCTCTAAAACCTCTTTCCTCTAACTCTTGCATTTTAAATCTTTCTTCATCTACTTTTAATTGATGACTGGCCCATTCTTCAACTAAACTTCTATAGTCTTTTTGAAAAAATTCTTCTATCTCAGGTAATGATTTTAAATTTTCTGGTTGCAATTGCTGCTGTGCTTCTTCTGATCCTACATCTACACCCATCTTAGCCATTTCTGACATTATCTTTATCTTAGCATCTGCAAGTAAATTTTCTTCTATCATTATTCTTTTTTCTTCTATCATTTCATTATATGATAGATCATCTACTGCTCTAAATTGTACTCTAGAATATCTTTTAGAAAACTCTCCAGATAAAACATTAATTACATTTGGGATAATAGGGTAAAATTTTAACTGTAATGCAGAACTATCTTCTTGTGTTAAAACATCCATTAGATCTTTATACTCATTATCTTCTTCTATTACATAATCAGTTTTATCTATAATACCTTTTGCAAGCTTATAATTTTTAAGAATTTTACGTGCATTATTTCTTAACTGCATCATACCTTGATTTTCTAACCAATCTAAGTTCCAAGCAGCCCAATTATTATTTTTCTTTTTACTTGATAAAAACTGAACAGGTTGTGTCAAGTTAAGACCAGAAGGATAGCCAGAAGATTTTACTTTAGCACCTTGCTTTAATTGTAATGCATTATATACTTTCATACTTATTATTTCTTAATTGTATACTTGATTGACACATCAGTGTAAGAAGAATTAGTTGTCCAAGATATATTAACCATTGTAGGTGTACTGTTCCAGTATTTCATTATTTTATATTTTTAAATGCTGATTTCTTAAATTTTTTACCTCCTAATCTGCGTTTGTTACGCCCTAAATTTCTAAAAGGACTACTAGATAATTTATACAAATTTTTAGACTTTTCCAAGCTATCTGCTGACTTATCCTTTTCTCTGTGCTTTAAATAACCTCTATTAGACTGTTGTATTTTTGCAAATGCTATCAATGCAGAAAAAGCTACAAGTCTATCCACGTTAAGACCAGGGTAATACTGTCTCATTTCTATTAGTAACATTTTGTCTGGTATTCTTGATACTCCTAACGTTTGTCCTATAACATTTCCATTAACATCTAGATCTTCATCAATAACCTCTCTTATATACTCTATAGCATAAGATATTAAATGACTTTTAAATAATGTTCCAGTATTTTTCCAACCATATTCTTGAAATACATTCTTATTTGATCCTAGATCTTTTAAAAATAAAATTTGTTGTTTTGGTACTAGATATTTTTGTTTCTTTCTAGCTATCATATGTTGAATAAACAATGATATATTATTCTCAACTATAGTCCATGCCTTATACCATTCTATTATAAGCTCTAGTTGTTCATGTGTTTTATTTATATCATCATATCTACCACACCAAGATGCTACTATCTTATCTTTTTCTATAAATGTTTCAGGTCCATCCGGTGTATTTCTTGTAACCTCAACAGCATTCTTATAAACAAATATACTACATAAAGAATCTGATGTTGTTGTTTTACCTTCTGATACAGGGTCAATAGATGCATAATACATCATAAACTTTGGATTCTTTACAGGTCTTTCCCATACAACTATAGATCCGGTTTTATCTTCTAATTTTTTCTTAACAGGAAATGTAGTTATAGGTAATTTGTTTGTCTTGCTAGCTTTTATACCATCTTGATCACGTTCTAACTTTATAAACTCATATGCATATTTTTTTTCTTCTATACTTCTTATTTGTTTTTCTAGTATGCTTTGTGGAAATACAGCTTCTTTTCTATAAGCAAATGCTTCTGCAATATTTATTGGTTTTTGTGATATACGCAATTGATACTGTTCTGGTGCTAAATCTTTTTTCCATTCATTTCTTTCTTCAACAATAGCTGTAAGAGCTTCTTGTATCATAGAATTGCCGTATTTATCAATAAAGGGCGGCATAGACCATTGTTCTGGTATAAAAAGACCTGCAATACCAATACCTCCCTTTTCATCCATTAGATCTGTTTCTACAGCAAATATATCATTTGCCTGTGGATTAAGTATCATTTCTTTTAATGGGTTGCATTGATCAAGATCACCCACTGATCCTGCAGCAATAAACATACCTGTAGTCATCATACCTGAAGACATTGCTGGTCTAATGTACTCATATGTTTGATCCATCTTTGGTGCAATACCAGCCTCTTCATGAAAAAAATAAGTACAAGGTCCACCTACACCTGTTGTAGCATTCTTTTCAAAAGATGCTCCTTGTATTTTAGACATAAGTCCTTTATTTGTTTTTCTATTATTTATTCTAACTTCTATCTTTTGCTCCCATAATAATACTTTCTCAGGTGTACATGGTCTATACCATGCAGTATGTTCATTAAGAAATGTCTTATATTCATCTAAAAACTTCCAAGAACCTTTATCATTAATATAATCTTTTAGTGATGCTCCCATCTTACATATAGATCCTTCTTCAAACCAAAATTGATTTATAAGTTTAGCCATATGAAAATATGATGATGCTATCTGTCTTTTCTTTAGAATAGCTGCATGTTTATAATTAAGTTCTGCTAGAAGCTCATATATAGCCATATGATATTGTGCATCTCTTACTTTAGCAAAGCCATACTTCTTTTCCTCTTTATCAAATATTGGTAAAAAGTTTAACCACATATAGTAGTCTCTTGTTAGATACCATGTTTCCTTTTTTCCTACGTAAATTACACCATCTCTACACTTTTTCTTTTGATCATTCCAATAATTTATAAAATCTTTAGATCTAAATGGTTTATCACAATAATATCCTTGCTCATTAAAAATCTTAGCCTCTTTATTAAAGAGATATGCAGTTTTATCAAAATTATATTGACCTGGCTCTTTAAATAAAACTACTACAAACTTTTTAAACTCATCTTGTGTCTTAAAATCTGTAGTAGTCCACTTATTATCTTTATATGTAGGTATAGATTTATACATCCTCTATAGCCCAAATATCTTGTTGCTTTAATAGAATATGTTCATCTCCCATATGAGATACTTTTACAGGTTGAATAAATTGATTAAATAGAACAACTTCACCTTCATGTATACCTTTAACATCATCTCCAATTGCTACAACTGTTCCTTTGTCTTCTGACTCTTGTGCTGTTTCTGGTATATAAATACCACTACTTGTTTTTTCTTCAGCTTTGTGTCTTATAATTAGGAGCCTGTCTCCTACTGGTCTTATACTTTTCATAGTTTTAAATTTATAATTGATCATATGCTAACCCTTGTCCACCGCGGACAGAGCTTTTTTGTTCATCTTTCATATCATTATAT
>CENV01045335.1_pt1 | contig 25312 bp, 16 predicted proteins | sample 530231 | NCBI WGS metagenome assembly CENV01 (sample SAMEA2619815, study PRJEB7988) | marine metagenome | biome: marine biome (ENVO:00000447); feature: surface water layer (ENVO:00002042); material: "saline water (ENVO:00002010), including plankton (ENVO:xxxxxxxx)" | depth 5 m | reverse complement strand
CCCCCGGCCCGCTGCTGTTCGAACAGCAGCCGGACGTGGTCTGGGGCCTGATCGCTTCGCTGTTCATCGGCAACGTGATCCTGCTGGTGATGAACATCCCGCTGGTCGGCCTGTTCTCGCGCATGCTCGCCGTGCCGAACTGGGTGCTGGTGCCGGCGATCACCGTGATCAGCATGGTCGGCGTGTATTCGGTGCACAGCACCACCTTCGACCTGGTGCTGATGGTCGGCCTCGGCGTGTTCGGCTACTTGCTGCGCAAGCTGGACTTCCCGCTGTCGGCGCTGATTCTCGGCTTTGTGCTCGGCGAGATGATGGAAGACAACCTGCGCCGTGCGCTGTCGATCTCCAACGGTGAGCTGGGCATCCTCTGGGGCAGCCCGATCACCCTGGCGCTGTGGGCGCTGACCGTGGCGATGCTCGGCATGCCGGCGCTGCGCTGGTACCTCAAGCGCCGTCGCGCCAACGTGGTCGAGGCGCAGGCCTGACATGCATCGGCGGCTGCCGGCCTGGTGGGCGACCCCGCTGATCGGTGCGCTCGGCGGCTGGCTGGCAACTCTGGCCAACTGGCCGCTGCCGTGGATGATCGGCTCGCTACTGGCGGTGATCGCCGTGCGCTGCAGCGGCTGGCTGGTGAGCGAGGTGCCGCGCGGCCGTCAGGTCGGGCAATGGATCGTCGCCAGCGCCATCGGCCTGCACTTCACCAGTGAGGTCATGCAGCAGGTGCTGGCGCATCTCGGCGTGATCCTCGCCGGTGCGGTCGGCACGCTGCTGCTGGGCCTGATCGGCCTCTTCATCCTGCTGCGCAGCGGCACCGACCGCGCCACTGCGTTCTTCGCCAGCATGCCGGGTGGCGCCAGCGAAATGGTGGTGCTGGCCAACCGGCACCAGGCTGAACCTGCGCGCGTGGCGGCGGCGCACAGCCTGCGCCTGCTGCTGGTGGTGCTGATCGTGCCGGCGCTGTTCACCTGGGGCCTGCCGACGGTCGCGGCACCGCCTGCGGCCCCGGTGAGCTGGCCCTGGCTAGCCGTGCTGCTGCCGGCCGGCGGTCTGCTGGCGCTGCTCTGGAAGCGTCTCGGCCAGCCCAACCCCTGGATGCTCGGCCCGCTGACCGCCTGCGCCGTGGCCAGTGTGGCGTTCGATCTGCACATCGGCCTGCCGGGCTGGGCCGGCGCGCTCGGCCAGTGGCTGATCGGCTGCTCACTAGCCTGTCATTTCGACCGGCCGTTCTTTCGCAGTGCGCCGGCCTTCCTGCTGCGCATCCTGCTGTTCACCCTGCTGGCGATGCTGGTCGCTGCTGCACTGGGCGGCGCGCTGGGTTGGCTGACGGCGCTGGACGAGGTATCGCTGATGCTCGGCATGATGCCCGGCGGCATCACCGAGCTGTGCCTGACCGCTGAGGCCCTGCAGCTGTCGGTGGCGCTGGTCACCGCGGTGCAGGTGCTCAGGCTGTTTCTGGTGATGTTCCTCGCCGAGCCGCTGTTTCGCCGCTGGCAACGCCGCGCTTGCTGACCGACGTGGCCCTGGATCAGGCCGGCCGTCCCGGCAGGTGAGGCTCTCCGGATATCACCTCCCGTGGCGCTTCGCCGGCTGTGCGCGCCTTGTTGCCGCCGGGGCCTTCCAGTGCCGGATAGGCGGCGCTGCAGAACAGTGAATTGAGGCGCTTCATGTCGGCGATCAGCTCCAGGTGCGCTGCGCTGGTCTCGATGCTTTCCACCACCTGCTGGTGCAGGCGCTGCACGTGGGAGTGCGCCAGCTCGCGCTCCAGCTTGCGGAACTGGCGCTTGTGCTGCAGCAGCTGGCGGGCGCTATGGGAGTCGCCGGAGATGAAGACCGACAACCCCAGCCGCAGGTTGGTGCTCAGCTGGGCATGCAGCTGGCCGAGCTCCTCCAGACCGCTGTCGGAGAAGGAGCGACGCTTGGACGTTTTCAGGTTCTGCACCTTGCTCACCATATGCTCGATGATGTCGCCGGCCTGTTCCAGGTTGATCGCCAGCTCGATAATCTCCGCCCAGCGCCGGCCCTCCTGCTCGGCGAGGTCTTCGCGCGGCATCTGCGCCAGGTAGAGCTTCACGCCGCTGTAGAGCGCGTCGACGTCATCGTCCAGGCGGCGAATCTCGTCGCCGGGCTCCGGGTGGTCTTCGCGCAACACTTCCAGCAGCCGCGCCAGCATTAGCTCCACCATGTCGCCGATGCGCAGGGTTTCGCGGACCGCATTGGCCAGCGCCAGGCTCGGCGTATCCAGCGCGGCGGGGTCGAGATGCCGAGGCTGCGCCACGCCGTTGTCCAGCGCACGCTCCGGCAGCAGGTACTCACACAACTGCGCCATCGGCTTCACGGTGGGCAGCAGGATCACGCAGCGCAGGCTGTTATAGATCAGGTGAAAGCCGATCACCTGGGTCTGTGCGCTGACACCCAAAGTGTCCATCCAGGCCACCAGCATGCCGAGAAACGGCAGCACGATGAGGCCGGCGAGCTTGTACAGCAGGTTGCCCAGCGCCACGCGGCGTGCCGAAGCCGGCTGCAGGCTGGCGTTGAACCAGGCAAGCAGGCCGCTGCCGATGTTGGCGCCGATCACCAGGCCCAGCGCCACCGGCAGGCTGATCAGGCCGGCACCCGCCAGCGTCGAGGTCAGCAGTACGGCGGCGAGGCTGGAATACGACAGCACGGCGAATAGCGCGCCCACCAGCACCGCGAGCAGGGTGTCGCCGGCCAGCGAGGAGAACAGCACCTGCATGCCGCGCGCCTCGGTGATCGGCTCGGCGGCGTGCACGATCAATTGCAAGGCGAGAATGATCAGGCCGAGGCCGATCAGCACGCGGCCGATCTGGCCGACGCGGGTCTGTTTGCGCGAGAGGAACAGGCAGACGCCGAGCAGCGTCAGCAGCGGCGACAGCCAGGAAAGATCGAGGGTCAGCACGCGGGCCATCAGCGCGGTGCCGACATCCGCGCCGAGCATGATTGCCAGCGCCGTGGGCAGCGCCATCAGACCCTGGGCGACAAAGGAGATGGCCAGCAGCGCGGTGGCGTTGCTGCTCTGCACCAGCGCGGTGACGCCGATGCCGGCGCCGAAGGCCAGCGGCGCATTGCCCATGCTCTGGCCGAGCGCCCTTCGCAGGTGCGAGCCATACACCCGCATGATCCCGGTACGCACGATATGCGTACCCCAGACCAGCAGGGCGATGGACGACAACAGGTGCAACAGGGTCAGCATCGGTCGGGCTCCTGCCCCGGCGAGCAGCAACGACGAAAGCCTGCGTCACAAGGACGCAGATCTTCACCGGGGATACTCGATTGACCCTGGCCTGCCGGCCCCGTTCACCGAAACGTCACAAAGCCTTGCTGGCCCGCCCTCTCAGGGGCGGGTGTAGTAGCCCACGCCCAGCAGTACATCGTCGACCCGCTGGATCAGCGTGTGCTTCTGCTCGACCGCGTTGGTCGCCGGGTTGCGCCAGACATAGTCGACGCTGCCGGAGCCCTGCTTGCGGGCCAGTTCGATCATCTCCTTGAACAGTGGCTTGCCGGCGGCATCATTGACGTTGCGCACATCGACACCCACCAGGTTTGGCGAGCTGCCGCTGGCGCGGTAGCGACCGTCATCCAGGCCGATGGCGAAGACGTACTCGTCGTTGAAGACGAAGCCGCCACGCGGGTCGTTGAAGTTGCGGAAGGCGGCCTCGGCACCCTTGTCCTTGACCTGCTGCACGGCGCGTTCGAGCAGCGCCTTGGCGTGCTCGGCGGTGGCACGCGGGATGTAATAGCCGACACAGAGCACGTGGTCGCCGACCTTGCGGAACTGGCTGATCTTGTTCTCGACCTTGTTGTCGGCCGGGTTGAGCCACTGGTACTCGACTTCGCCGCTGTCTTGCTGGGCCGACTTGTCGAGAATTTCGCGAATGAACGATTTGCCGGCGGCATCCTTGAGGTCAGCGACGTTCAGTCCGACCAGGCTGGCCGAAGGGCCGCTGCTGGCCTGCATGGTGCCGTCCTCGCCGAGCACGAAGATGTAGTACTGGCCGTGGACGAATTCACCGTTGCGGTCGTTGAAGGCGGCCAGTGCCTGCTCCGGGCCCTTGGCCTGGAAGGTCAGCACGGCCTGGTCGAGCAGGGCGCGGGCCTGGCTGGCGTGGCTGCGCTCCACCGAGCCGAGCGTTCGCTGCTGGGCTGGCTCCTGTGCGTGCAGGAGCAGCGGCACGGCGCCCAGCGTGGCGGATAGGGAAAGGGCGAGCAGCTTCTTGCGGTTCCGGTTCATGAACGACTCCTGACCTGATGGCGGGCGACTAAGCGGCCGCCCCGTATCCCCATGCTAGGCAGCAGCAGCGGAATTGATATTGGTCGAGAGAAGCAAAAGGACAGGGCGAAAGGAGGAGATTCGCCGCGACACGAGTTGTCGCAACCGGGATACAGACTCAAGTGCACGGCTCGCTCCCCTGCAGAGCGGCCTGTAACCTAGCGACTTCTGTTCACGCGGTGCACTCATGCTCAGCCTCTACCACGCCCCTGACCTCGAAACCCTCGGCGAACTGGCCACGCGCCTGCTCGCCCAGCCGCTCGCCGATCCCTTCGCTCCGGCGCTGGTGGTGGTGCCGAGCCAGGGCATGGGCCGCTGGCTAACGCTGGAACTGGCGCGCAAGCAGGGCATCGCCATGCAGCTGGAGATTCAGCTGCCGGCCAAATTCGTCTGGGACCTGAGCCGCACGGTGCTTGGCAGCCTGCCCGAGCAGTCGGCGTTTTCCCCGACCACCCTGACCTGGCGCCTCTATGGCTGGCTCTGCGAGCCGACCAACCTCGAGCTGGCGCCGCGTCTGGCGCAGTACCTCGATGGCGGCGATGAGCGCCGGCGGCTGTCGCTGGCGGCGAAGATCGCCGACGTCTTCGATCAATACCTGCTTTATCGCGACGACTGGCTGGCCGCCTGGGAGCGTGGCGATACCTTCGATCTCGGCCCGGATGAAGGCTGGCAGGCGCTGCTCTGGCGCGAGCTGACCAAGGACGGGCATCCGCACCGTGCGCGGCTGCTCGACGATCTGCTGCAGCGGCTCTACAGTGACGAACCCTTGCCCGGCCTGCCCGAGCGCTTGCTGGTGTTCGGCATCAGCAGCCTGCCACCGCACCACCTGCGCGTGCTCGATGGTCTGGCGCGACATATCGACGTGGTGGTCTGCGCGCTCAACCCGAGCCGCGAGGCCTGGGGCGAGATTCGCGATATTCGTGAATTGGCGCGCCAGCCCGAGAGCGGCGCTGATGATTGGTATCTCGACGTGGGCCATCCGCTGCTGGCCAGTCTCGGCAAGCAGGGCCGGGACTTCTTCGATTCCCTGTTCAGCCTGACCGCCAGCGAGGGCAGCCAGGAATTCGGCCTGTATTCCGAGGACGAAGACCTGCGCGACGACAGCCTGCTGCACGCCCTGCAGAACGACATCCTGCGCCTGCGTACCCGACAGCCCGATGAGCGCATCGCCCTTGCCGAGGACGACCGCTCGCTGGAAGTGCATATCGCCCATTCGCCGCTGCGCGAGGTGGAAATCCTCCACGACCAGTTGCTGGCGCGCTTCGCCGCCAACCCGGCGCTGACGCCCGATCAGGTGGTTGTGCTGACCCCTGATATCGAGCGCTACGCGCCCTTTATCGAAGCCGTATTCGCGCCGCGCGAGGGCAGCCCGCGGATACCCTACAGCCTGGCCGACCGCAGCCTGCGCGCCGAGATGCCGCTGATCGAGGCCTTCCTCGAACTGCTGATGCTGGCGCAGAGCCGATTCGCCGCCGAGGAAATCCTCGCCTGGCTGGAGCAGCCGGCCATCGCCCGTCGCGCCGGAATCGAAAGCGAAGACCTGCCGCTGCTGCGCGACTGGTTGCGTGAAGCCGGCGTGCGCTGGGGGCGCGACGGCAGCCAGCGTGTTCTCCTGGGTTTGCCGGACGAATCAGCCTTTACCTGGCGCCAGGGGCTGGACCGACTGCTGCTGGGTTTTGCTGCGCCGCCGCAACTGGCTGGCAACCACGCGCCACTGCTCGGCGAGCACTGGCCATTGGATGCCCTGGAAGGGGCACGCGGGCAGTTGCTGGGGCGGCTGGTGGAATTCGTCGATCGGCTCGGCACGCTGGCCGACCAGCTCGCCCGGCCGCGTCCGTTGGCCGAGTGGGCCGATGACCTGCAGATCCTGATCGACACCCTGTTCGACGAGCGCGAAGCCGGCGACACGCTGCTCTTGCTGTCCCAGGCCTGCGCGGCGGTGCGCGACCAGGCACAGGCCGCGGACCTGACGCGCCCCATCGAGCTGGAACTGGTGCACCAGCAGCTCAGCGCCGCCTTGCAGCAGGGCGGCGGCGCCTCGGGCTTTCTTACCGGTGCGGTGACCTTCTGCACCATGGTGCCGATGCGCAGCTTGCCGTTCCGCGTGGTCTGCCTGCTTGGGCTGGACGATGGAGCCTTTCCCCGGCGTACGCCGCCCTCGGGTTTCGATCTGATCGGTCGCCATCCACGCCGCGGCGACCGTGCCCGGCGGCTGGATGATCGCTACCTGCTGCTGGAAACCCTGCTTTCGGCGCGCGAAGCGTTGTACCTGTCCTATGTCGGCCGCGACCCGCGCGACAACGCCGTGCTGCCGCCGTCGGTGCTGCTCAGCGAAGTGCTCGAAGCAGTGGACATGACCGCCGAACTGCCCGTTGCACAGGCTTCCGAGCATACAGGCGAGTCCGCGCCCAAGACGGCCAGCCAGAAAATTCTCGTCGCCCACCCGCTGCAGCCGTTCTCGCCGCGCAATTTTGGGGACGGGCTTTGCGCCGGTTTCTCCTCGCCCTGGTTTCGCGCCGCCGGGCGTCTGGCCGAGCCACCGCAGACCCAGCCGCAGCCGTTTGCCAGCCTGCTCGCCGAGCCCGACGAGGCCTGGCTGACCATCGAACCCTTCCAGCTGCTGCAGTGCTTCCGCCACCCGGCGCGCTTCCTGCTCGAGCAACGCCTTGGTCTGCGTCTGGCCGATGACCAGGAATCGCTCGCCAGCGACGAGCCGTTCGATTTGGAGATGCCAGCCTGGAACGGCCTGCGGCGCCTGTCGCTGCAGGCGATGGAACACGGCTGGAGTGACGAAGATGAGCGGCGCATGGCTTGTGCGGCCGGCTGGCTGCCGACGGGCGAGCTAGGCCAGGCACTGTGGGGCAAGCTGCGCGGGCCGGTGCGTGCCTTCGCGCCGCGGCTGTTCGAACTGCGCCCGGACGCCGTGCCGGAGCCGCTGCCGGTGGACATCACCCTGGCCGGCGTGCGCGTGCATGGCTGGCTCGACGGCGTAACCCCGGCCGGGCTGTTTGGCTGGAAGCTCGGCCGTCTCGGTGAGTGGGACCTGCCGCCGTTCTGGCTGCGCCATCTGCTGCTCAACCTCTCCGCCACGCCCGGCATCGAGCGCCACAGCCTGATGCTGTCCCCCGCCGGTGACTGGCAACTGGGGCCGCTGGCGAATGCCGCCGAGCTGCTCGAACCCTGGCTCGCCGCCTATCGCTGTGCCATCCGTGAGCCACTGCCGTTGCTGTCACGCAGCAGCCATGCCTTCGCCAAGGGGTATCGCAAGCCGAGCCGCGGCAGCGAACCGCTCGACTGCGCACGTAAACGCGCCCGCGAAGCCTGGCTGGGTGCGGAGTTCAGCCCCATCGCCGCCGAGGCCGAAGACCCCTGGAACGCCCTGGCCTTCCGCGACCGCGATCCGCTGGACCAGCGCTTTGAAACGCTGGCTCAGGAATTGATCGGCCCTGCGCTGGATGCCTTGGCGCAAGACGAGGAGGAAGCATGAAACTCGACCTGCTCGACTCGCCCTTCGACGGCCGCTCGCTGATCGAGGCCAGCGCCGGCACCGGCAAGACCTGGACGCTCACCGCGCTCTACGCCCGCCTGCTGCTGGAGCGGCAGCTGTCGGTGGGGCAGATCCTTGTAGTCACCTACACCACCGCCGCCACTGCTGAACTGCGTGAGCGCATCCGCGCACGGCTGGCCGACCTGCTGGCCGTCTATGAAGGCACGCCGAGCAGCGACGATTTCCTCAACCGCCTGCATGCGCGCTACCCGGATGAAGCCTCGCGGCGCCGGCTGCTGCTGGCCGTGCACGGCTTCGACGAGGCGGCGATCTTCACCATTCACGGCTTCTGCCAGCGCGCCCTGCAGGACGCGGCTTTCGAAGCCGGCGGCGACTTCGATAGCGAACTGACTGCCGATGACCGCGAGATCATCGACGCGCTGCTGGCCGACGCCTGGCGCAGTGAGTTGGCCGACGCTGACCCGGCCTGGGCGCGCTTTCTGGCAAAGAGCCGGATCACGCCGCTGTGGTTACGTCAGCGCCTTCGCAGTCACCTGGGCAAGCCCTATCTGCGCGTCGAGCCGCAGGGTGCGCCCATTGCCGCCGACCTGCGCCCGGTAGAAGCCGCCTGGCAGCGCGCCGCTGATTTGTGGAAGAGAGCGGGCAGTGCCTGGGTCGCCGAGCTGCTGGCCCATGGTGGACTCAGCCAGAGCACCCACAAAAGCATCAAATTTGCGCCCTGGCAGATGGATTTGGATGCCTATTTCGCCGATCCGGCGGTGATGTTCGACCTGCCCGAGGGCGCGGCTAAGTTCGGTGTCCGCGCGCTGACCAAAGCGTGCAAGAAGGGCCATGACGCGCCGGTCTGCGAGCTGGCCCATGCACTGGACGAGCTGGCCGATCAGGTCGCCGAGGCGCTGCCGGCCGGCAAGCAACGCCTGATCGCCCTGCAGGTGGCGCTGCTGGAACGGCTCAACCGCGAGCTGCCGGAGCGCAAGGCGGCGCAGCGGCTGCTGGCCTTCGATGATCTGCTCAATCGCCTGGATCAGGCGCTGCAAGGGCCGGTCGGCGAAGACTTGGCGGCCTCGTTGCGCGCCACCTACCCGCTGGCGTTGATCGACGAGTTCCAGGACACCGACCCGATCCAGTACGCCATCTTCAACCGCATCTATGCCAAGGCGGGCGAGGCATCGCTGTGTTTTGTCGGCGATCCCAAGCAGGCGATCTATGCCTTCCGCGGCGCAGATTTGGCGACTTACATGACCGCCAAGCAGCAGGCCGATCGCGAGCCCTTCAACCTGCCGACCAATTACCGCTCGACGCCCGAGCTGATCGCCGCCTTGAACCAGCTGTTCGATCATCCACAGCCGTTCGCCCAACCTGATCTGCGCTATCCAGCAGTAGGCGCGGCCGACAAGCCGCGTGCGAGCTTGCGGCTGGTGGAGGAGGGCGAGGCGGCGCCGCTGTCGCTGGTCTGGCTTGGCGACGATCCGCTTGGCAAGGGCGAAGCTGCACAGCTGGCGGCGAGCGACACCGCACGGCGTATCGCCCTGCAACTGGCAGGCGCTGCAGAGGGCCGTGCTGGTTTCGAAAAGGACGGCGTGTTCACCCCTCTGAAAGGTGGCGACATTGCCGTGCTGGTCGCCAACCACCGGCAGGCCGGGATGATCGCCGATGAACTGGCCGCACGTGGTGTGCCCAGCGTGCGCCGAGGGCGCGACAGCGTCTGGCGCAGCGAGGAGGCCGGTGAGCTGGCCGCGGTGCTTGCCGCTTATGCCGAGCCCGGTCGCGAAGGCTTGCTGCGCTATGCCCTGGCCACGCGTTTACTGGGCCGCAGCGCTGCCGATCTGGCCCGTTGTCAGGATGATCAGCAACAGTGGGACGCCGAACGCGAAGCCGCCGAGCGTTATCACCAGCTCTGGCAGCAGCAGGGGTTCATGCGCGTGTTCCGTGCCTGGCTAGACGAGCAGGCGGTGGCCGAGCGGCTGCTGGCACGGGTCGATGGCGAGCGCCGGTTGACCAACCTGCTGCACCTTGGCGAACTGCTGCAAGCTGAAAGCCTGCTGCGACCGGGATTGGAACCGCTGCTCGCCTGGTTCAATGCCCAGCGCGGCAGCGAGGGCGCCGGTGAGGAAGCCCTGCTGCGTCTGGAAAGCGATGCCGAGCGGGTGCAGATCGTAACCATCCACACCAGCAAGGGCCTGGAATACCCACTGGTGTTCTGTCCCTTCCTCTGGGACGGCAAGCTGCTCGGCAAGAACCGCGACAGCGCCCGCTGCCACGATGCGACTGGCCAGCCACTGCTGGATCTCGGTAGCGGTGAGCTGGAGGACAACCTCGAACGCGCCCGCCAGGAGGTGTTCGCCGAACAGCTGCGCCTGGCCTATGTCGCGCTGACCCGCGCCCGTGACCGGCTCTGGCTGCACTGGGGGCCGGTGAATCTGTGCAAACCGAAGAAGGACGGCAGCCTGGCCGATGAGGGCCTGCACAGCAGTGCCCTGGCCTGGCTGCTGCATGGGCGTGAACTCCCAGGTGAACAACCGCTGAGCGAGCTGGGCAACTACCTGGCGGACTTCAACGGCGGCAGCCTGCGCCTAGCCATCGAGCGGCTGGTGCAGGGCAGCAACGGCCGAATGGCCTGCCTGCCGCTGGAGTCGCGCGAAGCCAATGCACAGGGTCCCGGCCGCGCCGCGCCGCCTCAGCAGTTGTCGCAGCTCAATCGCAGCCTGCACAGCGCCTGGCGCATCGGCAGCTTCTCCGGGCTGGCCGCCGGCATGCACATGGAAGCGCCCGACCGCGACGCCCTGGCCATGCCCGATGCCGGGGAGCCGGGCAGCGGCTTTTTTGCCTTTCCCCGTGGCGCGCGCGCCGGAACCTGCCTGCACGCGATTCTCGAAGACTGGGCGCGAGGCAAAGGCGAGCTGGAGGCGCTGGTCGAACCCGCTTTGCAGGCCTACGGTCTGCCGCTGGAGTGGAAGGAAATCGCCATCAGCCATCTGCAAAAGGTGCTCGACACCGATATGGATGGCGGCGGCCTGACCCTCGCCGCGTTGCAGTCGGCCAGACGCCTGCCCGAACTGGGCTTCACCTTTCCGGTGCGGGATCTGGACGTGGCGCGGCTGCGCGCATTGCTCGTCGATCCGGCCAACGGCCTCGCCGAACCCTTGCGCGAAGCGGCGGCGCGGCTGGAATTCGACAGCCTCAAGGGCTTTCTCAAAGGCTTTATCGACCTGACCTTCGAGCACAACGGCCGCTGGTACATCGCCGACTACAAATCCAACTGGCTCGGCCCGGACGCCAGCTACTACGGCGGCGAACGGCTGCTGCAGGCGCTGGCAGGCGAGCATTACTACCTGCAATACCTGATCTATCTAGTAGCGCTGCGCCGCTTCCTGCGCCAGCGGCTGGCGGATTTTCAAGACGAGCAGCTCGGAGGCGCTTTCTACCTGTTCCTGCGCGGCATGCCGGAGGCCGGAGTGTATTTCGCCCGGCCGGACGATGCGTTGCTCGATGCGCTGGATCGGTTGTTCGAGGAGGGGCATTGATGACGCGGTTTAGCGGTCTTGACCGCGAATGTGGGCTTAGCGGCGCCTTCATGCATTTCAGGAGCGACATATGACCCTTGCCGATCTGCCCCTCGGCCCACTGGAGCGCGCCTTTGTCGCCAGCCTGCAGCGCCTCGACCCGCATGCGTCCGAGCCGGTGCTGCTCGCCGCCGCGCTGTGCTGTGAAGTCCTGTCCTCCGGCGACGTCTGCCTGCCGCTGGGTCGGTTAGCCGGCAAGCGGCCATGGCCGGATCAGGATTTCAGCCTGCCGCCGCTTGCGACCTGGCGAGCGCAGCTGAACGCCTCATCGCTGATCGGTGCGCCGGGGGATTACGCACCGCTGATTCTGGTCGGGGAACGGCTCTACCTCGCCCGTTACCAGGCCTATGAACAGCAGTTGGCGGAACAGCTGCTGGCTCGTGCAGCGGACGCACCCGATGTCGACGAGGCTCAGCTGAGCGACAGCCTGGCGCGCTTGTTCGCCTTCAATCAGCAAAGCCCCGATTGGCAGCGCCTCGCCGCGGCTCAGGCGGTACGCCGGCGACTGGCAGTGATCTCCGGCGGTCCCGGCACCGGCAAGACCACCACTGTGGTACGCCTGCTGGCGGCGTTGCTGGAGCAGCCCGGCGGCGAACGCCTGGCCATCGGCCTCGCCGCGCCCACCGGCAAGGCCGCGGCGCGCATGGCCGAAGCGATCCGCAACGCCAAGGCCGATCTGCCGGTCAGTGATGCCGTCAAGGACGCCCTGCCGGACGAGGCGCGCACGCTGCACCGCCTGCTAGGCAGCCGCGGTGACAGCCCGAAGGTGCGGCATGACGCGGCCCATCCACTGGCGCTGGACGTGTTGGTGGTGGACGAGGCATCGATGGTCGACCTGGCGCTGATGGCCAAGCTGGTCGCCGCGCTGCCGCCCAAGGCGAGGCTGATTCTGCTCGGCGACAAGGACCAGCTGGCCGCCGTGGAGGCCGGCGCGGTGTTCGCCGAACTCTGTGAAGGGCGCGGTTTCGATAGTCAGGCCGCGACCGATCTGCAACGCATTACCGGGCAGGCCGTACCGGTCGAGACGCCGCGCTCGCGCCTCGGCGATGCGGTTGTGCTGCTCACCCACAGCCACCGCTTCGCCGGCGACAGCGGTATCGGCGAGCTGGCGCGGCGAATCAATGGCGGCGATGCCAAGGGTACGGTGGCGCTGCTGCAGGAAGGGCGCGCCGATCTTGCCTGGAATGCCACGCCAACGTCCGTCGCACTGATCGAACGATTGGAGCAGGGCTATTCGCCCTATCTTCAGGCCGCACGCCAGGCCGATCCATCCGCCGCGTTCGAGGCCTTCAACGGTTTCCGCGCGCTGACTGCCCAGCGCGAAGGCGCCTTTGGCGTCACCGGCATCAACGAGGCACTGGAAGCGCGCTTCAAGCGCCGCCTCGGTGTGCCCGCCCGCGAACGCTGGTACCCCAGCCGCGCGGTGATGGTCCGGCAGAACGACTACGCACTGGGCCTGTTCAACGGCGATATCGGTCTGTGTCTGAGAACCGAGCAGGGGCTGCGGGTGTTCTTCGAGGGTGACGAGGGCTATCGCGGCTTCGCCCCGGCGCGCCTGCCGAGCCACGACAGTGCCTTCGCCATGACCGTGCACAAGAGCCAGGGCTCGGAGTTCACCGAGGTGCTGCTGGCGTTGCCGGAACAGCTCAGCCCGCTGCTGACGCGCTCACTGTTCTACACCGGCATCACCCGTGCGAAGCGCAAGGTGGAGATCTGGGCGCTGCCGGCGCGGCTGGCCGAAGCGGTCCATACCCGCGCCGAGCGCGCCGCAGGATTGGCCGAACGGTTGGCCCTCCCCAGCGCTCAGACCAGAGCCACAGAGGCAGTGCCGGCGGCCAAGCCAGATGAGCCAAAAAGCGATCAGCTCAGCCTGTTCTAAACCGTGCGCGCCTGCTCGAAGCCGGCATGATCGCTGCTCATCGCCGCCTGTTTCGTGAAGCGGTTGTGCGTATGGCGCTCGGAATTCTGTTCCGATGCGCTTTCGCCAAAAGCCGACACCGGGACTTGCGATGAGAACCTTCTTTCTTCTGCTATGGGGCGCGCTCAGCCTGTTCATCAGCACCGCGGCGCTGCGTGAACTCTGGCTCGCGCCGTCCGTGGCCAGCGGTTTCGCCCTGCTGCTGGTGGTCTATTACATCGTCTGCTTCTTCCAGCTGATTCGTGCTGCTTACCTGCCATGGGGGCTGCTGGGTGCATACCGGCGCAGCGGCTACTGGCTGTGCCTGATCCTGCTGCCGCTGACGCTGATCCCGCTGTACGCCGCCTACCAGATCTGGGAGCAGGGCGGTTACGTTGCAGTCGAAGCCTCGTTGCACACCGAATGGCTGCACCTGCTGCTCGGTTGGCTGCAGGACGCCCTCGGTTATCTCGGCCCGCTGCTGGTGCTCGGCGCGCTGGGTGTCGGCATGGCGCTGATGCTGCTGCGTCTGCTACGCGGGCAGGTCGCGCGCTGATCAGCCGTTGAGCAGCGTCAGCACCAGCGGCAGGCTGGCCGCCGCGAGCAGGGTCTGCAAGGTGATGATGCCCGCCATCAGATGGCTGTCGCCGCCGAGCTGGCGGGTGAGCACGTAGGCAGTGGGGGCGGTGGGCAGGGCGAAGAACAGCACCAGGATGGTGGTTTCCATATCGGGCAGGCCGAGCACCATCGCCACACCGTAGGCGAGCAGCGGAACGGCCAGCAGGCGCACCGCGCTGTTCCAGCCCAGCGCCGGGATTTCCCCGCCCAGCTCCTGGGGTTTGAGCGCCGCGCCGACGCAGAGCAGGCCCAACGGCAGGCTGGCGGCGGCGAGCAGACTCAGCAGGCGGTCGGTGCCGCCGGGCAGACCCAGGCCCGACAGATTGACCAGCGCGCCGGCGACACAGGCGAGAATCAGCGGATTCTTGGCGATGGGCAGCAGCAGACCGCACACGCTGACGCCGCGCTCGGCGGTCAGCGCCCACACCGACATCACGTTCACCGTCGGTACCATCAGCGCCAGCATCAGCGCAGCCAACGCCAGACCTTCCTTGCCGAACAGGCTGCCCACCGCGGCCAGGCCGAGGTAGGTGTTGAAACGCAGCACGCCCTGGGTGACGGCGCCGAAGCGGCCGGCAGACCAGCCGCGCAACCGCTTGGCGATCAGCAGCCCGATCCAGGCCAGGCCCAGGCCGAGCATCACGGCACCGGCCAGGCGCGGCAGTGCTGGGTTATCCAGCGGCGCGGTGGCCAGGCTGCTGAACAGCAGAGAGGGGAAGAGGATGAAGTAGTTGATGCGCTCGGCGCCGGGCCAGAATTCGGCGCTGGGAAAGGCGCGCAGGCGCAGGAAATAGCCGGCGACGATCAGGGCGAACAGGGGCCAGAGGGCGAGTAGCAGGGCGGTCACGGATACATCCAACAGTGCATGTAGCGTGATCTTCGATGCTGCCAACGTTCAGTGCAACCTTCATCTTCGAGCTGGCGTGGCGGCAGGGTGCTACGTCGGTCGGACGGTTGTCTGTTGCGTAGTGGCTTGGTGATATCATCGCGCGTCGAACCTGCGAGCTTCCGATGCGCCACATACCCCCCCAGGTCTCTACCGAGGATTTCCGCGATACGCCTTATGGCCGGCAGTTGCATGGCGGGTTCCGTCTGCTGCGCTTTGCGCCGGAGCTGGAGAGGGAGTTTCGGCGCTATCTGGATCGTCATGCGCGGCTATCGCAACGCCTCGCCGCCCTGCTGTTGATCTTCGCGGTCAGCGGTTATCTGTATTGCGAACACCGGTTGTTCGATCTTGCCGATACCGGCTGGCTGACAACGCTGACGCTGTTGCGCCTCCTGCAGATTCTGCCGGGCGTCGTCGTGCTGGTGCTGACCTTTTACAGCCGCAGGTTTCGGGCGCAGGCCAACCGCATATTTCCGGTGCTGCTGGTGATGGTCGGCATGCTGGCCGCGCTGATCGACATCCGCTTCGAAACGCTCGATGCGGAGCTGAATTTCCGTTACGGCGCCGGGCTGCTGATCGTCGCGTCGTTCTTCTTTCTCGGCGTGACCTTCTGGTGGGCGCTGCTGTGCGCGGTGCTGATCGTGCTGGCCGACGTGTGCATGGCCAGCCTGATCCTGTCGGCCGAGCAGATGCCGGAACACTGGATCGCCGTCAGCTACTACCTGCTGTTGCTGATCATCGGCGCGATCAGTCGCTATGTTCATGAGTACTCGCAGCGCGACCAGTTTCTGACCCGCCAACTGCTGGGCTGGGTCGCCGAGCACGACGCGCTCAGCGGTCTGGCCAACCGGCGCAGTCATGATCGCGCGCTGCCCCAGCGGATCGCCCAGGCCCGTCGAGACCGGCGCCCGCTGAGCCTTCTGCTGCTCGATCTGGATGATTTCAAGGCCTATAACGACACATTCGGCCATCCGGCCGGCGATGCACTGATCCGCACCTTCGGCGAGTTGCTCGCCGGCTTCGCGCGGCGCCCGCTGGACGAAGCGGCACGGGTTGGCGGTGAGGAGTTCGCACTGCTGCTGTACAACTGCGACAACGCCGCCGCGCAGCGCATCGCCCGTCAGGTGATCACCGCACTGGCTGCGCTGGATATCAGGCATCCGCATGATTCGGCGGCGCGGGTGGGGGTCAGTATCGGGATCGCCACGTTGCAGGACGGCCAGCAGGCCGAGCAGCTCTATCACTGCGCCGATACCGCGCTGTATCAGGCCAAGAGTGGTGGCAAGAATCGCTTTGCCGTCGCGGCCGGGCTACTGCGACCCGAGCCACAGCCTCACTAGCGGATGGCTTAGCGGCGCGGTGGCACCGAGCGGGTGCGGCCGCTGCCGTCGATGGCGACGAATACGAAGACGGCTTCGGTGACCTTGCGCCACTCGCTGGACAGCGGATCGTCGCTCCAGACTTCCACCAGCATGCGGATCGAGCTGCGCCCGACCTCCAGCGTCTGGGTATAGAAGGACAGCTGCGCGCCAACCGCTACCGGAACCATGAACGCCATGCGATCGATGGAGACCGTGGCGACACGGCCAGCGGCCACGCGGCTGGCCATCGCGGTGCCGGCCAGATCCATCTGCGACACCAGCCAACCGCCATAGATATCGCCAAAACCATTGGTTTCCCGCGGCAATGCGGTGAGCTGCAGGGCCAGGTCGCCCTGCGGGATCGGATCTTCTTGTTCGTATTCTTTCATTCGGTCGGACTCGCGGCGCGTTGTTGTTCTGGCGCGAAATGCCCGCTCTGGCACGGGCGACGGCGCGAGTATAGCGGCTGTGTTGCGCTACAGCGACCGAACCAGGTCAACGGTGCGCTTGGTAATCAGATTGTCACACTTGCTTCATAGAGTGTTCACACGGCCTGCAGATACTGGCCCCCGTTCCAACACACTCGAGCACACACCTGCTAGGAGCAAGGTATGAAACTGAATCGTTTGATGGCGGCCCTGACCTTTGTAGCCGCTGGCGTTGGCGCCGCGAGCGCGGTCGCTGCTGTGGACCCGGCGCTGCCGAGCTACCAGAAGACTTCCGGTGTTTCCGGCAACCTGTCCAGTGTCGGTTCGGACTCCCTGGCCAACCTGATGACCCTGTGGGCTGAGGAATTCAAGCGCAGCTATCCGAACGTCAACATCCAGATTCAGGCTGCCGGCTCCTCCACCGCGCCGCCCGCTCTGACCGAAGGCACCTCCAACATGGGCCCGATGAGCCGCCCGATGAAGGACAACGAGATTCAGGCCTTCGAAGAAAAGTATGGCTACAAGCCAACTGCCGTTCCGGTGGCCATCGACGCCCTGGCGGTGTTCGTGCACAAGGACAACCCGATCAAGTCGCTGGACATCGAGCAAGTCGACGCGATCTTCTCCAGCACTCGCCTGTGCGGTGGCGAGAAGGACATCAAGACCTGGGGCGACCTGGGTATGACCGGCGAGTGGGCGGCCAAGCCGATCCAGCTGTTCGGTCGCAACTCGGTATCCGGCACCTACGGCTACTTCAAGGAAGAAGCCCTGTGTAAAGGTGACTTCAAGTCGAACGTCAACGAGCAGCCGGGCTCGGCTTCCGTAGTGCAGTCGATCTCCAGCACCCTGAACGCCATTGGTTACTCGGGTATCGGCTACAAGACCTCCAGCGTCCGCGCCGTACCGCTGTCCAAGGGTGGCGAGGCTTTCGAGGCCAACGAAGAGAACGCTCTGGCTGGCAAGTTCCCGCTGGCGCGCTTCTTCTACGTCTACGTCAACAAGGCGCCGAACAAGCCGCTGAGCCCGATCGACGCCGAGTTCCTCAAGCTGGTGCTCTCCAAGCAGGGCCAGGAAGTCGTGGTCAAGGATGGCTACATCCCGCTGCCGAAGAAGGTGGTCGACAAGACCATGCAGGACCTGGGTCTGTAAGACCCGCGTGACGGCCGGCGACGTAGCGCGCCGGTCATGCGCAGATGCCCGCCACGCGAAACGCGCTGGCGGGCTTCGTCGCGTCACCTGGCTGTAATTTTTCTGTCACACAGCTTCATTAGATTAGGCGCCCCGAAGGGCCGCTCAGGCCCAGGAGCCCTGGCATGAACGACATGGAAAACATGACCGCGAATTCCGATGTGCAACGGCTGGACTTCAACACGCCGGCGCTGCAACGCAAGCGCCGCATCCGCGCGCTGAAAGATCACCTGGCACGCTGGTACGTGTCCATCGGCGGTCTGGCGGTGCTGGTCGCCATTACCCTGATCTTCTTCTACCTGGCGCAGGTCGTACTGCCAATGTTCCAGGGCGCCGAGCTGGAAAGCCGCGCGGCGCAGCAACCGGCCTGGTTGGCCGATGCCGGCGAGCCGCTGCTGCTGGCGGTGGAGGAGCAGAACCAGGTCGCAATGCGCCTGGGTTCCGACGGGCAGGTGCGCTTCTTCGGGCTGAGCGACGGTGCACTGCTGTCGAGCAAGACGTTGCCGCTGCCAGCCGGTAGCCGTGTCGTCTCGGTGGGGCAGGACACGCCAAGCACACGCCGGCTGGTGCTGGGCCTGGATAACGGCCAGGCGCTGGTGCTCGAGCACAACTACAAGGTCACCTACCCAAACAATAAGAAGACCATCACCCCCGAACTCGCTTATCCCTTCGGTGAGGAGCCGCTGCAGCTCGACCCCGAGGGTCGGCCGATCGATCAGGCAGCCATCAGCCTGAACGGCAAGACGTTGCTCGTTGCCGGCGCTACCGGCACGGCATTGCACGCTCAGCGCATCGCCAGCAGCGAAAACCTGATGACTGGCGAGGTGACGCTGGAGCAGGAACGCCTCAACCTGCCGCAGCTGGCCGAGCCGATTCGCCAGCTGCTGCTCGACCCGCGGCACATGTGGCTCTACGCAATTAGCGGCAAGGCCAGCGCGGATGTCTTCGATCTGCGCCGCAAGCAGCTCAATGGTCGCTACAAGCTGGTTGGCGACGGCAGCGAGATCACCACGATCAGCCCGCTGCTGGCGGGCATATCGCTGATGATCGGCGACTCCAAGGGTGGCATCGGCCAGTGGTTCATGGTGCGCTCCGCCGACGGCCAGGCGGAGTTGAAGAACGTACGCAACTTCAAGCTGGGCAGCAGCCCGATCCGCCAGATCCTGCCGGAGGAGCGCCGCAAGGGCTTCCTCGCGCTGGATGACGCCGGCAGCATCGGCATTTTCCACAGCACCGCGCATCGCACCTTGCTCAAGGAACAGGTCGGTGAAGGCGCCGCTTTGGCTGCCATGTCGCCGCGTGCCACGCGCCTGCTGGTGGAGTCTGAGCAGGGTCTGCAGCGCTTCGTGATCGACAACCCGCACCCGGAAATCTCCTGGAGCGCGCTGTGGGGCAAGGTCTGGTACGAGAGCTATCCGGAGCCTGACTACGTCTGGCAATCGACCTCGGCCAATGGCGACTTCGAACCCAAGCTAAGCCTTGCGCCACTGGCGTTCGGTACGCTCAAGGCGGCGTTCTACGCGATGCTGCTGGCAGCCCCGCTGGCGATCTGTGCGGCGTTCTACACCGCCTACTTCATGGCGCCCAGGCTGCGCAGCAAGGTCAAGCCGATCATCGAACTGATGGAGGCGCTGCCGACGGTGATCCTTGGCTTCTTTGCCGGCCTGTTCCTGGCGCCGTTCCTGGAAAACCACCTGCCGGGCATCTTCAGCCTGCTGTTGCTGATGCCGGTCGGCATTCTCTTCGCCGCCTGGACCTGGAGCCGCCTGCCGCAGGCCGTGCGTCTCGCGGTGCCGGATGGCTGGGAAGCCGTGCTGCTGATCCCGGTGATCCTGCTGATCGGCTTCGGTTCGCTGGAAATCAGTGGTCACCTGGAAAACTGGTTCTTTGGCGGTGACATGCGCCTGTGGCTGTCCAACGACATGGGTATTCCGTTCGATCAGCGCAACGCGCTGGTGATCGGCCTGGCGATGGGCTTCGCGGTGATCCCGACCATCTACTCGATCGCTGAAGACGCCGTGTTCAGCGTGCCGCGCAGCCTGACGCTGGGTTCGCTGGCTTTGGGCGCCACGCCCTGGCAGACCCTCACCCGCGTGGTGCTGCTGACTGCCAGCCCGGGCATTTTCTCCGCGCTGATGATCGGCATGGGCCGCGCCGTGGGCGAAACCATGATCGTGCTGATGGCCACCGGCAACACGCCGATCATGGAAGCCAACATCTTCGAAGGCATGCGCACCCTGGCCGCCAACGTCGCCGTGGAGATGCCCGAGTCCGAGGTCGGCGGCACCCATTACCGCGTGCTCTTCCTCGCCGCGCTGGTACTGCTGATGTTCACCTTCGTGATGAACACCCTCGCCGAGCTGATTCGTCAGCGTCTGCGTGGCAAGTACGCCAGCCTGTAAACCAGATTTCGCAGAAGGTATCGATCCGTGAAAAAGGATTCGTTGAACACCTGGGTCAAGAGCGGCACACCCTGGATCTGGATGAACGCCGGCGCGGTGTCCATCGCCGTGATCATGACTCTGGGGCTGCTGGCGATCATCGCCGTGCGCGGTCTGGCGCACTTCTGGCCGGCCGATGTGATCGTCGCCGACTACAGCATGCCGGGCGCCGAGATGCGCGTGCTGGCCGGTGAGGTGGTCCAGGCTGAAGAGGTGCCACGCGCGCGTCTGGCGGCCAGCGGCCTGCCGGTGAACGTCGAAGGCGGCGAGTTCATGACTCGCGAGTTGCTCAAGGTCGGCAACCGTGAGGTGTACGGCGCGGATTTCTCCTGGGTGGTCGGTGAGTGGCTGAGCAACCAGCGCACACCTGTCGAGCTGATGGTGCTGGAGCGTCGTGAGTGGGGCAATTTCTATGGCTACCTGCTCAACGTGAAGGAAGCCGGCCAGCTGGTCGCTGAGGGAGAAGGCGCCTGGAACGAGTTGCAGGCACGCATCGACCGCGTCGACGAACTGCACACGCAGATCTCTCGTATCGAAAAGGTGGAGATCGGCCGCATCAACCACGGCCTCGAGCGTCTGCGCCTGAAGACCCGTCAGCTGGAGCTGAATGATCGCCTGGACGCGGCTGCGCAGGCCGATCTGGATGCCGAGCGCGCCCAGTGGGATGCCGAGTACCGGGTGCTGGAAGAAAAGCTGGTCGCCCTGCAGCAGCAATTCAACCGCGACAGCATCACCGTGCGCACGGCCGACGGCCGCGAGCAGGAGATCACCCTGGGCAAGGTGGTGCAGGCGTTCCAGCCCAATGCCATGTCGACGCCGCAGAAGCTGATGTTCTACTTCGCCAAGCTGTGGGAATTCGTCAGCGACGAGCCGCGCGAGGCGAACACCGAGGGCGGCGTGTTCCCGGCGATCTTCGGTACCGTGCTGATGACCCTGATCATGGCGGTGATCGTCACCCCGTTCGGCGTGATCGCCGCGGTCTACCTGCGTGAATACGCCAAGCAGGGCCTGCTCACCCGGATCATCCGCATCGCTGTGAACAACCTGGCCGGGGTGCCGTCGATCGTCTACGGCGTGTTCGGCCTGGGCTTCTTCGTCTACGTCCTGGGCGGCTCGCTGGACCGGCTGTTCTACCCTGAAGCCGCACCGGCACCGGTGTTCGGCACGCCGGGCCTGATGTGGGCTTCGCTGACTCTGGCAATCCTCACCTTGCCGGTGGTGATCGTTGCCACCGAGGAAGGCCTGGCGCGCATCCCGCGGATGATCCGCGAAGGCTCGCTGGCCCTTGGTGCGACCAAGTCGGAGACGCTGTGGAAGGTGGTTTTGCCAATGGCCAGCCCGGCAATGATGACCGGCCTGATCCTTGCCGTGGCCCGCGCCGCCGGTGAAGTGGCGCCGCTGATGCTGGTCGGTGTGGTCAAGCTGGCACCGAACCTGCCGCTCAATGGCAACTACCCCTACCTGCATCTGGACCAGAAGATCATGCACCTGGGCTTCCACATCTACGACGTCGGCTTCCAGAGCCCCAACGTCGAGGCGGCACGACCGCTGGTGTATGCGACTGCGCTGCTGCTGGTGCTGGTGATCGCCGCGCTCAACTTCACAGCGATCTACATCCGCAACCACCTGCGCGAGAAGTACAAGGCGCTGGATCATTAATTGAAGCGGCAAGCTCAAGCCACCGGCCTCGGGAGAAACGAGGCGCTGACTTGGGCTTGCAGCCTGTAGCTTGCAGCTGGCAGCTGCGAACGGAGCGAGCACATGCAAACCAACACGCATTCCATCGACATCTCGGCCCTCGGCCGCGACAAGCGCAGCCTGAACCTGGCCAACGAGCAGGTCGCCATCGAAGTGCCCGATCTGAGCCTGTACTACGGCCAGAAGCAGGCGCTGTTCAACGTCGCGATGAACATTCCCAAGCAGCGCGTGACTGCCTTCATCGGCCCGTCCGGCTGCGGCAAGTCGACCCTGCTGCGCTGCTTCAACCGCATGAACGACCTGGTCGACGGCTGCCGCATCGAAGGCGCCATCAACCTCGACGGCCATAACATCTACCGCAAGGGCGAGGACGTGGCCGACCTGCGTCGCCGCGTCGGCATGGTGTTCCAGAAGCCCAACCCGTTCCCCAAGAGCATCTACGAGAACGTCGTCTACGGCCTGCGCATCCAGGGCATCAAGCAGAAGCGCGTGCTCGACGAGACTGTCGAATGGGCGCTCAAGGGCGCTGCGCTGTGGGATGAGGTGAAGGACCGTCTGCACGAATCGGCGCTCGGCCTATCCGGCGGTCAGCAGCAGCGTCTGGTCATAGCCCGCACCATCGCCGTGCAGCCGGAAGTGCTGCTGCTCGACGAGCCGAGTTCGGCCCTCGACCCGATCTCCTCGCTGAAGGTCGAAGAACTGATCTACGAACTGAAGGCCAAGTACACCATCGTCATCGTCACCCACAACATGCAGCAGGCCGCGCGGGTATCCGACTACACGGCGTTCATGTACATGGGCAAACTGATCGAGTACGGCGATACCGATACGCTGTTCACCAACCCGGCAAAGAAGCAGACCGAAGACTACATCACCGGCCGCTACGGCTAGCCGGCTATGGCAAATCGCGCTGCGCGTTGTCGGCGGCGCTTGCCGTACCTGGTTCGTACTGTCTGCGCGCCGCCTCCTAGCGCAGCACGATTTGCCAAAGGCCGGACCGTCCGGCGAGAGAACAACAGTTTCGCAAGGGTTCGCACATGATCAGCAAAGACAGCCACACCCAACACATTTCCCAGCAGTTCAACGCCGAGCTGGAGGAGGTGCGCAGCCACCTGCTGGCCATGGGCGGGCTGGTGGAGAAGCAGGTCAATGACGCGGTGACCGCCCTGATTCAGGCCGATTCGGGCCTCGCTCAGCAGGTGCGCGACGTCGATGACCAGATCAACCAGATGGAGCGCAACATCGACGAGGAGTGCGTGCGCATCCTCGCCCGCCGTCAGCCGGCGGCCTCCGACCTGCGTCTGATCATCAGCATTTCCAAGTCGGTGATCGACCTCGAGCGCATCGGTGACGAAGCGACCAAGATCGCCCGCCGCGCCATCCAGCTGTGCGAGGAAGGCGAGTCGCCCAAAGGCTATGTCGAGGTGCGCCATATCGGCGACCAGGTACGCAAGATGGTGCAGGAAGCGCTGGACGCTTTTGCCCGCTTCGATGCCGACTTGGCGCTTTCGGTGGCGCAGTACGACAAGACCGTCGATCGCGAATACAAGACCGCCCTGCGCGAACTGGTCACCTACATGATGGAAGACCCGCGCTCGATCTCCCGCGTGCTCAGCGTGATCTGGGCGCTGCGCTCGCTGGAACGCATCGGCGACCACGCGCGCAACATCGCCGAACTGGTGATCTACCTGGTGCGCGGCACCGACGTGCGCCACCTCGGCCTGGCGCGCATGGCCGAGGAAGTGGAAGGCTCGAAGGAGCGCTGATTCGCGGTCGCGGGGCGGGCAGTGATGTCCGCCCGGCGCCAAAGTCTGCGGAAAGAGCCGCCGCTGGCGTTGAGGCTCGACCCATCCACCTGCATCGGTTCGCCCGCACGGATGCCGCTCAGGTGCGGATCAGCGCCTCGCTCAGATAGTCGATCAGCGCCCGCGTCTTCGGTGGCAGATGATGATTCTGCCGCCACAGCAGCCAGGCCGCGCCCTGGTATGAACCGGTGTAGCGCCACTGCGGCAGCACTTCGCGCAAACGACCCTCAGCCAGCGCCTGGGCCGCGGTGAAATGTGGCAGGCAGGTGATTCCCAGGTGTTCCAGCGCCACCAGCAGCCGCGCCTCGCTGTGGTTGCTGATGTAGCGACCGCGCACCGTCACCGTCTCCTGCTGCTCCCCGCGGCGCAGGTGCCAGCGATTGTCTCCCGCCGTTTCTCCCAGATATAGGCAGCTGTGGCGCAGCAGGTCCTGCGGATGTTGCGGCTCGCCGTGGCGCTGCAGGTAGTCGGGGCTGGCGCAGAGCAGCTGGTGCACCGGCCCGAGCGGCTTGCCGGCCAGGCCTTCGGGTGGGTTGTCGGTGACCTGCACCAGCAGGTCGAAACCGTCCTCGATCAGGTCCGGACTCTGGTCGCTGATCCGCAGCTGCACATCGACCTCGGGGTAGCGCTGGAGAAAGGCCGGCATCAACGGCCCGACGACGAACTTGCCATAGGCCTTCGGCACGCTCAGGCGCACCAGCCCGCGTGGGCTGCGCATCAGCCGTTCGCCGATGGCGACGGCCGCGTCGGCCGCATCGAGCATATCCCGGCAATGCTGGTAGAACTCCGCCCCGGCCTCGTTGAGCCGCAGCTGGCGCGTCGTGCGCTCCAGCAGGCGCAGCGCCAGGGCCTGCTCCAGCCGGGCTACCTGGCGGCTTACCGCCGACGGTGTGCTGCCCAGCAGCCGCGCGGCGCCGGAGAAGCTGCCGGCCTCGACCACCCGCACGAACACGGCCATGTAGGGCAGCAGGGTTGCGCTGTCATTCGTTCCCATGTGGAACAGGTCCTGTGCTGTTTCGCTGGATTATCGACCGTGGCGACAGGCCCGACAATCAGCGCCTGATTGGTGCAGGGAGTCGAGCATGAAAGGTTCATTGAGGCAGGGGCTGTGGCTGGCCGATGGCATGCTGCTGATGGTGGCGCTGATCTGGGGCAGCAGCTATGCGGTGGCCAAGCAGGCGCTGCTGTTCTATCCGGTGCTGGGGTTCCTGGCGGTCCGCTTCGGCCTGACCTTTGTCCTGCTGCTGCCGCAACTGCGCGGCGCCGGTCGCCGGGCGCTGCGCCCCGGTCTGCCGCTGGGGCTGGTGATGCTGGCGATCTTTCTCTGCGAGACCTGGGGCGTGATGCTGACCAGCGCCAGCAATGCGGCGTTTCTGATCAGCCTATGCGTGGTGATCACGCCGTTCATGGAGTGGCTGCTGCTGCGCCAGCGGCCGCACAACACGCTGTTCCTAGCCTGCGCGATGTCGCTGGCGGGCGTCTGGCTGCTGACCGGCGGCCCGCAGCTGTCGCTCAATCTCGGCGATGCGCTGATGCTGGCCGCCGCGTTGCTGCGCGCGGTGCTGGTCTGCCTGACCCGGCGATTGACGGCCGGCCGGGAAATCCCGGCACTGGCGCTGACCGCGGTGCAG
>CENV01020908.1_pt1 | contig 25738 bp, 25 predicted proteins | sample 530231 | NCBI WGS metagenome assembly CENV01 (sample SAMEA2619815, study PRJEB7988) | marine metagenome | biome: marine biome (ENVO:00000447); feature: surface water layer (ENVO:00002042); material: "saline water (ENVO:00002010), including plankton (ENVO:xxxxxxxx)" | depth 5 m | reverse complement strand
CTCAAAAACGCGATACTTGCCGGCGCTGTTGCCACGGGACTGGCCGTTTCAATGGCCGGCGCCGTCCATGCGCAGTCCGCAGACGCGGGAATGATCGACCAGGCCGAAACCTCTGAGGGCTCGGCCGAAGACAATTGGCTCAAGGTCTGTAGCGATCTCGACGATGGCGGCCAAGCGTGCATCATGCGCCAGGTTGTCAGCAACACCGGCGTGTTCACGGGCTCGTTCCTCCTGCGCGACGATCCCAGCCAGGAAAGCCGTCTTCTTGCTGTCGCTTCCGTCCCGATCGGCGTGCTGTTGCCCTTCGGCCTGACCTGGCAGATCGACAGCGGCAAGCCCGTGCGCGTCCCCTACATGTTGTGCGACCCGCAGGCCTGCTCTGCCCAGCTCGTTATCAACGAATCCTACATCCAGAGCCTCAAGCGCGGCAGCACCCTTACCCTGACCGCCAAGAACCGTCAGAACGAAGATATCACGATCGATATCACGCTCGCGGGCTTCACGGCAGTCTATGACAATCCCGAAGGCGTCTCGATCGAAGAGCTCAACCAGGCCAATTCGACCGAGAACGTGCTTGAAAATGTCCTTCAGGACCGTGCCAACCAACTCCGCGAGGAGATGGAAGGCGGCGAGGCCGCTCCGGCCGAAAGTGCTCCCGTCGAAGAAGCGCCGGCCCAATAAGGCGCAACCGGATTTTCATACGGAAAAGGCGGACCATTCGGTCCGCCTTTTTTATTGTCCCATCCCAAAAGATATAGCCTGTTTTCGCAGCAGTGGGATTGTCTTGAGTCCCCAAAGCCCCACGCTCCGCAACGCCTGGGCCGGCAAATGAGGCGAGAGCAGGGACGTAAACAAGCCGCCAACAAAAGCCCCGGTCCGCGTCAGATCGCCCCGCCGGGCCCCGCCATAGCTGCGCGCCACGGCATCGGCCCAGCCATATGATCCCGGATTGGCCGCCTTGAGGCAGGCGTTAAGGTTTGCCACGTCCCGCAGACCCAGATTGAGGCCCTGTGCGCCGATGGGCGGAAACGCATGGGCCGATTCGCCCACCAGCACCGCAGCGTCGCGCCCGGCCACATCAACCGAGAGAAGTGACAGCGGAAACACGAAACTGGGGCTGGCCGCCGATATCGTCCCGAAAAGGTGCCCCGACTTTGCGTTGAGAAGGGAAATTAGGTGCTCCGGTTCTCGCCGCGCGTCCTCAAGTGTTTCCAGCCTGTCGATCCACACCAGATTGGCGCGATTTCCACCCGCCGGAACCAGCGTGAACGGCCCATTGGGATAGTGAAATTCCACCGATTCCCCATCGAGCCCGCGCTCAAGCTCCAGATCGCAAACGAGTGCGGCCTGGTCGAACTTGCGCTCCCGCATCGAAATCCCCGCGGCCTTGCGCACGCTGGAGCCTTTGCCATCGGCCCCAACCAGCAACTCGGCAGTCAATGTGCCGCCATCGCCAAGTTCGAGATGCCACACCCCATCGACCCGACTTGCCGATTTGAGCGTCGCGGCTCGGCGGTCGAGGTTTTCATTCCCCGCTGCTGCCTGCGAAAAACTCTCCCCGAGCCGGGCATTGGCAAAATTCCATCCAAAGGCCCGGTGCCCGATTTCCGACGCACTGAATACGGTCTCCGGCGCGCGTATAGGCCTGCCGGTCGCATCGATGATCCGGATGCGCGTGAGAGGTGTGCCCAGCGTTTCAGGGTCATCGATCAACCCTGCGTCGATCATGTAGTCGACCGACGGCCCCATCAGCGCCGAAGTCCTGCGGTCCACAGGCGCGTCGGGTGCCACATGAAGGGTTGAGAACCCGGCATTGGCCGCCGCAACCGCGGTCGCCTTGCCAACGAGCCCGCCGCCGATAACGGCGACCTGTGTGTGATTGGCCATTTTCACCTCGATGATTGATCAAGATGTAAGCCGCCGGGATCGCCCTCGCAAGCCGCGCAAATGGCTCTGCCGCTTTATTGCCGTTGTTGCCCGCAAATGTGCACACATCGCGCGCCGGGGCGGTCGCCGTTCTTGCCACGGGCATCAGATGGATGCCCGTGTTCCAACCGCTGAGGGCAAAAATGCTGGATTTCGTCGTCGAACCGGCCTTCTGGGCCAGCCTCATTCTGTTGACCTGCATCGAAGTGGTGTTGGGAGCCGAAAACGCCAATCAGAGTTTGAGCCGGGCAGCGGGCCTGGCCGATGAGCAGCGTCGCCGCGCCAAGGTCCTGACAGCCGTCTTAGGCACTCTCTTCCGATTGGCATTGCTGGCGATTCTGCTCTGGCTTCTTGGCCTGCAGCGAACGGCCTTCAGCATCGCCGGCTGGTCCCCCACCTGGGGCGGGGTCGTCCTGTTGGCCGGTGGCCTGTTTCTGATCTATAGGGCCGCCACCGAACTTCACCTTATGGTTGAACCCCACCTGGTTCCTCACGATGGCCCCGACCCGGCATTTTCCGAAAGCCCCACGCTGGCAATCGCCCAGCTCGTGGCCCTCAGCGTTATCTTTTCTGTCGATTCGATCATCCTCGCCATCGGCATGACGGCCTACGTTCCGGCCATGGTCATCGCCATAATTGCCGCGATCGTGATCCTCTTTTTCGCTTCCGGTCCCATTGCCTCATTCATCGCCCGCCACGCCGCGATCCAGGCGGTGGCGCTGGGTATCTTGTTCGTCGTGGGCACCGTGCTGATGGCTGAGGGCCTCGGCATGTCGGTTCTCCGCGACTATCTCTACATCGCCATTGGCGCGGGCTTGCTCGTGCTCGGCTTCTCCAAGCTCATCTATCGCACGCCTGCCAGCCAGCCATCGATTTCGATGCCCGCCGCCATGCCCGTCCAGGATCGCGCCGAACCCAGCCTGGAGCCATCTATTCCGGTTCCCGATGATGGGTCCGCCAGCGCGCCGCGGTCAGTGGACCCCATCTTCGAGGACGTACCCGATACCGTTTTGGAAACCGAAGATTTCAGTGATCCCGCGCCGGATGAGATCAACGAACCTGCTCCCGCCGAGGGGCCGTTGCCGGACGAAATCCCCGACAGCGACGAACCGCCCCTTGGCGAACGCGATACCGCTGTGCAAAGGTCGCGCCGGAAAAAACCCGTACTCAGGCGCCGCCCTCCGAGGCTGCGCACGGCCAGAAGAAGAGAATAGGCAGGAATATGAAAGCCATTGTCGTTGACCAATTTGGTGGCCCCGAAGCACTCGATTTCCGCGATGTGGAGGTTGGAGAGCCCGGTTCGGGCGAAATTCGGGTCCGCCATCACGCCATCGGCGTCAACTTCATCGATACCTATCACCGCACCGGTCTCTATCCCAATCCGCTGCCCCTGATTCCCGGCTCCGAAGGCGCCGGCGAGGTGATTTCGGTTGGCGCCGGGGTCACCGGCTTCAAGCCCGGCGATCGCATTGCCTATCAGGGCACCATCGGTGCCTACACCGAGGAGCGGATCATGCCGGCGGCAAAGGCCGTTCTGCTGCCCGAATCGATTGATTACGAAACCGCGGCCGCCATCATGCTCAAGGGCCTCACGGCCTACTACCTGCTGTTTCTCACATGGCCCGTACGTTCGGGCGAAACCATCCTGTTTCAGGCCGCGGCCGGTGGCATGGGGCTCATTGCCTGCCAATGGGCCAAATCGATCGGTGCCCGCGTCATCGGCACCGCTGGCAATCCCGATAAGGTCGCGCTGGCCAAGGCCAATGGCTGCGACGAGGTGATCAACTATTCGCAAGAAGATTTCGCCGTGCGCGTCCGCGAATTGACCAACGGCAAGGGCGTCGATGTGGTTTACGACGGGGTAGGGCAGGACACCTTCGAGAAATCGCTCGATTGCCTGCGGCCGATGGGCCTCATGGTCAGCTACGGCAACGCCACCGGCCCGGTTTCCGTCCCCGATCTGGGCATTCTGGCCCGCAAGGGTTCGCTGTTTGTCACCCGCCCGACAGGCGCCCACTACTTCGCCGAACGTCCGGCTCTGCTGGCCGGCGCCAAGGCGCTTTTCGCGGCTGTCGAATCGGGCGCCGTCAAACCCCATATCGGCCAGCGCTTTGCGCTTTCCGAAGCTGCCGATGCCCACCGGGCGCTCGAAGGCCGCAAAACCGTCGGCTCGACCATCCTGCTGCCCTGATTGCCTCTGTCGCGGGGACGAAGGCTGTGATACGGCCTTCGTCCAAGGCGGCAGGCAGGGAAATAACCGGTGGTTCGTGCAACGCTGATTGGATTTTCGGCCATCCTTATGTGGTCGCTTCTGGCGTTGTTCTCGAGCCTGTCGGGACAGGTGCCACCATTTCTCTTGTGCACCTTCTCGTTTGCCGTGGCGACGCTTGTCGGCCTTGCAGCAACCGGACGACGCGGCAAGCCCCGCACGCCGGCTGCAAAAGTCCCGCTCATGGCCTGGGTCGTCGGCGTTGCGGGCCTGTTCGGCTATCATTTCTTCTATTTTTCGGCCGTCCGGAACGCTCCGGTGGTCGAGGCCAATCTGATAAATTACCTGTGGCCACTGCTGATTGTTCTGGGCTCAGCCCTGATGCCCGGCGAAGGGCTGCGCTGGCATCACGTGGCCGGCGCCTTGCTGAGCCTGGCCGGAACGGTGCTGATCGTGTCGAATGGCGGCCGCTTTGCCTTCGAGCCCGAATATATGTTCGGCTACGGTATCGGCGTCCTCGCCGCCTTCACCTGGGCCAGCTATTCACTGATCTCGCGACGCTTCGCCCAGGTCCCCACGCGCATGGTCACCTGGTACTGCGCCGCCGCTGCCCTTCTTTCGCTTGTCTGCCACATAACGCTCGAGGAAACGGTGATGCCCGCCAATACCGTTCAATGGCTGGCCGTCTTCGGCATGGGCCTGATGCCGGTGGGGGGCGCGTTCTTTGTCTGGGACTACGGTGTCAAGCATGGCAACATCCAGGTCCTCGGCGCAGCCAGCTATGCTGCACCGCTGCTCTCGACCCTGCTGCTGATCGTCTTCGGCATCAGCGCCCTCACCATGCCCGTCGCCCTCGCCTGCCTGCTCATCACGGGCGGTGCGGCGCTGGCCTCCAAGGACATGATTGCCCGCCCGCGGCGCAAACCGCCGGTAACGGTCATCTGATCCTCTGGACAGCTTCGCACCGAACAGCTAAACCGCAAATCAATCGGCCAGCCCTCACATGGGCTTGCGGCTCAACGGGTGGGTGGCAGAGTGGTTGATTGCACCGGTCTTGAAAACCGGCGGGCGTGAGAGCGTCTCGGGAGTTCGAATCTCCCCCCACCCGCCATCTTCCAGATACAAGAGATCAGACCATTGGCGGATTGAGCCGTGCAAACCCCTCCTGCCGGCGATAGGGAAAATAGGGATAGGGAGCCGTCACGGCACTGGCATCATCGAGCCTGGCGACCTGCTCAGCGGTCAGATTCCAGCCGACCGCACCCAGATTCTGGCGCAATTGCTCTTCGTTGCGCGCCCCGACAATGACTGATGAGACTGTGGGGCGTTGTAGCAACCAGTTGAGCGCGACCTGCGCAACGGTCTTGCCGGTTTCCTCAGCTACCGCATCGAGAGCCTCGACAACGCCATAGAGGTGCTCCTCATCCACCGGCGGACCAAAGCTTGCGGTTTCGTGCAGACGGCTGCCCTCCGGCAACGGCGCCCCGCGCCGGATTTTCCCCGTCAGCCGCCCCCAGCCCAGCGGACTCCAGACCAGCGCACCGAGCCCCTGATCCTGCCCGAGCGGCATCAATTCCCACTCATAGTCGCGCCCGACCAGCGAATAATAGACCTGATTGGCAACATAGCGCGGCCAACCGTGACGGTCGGCCATGGCCAGCGATTTCATCACCTGCCAGCCTGAGAAATTTGACACTCCGACATAGCGAACCTTGCCGGCGCGGACCAGCATATCGAGCGTTGAAAGCACCTCCTCGACCGGGGTCGCGATGTCGAAGGCATGAAGTTGGAGTATGTCGATATGGTCCGTCTCAAGGCGGCGCAGCGCATCCTCGACTGCGCGAACCAGACGGAAGCGGGAGGATCCGCCGTCATTGGGCCCATCCCCCATCGGAAGCCCGGTCTTGGTCGAGATCAGCACGGCATCGCGCTTGCCCTTGATGGCTTGCCCCAGAACCTCTTCAGAGGCGCCGTCAGAATAGACATCGGCGGTGTCGAACAAATTGACCCCCGCCTCAAGACAGATGTCGACGAGGCGGCCGGCTTCAATGGCATCGGAAGTGCCCCAATTGCCAAATAGTGGGCCGGCCCCACCGAACGTGCCGGCGCCGAAGCTGAGAACCGGCACCTTGAGGCCGGATTTGCCGAGCGGTCTGTAATCCATGATAAAAACTCCTTAGACGATAGGATTGCAAGCGGGTTTCGCCAGGGGCCGTCCGACGGTTCGAACGGCAATCAGAGCGGTGCCGAGGGCGAGAAGCGGAAACAGTGTGGCGATGGCCGGCACGAGGATGAGGCCAGGCCCGTGGTCGATAACCAGGCCGCCAGTCCACGCACCAAGGGCATTGCCGAGATTGAAAGCGCCGATGTTGAAGCTCGATGCGAGGCTCTGGCCGGCCCCTTCGGCCCTTGAAAGTACCCACATCTGCAGGGGCGCTACCGTGGCAAATCCGGTCGCGCCAAGCAGGCCGGCGAAAAGCACGGCGGTAAATTGATTGCCGAAGGCAAAACTCATCAGCCCCAGGACGAGGGTGAGTCCCACCAATGTTCCGAAGATGGAGGGGACAAGGCCCCGGTCGGCGAACCTGCCGCCCAGCAAATTCCCCACAAACAGACCGCCCCCGAACACCAGCAGGATCGGTGAGACCGCACTGTCGTCAAACCCGCCGATCTCGGTCAGCAAGGGCGCGATATAGGTAAAGACCGCAAAAACACCCGCATACCCGAACACGGTCGTCAAAAGCCCAAGCAGCACAGAACGCCGGGCCATGGCACGGAAATCTGTCCGCCAATCCGATGCTTGCGGTCGTGTTCGGTCTTGGGGCACCAGAAAGGCAAGAACAACGATGGCAACGAGCCCCACTCCAGTGACGGCCCAGAAGGTTGCCCGCCAGCCATAGTGTTGGCCAAGCCAGGTACCAAACGGCACGCCGAGGACAGTCGCCACAGTCAGACCGGTGAACATGATAGCAATGGCCGAAGCGCGCTTGTCCTCGGAAACAAGCCCCGTCGCCACCACAGCGCCGACGCCGAAGAACGTGCCGTGGGTCAGCGCCGTGAGCACCCGCGCCGCCATCAGCCACCCATAACTCGGAGCGAGAGCGCACGCAGCATTGCCGACGACGAAGATCACCATCAGCCCGATCAACACGCGCTTGCGCGGCCAGCGTGCCGTGAGCACGGTAAGCACCGGGGCGCCGACGGTCACGCCAAGCGCGTACCCCGAAATCAAAAGGCCCGCCGCCGCTATGGTGACGTTCAATTCACGACTGACCTCCAAAAGAAGGCCCATGATGACAAATTCGGTGACGCCAACGCCGAAAGCGCCGACTGTCAGGGCATAAAGTGCCAAAGGCATATGAAATCTCTATCCATCCAAAACTGATGTCCGAAAGATAGACCTTCGGTACGCGATGAAATAGAATGCCTTCTGGAATAGCACTTGTGAGATGAAGTCATTATGGCGCGACTTGACGTCAACCGATCCGGCGAGATGGAAGTGTTTGTGCGGGTGGTCGAACTCGGCGGCTTTTCGCCCGCCGCCCGCGCCGGACGCATGACGCCCTCGGCCGTGAGCAAGCTGATCGCGCGGCTGGAAGCCCGGCTCGGCGCCCGATTGCTCAATCGCTCGACTCGCCAACTCCAGCTGACGCCCGAGGGCTGCACCTTCTATGAGCGCGCAACACGCGTTCTGGCTGATCTCGAAGATGCCGAACGGGCAGCAAGCATTGGCGAGGAGGCGATTGGCCGGGTGCGCATCAACACCAGCGCATCCTACGCCACCCATATCCTTGCACCATTGCTGCCCGACTTTCTCGCGCGCCACCCCGGTGTCACCCTCGACATCGTGCAAACCGATGCCGTGGTCGATCTTCTGGCCGAACGTATGGATGTCGCGATCCGCGCCGGACCGTTAAAAAGTTCGAGCCTTGTTGCCCGCAAGCTCGGTGAAACGCCGCTGCTGATCGTTGCCGCGCCATCCTATCTCGAACGTCGCGGCGAACCGCACAGCATCGCTGATCTTCAAAACCATGACCGCCTCGGTTTCGGATACGCCCGCGCCGTCGACGGCTGGGCACTTTGCGAGAATGGCAAAGCCGTTGTCGTGCCGGCCACGGGTCGTGTGCAAGTGAGCGACGGTGAGGCCTTGCGCCAGCTGGCTCTGTCCGGCGTAGGCCTCGCCAGGCTCGCTGCCTTTACCGTGAGAGACGATATCGCAGCGGGGCGCCTCGTCCCGGTGCTCGGCCACCTTGTCTCTGGCGACCCTGAACCCTTCCACGCCGTCTATGTGGGGCAGGGCGGCCCTCTCCCCTCGCGTGTCAGGGCACTGCTCGATTTCCTCGCCAGATATGGAAGAGTTGCCTGACCCTTTGACAGGACACGCCCGACAAAAAAGACCCCCGCCAAGGCAGGGGCCCTTTGCGTCTTCGCGTCATGCAATCAATGATGGTGATGCTCGGGCATGTCCTCGAGCGCATCCTTGGTCCAGCCGGTTACCGCATGCACCTCGCCATTTTCATCACGCATGAAATCGAGCTGATTGACAGCGACGGCGACGGGTTTGGACCCGATGCCGAGAAATCCGCCGACATCGATCACCGCCTGGGCGCTCGCACCCACGCCATGCAGGTGTGACACCTTTCCGACTTTGTGGTCGTCGGCGCCGTAAACGGTGGCGTCCTGCAAGGTTGCTTCATTGAGCTCGGCTTCGCTGAGGCGAACATGATTGGAGTGATCCATCATTAAGGCTCCTCTTTTTTGAGTGTGCAGGGTTAACCTGCGAGCCCCTCGTCCGTTCCCGTCGTAAACACCTGTTTGCCGCCACTGCCCGTCGGACGTCGCCTCACGCCCGCTCAGCTAGAATTCGGACTCGCCGGCAACCGGCGCGCGCAGGTCGTCGGCGCTGGGCAGAGTCCCCGGATTTGTAGAGAAAGTGGCGGCCACGCCGAGCTTGTGCGATGTCGTACAGCCATTGGGCTCGAAATTGCTCGCCACGCACTCGACTTCGATCTTCTGGCTGACATCGAGTTCGGGGTTTCCCGAAGAGGTCGAGGAACATCCAGCAAGGACAATAAGGAAAATGACGGCAGCTGCAGGTTTCATAAAGCGCGTCTCGACATTCGATCGGATGTCGATCCTATGCCCGGAACGATGGAAACTTTCCAGCGTTTTCGACAGCCACCGCGATCGTTTGGCCGGCCCTAGCGCGGTTTGCTTTCGCCCTTGTGCCGAAAGGCCCATTGCGGCACCACGATCACATTGCCATCGCGCTCGCCGCCATTGCGTTTATAGGCAAGCTCCCACGCGCGCTCGATGATTTCCTCGATCGAGAGGCTCAGGCAACTCGGCAGGCTCTGCGAACGGCCGAGATTCTCCAGAACCGCCTCGGCCTGACCGCATAGGGCGCGCTGCTGCAATGTTTCTGATGGCATAGGTTTCATGGCCGTATCTGACCATAAAGATGCCAAAACCCGGCAAACGCATTTCGGAAAAATTGAATAAATCCAATCGCGCAGGATCAATCTCTAGGGAAGACTGGGCGGCTCACGATCGTTTTTGTCGCTATCAGGCATGCGCTGATAGCGCCGCCGCGTGATGATATACATGACAACCGCCACGACCAGCGCACCCCCGAGCATCACGAACCCGAACTCCGCCGCCGAAAGCCCCAGCGTCAGCAATGCAACCACCAGAACGACGAGACTGGCCGCTATAATGAAAATCCGCATCTTGCCTCCATCCTGATGGTCATGGTGTCGTGTTTGACTTGCCAATGCAAGCACACCCGGCTACGCCGTGACAGGCGTTGAAAAAGGGCAGGGGCACGCGGTGGACAGCGTTATCGAGATCGTTCCCACACTCATGCCGCTCGGCGACAGCGGCGTTCTCGTGCGCTTTGCCGATCGCCTCGATCTCCCAGCCAACGCGGCAGCCATCGCTTTCGCAAGAAACCTCGAATCCAGCCCCATTCCTGGCGTTGTCGAAATCGTCCCCAATCTCGTCTCGGTCCTGGTGCGCTACGATCCCCGACGCATCGGCTTTGCCGGCCTGTGCGGCGAGTTGCGACTCATCGACCGTGACATCGAGAACACCGAACCACCGACCAATCACCGGATAGAGATTGCCTATGGTGGTGAGGATGGTCCCGATCTCGAGGCGGTGGCCGCAGAACTCGGACTGACGGTTCCCGCCTTCATCGCTGCGCACGCTGCGGAGCGTCTGGATATCCTCGCCGTCGGCTTTGCCCCGGGATTTGTCTATTGCGGCATGCACGCCGACGACCTGCTCGTGCCACGCCGCGAGACCGTCAGGCGCTCGGTTCCGCCCGGCAGCATCCTTTTCGCCGCCCGCCAGACAGCGATTACCGCCACGCCCGTGCCTACCGGATGGGCCGTGATCGGGCGGACCAGCCTCATCAATTTCGACCCGGCCGCTTCCCCGCCCACGCGGTTGCGGGCAGGGGATACGATCACCTTTGAGACGGCCCCATGAGCCGCATCGTTCTCACCCGCGTCGGCCCGATGACCACAATCCAGGACGACGGACGTCCCGGTCTCTTTGCGCATGGCATCGGTGCATCCGGCCCCATGGACCGCAACGGTTATGCGATGGCCGCCGCCATCACCGAAGTGCTCTGCGGTGCCGCCATCGAAATCGGGCCGCTCGGTCTCGATTTCACCTATCGCGGCGATCCGCTGTCTGCCGGCATGGCCGGAGGAACGTTTACGCTAACTGTCGATGGTGAACCTCGACCTTGGCCGGCCCGCCTCGACCTCGTCGAAAACACGAAAATCTCCATAAAGCCTGGTCCTCAGGGCAATTACGCCTATCTGCGATTTGCGGCCCAGATCGACGTTCCGCTCATCCTCGGCAGCCGCTCAACCAACGCAACGGTAGGGCTGGGCGGCTTGGATGGCCGCATGCTGGCGGCCGGAGACGAACTCAGCCTGATTGATCTGATCGATACCGGCCCCGAGCTGACTCGTCCTGAGACCGCCTCGCCCGGCGACCCGATCCGCTTCGTCTGGGGCATTCACGCCGATCTGTTTCCAGCCCCGATCCGCTCGGCATTTACCACTTCCGATTTCCGCATCTCATCGCGCATGGACCGCATGGGCGTCAGGCTCGACGACACCGGATCCGTCTTCGCCGACGCAAAACTGCTCAACCTCGTCTCCGATGCCGTCGTCCCCGGCGACGTCCAGATCCTGGGCGACGGCACCCCGATCATCCTTATGCGCGACAACCAGCCGACCGGTGGCTATCCCCGCATCGGCACGGTCATCGATGCCGATCTCGACCGCTTTGCCCAGATTCGCGCAGGCAAGATGGTGCGCTTCGAACCCGTCAGCGTGGCGCACGCTCACAGGATATCGAAATGGCTGCCCTGATCGATCTCAACGCCGATCTGGGCGAGGGCATCGGCGACGACCTTTCTATGCTCAAAATCGTCACCAGCGCCTCGATCGCCTGCGGCGGCCACGCCGGCAACGCGCAAACCATGCGCGCGGCCGTCCGTGGAGCGCAGGCCAATGGCGTCCGCATCGGCGCCCATCCCGGTTTCGAGGACCCGGACAATTTCGGCCGCCTTCGCCTCGATCTGCCCTTCGAGACCATCCGCGATCAGGTTCTGGCCCAGATCGCCCGCCTCGCATCCATCGCGGCGGAGGAGGGGGCTCCCATCTCCTATCTCAAGCTTCACGGCGCGCTCGCCAACATGGCTGCGGAGGACGAAGCGCTTTCTCATGCCGTCTTCGCTGGCGTTGCCCGAGCGTATCCAGGTCTGGCCATTCTCGCCCTCGCGGCTTCCGCCCAGGAAAGCGCCGCGAAACAACTCGGTCTCCCCGTCATCGCTGAAGCCTATGCCGATCGCGCCTATAGGCCCGACGGATTGCTGGCCGCCCGCAGCCTGCCGGGCGGCGTCATTGAGGATACCGCCGCCGTCGTCGCCCGATGCCTGCGGCTCGCCGAGCAGGGCGAAATCATCGCCATCAACGGCACGGCCTTCAAATCCGACGCCCGCTCTATCTGCCTGCATGGCGACACATCGGGCGCCCTCGAACATGCCCGCGCGGTGCGCGATGCCCTCAGATCTCGCAATCTGATGTAACGCACCGACCCTAAAGTTTGCCGCCGCGTTAAGAAAACCTACACAAACCTATGGTTTCTGGAAGGTTCGATGCGCGAAGGCACCGGCAATCGCATGGGATTGCTTTCAGCACGGGTTGAGCCGGCCTTGCGGTTCGAAAGCACGACAATCTTGTTAGTATTGGGTCAGATTGTATGAGCTCGAATATCGGATCGGCGCGCCGCCGTTCTCTTTTTGCCGCTTTTGGCACCTCGGTTGCCGCCGCCGTGCTGCTGGCCGGATGCACCGGTGCAGACTTGTTTGCAGGCAATGAGTTCTTCTCCGAATCCTCGATGGGCGTCAAAGCCTCGCCCCGGGTCACGACCTCGCGCAACGTCCCCAAGGGCGGCGGTCGCTATGTTGTCGGCCAACCCTATACGGTCGCTGGCAACCGCTTCGTGCCGCGCGAGCAACCCGACCTCGACGTGACGGGCCGCGCCTCCTGGTACGGACCGGCCTTCCATGGCCGGCTGACCGCAAATGGCGAAGTCTTCGACATGTACGCGCTCTCGGGAGCTCACCCGACGCTGCCCCTGCCATCCTACGTCCGGGTGACCAACGCCGATAACGGCGCTTCGACGATCGTCCGCATCAACGATCGCGGTCCGTTTTCCTATGAGCGCACCGTCGATCTCTCCCGCCGCGCCGCTGAAGTTCTCGGTTTCCAGCAGCAGGGTACCGCCAATGTCCGCGTGCAGTATATCGGACCGGCTCCGCTCGAGGGCGACGACACCAAGTTCCTCGTCGCCTCGATCAACCAGTTGACACCCTACGAGATCCAGAACAACACGCGCATGGCCTATCAGGAACCCGTGCAGGTCGCACGGGCCAGCCCTGAACCCGCCGCATCTCCCGCGGCCGCCCCGACGCCAGTTCCGCGTCCCGCAACGGCTTCGGAGGCCGCCGGCAGCATTGCCGCGCCCGAATACATCCCCTTCCGGGTCCTGTCCTACGCTGGCGCAACATCCCTTGAAACGACGTCCGAACCCAACGGAACGCCCGTTCGGATGGCGCTCGGCACCTGGAATGATGAAGCGGCTGCCCGCGACATCGCCACTCGGTTTGCTCTTCTTGGCGCCGTCGACACCACCACGGTGGTTCAGGGCGATCAGGCAGTCACCCATCTCATGCTCACCCATCTTCGCGAAGGTGTGACCGAAACCGACGCCGTGGATATGGCAACATCACTTGGCTTATCCTCCCCGACTTTGTATTGAGGGACCAAGGCTTAGCTTAAAAAAGGGCGCCGCAACGCGGCTGGTTCTCATGGTTCGTCTGGAACGTACCTGGCGCGTAATCTTCGTTGGACTGGCCATCATCGCCGCTCTGGCCCACCCGGTCAACGCCCAGCTCGATTTCGACACCAGCGCTCCATACGCCATTCTGGTCGATCATGAATCGGGCACGGTGCTGTTTCAGAAAGAGGCCGACACAAGGATCGAACCGGCCAGCATGGCCAAGCTGATGACGGTCGCAATCGTCCTCGACATGGTCGAACGCGGCGCGCTCAACCTCACCGATCAGTTCTTCATATCCGAACACGCATGGCGAACCGGCGGAGCGCCCTCGGGTGGCTCGGCGATGTTCGCCGAACTCGGTTCGCAAATCAGTGTCGATGATCTGTTGCACTCGGTGATCATCCAGTCGGGCAATGATGCCTCCATCGCGCTGGCCGAAGGCATCGCCGGCAGCGAACCGGCCTTCGCCGATATCATGAACGAGTTTGCCCTCGACATCGGGCTCACCGATTCCCATTTCACAAATGCCAGCGGTCTGCCCGATCCTGACATGTACGTCACGGCCCGCGATCTGGCCAATCTTGCCCGCTACATCATCCGTGAGTTTCCCGATTATTATCCGGTCTTCGCCATCGAAGAATTCACCTGGAACGATATCCGCCAATCCAACCGCAATGGACTTCTCGGGCTTGGCATCGGTGTCGATGGCCTCAAGACCGGGCACACCGAATCTGCAGGCTATGGCATCGTCGCTTCGACCATAGAAGGCGGGCGTCGCCTCATAGCTGTTCTGCACGGCATGGACAGCGTCAACCAGCGCAACGAGCAGGCGCGCGCCCTCATCACGTGGGGCTCCCGCAGCTTCGAGCGCATCCCCGCCTTCGCGAACGGAGCAATCGTTGGCGAAGCCAGCGTCTATGGCGGCGAACGGGCCAGCGTTGGCCTGGTCGGCGAAGGCAGCATCGATATCTACCTGCCGCGCGGCAACCGCCGCTGCCTTTCCGCCAGTATCACCTATGCCGCGCCGATCCTTCCCCCGGTCCGCGCCGGCGACAGGCTTGCGCAACTCAACATACTTTGCGATGACCTGATCATTCAGACCGCGCCGCTTTACGCGGCAGAGGCTGTCGGACAAGGGGATATCGTGCGCCGGGCAACCGATGCGCTGTGGGAACTGGCATTCGGCTGGTTCTGATAAACCCAGCATCTGCCGGTCTGGCGGCCGCAACAGGATTTGATACGGACACGATGGCGGCAGATCAGCACCGATCGATCACACCCCGATTCATAACGTTCGAGGGCGGGGAGGGCGTGGGCAAGTCCACCCAGGTCCGCCGTCTGGCCGACCGGCTGTCCGAATACGGCATTTCGGTGGTCCGCACCCGTGAGCCCGGCGGCACGCCAAAGGCCGAGGCCGTCCGCTCCTTCATCCTGCAGGGCAAGCCCGAAAGCTGGGGCGTCGGTGCAGAGGCTGTGCTGTTTGCCTCCGCCCGCCTCGATCACGTCAACCAGTTGATCGCGCCCTCGCTGGCCGAGGGCAAATGGGTCATCTGCGACCGCTTCGCCGATTCGACCCGCGCCTACCAGGGCCTGACCGGCGGTGTCGATGACAAACTGATCGATGCACTCGAACATCTCGCCCTCAACGGCCATACGCCCGACCTCACCGTCATCCTCGACATGGATCCTGACGTCGCCTTTGAGCGCGTGCGCAAACGCGCCACGGAAGACGGCATGCCCGCCATCGCCGACCGCTTCGAAAAAGAGGATCTCGCCTTCCATCGCCGCCTGCGTGACAATTTCCTTGCCATAGCGATATCCAATCCCGGACGCTGCGTTGTCCTGTCGGCCGATACCGAAGAAGACGTCCTCACCGAAGCGATCTGGCGCGCCGTGCTCGATCATTTCCCCGATCTGGCCCGCGAAGGATTGACCGGGTGAGTGTAGAACGTCGCGAAGCCGATCAGATCACCGACGTGCCTGCGCCCGAATTCGGCACGCTTGTCGGCCATGACCAGGCGCGCGCCTCGCTTCTGAGCGCGCTCGAGCGCAATCGCCTGCCCAGCGCCATCCTGCTCCACGGCCCGCGCGGTATCGGCAAGGCGACCTTCGCTTTCGACATCGCCCGTCAGGTTCTCTCGCGCACCTCCGATGAATCCGAGGAAAGAATAAGCGCCCAGGTCGCTGCGCTTTCCCATCCAAACCTGTTCCTGTTGCGCCGCACCACCGATCCCGCAAATTCCGAAAAATACTATTCGGCCATACGTGTCGACGACGTGCGTGCCATGCGCGACTCCCTGCACCAGACCCGGGGCCGGGCGGGCTACCGCCTCGCCATTGTCGACAGCGTGGACGATTGCAACGCCAATTCCGCCAATGCGCTCCTCAAGACCCTCGAAGAGCCACCCGCCGACACAATGTTCATCGTGTTGTCCCATCGCCCCGGCGGCATGCTGGCCACAATCCGCTCGCGCTGCCAGAGTTTTGGCCTGCGCCCGCTCGCCGATCCCGATACGGCACAGGTGATATCGCGTATCCGCCCCGAGCTCGCGGCCCAAGATGTCTCCCGCGCCGTAAGTTTTGCCGCCGGTCGCCCCCGCCGGGGCTTTGAATCCCTCATGCTTGAGGAAGGCGACGTTCTCGACGCGCTCCGGACCTGGCTAAAAGACCCGTCGGCGCACCCTACGCGCGCCCATCTCAAGATTGCCGACGGGCTGGCCGCATCCAAGGGGGCCGAACTCGGCTTTGCCCAGGACATGATCCGCGACTGGCTTGCCACCGAGGCGGAAAACGCCGCGCGCGCCGGCCCTGCCGCGCGTTTCCGCCTTGCTTCGGCCAATGGCCTGTGGGAGAAGGCCAACGCCCTTATCGCCGATGCCGATATCTACAATCTTGACCGGCGGCAGACGCTGGTCGCAGTCTTTGATTTCCTGCGCGACCATGTGCGCAGAACCACGCCCGTGAGCTGATTTTCCTATGAGCCGCCCGACCTTCTACATCACCACGCCGATCTTTTATCCCAACGGCGTCCCCCATATCGGCCATGCCTATACCGCCATCGCCAGTGACGTGATCGCGCGTTTTCACCGGCTGGACGGCAAGGATGTGTTTTTTCTGACCGGCACCGACGAGCATGGCCAGAAGATGCAGCAGACCGCCGAAAAAGAGGGGATCACCCCGATCGAGCTGGCGACCAAAAACTCGCAGGCCTTCAAGGACCTCTGGGCGACCCTCAACATCTCTTACGACGACTACATCCGCACAACCGAGGAGCGGCACCATAAGGCCTCGCAAGCCATCTGGAACAAGATGGTCGAAAAGGGCGATATCTACCTCGACTCCTACTCCGGCTGGTATTCGGTCCGGCAGGAAGCCTTCTTCGACGAAAAGGAAACCATGCTCGGCGAGGACGGCATCCGGCGCGAACCGCTCGGCTCACCCGTCGAATGGGTGGAAGAGGAAAGCTATTTCTTCCGCCTCTCTGCCTATGGCGACAAACTGCTCGCCCACTATGAGGCAAACCCCGGGTTCATCCTGCCCGCCGAGCGGCGCAACGAAGTGGCCAGCTTCGTCAAATCGGGCCTGCGCGACCTTTCGATCTCGCGCACCACGTTCGATTGGGGCGTGCCCGTACCCAACGATCCCAAGCACATCATGTACGTCTGGGTCGACGCGCTGACCAATTACATTACCGCCGCGGGCTATCCCGATGAGAATGCCGAGCGCTGGAAATACTGGCCCGCCGATATTCATATGATCGGCAAGGACATTGTGCGCTTCCACGCCGTCTATTGGCCTGCCTTCCTCATGAGCGCCGATATCGAGTTGCCCAAACGCGTCTTTGCCCACGGTTTCCTGTTCAACCGCGGCGAGAAGATGAGCAAATCGGTCGGCAACGTCGTCGATCCCTTCGAACTCGTCGCGAAATACGGCCTCGATGCCATGCGCTATTACTTCCTGCGCGAAGTCTCGTTCGGCAGCGACGGCTCGTACAATCACGAAGCCATCGTCAACCGCATCAATGCCGACCTCGCCAACGATCTGGGCAATCTCGCCCAGCGCTCGCTCTCCATGGTCGCCAAGAACTGCGAAGGGCAGGTGCCCACCCCGGGCGAATTGACGGACGAAGACAACGCCATTCTTGGCGCCGCCGATGCCCTGCTCGAAACGTCCCGAACCGCGATGGACGATCAGGCCATCCACCAGATGCTCAACGCCGTCTGGCAGGTGGTGGCAGATGCCAACCGGTACTTTGCGGGGCAGGAGCCCTGGGCGCTGCGCAAGACCGACCCAGCCCGCATGGCCACCGTGCTCTATGTGACAATCGAGGTGGTCCGTCAGGTTGCCATTCTCGCCCAGCCGGTGATGCCCGCATCGAGCGAAAAACTGCTCGATCTTCTGGGTCTGCACGCAGAGGGCCGCTCTTTCGAGCAACTGGGTTCCTACGGCCGCCTCGCCGCCGGCACCGCACTGCCCGCGCCAGAGGGCGTATTCCCCCGTTATGTGGAAAAGGACGAAGGCGCAGCCTGATGCTTGTCGATAGCCACTGCCACCTCGATTTCGACGTCCTTGCCGACGATATCGACGGCGTTCTTTCGCGCGCCCGCGACAATGGAGTGAGCCATTGCGTCACCATCTCCACTCGCATTCGGCGCTTTGAAGCGCTCCTCGCCATTGCCGAAACGCATGAAAACGTCTTTTGCTCTGTCGGCACACATCCGCACAATGCACATGAAGAACTCGATGTAAGCGTCGACGAAATAATCGCTTTATCCCAGCATCCCAAATGCGTCGCCATCGGCGAGGCCGGCCTCGACTACCACTACGATTCCTCGCCCCGCGACGCCCAGGCTCAAGGGTTCCGCAATCACATCGCCGCCGCCCGCCAGACGGGCCTGCCGCTGGTCATCCACGCCCGCGCCGCCGATGACGACATGATCGCCATTCTCGAGCACGAAACCGGGCAGGGGGCCTTCCCCTTCGTCCTGCACTGCTTTTCCTCCGGCGCCGAACTGGCCCGTCGCGGCCTGGCGCTTGGCGGTTATGTCTCGTTTTCCGGCATCGTCACCTTCAAGAACGCCGCCGAAATCCAGGACGTCGCCAAATTTGTCCCCGACGACCGGTTCCTGGTCGAGACGGACGCGCCCTATCTCGCGCCGGTTCCCCATCGCGGCAAACCCAACCAGCCCGCCTTCGTGCGCCACACCGCCGAAAAGCTGGCCGAATTGCGCGGCGTTCCGTTCGAAACCATCGCCGAGCAATCGACCCGCAATTTCGCTCGCCTGTTCTCAAAGACAGGGCTGACCGTATGAGCGACAGACCCGCCACCCGGCTCACCGCCCGTATTCTGGGCTGCGGTTCGTCCGGCGGCGTGCCGCGTATCGGCAATGTCTGGGGCGCCTGCGATCCCGAAAATCCAAGGAACCGCCGTCTGCGCTGCGCCCTGCTGATCACCGGCACGCGCGACGATACCGACGGCATCACCCGTGTTCTTATCGACGCCGGACCCGACCTGCGCGAGCAGATGCTCGCCGCACAGGTGCCGGAGATCGATGCCGTATTTTTCACCCATGAACATGCCGACCACACCCACGGCATCGACGATCTGCGCGTTCTGGCTCTCAACGCCAAACGCCGCGTCGACGCCTACATGTCGACGGCGACCGAAGTGCGGCTGCGCGAAGCCTTCGGCTATTGCTTTACAGCACCCCAGGGCAGCTCCTACCCACCGATTCTCAACACGAACTCCATTGCCGACGGCGAGGAAATCGTCATCGATGGGGCAGGGGGCACCGTCACTCTACGGCCCTTCGAACAGCAGCACGGCTCGATCACTTCGCTCGGTTTCCGTATAGGTAAATTCGCCTATTCCTGCGATCTTTCGGGTATTCCCGAAACGTCGCACTGGGCAATCGAGAACCTCGACACCTGGGTCCTCGATGCATTGCGCTACACACCCCATCCGAGCCATCTCGATCTTGAACAGGCTCTGGCGCTGATCGAAACACATCGGCCGCAACAGGCCGTACTCACCAATCTCCACGTCGATCTGGACTATGTGACCCTCGGCGCCGAAACCCCGGGTAACGTCACACCGGCCTTTGACGGCATGGAGATCGACATCAGGCTTTAGGACCGCTACGGTTTCGTCTCACGCGAGCGCCCGCCATGAGCAATCCTGCCGACAGTTCCCAAACCCCCATCCGCGACACGCACTGGGTGCTTCCCGCCACCATTCTGGGCTCCAGCCTGGGCTTTATCGACGGCTCGGTGGTCAATGTCGCCTTGCCCGCCATACAGTCCGACCTCGATGCCGGGCTCGCAACTGCCCAATGGGTGGTCAACGGCTACATGCTCATGCTCGGCAGCCTCATCCTGCTTGGCGGCACAATCGGCGACCGCTTCGGCCAGCGCCGGGTCTTTCTTTTCGGCCTTGTCGGCTTTGCCTTGGCCTCGATCGCCTGCGCGCTCGCCCCGTCCCCACTGGCCCTCGTTGTCGCGCGGACAATCCAGGGGATCGCCGCTGCCTTCCTCGTCCCGTCCAGCCTGGCCCTGATCGGCTCTGCTTTCACTGGCGAAGCACGCGGCAAGGCCATAGGCACGTGGGCGGCAGCAGGAGCACTGACTACCGCACTCGGCCCGCCCTTTGGCGGCTGGCTCGTCGATACGGTTGGCTGGCGGGCCATCTTTTATATCAACATTCCCATTGCCGCCGCCGCGCTGGCCATGGGCTGGCGCATCGCCGCGGCACCCTCTGGCCGCACCCATCGCGAGTTCGACATTACCGGCACGATCGCCATGGTCGCAGGGCTCGGCCTGCTCTCTTACGGCCTCATCACCGCCGGCGAGGGCAATACAACCATCGGTAGCCTCGCCATTGCCGCTTCAATTCCCTTCGCCATAGCCTTTTTCTTCATTGAGCGCCGCGCCGGCGAACCGCTCGTGCCCATGGGGCTGTTCGCCAACAGCCAGTTTTCCGGCGCAAACTTGCTCACCATAACCCTCTATGCTTCGCTTTCAGGCTCTCTGTTCATCCTGCCTTTCGTCTTGATCTACGCGAACGGCTACAGCGCCACCATGGCCGGCGCCGCGCTGTTGCCGTTCTCGATCCTGCTCGGACTGGGCTCGCGCTATGCCGGCGCGCTGGCCAAGCGCATCGGCACCCGCATCATGCTGATCGCCGGGCCGGCAGCCACCGGCGTCGGCTATGTGGTCCTGGCCCTGATGGTCGACCTCGGCGGATATTGGATGGCCTTCTTCCCGGGCCTCGTCATCATCGGGGTGGGCATGACGATAACCGTCGCGCCGCTCACCACTGCCGTGTTCGACGCCGCCCCTGACGATGCCGGCGGCACCGCCTCGGGCATCAACAACGCTGCCTCGCGCATTGGTGGTCTGGTCGCCGTCGCTGCCCTTGGCTTTGCTTTTGGTGGGTCCGATCTTTCAACCCTGCCACCCGAGGCCCTGCGTATGTCCTATCGCTGGATCATGGCCGCAGCCGCCTGCCTGGCCTTCCTGAGCGCGTTGGCAGCCGCCGGCACCATCGGAGTGGGAAAGGGCAGGGCGCGAGAAACCTCCTGAATCAGCTCACAAGCCGCGCCTCGAGCGCCGCCATATCGGCCACGAACCAGAGCGTCAGTCCCTTGTTGGTCTCATAAACGTAATCACGAAAGGCTTTGCTCGCTTCCACATGGCCAGAGACATCCCCGATAATGACCATCCGAACGCGATAATTGGACGCTTTCTGAGCCATTTCGCCCAGAATTCCTGACCGCAAGTCAAACACCTCGTCCGGCAGGCAACCGGCCGGCACGACGATACGCTCCGCTTCATGCTCCCACGCCAACCCGATCAGATCATTGGCCAAATTCTCAGCTGGCAGCTTCTCCGCCTCATCGACGACAAACGTTCTTAGATTGGCGATCCAGATAGCGGTACGGCCCATGTGTGTGATCTCACGCTGAAACGGTGTGCAATTGTATCAGGCACCCAAATTCTGAGGTAGTATCCGACTTCAGGCAAAGAAAATGCCGCAATTTGGGAAGGAGAACGGTATGACCAGATTAGGGCTTATAGCGGGTGTGCTGTTAGCGACATCTGCGATGGCTGGCATTGCCAACGCCGAGACCTTTCGCTGGTCAGCCACGACCGATCCATCGACCATGGATCCTCATGCGGCCAATCTGGCACCGGTCACCTCGTTTCTCAACAACATATACGAAGGGCTCGTCCGCCGCGGCAAGGACATGGCGCTCGAACCCTCTCTGGCCACCAGTTGGGAGCCGCTCGAGGATGAAGATGGCTGGCGCTTCCATTTGCGCGAAGGGGTCACGTTTCATGACGGTTCGACCTTCAACGCCGACGATGTGCTGTTTTCCTACGAGCGTGGGATCTCCGAACAGTCGGACGTTCGCTCATGGTTCGCGCCGGTATCTGAAGTTCGCGTAGTGGACGATCTCACCGTTGAGATCGTGCTCAATGCGCCCAACCCGATTTTCCCCGATTCCATCGCCAACTGGATGATCATGGATCGCGACTGGGCCCAGGCCAATGGCTCGATTGCCCCGGCCCGCGATCAGCAGACCGCGGCTACATTGGAGACCAACGGCACAGGGCCATTTATGCTGGTCGATCGGGAACCAGGGGTCCAAACAACGCTCGTGCCCAATCCTGACTGGTGGGATACCCCCGAACACAACATCACCCAAGCCGTCTTCAATCCAATTACCACAGCCGCGACCGCAATCGCCGCCCTTGTCTCCAACGAGGTGGACATGCTGGCTTCGGTGCCGGTCCAGGACGTCGAGCGCTTGCGGGCCAGTGAGGGCATCACGATCTTTGAAGGGATCGAGGCACGCGTTATCATGCTCGGCTTCGGCCACGACAAGGACATGCTTTATGGCGGCGATGGCTCGGTGCAAGGCAATCCCTTTCAGGACGTGTTGGTTCGCCGGGCCGTAGCGCATGCGGTCAACGTCGAGGCCATCGATCAAATCCTGATGAACGGCCTCGCCAAGCCCGCAAGCCAGCTTCAACCCGCCGGATTGTCAGGCTATTCACAAGAACATTCCGACCGCCCGGAATATGACCTCGAACGGGCAGCCCAACTTTTGGACGAGGCCGGCCATCCCGACGGGTTCAGCTTCAATTTCAAGTGTACCAACGATCGCTATCTCAACGATTCAGAGGTCTGCCAGGCCATCGTTGCCATGCTCGCTCAGATCGGCCTGGAAGCGCAGCTCGAGGCAATTCCGGTTGCCAATTACTGGACCGAGCTGCGTGAAGGCAATTACGATATGTATCTGCTCGGCTGGTCACCGGGCACCTTCGACGCTGAGCACCCGATCCGCTTTCTTGCACACACGCCGACCGACACTCTGGGCACATGGAACTACGGTGGCTACTCGAACGCCCGCATCGATGAATTGCTTCCCATGGTCCAATCAGAACTCGATCCCCAATTGCGTCAGTCCATGCTCGACGAAATCGCCGGCATTCTGCAAGAGGAGGTCGCATACGTTCCGCTCTATGAAGAACCGCTCGTCTGGGCGGCACGCGACGGGATATCAGTCGTGCAGCGTCCCGACAATTTCTTCATGCTGCGCTGGGTCACTGTCGATCGCTAGGACATTTTGCGGGAGGGTGGATGCCGCATTCCCGACAAAAACGTGACCGAACAAACACTTAGAGCGTGTCCAGCAAAAGTGGAAACGGTTTTGCGGTTCGGACACGCGACAAAACAAGGATTTAGAGCCAAGGATTTGATTCAATCAAATCCTGAACGGCTCTAGAGAGGCTTTTTGCAGCTCCACACGGCCATGCCCGCACTTGTTGTTCGTGATAAAAGTTCCATAATATATATTATGCGAATAACGGATATCCGATACGACCGGCCTCGTTGCAGGCTCCTCGACCACCGGATTGGTTCAATCGCCCCTGCCGTCCTCGTCCGCCCACGGCATAACCTCGACCTCCGGCCACACGCGCCGGGCTCTTTCGCCCTTTTCGATATGAGCCTGACGACTCTTGCCCAATCTGTTCGGTGTCACGCGGAACGCAAACAGGTCATCCAGCCCGAACGGCGCCTCGATCCTGATGCGGCGATCATCCTCCAGCGCGACAGCAACCGCGTGTGTCCGCGACGCGTAACGCGTCAGCGCTTCGGCCGAAGATTTCAGTGGCGCCACATCGAACCCGAACTTTTCACCGAACCACAAATGCACGCGCGCCTGATTGCGGATTTCGACAGGCACTGGCGCATCGCACATAAGCGCTCCAACACGACGTATCACGGTGTCCTCGGCCTCATAGCTCAGGTCGGTATCGTCGAAATAGATGACGTCGATATCCTTGACCCCATACCAGGCCGGTCGCCCCGTCAGCGCGTTCCAGACCGTCTGATACACGGCCCCGCCACCAACCAGCGCCTGCGGCAACGCTTGAAGTCGCAAAATATCCAGCACGTTCATCAGAGCGGCATTGGCACGCACGATGGCGTCCAACTCGGCCAATTGCTCGCGCGGCGAGGCTCTGGCATATCGCAAATGATCCGACATGCCCAAAGGCTACGAGAGTCGCCGCCTGCGCCCTACTCCACAGTCACCGATTTCGCCAGATTTCTTGGCTGATCGACGTCGGTCCCCATGAAAACCGCCGTGTGATAGGCCAGAAGCTGCACCGGCACCGCGGCAAGGATCGGCGCGACGAACGGGTGAACGCGCGGCATCTCGATGATGTCGTGTATGCCGCCACCAGCCACAGCCTTGCCCTCGGCATCGGTGATCAGAATGATCTTGCCGCCGCGCGCCGCAACCTCGTGCATGTTCGAGAGCGTCTTTTCCATCAGCTCGTCCGATGGCGCCACCACGATCACTGGCATCTCCTCATTCACCAGCGCAATCGGCCCATGCTTGAGTTCCCCCGCCGCATAGCCCTCGGCGTGAATATAGGAAATTTCCTTGAGCTTGAGCGCACCCTCGAGCGCGATCGGATAAAGCTGCCCGCGGCCCAGATAGAGCACATCCTTGGATTTTGAGAGATTGCGCGAGATTTCCTCGATACGCCCTTCAGATCGCAGCATTTCAGAGATGTTGCGCGGCAGTTCGATCAAGGCCCGCACCAGCGCATGTGCATCGGATGGGCTCAGCACGCCCCGCGCCTGCCCAGCCGCAATCGCCAGGCTGGCGAGGATCGAAAGCTGTGCCGTCGTGGCCTTGGTTGAAGCGACAGCGATTTCCGGTCCGCACAGCGTGGGAAAGATCACATGGCTTTCCCGGGCAATTGTCGATTCCTGCACATTGACCAGCGCCGCAATGTGCTGACCTTCCTTTGCCGCATAGCGCAGCGCCGCAAGCGTATCCGCTGTCTCGCCCGACTGCGAAATCACCAGCGTCAGCCCGTTGTCAGGCAGCGGCGGCTCGCGATAGCGAAATTCGGACGCCACATCGACATCCACCGGCAGTCGCGCATAGCGCTCGAACCAGTACTTGGCCACCAGTCCTGCATAAAAGGCCGTCCCGCACGCCGTGATCGTCAGCCGCGACAGCTTTGCGAAATCGAATGGCAATTCTTCCCGCAGCTTGACCGTTTCGCCCGCCAGATCGATGTAATGCGCCAGCGTGTGCGACACGGTCTCGGGCTGCTCGTAGATTTCCTTGGCCATGAAATGGCGATGATTGCCCTTGTCGGCCAAAGCCGCCGACGCCGAAGACACCTGCCGCGCCCGCTCGACGACAGCGCCATCGAAATCGAAAATCTCCACCTTGCCGGGCGTAATCACCGCCCAGTCGCCCTCTTCGAGATAGGTTATCTGGTTGGTGAATGGAGCCAGCGCAAACGCATCGGACCCCAGATACATCTCGTCCTGTCCATGCCCGACCGCCAGGGGTGAGCCCTGCCGGGCCGCAATCAAAAGCTTGTCCTCGCCCGCGAACATGAACACCAGCCCGAACGTACCACGCAGCTTCGGCAGCGTGTTGGCAACCGCCTCGCGCGGCCTTGCCCCCCGCTCGATCTCCCGCGTCACCCACAGCGCCACGGATTCCGTATCCGTCTCGCTCTGTGGAAAATACCCATCTCTTGCAAGATCTTCGAGCAGATCCTTGAAGTTCTCAATGATCCCATTGTGGACCACGGCAACCTTGCCCGCCAAATGCGGATGGGCATTGCCTTCGGTCGCCCCGCCATGCGTCGCCCAACGCGTATGCCCGATCCCGATCGTCCCCTCGAGCGGCTCCG
>CENV01024590.1_pt1 | contig 25778 bp, 22 predicted proteins | sample 530231 | NCBI WGS metagenome assembly CENV01 (sample SAMEA2619815, study PRJEB7988) | marine metagenome | biome: marine biome (ENVO:00000447); feature: surface water layer (ENVO:00002042); material: "saline water (ENVO:00002010), including plankton (ENVO:xxxxxxxx)" | depth 5 m | reverse complement strand
CAAGGGCCCACCCCGCTGCAACTAGCCTCACCTGCGGTTCGGCAAGTTTCACTGCCCCTCCCGCAGGCGGGAGGGGAAATTAAGCTTATGAATTCAGCACCAGTCATGTGGATGCGGGGAGGGACCTCCAAGGGCGGTTACTTCCTCGCCTCCGATCTTCCTGCCGATGTCGACGAGCGGGCAAAGTTCCTGCTCGGCGTGATGGGCAGCCCCGATCCGCGCCAGATTGACGGCATGGGCGGGGCCGACCCGCTGACCAGCAAGGTCGCCGTGGTCAAGAAGAGCGAGCGCGAGGGGATCGACGTCGACTACCTGTTCCTGCAGGTGTTCGTCGATCAGGCCATCGTTTCCGATGCGCAGAACTGCGGCAACATCCTCGCTGGTGTCGGCCCCTTCGCGATCGAGCGCGGGCTGGTCGAACCGACCGGCGAGCAGACCTCGGTGGCGATCTACATGGAGAACACCGGGCAGGTCGCCGTGGCCACGGTCGAAACGCCGGGCGGCGTGGTCAACTATTCTGGTGATGCGAAAATCGACGGTGTTCCGGGCAGCCATGCGCCGGTCCCGCTCGAATTCCGCGACACGGCCGGATCGAGCTGCGGCGCGCTTCTGCCCACCGGCAATCCGGTCGACGTAATCGAGGGCGTGCCCTGCACGCTGATCGACAACGGCATGCCTTGCATCGTGTTCAAGGCCGAGGACGTGGGCGCCACCGGCTACGAAACGCGCGAGGAAATGGAGGCTGATGGCTTTGCCGACATCCGCGCGAAGATCGAGAGCATTCGCCTTGCTGCGGGCCCGCTGATGAACCTTGGCGATGTGACAGAAAAGTCGGTCCCCAAGATGACGCTGGTGGCCCCGCCCAAGAACGGCGGCGCTGTGACCACCCGTGTGTTCATTCCGCACCGTGCTCATGCCTCGATCGGCGTGCTCGGCGCGGTGACGGCGGCGACCGCCTGCCTCGTTGAGGGTTCTCCCGCCGCCGAGCTGGCCGTGATCCCCGAGGGCAAGGTCAAGACGCTCAGCATCGAGCATCCCAGCGGCGAGATGAGCTGCGTGATGACGATGGACGACAACGGCGAAGTCGCCACCTCGGCCCTGCTGCGCACCGCGCGCAAGCTGATGGACGGGGTGGTTTTCGTCTGAAATTCAGGAACCAGACCCGCTTGTCCTGAGCTTATCGTAGGACTGCTTTATGCAAGCGGGCGCAGAAACAAAGAACAGCCCTTAGACAGGCTCAGGGCGAGCGGAGTTACCTATGTCTGATCGCATTACCTCTTGGCACCCCAACCCCAGCAAGCCCAACTTCACGCCCCCAGCGGGCGCGGTGGACGCGCATTGCCATGTGTTCGGGCCGATGGACCCCTTCGGCTTCTCGCCCAAGGCCAAGTACCTGCCCGCCGACGCCGGGCCGGACATGCTGTTCGCGCTGCGCGATCACCTCGGCTTTTCGAAGAACGTCATCGTGCAGGCGAGCTGCCACGGCACCGACAACGCCGCCACGCTTGACGCCATCGCCAAGTCAGGCGGTAAGGCGCGCGGTGTGGCCGTGGTCGATCCGGACATTTCGGAAGAAGGGCTGCAGGCGCTGCACCACGGCGGAATGCGCGGCATCCGCTTCAATTTCCTCAAGCGGCTGGTCGACAACGCGCCGAAGGACAAGTTCCTCGAGGTCGCTGGTCGGCTGCCGGCTGGCTGGCACGTGGTGATCTATTTCGAAGCCGACATCCTCGAAGAGATGCGCAGCTTCATCGATGCCATTCCGGTGCCGGTGGTGGTGGACCATATGGGCCGTCCCGATGTCACCCAAGGCCCCGATGGAGCCGACATGAAGGCGTTTCGTGCTCTGCTCGAAAGCCGCGACGATATCTGGTTCAAGCCGACCTGCCCCGACCGGCTCGACGCGATCAAGGAAGGCGGGCAGGGCGACCCGTGGGATGCTTTCGCCGAGGCCGTCGCGCCATTGGTGGAAGACTATCAGGACCGCGTGATCTGGGGCACCGACTGGCCGCACCCGAACATGCAGGACGAGATCCCCGACGATGGCCACGTGGTCGACATGATCCCGCGCATCGCGCCGACCGAGGAGCTGCAGCAGAAGCTGCTCGTGACCAACCCGAACCGGCTTTACTGGTCGGACTGAGGCGTCTCGGGACTGCCGGTCCTCGTTAAAGGTATCTATATCGGGCTTGGTTGGTTGTCTGCGGCACAATCGGCGGAGCAGACAGTTTTGACGATGCGGACGCTCGCGCTGGTGTCGCGCTTGGCCGCGTTGAGCGCGCGATCGGCGTGATGCAGCAGTTCTATCTCGCTGCAGGTGCTGTCCGGATGAAGGATCGATGCCCCGAGGGAAACGCCGATAGGTATGCTCTTGCCATTTTGGTCGAGCGGGGCAGAAAGTTCCGTGACCAGCTGATCGAGCACCGAGGAGAGGTCGTCGATATGGCGTTCATCCTGGAGCAGCAGCACCAACTCACCCCCATCCAGCCGGGTGACGAAGCTATCCTTGAGCCAGCTGCTGCGTAAGATCGCCGAGGCGCGACGCTGCAGCTCAGCTTCTGTATCATTGTCATCAACTGCCCATGGGGCGTCGAGATCGATCAGCACAACGCCGAGCGGGGAATTGCTCGCCACTGCGGCGCGCACCCTGCTCGCGAGATCTTCGTCGAAGCGAGCGCGGTTTGCTGGGCCAGTCAGCGGGTCGGTAGCGACGCGATGCCCCAGTTCCTTGAGCAGCTTGTGCTTTTCGGTGATGTCTTGCAGCACCCCGACCAATGCCGCCGGTCGACCATTGGCCAGTTCCATTTCCCCGGCCACGCGCACCCGCTTTACGGTTCCCTTGGCGCTCACGAAGTCTGCCTCGAAGTCGTAGCTCTCACCGGTTTCGATCGCCCGTTCAATGCTGGACAAGACAGTTTCCCGGTCGGCGGGCGTATAGAAATTGATCGCATCGGCGAGCGGAACGTTGCTTCCCACGGGCAATTCGTGGATCGCATAGACACCTTCGGACCAGCTTAGATCGCGCCCATCGATCGAGATGCGCCAAGAGCCGATGGCAGCCATTCGTTCAGCTTGGCGGAATTGCCTTTGCAGGCGCCGCGCTGCTTCTGCATCCTGCTCAAGAGCGACCCGGTTCTGCTCCTGTCGGTGCAATTCGATACGTTGGGCATAAAGCGATGTCATCAGCACCGACATGTTTTCGAGCACCGCTGCGGTATGCGGGTCAAACTCGCGCGGCTTGTCCGAAAGCGCGCAGATCACTCCCACCGCTTCTTCCAGGCCGCAGTCATCGGCCTCCACGAAGGCGGCAATGCCCGCGAAGGAGCGGACCTTTGCATCGCTGGCGACCAATGGGTGGTCCTGCAACAGCGGATGGCTGGCGGCATCCGACGCGATGAGTGCTCCACTATGGTCTGCTGCAGTAAGGGCAATCGATTGCTCAAGCAGGCAGCCTAACCCTGTCGCGCCATGTTGCGCACTGGTCCACTGATGAGACGAATCGCGCAGACGCACCACCACTGTCTCGCAACCGAGTGCGCGCGCAAGCGTTCCGGCAAGCGCCGGAAGAACGGATGCATCTGACTGCCTCGGCGTCTTCTGACGTGCGAGCGTAAGCAGATGCTGGTCTTGGTTAGACGGTGCGACCCATTCCATGCCGCCACTATCTACCCTCAGGGTAAATAGTGGCAACAGGTTGCACTAAGTGAACTTGCTTAGTTGTTCAGCCTTCCACCACGCTGCGGACGAAGTCGACCGTTTGCCTGGTGGCAGCGGCGAATTCGGTAGCTGTGGCCTGGAAGCTGCCGTAGCCGGAAAACTCGTGCGGCTTCATGCCTTCGAACTCGTAGGCCTGGCGGAAGCTGGGCAGCTTGAGCAGCTTTTCGATGCTGGCCTTGTTGGGCTCGCGCTCGATGGCCTTGGGATCGAACGGAGCCAGTTCGTCTTCCACGTCCATCAGCTGTTTGATGTAGCCCGGGGGGCAGGTGTAAACGAAGTCGCCTCCAGCGAAGTCCTGAATGTGGCGCGAAACGGTGTTGCCGTCCTTGTCCTTCTCCACGCGCATCGAGCATTGCAGCATCTTTGAGGGGTGGCCCGAGTCCTTGCCATACCAGTAGGCGCGCTTGAGCACGGCTTCCTCGCCGTCGCGAATTTCGTCGATCGACAGGTCGATCCCGCGCAGCTTGGCTTCCACCTTCCAGTCGCCCTTTTCGCCAAGGCGGCTCGACATGTGGGTGATGACGCTGCGCCAGCCGGAAAGATCGACGCCCGCGGCCTTCGCGCGCTGGAGACCGGCGGTGACCGCAGCCATGCAACGCGAATACTGCGCCACGGTGAAGCTGGTGGTGTTGTTGGTCGAGATGCCGCGCGCGGTCAGCTCCTCCAGTACCTCATAGCCTTCCTTCGAGCCGGGCAGCTTGACCATCACGTTCTCGCCCATCTCGGCGATCGACAGGCCCTGTGCCAGCATCGCCTCGCCATCGGTGACGAAACGCGGATCGACCTGGCCCGAAAGCATGCCGTACTTGCCGCCCGAAGCCTTGTAGGCGGGCAGAATCGCATCGGCGCCCTTCTTCACCAGCTGCAGGTACATCTTCCAGTACACGCCCTCGACGTCGAGCGCCTTGTCGGACTTGGCGATATCGAGCACGAGCTGGCGCCAGCCCTGCGGATCGAGCTGCACGGCCTGCAGGCTGAGCGGCGGGTTGGTGGTGACGCCGCGGAAGCCCATTTCGGCAGGCTTGGCGGGGTCATAGAAACGGGTGAGCTGAGCTTCCCAGTCGGCGCGCTTGCCTTCGGGCGCAGCGGCGAGGGTTTCTTCCTTCCAGCTCGGGAAAACGAGCGGTGAGCTGTCCCACCAGATCTCGCATTCGGGATTGGTCTCAGCGAGCTTTTCCAGGACGTGCTTGCTCATCATCATCTCCAGACTTTCAAGTGTGAGAGCGCCCTTGGCACCGGCAGACGGACCGAGTCAATCGAGCGCATGTTTCGCTATGCCTTCGGCAGATAACGTTTCAGCGGTTGTGCGGCCTGCAGCGGCAAGGCGCCATACGGCTATCGTCAGGTCGCCGAACTCAGGCAGGTGTGCGCTGCGCGGTAAAGCGGCCGTGCTTGCGATAGCGCGTCATCCACTTGTCGAGGAACAGCGACAGCGGCTTGGCGGTCACCCCGAGCGCATCGATCCCCGGCAGTGTGCCATCGGCGACATTGCCTTTCTTCAGCATGGCCAACTGGTCACCATTGATCGGCGCCAAGGGAAGCGCGGCGATGATCCGGGCGAGGGCATCGGGCATGGCGAACATGATCGGATCGCGCTGCTGCGCGGTGGCGATGGCGCGGTTGACCTGCTCCATGGTCAGTTGGTCCGGCCCGGCGATCTCGTAAGTCTTGCCGCCGTGGGTGGCAGGCGCGCTGAGCGCATTGCCGATGGCCTCGGCCAGATCGGCAACCCAGACCGGCTGAAGCTTCGATTCGGCGCCGAACACCGGCAACACCGGCATGGTCTTCACCAGGTCGGCAAACATCGGGACAAAGCCGCCGTCCTCGCCGAACACTGCCGACGGACGCAGGATCGTCGCCTGCGGGAAGGCGTCGAGCACGAGCTGCTCCCCTTCGCCCTTGGTGCGATAGTAGCCGGTGTCGCTGGCCGCATCGGCTCCGATGGCCGAGACATAGACGAAGCTTTGCGCACCGGTAGCTGCGGCTGCAGCAGCAGCGACGCCTGCGCCGGTTGCCTGCAGGGCGCGCTGGTTCTTGCCGAAGGTGCCGACGAGATAGACCACCGCGTCGGCCCCTGCGACGCAGGCTTCCACGCTGGCCTTGTCGGCTGCGTTGCAGCGCGCGAACTGGATCTGGCCGAGGTTTGCGAGCGGTTTGAGGCTGAAGGCCTTTTCGGGATTGCGCGCCGCGATCCGCAGCCGGGCCCCGCGGTCGAGCAGATCCTGCGCGACTTGCCGGCCGATAAAGCCACTGCCGCCGATGAGGACCACGAGCTTGTCTTCGAGCGGGCCGTAAATTGCCATGCGTTGAATTCCTTTGCGCGAAGCGGATGAGGCTGTTTGTCCAGCCTTTAGGCGAGGGAGGGGCCTGCGGGCAACACGTGAGATGGCGGTGGCGCGGGCGGCGATGGAGAAAAATGCGCCGTGAGTTGCGTCAATCGAATTGACAAGGGCTGCGTGTCTGCCCTATCGGCGCCGGCCTACCCGATGCGGACCTTCGATGATCCGCATTTAATGTGTGCCCAGATGGCGGAATTGGTAGACGCACCGTCTTCAGGTGGCGGCGCTGGCAACGGCGTGGAGGTTCGAGTCCTCTTCTGGGCACCATTTGTTCTTTTCAGGGCGTTCCATAACATTGCATAAATGGCGGAATTCTGCCATTTTCTCTCCAGTCCTAAAGATTGGAGTCCCGCTTTGTTCTTCTATGTTCCGCACCGTTCGGGGGCCTCATTGGGGGCTGATCGCGGCGAAGGGCCCCTCTCCAGCAAGAGCGAGGCCCCCACATGCCTCTGAACGCGCAACGCATCCGTGGCTTCAAGCCAGAATCGAAACCTTACAAGCGGGCGGATGAGAAGGGCCTCTATCTGCTGGTGAAGCCGAACGGCTCCAAGCTGTGGAATCTCAAGTACCGGTTTGGCGGCAAAGAAAAGAAGATGCCGCTTGGGGCGTTTCCCGAAGTCAGCCTGCTGATGGCGCGCCAGGAACGCGACCGGGCGAGACTGGCCATCGCCGATGGCATCGATCCAATGCGGGAGCGCAAGCGGGAAAAGGCGCAAATCAAGCTCGGTGCGGAAAACACCTTCGAGTCCGTCGCGCAGGCCTACATCGAACAGAAGATGGTCCGCGAAGGGCGGGCGGAAGGTACACTTCGCAAGGCGCGCTGGTTCCTCGATCTGCTCAAGCCCGCGATTGGCAACATGCCGATCAGCGATGTTGATCCACAGTTGATGCTGGCTGCGCTCAAAAAGCTCGAAGCAAAGGGTAATCTCGAAACCGCCAAGAAGTGCCGGTCGTTCTCAAGCCGGGTATTCCGTTACGGCGCAGCGATGGGTCTATGCCAGAGCGATCCCACCGCGATCCTGCAAGGTGCGCTGGTGACGCCAAAGGCGCGCCACTACGCGGCAATTCTCGAACCGGAAAAGCTTGGCGAACTGCTCCGCGCGATTGATGGCTTTGAATGCTATCCAGTCACGAAATTCGCATTGCTGATTGCCCCGCACATCTTCGTGCGCCCCGGCGAACTTCGTCACGGCGAGTGGAACGAGATCGACTGGGACAAGGCCACCTGGACGATTCCGGAAGGCAAGATGAAAGCGCGCCGGACCCATGTCGTGCCGCTTTCACGTCAGGTACTGGAGCTGTTTCGCCAGCTCAAGCCTGTCTCCGGCGGGAAGGGCTATATATTCCCGGCGTTCCACACGCGACAACGTCCCATGAGCGAGAACACGATCAATGCAGCATTTCGTCGGATGGGATTCACCAAGGACGAAGTGACGGCGCATGGCCTGCGCTCAACGGCGTCAACAATGCTCAACGAAAGCGGGCTCTGGCATCCCGACGCCATCGAACGCGCTTTGGCCCATGGCGACAGCAATGCCATTCGCGGTGTCTACAATCGCGGGAACTACTGGGATGAACGCGTCAAGATGGCCCAGTGGTGGAGCGACTATCTGGATCAGCTCCGAGAGGCCTAGGCACGGGTATGGAGCGAGATTGGTTGTCTGGTCCGAAGTCTGCTTCGACGGCTGACGATCGAGCACTCGGCATCCAATGCTACGCGCTGCATTTCGCTAAGTCCCAAAATGATGGTAGCTGTCGGCTAGGGCGAGCATCGGCAATTTGACGGAGAGGTTGCCTTAAATCCTTCGATGACTATCCCCGATGGATAAGAAAGGAACCTTCATGTCTACGAATGCGAAGCAGCGGGAAAGGAGAGAAGCGGCGGAGAAAAGCCTGCTAGACCTAATCGCGCGCTTCGAATCTGAAGAGACTGCCATAGAAGTTAATTTCCGGAACCTTGTTAACTCAGAGGGTGGAGGGGGCAAAAGCGCTCACGCGATTCATCCATATCCAGCAAAACTGCTCGTAAATATTCCGCAGTTCTTTCTCGCTGCACTTCCACCTCTTACCGGCAGTGTGCTGCTTGATCCCTTCTGCGGCTCCGGTACGGTTCTCTATGAAGGAGCGTTGGCCGGTCTGCGTCTCGTGGGCTCAGATTCAAATCCGCTCGCCCGCCTGATTACAAAGGCAAAACTTACGCCGCTGGATCGAGAGGAAGCACGATCGCATCTTGAACATGTGATGGCAGTTTATCCGTTGTTACCACCTACGATTCCGGACGTGGTAAATCGCGACTATTGGTTCTCAGAAAGAATCTCTGAGGGCCTTGGCCGACTTAAGACAGCGATTGAGCGAAACGTACCTTCGAAATATCGGCCTGTGTTCGACGTCAGTTTTTCAGCCACTGTGAGACGCGTAAGCTATGCAGATCCAAGATTGTCGGTCCCGGTCAAGATAAATCCTGATCGAAGTGCGAAATACGGTGCAAAGGGCGATGAGGTCATTCGCCGCCTCGCTCGGCTGGCCGAGATTGACGTGGGCGCCGTGTTTTGGAGCATCGCCAGCCAAAACATTCAGCGTTGCCCAGAGAAGGGACAATGGTTCGTTCCGGGTCAGCCTGAGATATTCTCCGATGCACGGTCGCTTGGGATCGCGGAAGCCTCAGTCAGCCTGGCCATCACATCACCGCCATATGTAGGAGCCCAAAAGTACGTTCGCGCATCCGGTCTATCCTTAGGATGGCTCGGCCTGACCCCGAATTGCAAGCTCCGCCCCATCGAACAGCAATCGATTGGTCGCGAACATCTTGCTGCTGACGAGACTCTTGAGCCTTCGGGTACAGGTGTGGCAGAGGCTGATCGCCTCCTCGAAGAGATCGCCGAACGTAACCCACTTCGCGCGCGTATCGCGCAACGCTATCTACTTGAGATGCGGGATGCCCTGTCTGAACTCTCGCGCACAATGTGCCATGACGGCAGTCTGGTTCTCGTGGTTGGGCCAAATCTCGTCGCTGGCCTTGAGTTCCCGACCCCGTCCTACCTGCAAAAAATGGCAGAGAGTCTCGGCTTCGCTACCCAGTTGCACCTCATTGATTCGATAGATTCGCGTGGGTTGATGACCAAACGCAACCGCACGGCGGGAATGATCCAGCAGGAATCGGTATTCTTGTTAAAACGAGTTCGCACAATTGCGTAGCAGTCCCAGCCACGATCCCATCACTGATGAACTGCAGTCGAAGATCAAGACACTGCATGGTTCCATCTGGGAACGGAGGGCAGATTGGCCCGACGTACTCGCTTGGCTCAACCAGTTTGAGGAGCGCGACGATCCTGACGCCGATGAGCAACTCCAAGTGCTTCGATTGCTTTCTAACTTCATGTATTTCGGAGTGAACGAGATTAGAGCTCTGCTCCGTTCACTCTTTCGCGACACTTTCCGCCCTCAGGTTGCCAAAGAGGTGCGTTCGAAGCTGGACCCGTCAACGGCCCTCGGCGAGGCAGGTCGATTGGTTGACGAGGAGCTGCGACGCACGCGCTTCGTGCCGCTTGGCAACCCCTCGGAGAGCAGCGCACTTCTACTTTATTACTTCCGGCAAGAGAACGGTCTGCCCAAAGATCTATTCTTGCACGGATCAGACATCTTCGATCTTACGTCTATAGGCTCGGGTGCTGGGCTAGGAGTGCAGGACAGCAACATATCTCGCTACGTTTTCATCGACGATCTTTGCGGCTCAGGAAAACAGGGCCTGGAATATTCCGACCGCGTCGTAAAACCTCTCAAGGGCATCAGCCCAGCCGCCAAAGCTTACTATTATCCGATTTTCGGACTTTCAGACGGGATCCAATATCTGCGTCAACATTCGGCGTTCGATGAAGTATATCCCGTCGTCGAACTCGACCCAACATTTCGTGCTTTCGCGCCGGATTCTCGCCTCTATGTCGAGCCACAAATCGCACCTCTGCGGACTCCGACGGAGGCTACTTGTCGCCATTACGGAAGCCAGCTGGTGCCTTCTGACCCCTTAGGCTGGGAGGACGGCCAACTGTACATTGGATTTGCCCATAATACGCCGGATAATAGCCTCCCAATATTCTGGTGCGATCACACCGGAGCAAAACCTTGGAGACCCATCTTTCGGCGCTATCCTAAGGTATATTGGTGATGGCGAGTAAGATGCCAAGCAACCCTTTTAGCCTGACGAAGGCGAATGACCTGAGCGATGAACAAATCCAGGAACTCTGGGTCGATATCGCACCGCCTGATAGCCCGGATTCGATATTCAGCGCTGGTAGGTTCGCCTCGCCCATGCCGACGTTCATTCTAGGCAGCAAGGGTAGCGGCAAGACGCACCTCATGCGTTACGCTTCGTACGCATTGCAGAAGAGGCGATTCGAAAGGGATGGGCTCAGTGCAATCGTCGGTGCCCAAGCTGACGGCTACGTTGGCATATACACTCTTTGCAGCGGCCTTGAGACTGGCCGCTTCCAAGGCAAGGGCCAGACCGAGGAGGCTTGGCTCGAGGTGTTCTCATATTACCTCGAACTTTCGCTCGGCATCGCTGCGCTCGCGGTGATCGACGAATTGCTGGAAGGAGATGTCCGCAACGTAATTGAGGCTAAGGTTTGCGAGGCAGTAAATCGATTGTTCGATTCTGACCCACCCGCTGCTGAGAGCGTTAATGCTCTGATCGAAGAGCTTGATCGACGTCGAAGCGAGTTAGATTACAAGGTCAATAACGCTGCGTTTACAGGCGAACTCATCCCGAACATTACGACTAGTCGTGGGAAGTTGATATTTGGAATACCGGACGCTTTTCATAGCAATAGCAAAGGTTCTGGAGGATTCCTATTTGCCTATCAGCTTGATGAACTTGAAAATCTGACCGAAATTCAGCAGAAACACGTTAACACACTGGTGCGCGATCGCCGTGGGCCTGCCACGCTAAAAATCGGTGCTCGGCAGTTCGGGATCAAGACCCACTCCACGATGAGCGCAGGCGAAGAGAACATCAAAGACTCCGAATTTGAGGAGTTGAGATTGGATCTTCGCTTCAGACGCAATGAGAAAACATACATGGATCTCGTGGCCCAGTTGGTTGAGCGGCGGCTGCAGAGCTTCTGGCCGCATTCGTCAACTGGTTTGACTGGCCGTGGGCGTCGCCTTTCGGAATGGTTTGAGGAGCCAAAGCGCGACCCATTCGATCCGTTCTTCATGAAACTCGTCAAGGCAGCGCCGTCGCCGGAGAGACCGCATATGGTCCGCCTGCGAGACGCACTGGTGAGTCGACTGTCCCACGGTGGAGTGGGCGGGGTTCAGACCAATGAGGATATAGAGGCGATCATAAATGCCATCGCTGTTCCCGAATCACCTTTATTGGAAAAATTGAATACTCTCCTGATTTTCAACGCATGGGCAAAGGGTTTTGACCTTGCGCCAACGGCGGATTCGGTCCGGGCTGACTGCGAGGCGTTTGTTAGCTCCAATGGCGCGGGGCGGTATAAGCAGAAGCTGGGCCACTATAAGTCGGATTTGATCGCTCAGATGTTTAGGGATGCATCATTCAGACACAATTATGGTGGGCTTGAAGAGTTCACGCGCATGTCTGAGGGGCAGCCTAGGGCACTCATCACGCTATTAAAGCAGACCTTCGACTGGGCCACTTTCCAAGGTGAGCGTCCTTTCGAGGCCGGAAAAATAAGTCTCGATGCAGAAAGCAAAGGCGCGCTTGCGGCCGCCGACTGGTTCTACAACAACATGAAGAAGGCTGGCGGAGACGGGCAAGCAATTCTCATCGCCATTGATCGGTTGGCAGAACTATTTCGAATCAACAGGTTCGCGGACAATCCGATCGAATGCTCGCTCATCGGTTTCAGCGTGAGTGCGCGTGTGGGCTCTGAAACCTCTAGGAGAAATCTTCGGCTTGCCCTTGACCACTCCTTCTTGGTCGAGATTCTAGGAGGGCAGTCCGAACGGAATTCCGAGGAAGTGACGGGTAAGTACCAGATAAACAGAATGCTGGTGCCCAAGTGGGGGCTCGCAACCGGACGTCGAGGCATTAAACCACTGAGTGAAGTGGAGATGAATTCGATCTTCGATCCAGAGTGTGGTGAGGCATTCGAAAAGGTGAAATCCGATTGGGCGAGTCGGATGAATGCTCCTTTTGATCGAGCACGCCGCCAGTCGAAAGATCATGCTGAAAGCAGCGGTCTCGCTGGCCAGACCGACCTTTTTGGCGACTAATTCTGTGGCACACGACTATGGTCTTTACTTGCGCCAAGAAATCTTCGGCACGCGCGGATGGCAAGGGATGGATGCTTACGACCTGTTCCTTGCAGCATTTAATCTCGGTGAAAGGACGGTCGAGATCTATAACCAAATTTCGGCGACCGAGAAGATTTGGCTGGTTCACGAGGAATACAGCCTCACCCATGCTGAGCTGCCGGGAGGCCAAACCTTCGATCTCGGAGGGGTCGACGAAGCAGCGTACTGCAAGGCGCTGTTCGACGGCCTAATCGCGAGCGGAAAGTTCGACGTTTCGCAAACAAGGCTGTGCATAGACATCACTGGGATTCTCCGGCCTCATCTGATGTTCATGATTCTTTACCTTAAGCGATTGGGTGTCCGCACAGTCGACATGCTCTATGCGGAACCTAAGCACTATGCGCTTAAGGAGAAAACACCTTTCTCGACTGGATCTATTGTAGACGTGCGCCCTGTCAGGGGATTTGAGGGATCTTCGAGCATCCGTGGCGGAGAAGACTTCCTAGTGATTGGGATGGGTTACGATGACCGTTTGCTCTCGGCGGTCGCAGAGAACAAGGACAAGGCCGAGAAGCACCAATTGTTCGGTCTCCCTTCCTTGCGCGCAGATATGTACCAAGAGAGCGTGCTTAGATCGCGAAAGGCAGCAGACGAGCTTGGCGATCCCAACTTTTCTGAGACGCATCGCTCGTTTGCACCTGCGAATGACCCTTTTGGGACTGCATCGGTGCTTGGCGAAATCATTGAGCCGAGATTGGCGCAGCATGCCAGCACGAGCTTGATTCTTTGTCCTTTGGGGACGAAAGCGCAAGCACTCGGCTTCGCGCTCTACTACGTCTTCGAAGGCAATCCTCTCGGCGCTCGAATTGTGTTCCCCTTTAGCGAAGGGTACTCGCCAAAAACGGGTACAGGACTGGCGCGCGCTTGGCTCTATCGCGTCGAGTTTTGACCACATTACCTTCCGGATAAGGCCTGTCATGTGCTGATGATGAGCCACCTAGTTTAGCTCCATATCGGGTCGGCTCTATGAGGAGCCGCCACGAAAGAAACTGATCGTATATTGCGTGCTTGTTTGGACTCGACCGTGTTTCCGCCCTTCAGCGCCAATCGGTAAATGGGCATGATACTGAACCGGTTTGGTCCCGCCTGTTCCGACAAAATGCCGGGCGCTAAGCGCCCGGTTCCTTCTTCTCGTCGTCTAGCGGCGTGCGCAGGACTATCCGGCCATTGATCGGCACCACTTCCAGCTGAAGCGACAATCCCTTGCGGTCGCGATGGAACCAGGCGGCTCCGATGCGGGTCCAGAAACCCTTGTCACCCTTGTTGGCGACATGCCAGGCGAGGAAGTCCGGCGGATTGGTCTCTTGCGCGGGTGCGGTATTGCTGCGTGCCATGATGATTTCCTTTCGTGTCTGGTGGCTCGTTGCACCAAACGGGAAGGCCGCACGGCCAGGGTAAGGATTCATGCCCAACACGGGTGAGCGGAGCGAACCGGCGCGGGCAGGACATTGAAAGCTGACCGAGTGGGGCCAGTCATGGTGCTCAAAACGAAGCCGACAATGCGAGGCAGATTCACGCACGTGCTCCGCTGCGCGGAACCAGACCGGCAGTCCGGTCGAATCCGGTTCGCAGTTCAAGCAAGCGCCAAGAAATGGGTGGGAAGTGCACCGCATTCTGCGGCGCGCTTCTCTCGTTTCAGTATTCCGATGCCAGCATGATCGTCAGGACCCGCCGGGTGATCGCCGGATTAGCGGGGTCATCGCTGCCGAACCTCAATTCGCGGTCGTAGGCATCGATCTTCCAGAACACGGTTTCGGCAGGCCGCGCCGGTCGCGTGGTCTTCCAATGACCATTGCCATCCCGATAGATTGCCCCGAAATCGCGCTCACCATAAGGATCGTTGTGCGTCGTGAAGGCATCGAACGTTTCGACCAGCTCGCGCACCCGCGACTGATCTTCATCGGGCAAGGCCCGGAAGCCTTCGGTTGCAACAGCAACGCAGGTCAAACCTATCGCCTGCCGCGCCCGGTCATTGAGTTGTGCTATCCGCTCGCTGCGGGAAAGAGTATCAGCGCTCATTGCACTGCCCTCCCGCCGCATTCGCATATGTGAACCAGCTCGCCGAAGTCCTCGCGCTCGCCAAGCTCATCGGCCAGACGCTGCACCGTCCCGAATGACAAGCCGTTCTCGTTTGCCAGCATCCGCAACCAGTCCTCGCGGCACTCGGCCCCGCAAGCCCGGTAGTTCAAGATCGGGTCACCCATGTTCTGTCCTCCTTCGGCTGAAAACCGCATCCGACACGCGGCATGCGGCCTGCCTTCCGGCGAGGATGGGAGGGGGAGGGAAAACCGGAATCGATGCCCTGGCGCGGGCCAGCGGGCATGTAGTTCGGCCTTCGTGCATAGCGCGAATTGGCCGGACTTTGGCCGCCACACGGGGGCATCTACTTCCGGTTTCGGGAACGAGAGGGCAAAGCCCTTGGTGTTCCCGCGAGCGATCGTCCGGCGATCCAGAAGGAATGGCACCCTTGCAACGGCGCGAAGCCGACGGAGGTCCTGCGCGCGCGATCAGTGCGCCAGCGGGCCTCCGGCAATGAGAGAGGCAAGAGTGCCTGCGGGTTAGCTCAGGAATGCCGCGCCCTCAGGAGCATTGCCGCAGGACATGCGGGACAGAGCGCGTCCTTCAGGAAATCCCGCTCTGCTTCGAACTGCTCCTGATCGTCACCCGGATGGGCCGGGACTACAGGCCCGGTCCGCGCCAGCGGATAGAGCAGGTCGCCCGCAAGGGAGCCCGGCCATTCCTTTCTCCAACGCAGGCTAAGCGAGCCTTCAAAACCAGCTTGAAAATGCTCCACAGATTCTGCAAATACGCCCAGAACAAATGACGAACAAATTTGTCCGTAGGGCTTGCTATCTGGGAATAAAAACGACACTGTGCCGTAAATTGTCCCAGAGGTCTCATGCTCAACGAATTTGCTGCTCTCCGCGTCCGCGCCGGTCTTTCTCTCGACGATGTTGCCCGGATGACGGGCTATAGCGTCCGGCACGTGCAACGCTGGGAAGCGGGGGACGGAAAGCCGAGAGAGGCAGCTGTAAGAGTGCTGCATTCTATGGCGTCTGTTGGCCCTGTCCAGACAGGCAGCCGCTTCAACTTCATCGATCTCTTCGCGGGTATTGGCGGCATCCGGAAAGGTTTCGATGCCATCGGCGGGCACTGTGTGTTCACCTCCGAATGGAACAAGTTCGCGCAGGAAACTTACGCTGCAAATTTCCGCGACAACCATCCCCCGCATGGCGATATTACAGCCATAGAGACTGACGAGATTCCGGATCACGATGTGCTGTTGGCGGGCTTCCCGTGTCAGCCGTTCTCGATCGCGGGTGTTTCCAAAAAGAACTCGTTGGGTCGCAAGCACGGTTTCCTCGATGAAACCCAGGGCACGCTGTTCTTCGACGTAGCCCGGATCATTCGGACAAAGCGGCCTGCGGCGTTCCTGCTGGAGAACGTGAAGAATCTCAAAAGCCACGACAAGGGCCGGACCTTCGATGTCATTCTGCGCACGCTGACCGAGGAACTCGGATACAAGGTCTGGCATCAGGTGATCGATGCGCAGCACTTCGTGCCGCAGCATCGTGAACGGATCGTGATTGTCGGTTTCCGTGAAGCCGTTCCGTTCAGCTGGGATGACCTGAAACTCCCGCCAAAGGGAAGCGTCCGGCTTAACAGCATCTTCCATCCGGAAGACGGCTCGGAGAAGGCAGAAGCTCCATACACGCTCGGTCCGGATGCTGCCGTGAACGGCAAGTACACGCTGACCGACAAGCTCTGGCAATATCTCCAGGGCTATGCCGAAAAGCACAAAGCGGCGGGCAATGGCTTCGGCTTTGGGCTGGTGACACCCGATGATGTCGCGCGCACGCTTTCAGCCCGGTATTACAAGGACGGCTCGGAAATCCTTGTCAGTCAGGGGCCGAAAAGCAATCCGCGACGCCTGACGCCCCGCGAATGCGCACGGCTCATGGGCTATGGAGACGACTTCCGCATCCCCGTGTCTGACACACAGGCTTACAAGCAATTCGGGAACTCGGTTGCGGTGCCGGTCTTTGAGGCCGTGGCCCGTGTCATGCAGCCCCATATTCAGGCTCTGGTCGAGCCTGTCAGGGGAAGCAAAGCGGCCTGACGCATGGTCGACGTTCACGACGTTGCCACACGCAGCCGGAACATGGCTGCGATCAGAGGTGCTAACACGAAGCCGGAACTCCAGGTCCGGCGGGCTTTACATGCGCTCGGTCTTCGCTTCCGGCTCCATGCAAAGGAATTGCCAGGCAAGCCTGACCTCGTATTCCCGCGTCACAGGGCGGTGATCTTCGTCCATGGCTGCTTCTGGCACGGGCACGACTGTCACTTCTTTAAAATGCCCGCGACGCGACAGGAATTCTGGGCAGACAAGATCGGGCGCAATGTCACTAACGATGCAAAAGCTGCGGCAGCGCTTCGGGCTGATGGATGGCGCGTCGGACTCGTCTGGGAATGCGCGCTCAAAGGCCGGACGAAGCCTGATTTTGGTGAAACTATGCAGGCACTTGCCATGTGGGTAAGATCGGCTGATCCGTCGATCACGCTTAGGGGTAATTAGTTGGCCGGATCACTTGCGCAATTGCTGGATCTCCTGCGTCATCACGGCGCGACCCGTATCTATGCCAAGCGTCTTGCGCCGAACGACAATTCCAAGAACCAGGTCTATCTCGGCGGCGACTTTTCAGCTCTTAACATCATTCCGCATGGCGAGATCTACAGCGACGATACTGACGTCGCCGGGGCCGTGCGTGACCGCGCCAAAGCATCTGTCGACTTCTACTGGGCGGATGGAGAGGGGCTTCACCATGCCCCCAACACGGGCCTGATCCTCTATCCCAAATATCCCGAAGTTCGCATGTCGGGCTTCCTTCTCGGCTGCAAAGCAGCACCATCGGATATCATGCGGGTAAGGGACGAAGGCCGCGTGCTGTTCTTCGGCATCACGCGCACCGGATCGGTCGTGGGCTATGCGGTATCTGGCGAGGACCCGATAGCGAGGGAGCTGGTTTCGCGCGAATGGCCGATGATCGGCGTGTTCCTCGAACTGCCTCTAACGCTCGATGACGCGAGGGACCCCCGCGAGCAGCTGCTTGACGAGCTTCGCCGGATATACCGGCTGAACTGGATCGCATCGCAGAAGCTGGCCGCTGACGGGACCAAGGCTCCCTATGCAGCCCGCAATGGCGGTGGCTACACACTCGAGGCCGAACTTGGTGTTACGCCCAACGGCTATGCAGAGCCGGACTATCTGGGCTGGGAAGTGAAGCAATACGGGGTGCGCGACTTCCTGTCCTTTAAGGCGAAGTCGCCGGTCACGCTGATGACACCTGAGCCCACCGGGGGCATTTACCGCACAGAGGGTGTCGATGCTTTTATGCGGCGCTTTGGATATGCCGATCAGTCCGGGAAAGCCGACCGCATCAACTTTGGTGGGCGGTATGACTGCCAGCGCAAGCACCATCTGCTGACCGGACTGCGAATGACGCTGTCGGGCTATGATGAGATAACCGGGAAGATCACCGATCTCGATGGCGAACTCGTTCTGATCAGCGACCGGGATGAAATCGCAGCGACCTGGAGCTTCAAGGGGATGATGGCGCACTGGAACCGCAAACATGCGCAGGCCGCCTATGTGCCCTCACTGTTCCGCACCCCGCCTCCCGAATATCACTACGGCCCTCAGGTGCTGCTGTGCGAGGAAACAGATTTCCTGATGTTTCTCCAGGCCTTTGCCAGAGGACAGGTCTACTACGATCCCGCCATCAAGCTGGTGAACGCGTCCACGATGGCACCTGAGATCAAGCGCCGGAGCCAGTTTCGTGTTTCGCACAATGATCTCACCGGACTCTACAGGCGGTCTGAAAAGGTCAGCCTGTAAGCTGCATTGCGTCAACTCAGCCCAACCCGGCACCCATCGCCTTTGACTTGGCGGTCTCGGGAGTGCTCGCAGACATGGCCATCTGTTTCTCGCCCGCGCGCTCATAAATCGCGCGGACAAGCCGGTTCTTGTCTTCGGTTACAACTACCGCCTCGGCTTTGGCGCGCGAAAGCGCGACATAGAGCATCTTCTGATCGACCAGATTGGTGGAGCGGCTGTCGGCGTGGATCAGGACACGCTCGGCGGTCTGGCCCTGGGCGGCGTGGGCTGTCTGGACATAGGCGTGGCGCAAATGAGTATCGCGAGGATCGGAGAGATCGAGTTTCTGCTCGCGTCCGCTGGCGAGCTTCACGGTTGCCCGGCCACGGTCGGGATCGACGCGGGTGACGGTCCCGCCAAGGCCATTAACCCGCCCGGCCTCGCGGTCGTTGCGGGTGAACTGCACGCGGTCGCCGGTTCGGAGTTCCATTGGCTTCGGCTCGAACACCTCCGCCTTGCCAGCACCCCACTGCCGGGGATGCCAGTCCAGCGAACCTCCGTCGCGGCCTTCGAGGGCAATGCGCCCGCGCTCGGGATCGACAGCAGCGATTGCGAAGCTTTCGCCTCGCCGCACGCCTTTGGCGGCATAGTCGCGGCTGAACCTAACGACATCGCCGATAGCATAGCTGGCTACCTCGCGCGCTTCGGCACGGGTCAGACCCTTTGCCTCAAGCGCATCGAACCGCATGGCCTCCGCTGACAATTCACCGCGTCCGGTCAGCTTCGCCCGGATCATGCCGGTGAGCCTGTCCCGGCCTTCGCGCGACGGTTCGATCATCAGCGTCCGGGCACGCTCTGCTGCGGGCAAGGCCAGATAGTGCCGGGCCATCGCCCCAAGACGCTCATCCGGGGTAGCGCCTTCGATCACCTTGCCGCCGCCACGCTCCAGCGCGGCCAGCGCCTTGTCCGCATGGCCCTCGATCGATGCCATAACAGCTTCGCGGGTGTTGGCATTTGTCTGCCGGACCACCTCGGCGAGCTTCGCGGTCGTCATGCCAGCCTGCTGCAACTGGGCGAAGCTTGCGCCAGCACCTACCGATCCCAGCTGCTTGACATCACCGACTAGGACGAGCCTTGCTCCGGCCTTGTCGGCGCGGGTCATGAGTTTCGCCATGTCGTGGGCTGAGAGCATCGAGGCTTCATCGACGATCCAGACGGCGTCCTTGCCCGCTGTCTTCGCTTCTGGCGAGAGCAAATGCCGCGCCACGGTATCACCTCGCAGGCCGAGCGCCTCGCCGAGAACAGTTGCTGCCGATGCGGTCGGCGCAAGCGCAGTCACCGCAAGTCCGTGACGCCGTGCTTCGCGCGCATAGGTTGCGAGCACGGTGGTGGTCTTGGCAGTCCCGGCATAGCCTTGGACGGCTGTCACACGATTTCGCGAGGTTAGCAGCTCCGCGGTCGCCCGCTTCTGGTCATCGGTCCATGCATAACCTGATCGCGCGGATTGGCGCGCGGCGCGTTCGATGGTCCGTGCTGCCGCTATCGGACTGGCGAGCGATTGTGCCATGTCGCGCCCCGCTTCCTCAAGCCGTAACATGGTGCGTTCGGTCTCGATGGCCTTTGGTGTCGTGAACCCGGCAAACTCCGCGCCGCGCCGGTCAACGAAAGTGCGCGAGACAAGCTCGCCGCGCTCTCCGGCCTCGGCAATCGCTGCGCTGATTGCACCGTGCCCGGCCTTGCCGAAAGCGAAGTCCCCTGCTTCACGTGCGAGAGTGCTGGCCGAAAACACCGCTTGGCGCTCGGACAGTTTGGCTGCGGCCCATGTCATCGCCTGCCGTGCCAGCGACTCCGGGCTGGCGGTAGCTTCGCTGGTTTTGGCTAGCTCTCTCGCTTCACCGATCAGCTTTTCTCGCGCTGCCTTGTCGAACCCGTTGTTGTCGGCAGTCGCCCGCCATTCAGTGCGCAAGGTACGATGATTCGCACTGGTCTTGGCCTCACGGGTGTCGAGGGCGGCGATCTGCTTCTCGGCAGCGCTCGCTTCCGCACGACTGGTGCCGCGCTCGGCAAGTCTGGCATCGATCGCTGCGGTGCGCTGGCTCAGCGCATCGATGGCCTTGTCCGGTACGCCCGCGATCTCGAACAGCGAGTCTTTGGCCACTTCGATCTTGTATCCCAGCGCGGCAACGCCGTGCGCCAGTTCCTGCCGGTAGATCGCGCCGATCTCCTTTTGCAGCTGGTAGAAGGCACGCGGCTCAAGGCTGCGCCAGTTGTGATCCTTGTCCTGCGTCGCGTTGATGATCACGCCGTGGGTGTGCAGCTGTGGGTCCTGTGCCCTACTCGTGGCATGGCGGAAGGTGGCGATGGCGAGATTGCTGGCCACTTCGCGCCGAACCTCGCCGCCCTGTCTGATCCGGGTTGCCGCCATGTGCTTCTCGACATGGGCGAGCGTCACTTTCACCGCCGCACCATGCTCCTTGATGAGCCGCTTGTCTCCGGCAACCTCGGCCATGATCGAAACGGACTTCGGCGCGGACAGGGTGACGTCCCAGCCTGGCCGGTGCTCGATCTTGCCATCGCGCGTCGTGCCCAGCTGCTTCCCGGCAATGCGGCCTTCGAGCAGTTCGGCAAACTTCTCGCGATCAACTTCGCCTGACAGGCCCAGCTTCTCCGCTGCCTCACCAAACCATTCGGACGGAGCCATGCCGCCTTCGGCATAGTAATCGTCGGCTTCGTAATAGCTGGCTGCCTGACCGGCACACGACAGGGCCGAGACTGAGGCGACCACTAAACCGGTCCTGGTTTCGCGTCGGGCTCGGCACCTTTTGCGATCTCGCTGACCCGGCTCCACAGCGTGGCCGCCGGATCGCCTGGCATGTAGGCAGGCTGACGAGGGTCGCCGCGCCGGGTGATGTGATCGGCGGTGAGACCGATGCGTGCAACCGGCAGGCCATCCGGGAGTAGCAAATACCCCTGATGCGGACTGAGGCGCAGTTCACTTTCGAGCACGGCAGGCCGGAACTGGCGCTGTGTGGCGATGGTCGTGCGCGGTACTTCGCTGCCAATCGACAACGTGTCGGTAGCAACGCGCAATTCCACCTCGCACTGACCGATGGTCTCGCTCGCCCATTTGCGGGTTTCCTGATCGACCGTTTGCAGGAACAGCTTGGTGTTGCAGCAGGCCAGCATGGCCTCGGCGATGTTTGCACCGTAGCGATTGCGCATCTGCCCAAGCGCCTGGAAGGTGAGCACGATCGCTGCGCCGAACTTGCGTCCTTCTGGCAGAAGGCGTGCAAGGTTCTCGACGCGAGGCAGGTCGGCCAGCTCGTCGAGAACGAACCAGATGCGGCGGTCTGGCGATGGTGACAGACCCAGCACGGCACTCGCTGCGCATTCGAGCCAGCAAGCCATGAGCGGCTTCGATGCCTCGTAATAGTCTTCCTTGCGGGGGACAAAGATCCAGGGCTTTGCACCCTCGCACTTGTCCAGCTTCGCGATGAAATCGCGGAAGGCGAAGCGCTCTTCGCCCTCATCTTCGACTTTCAGGAACTGAATCAGGTTCGCCGCCTTGGCGAGCATGAACAGCACGCTGCCGGTGGCGCGGTCGGCGTCATTGGCAAATGTGCGGGCCGACGAAGTGTGCCCCAGCCACTCCTTCAACTGCTCCTTGTCCTTGACCTGCAAGGCTTCGAGCAAGGCTTCGAGGCTACGGTTCTTCTCCGCCCAGAGCGAGCGGATCATGTTGGCGACAAGAATGCGGCTTGTTTCCAGCCAGACATCATCATCCTGGCTGCTCGTTTCCGAGACCAGCTGGCGTGCCATCCGGTCCGCATCGGCGGGGTGCGATATTTCGTCGAAGGGTGTCCAGAAGGCGCAGCGCGCATCGAAGGGATTGAGGATGATGTCCCCGCGCGCGGGGTTGTAATAATGCGCGATGAACTCGCCCGAAGTGTCATAGACAAGCGCTGCCTCACCGCGTCTCTCGATGCCGTCGAGCATCTGGCGCAAGGCAGTTGTCTTGCCGCTGCCGGTGGTGCCAAGAAAGGCAAAGTGGCGGGTCTCGATCCGGCGCGGAACTGGGACCGGGCCGATGCGCAGGGCATCCCTGCCGCAGAGCAATGTCGTCTCCGCCGCAACGTCTGCTTCATCCGCAACACGGGTACCGCCAATGACCCGGTCGGCAAGCGTATCCTGACCCTGAGCCGACATGGTGCGCTGGATTAGCCAGACCGCTAATGAGCCAATGAAGAGGCCTAGGAGCGCCCCGCCACTCGAAACCTTTACGGCCTTCCACAGTGTTCCGGCAATCAAAGGATCGGAAGCAAAGCCTGACGCGGAAACCGTCCAGTGCTTGCCCTCCATCGACACGTTCATCATCATGTCCTTGCCCGCCATATCGCCGATCATGGCGAGCAGCTTTGCGCCAACGCACTGACCTGCGACCTTGAGTTCGGCAGGCAGCAACAGGAACTGTGGCGCGATGATCGTCCCCGCTCCGGTTGAGGCCAGGATCAGCTTCGAAAAGAAGCCGAAGCGCTGCTGCCACTGCGCCATACGCACCCGCCACAAGGCGTGCGCGCGGGTGACAAAATCTACTCCCATGGTCATGGCTCAATCTCCAGGGCAAGCGAGCGCTGGCGCTCGAATGCGGCGCGCGCTTCGGCTGCGATTGTCTCGTCGGATTTCTTCGTTCCCAGCGCTGCGTGGCGGGCGTAGGCGTAGGCCGCACAAGCGGTGAACAGGGTCCGGTCGAGCACCCGTTCAGCCTCGGCGAGGCGCTCCGATATTGCCCCGATCTCGCGCGCCAGTTCGGCAAGATCGGCCTCCTTGTCGGTGCCGTGGAGCATGGCGAGAAAGCCTGCTTCCACGACCCGCGCCAGCATGGCGTAATCGCTCAGGCCCCTCCGCTTGGCGAAGTCAGCCAGCACCCGATATTGCGACGGACTCAGGCGCACCGTCTGCGCCCGCGCGCTCATCGGTCCGCTCCGGTGGAGATGCTATCCGCTATCGCAAAGAATGGCCGAATTGCGGGATTTCTGGGTAGGTGGCCTGAGCGCGATGCTATCCGCATCCCGCCAATCCCGCAGAAATCCTCGATGCACGCGTGCGTGGGGTGTGTATGAAAATTGCGGGTCCGATACGCAGTATCGTGGCCCCTCCTTTCCCCAGTCTTTCTCCGGTCAATTGGCATAGGCGTCTTGCTCCATGCTTGCCGTTGGAGGCGTCGCAGACAGGATCAGATTGCGGGCGACATCGTCGTCAAAGTAGCGGTCGCGGGATTGGCGGGAAGGCAACTGGCGTTCCGCCATATCAGGACGTGTGAACCAGCGAAGGAGCGCCAGGTCGATCGCTGATCGAACATCGTCTGCGATCGCGTTGGTCTCTTCTGGCGTGAGGTCAAGTCACCCGAATTCAGTACGCAGCTGGCTGCCAAGCGGATACCCGGTTCCGTCCCGGCTCCTATAAACCGGGCCCTCGACAGTGAGGCAACAATCTTGCCCCTCAAACCGCTCGCGGACCGGGCGTTCGTACCAGAGCCAGGGGTGCAAGGTGAGCCGTCGGGCGCGCCCGTCGACATTGTCTTCGACGAGCAATTCAACAAGTTTGGCCGCTCGCTCTTCTTCGTCGCTCGGAAGGCGAGCGATCAGCCACCCATGCTTCTGCAGGGCGGCGTTGATCAGGGAAAGGATCGACATGGGGGAGATGCTTTCTGCGGGCCATTGCCCGCCTTGGAGGGGTCAATAGCTGCGCAGGGGGAGGGCCTCGATCCACTCTTCGATGTCAGTGGAACGCCAGCGGATGCGTCCGCCGCCAATGTCTATCGGGTGTGGAAAGGCGCCCCGGCGGATGCGTCGCCAGATTGTTGTCCGGCTGCGTATGCCCGTGAGGCGCATGACCTCATGGCAGGTGAGTAGTTCAGTATTCGGCACGACAGACTCCTTCGTTTTAAGGTTCTGTCACCGAAGCCGTGTTTCCCCACGACGATGGGTTGTCCTTCAAATTGCCGTTGCGGACCGTGCGATAAGACGTTCAACTCAGCGCCACCAAGCTTCGGTGACGCGAGCAATGCTATGCGAATCGCAATGATGTAGGAAAGAACAAAAATAGAACAAATACTCTTCCGCATTGGCGGGTGGACGATGTTGGATCGCTATGGACAGTCCGGGACTGAAAGAATTTTTCCCGCTGGTGTCCGCTCCAAGCCAATGCAGGTCCGAATCTACGGTTTTGGTGCAGTGGGAGACCGGTTTTCAGGCGAATCGCAGCTTGAGCCGACACGACAAGCAAACGCGCTTTCGCTTTGCAAGTCGCTGCGGACATACAAAGAAAACGCGAAAATCTTAATACGTTGCCCGGGTTCGAGCGCATTTATCCCGCGTTTGTTGAAAATTGGATATTTGTGGGATAAATCACAGCGATGGCTGTGATCCAACCTTTCTCTGCCGAACAGGAACGCGCGCTCATCAATATGCGCCAACGCTACGATGCGTGGATCGAGGCTGAGCGCGAACTCTATGCGATGCCATATGACCTGAGGCGCAAAAGGGTCGGCGATTACGAATACCTTTACGAGATCTTTGATCGCAGCGGGAACGGGAAAAGCCTCGGTGCGTGGGACGACGAAAAGCAAACCCAGCTGGAGGAATACAAAGCTGCAAAGGGTGCTTTGAAGGAGCGCCGCGACGGTGCGCGTGATGCCCTCGGCGAAAGCAGCCGCATTGCCCGCGCGTTACGTTTGCCGCTCCTTTCGGCGGACGCAGGTCCAATCCTTCGAGAGGCAGACAAGCGCTCTCTTCTCGGTAGCCATCTGCTTGTGGTCGGAACCAACGCGATGGCCGCTTACGCGCTCGAAGCGGCGGGAACTTTCCGTGATGTGCCGGACGAAACAGAAGACTTCGATCTCGCATGGACGGCTGACGAACCCGAAGACGGAACGCAGCTTTGGGACTTGCTCAAAGCGGTTGATCCGACTTTCACGATCAATACCGAACGGGAATTTCAGGCGCGTAATGCAAAGGCCTATGAAGTCGAATTGCTGGTCGCGCCTTCGCGCGTTGCGACGCTCGCCAAGAAGGATCGGCCACGACCAGTTCCTCTACCAGAACAGGAATGGTTGCTGCCTGGCCGACGGGTCGACCAGGTTGTTCCTTGTCGCGACGGCACTCCAGCCCGTATCGTCGCACCTGACCCGCGATGGTTCGCTCTCCACAAGCTCTGGCTGGGTGTGCAGGCAAAGCGGAACCCGCTTAAGCGGCGCAAGGACAAGGCGCAGGGAGAGGCGCTGCTCGACGCCGTTTCCGAGGCGATGCCTCATTATTCATTGGATCAAGAGTTTGTTGACGGCCTTCCAAATGAGCTGATGCCCTGTTGGCAGGGTTGGATGGAGCAGGGCAATTAGTAGCAAACAGCGTTTATGTCAGACCTGCTTGCAAATTCCGCGAATGCATTTGTCACGTTTGAGACGGAACACTATGTTTATGGACCTTGTTCCCCGTCAGCACCAATGGCACAGATTTGAGGTTGTGATT
>CENV01012611.1_pt1 | contig 25830 bp, 21 predicted proteins | sample 530231 | NCBI WGS metagenome assembly CENV01 (sample SAMEA2619815, study PRJEB7988) | marine metagenome | biome: marine biome (ENVO:00000447); feature: surface water layer (ENVO:00002042); material: "saline water (ENVO:00002010), including plankton (ENVO:xxxxxxxx)" | depth 5 m | reverse complement strand
GGGCTTGATGCCGGAAAAGACGCGATCGGTGAAAGGCATTGGACTTACGGTCCCTTAATGTTTGACGAAACATGCCCAGAAACGGGCAGCACAAGGGTTTAGAGCCTCAGCGCCGCCGCCGCAAGCGCCCGAGAACCGCGCCGAGCGGCTGGACGCCGCTTACATGGAGCAGCGCGAAATAAAGCCCGGCGCCCAGAGCGCAGATGGCAAGCAGGGCCAGCGCCTGAAGCGGGAAGAAAAAGCCCGGGGCAAAGACCGGGCCGGCAAAAAGAGCCAGCCCCCACAGCGCCAACCCCATGACAATGGCGACGCCGAGCGTGCCGGCAAGGGTCAGACCCTCGCCGCCTGCGAGCCGGAAATGGCCGCGCCGGGCCAGGAACAGGACGAGCAGGCCCACATTGACCCATGCGGAGGTCGAAGTGGCCAGCGCGATGCCGATGTGTTGGAGGTGCGGGAACAGGGCTAGCGAAATGGCGATGTTGACCACCAGCGACACCCCGGCAATCAGCGTCGGGGTCTTGGTGTCCTTGCGTGAGAAAAAGCCCGGCTGGAGAACGCGGACCAGCACGAAGGCCGGCAGGCCGAGCGAAAAGCCCATCAGCGTGTGGGAGACGGCAACCGTTGCCGTCGCATCGAAGGCGCCGCGCTCGAACAGGACCCGCACGATGGGTTCGGCCAGCGCAAAGAGCGCGACTGCGGCGGGCAGGGTCAGGACCATGGAAAGCTGGAGGGCCTGGCTTTGGGACGCCCGGGCCTCGACGTCGCGGCCCGAAGAGAGGTGGCGCGAAAGCTCGGGCAGCAGCACCGTGCCGATGGCGATGCCGATGATGCCGAGGGGAAGCTGATAAAGCCTGTCGGCGTTGGCGATAATCGCGATGGCGGCATCGGCCTGGGAAGCGATGACGGTGCCCACGAAAATATTGATCTGGATGATACCGCCCGCCGCGATGGCCGGCAGCGCCAGCAGCCAGAAGCGGCGCACTTCATCGGTATAGCGCGGTATGCCGATGGCGGGCAGGAAGCCGGCCCGGCGAATGGTGAAAAACACCAGAGCCAGTTGCGCGACACCGCCGGCCATGGCGGCAACCCCGAGCCAGAAGGCCACATCGGCGGGGTTTTCCAGCGTCCAGACGGCAAGGGGGACCAGAACAGCGATGTTGACAAGGTTCAAGAGCACCGGGGCGAAGGCGGCGGCAAAGAATTTGCCCAGCGAATTGAGGATCGCGCCATAGGCCGCCATGAGCGACATGCAGGCGAGATAGGGAAACATGATGCGCGAGAGAAAGACCGTCAGCTCGAATTTTTCGGGATCGGCCACAAAACCGGGGACGAACACCATCATCACCGGCTCCATGAAGATTTCGGCGAGGATGGTGACGATCAGAATAGCGACGACCAGCCAGCTCATGATGCGGCCGGCCAGTTTTTTGGCACCGTCCGTCCCATCGGTTTCCAGCGCGCCGGAAAACATGGGAACGAAGGCGGTATTGAATGCCCCTTCGGCAAACAGGCGCCGGAACAGATTGGGCAGGCGGAACGCGGCCTGGAAGGCATCGGCGGCAGGGCCGATGCCGAGAACGGCGGCGATCAGCGCGTCACGGACAAAGCCGAAAACGCGCGAGAGCAGGGTAAGCCCGCCCACGCTCATGGTGTTGCGGAAAAGGCTCATGGGCGGGGTTGGGGACATTTGAGCCGGTGGCAAGGCCCCCTCATCTGCCGCTTTGCGGCGACCTCTCCCCCCAAGGGAGAGGTGGAAACAGCGGTAAGCCCCCTGCCAACGCAGGCAAGAGTGCTCACGCTGAAGCCTTTTCGCGGCGGGCGGGGGCGAAGACCGCTTCGAGGGCTTCGTGGATGCGTTTCTGGCGGACCTTTGAGGTGATCTTTCCGCCCGTCAGATCGGTGACGTAGAAAACGTCGACCGCCTTTTCGCCATAGGTGCCGATATGGGCCGAGCCTATGGTGAGGTTGAGATCGGAGAGCGCGCGGGTCAGGTGATAGAGCAGGCCGGTGCGGTCGAGGCCGGAAATCTCGATGACGGTGAACTTGTCCGAAAGCGCATTGGAGATGAAGATCTCGGTGGGCACCGAAAAAGGCTTGAGACGCCGGTTGTAACGCGAATCGATGCCAAGGTCGGCGGGGAGGTATTTGCGGCCTTCGAGCAAGGCCTTGACCATGTCGGTGATGCGCGAGGCCCTGATCTTTTCGTCTTCATCGGACGTGAAAGCGCGGCGCAGGCGGAAGGTATCGAGCGCGTAGCCATCCTTGGTGTTGAAGATCTGCGCGCCGATGATCGAGGCATCGGCGGTGGTGCAGGCTCCGGCGATCAGCGAGAGAAGGCGCGGGTGATCGGGGGTGTAGAAGGTCACCTCTGTGATGCCCTCGAACGCCTTGATGGACGTGAAGCCGGCAAAGCTCGAGTTTTTGGTTTCCGCCGCATCGATCATGCGCGCATGGGCCAGTTGCAGTTCGGGTTCGGCGCGCAGCCAGTAATTGGGGAACTGGCGCTCGATATAGGCATCGAGGCGGCTGGGGGTCCAATCGGTCAGCCCGATGCGCAAAGCGTCCTGGGCCTCGATGATCCGGTCGCGCTGGGACACCTGGGAATGGCCGCCCGAGAGCAGCGGTTCGGTGGCGTAATAAAGAGCGCGCAGGAGCGAGCCCTTCCAGCCCGTCCATGTGCCGGGGCCCACCGCGCGGATGTCGCAGGCGGTGAGAATCATCAGGAGCGCCAGGCGCTGGGGGCTTTGCACGATCTGGGCGAAATTGCGCGCTGTGTCGGGGTCCTGAATGTCGCGGGACTGGGAAATCTCGCTCATCAAGAGATGGTAGCGCACCAGCCAGGCCACGGTATCGGTTTCGGCCGCCGAAAGCCCCAGGCGCGGGCAGAATTTGCGGGCGATGGCTTCGCCGGCCTCGGAATGATCCTCGGGGCGGCCCTTGGCGATATCGTGGAGGAACAGGGCCACATAGAGCAGGCGCACATCGGAGAGATGGGGCAACAGTTCGTGGGTGAGCGGTAGCTCGTTTTTCAGCCCGCCATTGGCGATGTCGGCCATCACGCCGACGGCGCGGATGAGATGCTCGTCCACCGTATAGTGGTGATACATGTTGAACTGCATCAGAGCGACGATCTTGCCGAATTCGGGTACCAGCTTTCCCAGAACGCCGGACTCGTTCATGCGGCGCAGGATGCGCTCGACCGATTTGGGGCTGGTGAGAATTTCGAGGAAATAGGCGTTGACCCGCTCGTCGGCCCGCAATTTCTTGTCGATCAGGCGCATAGAGCGGGTCAAAAGCTTGAGCGCGTCGGGGTGGAACATCACGCCCTCGCGGCCGGCCACCCAGAAGATCTTGACAATATTGACCGGGTCTCTTTCGAACACTTCGTCATCGGCGACGGTGATGCGGCCGTGTTCGAGGACGAAATCGGGTTCGCCCCGGATCTGGCGGCGCGCCTTGCGGAAATTGCCGAACACGCGGCCGAAGGCATCGACCTTTTTGGCGTGGGCGAACTCGAGCGAGGTGCAGAAAATGCGGGTGAGATCGCCCACATCCTTGGCGACGAGGAAATAGCGCTTCATGAAGCGCTCGACCCCGAGCATGCCGGCGCGGTCGTGATAGCCCATGCGTTCGGCCATTTCCTGCTGGATCTCGAAGGTCAGCCGGTCATCGGCGCGACCGACGAGGAAGTGCAGATTGCAGCGCACGGCCCAGAGGAAATCCTCGGCGCGCTGGAAGGCGCGATACTCGGTTTTCGAGAACACGCCTTTCTCGATCAGTTCGGGATAGGTCTGGACGCGGTAGAAATATTTGCCGATCCAATAGAGGGTATTGAGATCGCGCAGCCCGCCCTTGCCGTCCTTGACGTTGGGCTCGACCACGTAGCGGGTGTTGCCCTGGGCATCGTGGCGGGCGTCGCGCTCGGCCATTTTTGCAGCGATGAATTCGGGGCCGGTCTTTTCGACGATCTCGGTTTCGAAGCGCTCACGCATCTGGGTGAAAAGCATGTCGTCGCCGACCAAAAAGCGGCTTTCCAGCGTAGCGGTGCGCACTGTCATGTCCGAGCGCGCCATGCGGATGGAATCATCGACCGAGCGGACGGCGTGGCCGACCTTCTGGCCCAGATCCCAGAGCATATAGAGCACGTATTCGGTGACGCTTTCGCCCCAGGGGGTTTGCTTGTAGGGCAGGATGAACAAGAGATCGATATCGGAGCCGGGGGCCAGCGTGCCGCGGCCATAACCACCCACCGCGGCGATGGCGAGGGATTCGGCGCCGGAGGGGTTTTCGCGCGGATAAACGTAGCGGGTGGCCCAGAGGTGAGCGGCGGCGATGAGTTCGTCCTGGGCGGCGGCGAGCATCTGGGCGCAGCGGGTGCCGCGTCGGTTGGCGACGAGTTCGGCCTCGGCGGCGATGCGGGCGTCCTTGAGGCCCTGACGCAGGGCCGCGAGCAAAGCGGCGCGGGCGGTCTGGCTGTCGGGCGCGGCATCGCCGATTTCGCGGCGCACGGCGGCGATCAGCGCTTCGGCACTGGGAAGTCCGGCTTTCTTGCGCGCAATCGGTTCAATGGTCGCCGTCGGCATGGGCAGCCTTTTTGAGTTCATAAATCCATTCGAGCGCGGCCCGGGGGGAGAGATCGTCGGGGCGCACGGTCTCTATCATATCGGTAACCGGGTTAGCACGAGGTTGAGGCACGGCTTTGTCAGCAGGAGCCGGCATATGGGCAAAGAGCGGCAAATCCGCAAGGGCCGAGCCCGGATTGGACTGGCCGCGCGCTTCGAGCAGATCGAGCACCTGACGGGCGCGGGTGATGACCGGTCCGGGGAGCCCGGCCAACTTTGCAACCTGAATGCCGTAGGAGCGATCGGCGGCACCCTGGGTGACTTCGTGGAGGAACACCACGTCGCCCTTGTATTCCTTGACGCTCATTGTGTGGTTGGAGACACGCGACAGCGTCGCCGAAAGGGCCGTGAGCTCGTGATAGTGGGTGGCGAAGATCGCCCGGCAGCCGGTGGTTTCATGCAGGGTTTCAACGCAGGCCCAGGCGATGGACAGACCATCGAAAGTGGCGGTGCCACGGCCGATCTCGTCGAGGATGACGAGGGAGTGGCGGGTGGCCCGGTTTAAAATAGCGGCGGTTTCGACCATTTCGACCATGAAGGTCGAGCGGCCCTGGGCGATGTCGTCGGACGCCCCGACGCGGGAGAAGACCCTGTCGACCACGCCGATATGGGCAGAGGTAGCCGGGACGTATGAGCCCATCTGCGCGAGAATGGCGATCAGGGCGTTCTGGCGCAGGAAGGTCGATTTGCCGCCCATATTGGGACCGGTGACCAGCCAGAGCTGGCCGCCCTCATCGGGCCCGGGGGCTGAAAGATCGGCGTCGTTGGCGACGAAGGTTTTCCCTTCCGCTTCGAGGGTCTTTTCGACGACGGGGTGGCGGCCGCCTTCGATTTTAAAGGCGAGGGAGGCATCGACCTGCGGGCGGCACCAATTGCGCTGGGCAGCGAGATTGGCAAGCGCTGCGGCAACGTCGAGTTCGGCCATGGCATCGGCGGCCGCCATAAGATCGCGGCTTTGGGCAATCGCGGCTTCGCGCAGGCGGGCGAAGATGGAAAGCTCGATTTCGACGGCAATTTCCTGGGCGCGGGCGATCTTGCCTTCAAGCTCGGCCAGATCGGTCGTGGTGAACCGCATGGCATTGGCGAGGGTCTGGCGGTGGATGAAGACGCTGTCTTCGATCAGGCGCGACCCGTGGGAGGCGGGAACTTCGACGAAAAAGCCCAGCACGTTGTTGTGCTTGATCTTGAGCGCGCGCACGCCGGTCTTTTCGACGAGCGCGGCCTGAAGCTCTGCCACCACCTTGCGGCTTTCGGACCCGAGGCGGCGCTGGGTGTCGAGTTCGCCATCATAGCCCGAGGCGACGAAGCCTCCGTCGCGGGCCATGAGGGGCGGTTCGTCGACAAGGGCTTTTGCGAACTCGTCGGCGAGGATTTGGGGAGCCCGGCCAAGGGTTTGTGCGATGGCGGCAAGTTCGTCGCCGGGGTCGGAGAGGCCGGCCAGCAGATGGCCCAGCGCGCGAGCCTGGGTGATGCCGCGGCCGATGGCGCCCAGATCGCGCGGGCCACCGCGTTCGAGAGTCAGCCGGGTGAGGGCGCGAGCGATGTCGGGGGCGGCGCGCAGGCCCTTGCGGATGGCGTCGGTTTCCATCGCGTTGGCGATCAATGTGTCGATGGCGTCGAGGCGTGCGTTTATGGAAGCCGGATTGTTGAGGGGAGCGGCGAGGCGGGCGGCAAAGAGCCGTGCGCCGGCGCCGGTCACCGTCATATCGACGCTTGCCCGCAAGGCGCCACGCACATCGCCGCGCTGGGTCACGAGCAGTTCGAGCGACGAGCGGGTGGCTGCATCGATCTGCATGTGATTGGTGGGTGCTTCGAGGCGCGGCTGGCGCAGGGGGACACCGGCGCCTTTTTGCGTTTCGGCCACATAGGCGATGAGCGCGCCGAGCGCGGCGCGGGCCGTGCGGGAAAACGCCGTGGGATCGATGGCATTGTCGAAGGTTTCGCGCAAAAGGCGGGACGCGGCTTCAGATTCAAAGCTTTCGTGCGGGCGGCGGGTGGCGTTGGCCAGCCGGTCGGACGAGAGGGCGCGCTGTTCGGCCAATTGATCGGCGAGACGGTCGGACAGGATCAACTCGGCCGGATCGATGCGGGCGATCTCGTCGGCAAGGGACTCCTTGTCGAGATCGGCGACAAGCAATTCGCCGGTGGAAATGTCGGACCAGGCCATGGCGTAGCCCTCACCGTCCGAGCCGAGCCTGGCGAGGGACAAAAGGAAATTGTTGCCCCGGGCGGGCAGCAGATCGTCCTCGGTCAGAGTGCCGGGGGTGACGAGCCGGACGACGTCGCGCTTGACGACCGATTTGGACCCGCGCTTTTTGGCTTCGGCGGGGTCTTCGACCTGTTCGCAGACGGCGACCTTGTGGCCGAGGGCAATAAGCTTTTTGAGATAGTCCTGGGCGGCGTGAATGGGCACGCCGCACATGGGGATATCCTCACCCAGATGCTTGCCGCGCTTGGTGAGCGTAATGCCAAGAGCGGCGGAAGCGATTTCGGCGTCGTCAAAGAACAGCTCGTAAAAATCGCCCATGCGATAGAACAGCAGATAGCCTGGATTGACGCCCTTGATCTCAAAGAACTGGGCCATCATGGGCGTCATGGCCGTGGTCGGGGGCGCAGCATAATCGGCCTGTGGCTCGGTTTGCGTCATGAAGCGGTCTAAAATTCCGGGGACAGGGCTCTTAAGCGGTGGGGCACGCTAAGCCAAAATTTTGGCGATTCCAACCGCCGATCACAGCCTGGGATGAACACGCCCGGTAACCCGTTCGACGCGTTTGCGATAGGCCATGGGGGCAGCGGCGAAACGGGCGAGGACAAAGACATCTGTCGTGCCAAATTTTTCGTCCACAAAGGCGTGGCTGGAAAACACCGCATTGACCCGCAGATAGCCGCGCACAAGGGGTGGCATGGCGCGCAGGGCGGCGTGGCGGTCGGTCATTGCACCCGGGAGCATGTCCATGGGGATGGCTTGCCCGGCGCGGGCTGGCGCTTGCCAATCGAAGGGCGCGCGGGCCGTGTGATAAAGGTGGGAGAGGGCCGGGGCATGGGCGCGGGGATCGGTGCCGGGAAAACTCGCCGCGCCGAAATAGGCGTCGATGCCATTGAGGCAGGCATAAGACCAGAGCCCGCACCAGAGCGCATCGATGGTGCGCATGGAGCGATAGGCGGGAGCAACGCAGGAGCGACCGACCTCGCAAAAGCGCTGGCCGGGATGGCGGGCAAGGAGCGGGCCAAGGGCGAATTCGCCGTCGGCGTACCAGCCAAGGCCGGGAGCCGGGCTGGTCATGACGCGGTAGGTCCCGACGATGGGCGGGGTTTCGCCCAGGGCGCGGGCGGCGGTATCGATGACGATGATGTGGTCGCAATGGGGATCGAAGGCATCGGCTTCGATATGATTGGCGTGGTCCATCCACGGGGCGTTCACGCCGCGCTCGCGGTGGAACACTTCGTAACGCAGCCGGTAGGCGGCGAAGCGCTCAGCGTCGGTCCGGGCCAGGCGCACGGCAAACTGACCCAGGCGGGCGAGCGGGGCGGCGAGCGGAGCGGCAGCGGAGAAAGGAGCAGTTTCGATCATGGCGCTTTTGTATCGGAGTTGAGCACCTGAGGGAATTGTATCGGGGCGCAAAAGCCAATCTTGACGCGGCCATCGAGAACGGGCATGAGTTACGTACCTCACGGGAGGAGGATGCGTTTTGGAAAGCAATGGGCGCGTGACGGTGCATGATCTGGCGCGGGCGGCGGGCGTGTCGCTGGCGACGGTGGACCGTGTGCTCAACGGCCGACCCGGCGTGCGCAAGGGGACGATCGAGAAGGTGGAGGCCGCCATTGCCGAAATCGGGTTTCGGCGCGATCTGACCGCCTCGATGCTGGCGCGGGCCCGCGACATCGTTCTCAAGATCATTGTGCCGGAAGGCACCAACCAGTTTTTCGGCAAGCTGGCCGATGCTGTGGAAAGCGTTGGCGCCCAGATGCGAGCCGAGCGGTTGCGGCTCGATCTCTTGCGGATCAGGGCCATGGACACAAGGGCGCTGGTCGCGGCGCTCGATGGCATTGGTGCCGAGGAGGCCGATTGCGCGGTGATCGTGGCCATCGACAAGCCCGAAATCCACGCCGCGGTGGCGCGGGCCGTGGGGCGGGGGATCAAGGTGATCACGCTGGTCTCGGACCTGCCCGGATCGGCGCGGCACGGGTTCGTGGGAATCGACAACCGTGCGGCAGGACGGATCGCGGGATCGCTGATGGGGCGGTTCGTGCCGCAGGGGGGCATGATCGGGCTGGTGGCGGGGTCGCTTGAACTGATCGATCATGCCGAGCGGATCGGAGGATTTTCCGAAATCCTGACGGCCGAATTTCCGGGGCTGGACCTGGTGGGACCGATCGAAGGGCAGGACGAATTCACGGCGACCTATGAAAAGAGCCTGGCGCTGTTCGACGCGCATCCCGAACTTGCCGGGATCTATAATGCAGGTGCCGGCAATGCTGGGCTTTTGATGGGCCTGAGCGAACGTGGCCTTGCTGGAAAAGTCCGGATGATCGGACACGAACTGACCGGGCCGACACGGGCCGGGCTGGAAACCGGCGCCATCGACGTTATTCTGGACCAGAGCCCGGAAGACGAAATTCGTGCCGTTTGCGCCACAGCACGGCGCCTGGTGCTGGGAGCGGACGCGGCCCCACCGCAGACACAATTGGAAATCAGGGTTCTGGTGCGGGACAATGTTCGCCAGGAGGCGGGGATTTAGATGATGGCTGGCTGCATCGTTTTCACCCAGCCCTGACCTCAATCTCCAAACTCTGGATCCTTGAACGGAGGAGACTTTTGATGACAGAATTTGAGGTACGCACCTCATATCAGGCAACGGAGGCGGCATGACTTATCTCGGACTCGATATCGGGACGTCCGGCGTCAAGGCGGTGCTGATCGATGGTGAGGGCAGCGCGCTGGGCGAAGCCAGTGCGCCCTTGAGCGTTTCGCGGCCCCGACCCGGATTTTCCGAACAGGATCCGGCCCATTGGTGGGACGCGGTGCTCAACGCCGTCGATGCACTCAAAGAGCGCTATCCGGATCTGGTCAGCGCGATAAGGGGGATTGGGCTTTCCGGGCAGATGCACGGGGCGACGCTGCTCGACAGGGACAATCAGGTGATCCGCCCGGCCATTTTGTGGAACGACGTACGCTCGGCCGCCGAGTGCGCAGAAATGGAAGAAGCGCTGCCGGCGCTGCGCAAGATTGCCGGCAATATTGCCATGCCGGGCTTTACGGCGCCGAAAATTCTCTGGGTCAAAAATCACGAACCGGACAGTTACGCGAAAATCGCCAAGGTGCTGTTGCCCAAGGACTACGTGCGTTTCCTTTTGACCGGGACCTACGTTTCGGACATGTCGGACGCCTCGGGCACGCTGTGGCTCGATGTGGAGTATCGCGGCTGGTCGGACGATCTGCTGGCGGTGACCGGACTGACCACCGAGCACATGCCGACGCTGGTGGAAGGCAGCGAGCCTTCGGGCCATCTTTCGGGCGCGCTTTGCCGCCGGTGGGGGATTGCCGAAACGCCGGTGGTGGCTGGTGGCGGCGGCGACAATGCCGCTTCAGCCTGCGGTATCGGCGCTGTGGAGCCGGGAACCGGGTTCGTCTCGCTGGGCACCTCGGGGGTGCTGTTTGTCTCCAACGACAAATTCCGGCCCAACACCGAAGGGGCGGTGCATGCGTTTTGCCACGCCATTCCCGACACCTGGCACCAGATGGGCGTTTTCCTTTCGGCGACCGATAGCCTCAACTGGTTTGCCAAGCTGGTGGGTCAGGATGCGGCAGGCGTCACGCAGGCCGTTGCCGAGACTTATTCGGGGCCGGGGGAGGAAATTTTCCTGCCCTATCTCTCCGGCGAGCGCACGCCGCACAACAACGCCGCTGCGCGCGGCTCGTTTGTCGGGCTGTCGCACCTGTCGGATGCCCGGACCATGGGGCAAGCGGTGATGGAAGGCGTGGCATTTGCGGTGCGCGACTGTCAGCGCGTGCTGACCGACGCGGGAACGCAGATCGACACCCTGATCGCTGTGGGCGGGGGCTCGAAATCCGATCTCTGGCTCGAAATGATCGCCACCAATTTGGGTATGGCGATTGCCGTGCCCGAGGACGGGGATTTCGGCGGGGCGTTCGGCGCGGCGCGACTGGGGCTGATCGCAGCGACCGGGGCCGACCCCAGGACCATCTGCACCAAACCGAAAATCGAAAAAACCATTGATCCAAGGGCCGATCTCAAATCGGCCTATGACGACCAATATGCGCGGTTTCGCGCGCTTTACGCGGGTATCGAGGAGGCCCGAGCACTATGAGCGATTTTTTCAAAGGCCTGAGCAAGGTTCAGTATGAAGGCCCGGACAGCGACAATCCGCTGGCCTTCCATCACTACAACCCCGACGAAATCGTCATGGGCAAGCGGATGGAAGAGCATTTGCGCTTTGCCGTGGCGTATTGGCATTCGTTTGCCTGGGAGGGTGGCGACCCGTTTGGCGGGCGCACCTTCGAGCGGCCCTGGTTCGATGGCGGAATGGATGGGGCGAAACTGAAAGCAGATGTGGCGTTCGAATTGTTCACCCTGCTGGGGGCGCCCTATTTCTGCTTTCACGACGCCGACGTGCGGCCAGAGGGCGAGAGCTTTGCCGAGAGCAAGAAGCGGCTTGAGGCGCTGGCCGACATCTTTGAGAACAAGATCGCCGAAACGGGCGTGAAACTGCTTTGGGGCACGGCGAATTTGTTTTCCAACCGCCGGTTCATGGGCGGCGCGGCGACCAATCCCGATCCGGACGTGTTCGCCTATGCTGCGGCGACCATCAAGGCCAATATGGATGTGACCCAGCGCCTGGGCGGCGAGAACTATGTGCTGTGGGGCGGACGCGAGGGGTATGAAACCCTGCTCAACACCAATCTGGGCCAGGAAATGGACCAGATGGGGCGCATGCTCTCGATGGTGGTCGATTACAAGCACAAGATCGGGTTTTCGGGCGCCATCCTGCTCGAGCCCAAGCCGCAGGAGCCGACAAAGCACCAGTACGATTACGACGTCTCGACGGTTTACGGCTTTCTCAAGAAATACGGGCTGGAAAACGAGGTGAAGGTCAATATCGAAGTGGGGCATGCCATTCTGGCCGGGCACACTTTCGAGCATGAAGTGGCCATGGCGGCGGCGCACGGGATTTTCGGCTCGATCGACATGAACCGCAACGACATGCAGTCGGGGTGGGACACAGACCAGTTTCCCAACAACGTGCCCGAAGTGGCGCTGGCCTATTACCACATCCTCAAGGCCGGTGGATTTACCACCGGGGGCACCAATTTCGACGCGAAGCTACGGCGTCAATCGATCGATCCCGAGGACCTTTTGCACGGCCATATCGGAGGCATGGACACCTGTGCGAGGGGGCTGAAAGCTGCGGCTGCAATCATCGAGGACGGGACCTATGATGCATTCCTCGCCGATCGTTATGCCGGGTGGGGCGACGCCGAGGCGCAGGCGATGTTTAAAGGCGAGCGAAGCCTTTCCGATATCGCCGCGCGGGTTGAAGCCGAGGGGATCAATCCGCAGCCCAAATCGGGGCGCCAGGAATATCTGGAGAATTTGATCAACCGGTTCGTTTAAGCGCATTCGGGCCCGCCGCGCATCGCGTCGGTGGGCCTTTTTTCTTCGCTCTGGGAGGAGACCCAATGCCCATTCGCCAAAACCCGATTCTGCCGGGGTTCAATCCCGATCCCTCGATCTGCCGCGTCGGGGAGGATTATTACATCGCCACCTCGACCTTCGAGTGGTTTCCCGGGGTGCAGATCCATCACTCCAAAGACCTTGCGAACTGGGCGCTTCTGACCCGGCCGCTCACCCGCAAGAGCCAACTCGACATGCGGGGGAACCCCGACAGCTGCGGCATCTGGGCGCCATGCCTTACCCATGACGGGGAAAAATTCTGGCTGGTCTATACCGACGTCAAACGCAAGGACGGCAATTTCAAGGACGCGCATAATTACATCGTTACGTCCGACGAGATCACCGGGCCGTGGTCGGACCCGATCTATGTCAATTCGTCGGGGTTCGATCCGTCGCTGTTTCACGACGATGACGGGAAAAAGTGGTTCATCAACATGCTGTGGGACCACCGCGAGGGGTATCACCGGTTTGCGGGGATTGCGCTGCAGGAATTCGATGCGGTGGCGGGCACGCTGGTCGGGGAGCGGAAAAACATCTTCAAGGGCTCGCCGCTCAAGCTGGTCGAGGGGCCGCATCTCTATAAGCGCGATGGCTGGTACTATCTTCTGACCGCCGAGGGCGGGACAGGATACGAGCATGCGGCTACACTGGCGCGGTCACGCAATATCGACGGGCCATATGAGCTGCATCCCGACATGTATCTGGTGACGGCCAAGGACAATCCGCTCAATCCGCTGCAGCGGGCCGGGCATGGGGATATCGTGGAAACCCCCGATGGCCAGACCTATCTCGTGCATCTGACCGGGCGGCCGACGACCCAGAAGCGCCGCTGCGTGCTGGGGCGCGAAACGGCGCTGCAGAAGTGCGAATGGCGTGCGGACGGGTGGCTGTATCTGGTGGGCGGCACGAATCTGCCGGCCTCCGAAGTGGACGTGCCGGGGACCTACGATCAGGCCGGGTTCGACGCCGAGCGGCGCTACGATTTCAAGGGCGAGCTGCCTATCGATTTTCAATGGTTGCGGACGCCGGAGCCGGAACGGATTTTCAGGCTCGAGGGCGGAAAGCTCATCCTGATCGGGCGAGAATCGATTGGCTCGTGGTTCGAACAGGCGCTGGTGGCACGGCGACAGACCCATTTCGATTTCGAGGCGGAGACCGAAGTGAGCTTCGAGCCGCGCGACGAGCGGGAAATGGCCGGGCTCACCGGGTATTATGGGCGGTACAATTTCCATTACCTGCACCTGACCGCCGATCCGGACGGACAGCGCGAGCTCAATATCTTTTCCTCGGTGGTGAGCCACCCGGACGGGAAGCTGACCTATTGGATCGATCCGGTGCCGGTTGGGGTGGGTCCGGTGCGCATGAAGATGCGGGTGGAGAACTCGGCGCTGCAGTATTTCTATGCGCAGGGGTCGGACGACTGGCAGAAAATCGGGCCCGAACTCGACGCCTCGATCCTGTCGGACGAATGCGGCGGCCATGCCGAGCATGGCAGCTTTACCGGCGCGTTCGTTGGGATGGCGGCGCAAGATCTCAATGGGACGGCGCGCGAAGCGGGCTTTTCCCATTTCGTCTATCGGCCGCTGTAAGGCACAGACGGGCGCCGGCGGTTTCACGTGAATCCGTCGGCGCCGCTATAGATCAGGCGGTCTTGAGTTCGACTTCGATATTGCCGCGCGTTGCGTGGGAATAGGGGCACACGATGTGGGCCCGATCCATCACGTCCTTGAGCGTTTCAGCATCGAGGCCGGGGGCCGAAGCGGTGAGGATGACCTTGAGGCCAAAGCCCTCTCCATCGTCGCGCTTGCCGAACCCGACCTGAGCATTGACAGTGGCTTCGGGCGGTAGCTTGACCTTGGCCTGGCCGGCGGCAAAGCGCATGGCGCCGAGAAAACAAGCCGAATAGCCGGTTGCAAAAAGCTGTTCAGGGTTGGTGCCATCGCCACCCGACCCCCCCATTTCCTTGGGCGTCGAGAGTTTCACATCGACTTTTCCATCGTCGGTTTTCGAGTGACCGTCTTCGCGGCCACCGCCGCTGGCCGTGGCGTGGGCGGTATAGAGGATTTCCATGATGCACTCCCATGAGTGGTGATTGTTTGGACTGGAGGGTGAATGCGTTCGGCCCGGTCGGGTTCGCCATTCATCGAAGTCGCGACCTTATGCGCAATTTATATTGTGCGCAATATAGTTTTGTGCGATATTTCTGTCATGAACGAGATCGATACGCCCATCCTCGCCCCAGAACAGCAGCTTTGCTTTGCGGTTTATGCCGCGGGACAGGCCTTTGCGCGGCTTTACCGGCCGCTGCTCGAGCCGCTGGGGCTGACTTATCCTCAATACCTGGCCATGCTGGTGCTGTGGGAGGGTGAGCCCATCTCGGTAACGGGAATCGGGCAAAGATTGGGACTGGATACGGGCACGTTGACCCCGCTGCTCAAGCGGCTGGAAAACGCGGGGCTGGTAAGGCGAACGCGCAGCACCACCGATGAACGTCGGGTCGTCGTGAGCCTGACCGACAGCGGGCGGGCGCTCAAGGCGCGGGCGCAGCCGATTCCCGAGGCGGTGGCGTGCGCCAGCGGGCGGGATTTGCCGGACGTTATCAAGCTTCGCGACGAGATCAATGCGCTGAGCAAGGCACTCGATGCGTCGCGGGCCTGCGGATAGGGCAGCAACAGCGCTCAGCCGCCCCGGCCCTCGCCGCAGGCTCTGGCGTTCGTCGCTCGAAAGATCCACTCGACCTTTTCGTCCGGCAAGGCCGAACCGCTCCTAACCCATATAGAGATTTTCCATGCGCTTTGTGTCGTCGGTGGCAAAGCGGTGATCGGCTTGCGGGTGGGCGCGCTGGCCACATTCCTGACGCGGGCAGATGCGGCACCCCACCCCGATGGGCACTGCGCCAGGGGCCGCTGAAAGGTCGATGCCATCGGCATAGATCATGGCCGAGGCCTGCGAGACATGACAGCCGAGCCCGATGGCGATGTGGCGGCGCGGGGCGTTGTAGGAATGGCCGCCCTTGGCGATGGCCTTTGCTATGCAGAAATAACGCTGACCGTCGGGCATCTGGCTCAGTTGAATATTGATCTGGCCGGGGTTGAGGAAGGCCGCATAGATGTTCCAGCGCGGGCAGGCGCCCGAATGGCGCGGAATGTGGATGCCCGAGAGCGAAAAGCGCTTGGAGATGTTGCCAGCGATGTCGGTGCGGACAAGATGGAGCGGGATGCCGCTCATCGACGGGCGCTGCAGGGTGGTCATGCGGTGGCAGACCTGCTCGAAACTGGCGCGGAAGCGGCGGGCCAGTCGTTCGATATCGTAACGGGTGTCGCGGCAGGCTCGAAAAAACGCTTCGTAGGGCATGATGAGCGCCGCGGCGGCATAGGATCCCAAAACGTTACGAGCCAGACCCACACTGTCGGGCTGGGGTAGGGTGCTGTTTTCAATCAGCTCGCGGATTTCCCCATCGGCGATCAATAGCGCGAGATGCTGGGCGAGGGCGAACAGTGCGGACTCGGGCTCGAGCGTGTCGGCGACAGCCAGCACGCGGCCGTTGTCCTCGAGGCGGCGCACCACGCCGTTGGGCAGAGAGGCCAAGCGCGCCTCGATGCCGAAGACGTTGAAGAGGTAAGCCTTGAGTCCGGCTTCAAAACTGTCCGATGCATTGTCGATATCGTGGCGCACGCGTTCGGCGGCGGTTTCGAGGGTTGGAAAATAATTGGCATTTTCCTGCAGGAAATCGGAAACCGCCTCGGTGACCACATTGTGGCCCGGGGCGAGCGTCTCTCCCGCCGCGTCGCTGGCTTTGGGCGCCTGAAGGTGCCGCAGCTGGTCGAAGAGTTTGAGAACGGCGCGGCCAACGGCGGGATGATGGGTGGCCAGATCGCGGATGTCGGTGTTGGTGAGGTCGGAATCGGCGAAAATATCGTCGCCGAACATTTCCATGAGATCGCCCGACAGCCTCGCATCGTCGCTTTCGGCCAATTCTCCCGCCTCAACCCCGAAATAACCCGCGACGCGGAACAGCAGCGGCACCGTGATGCGGCGCCGATTGTGCTCGATGAGGTTGAGATAGGACGCTGAAATCTCCAACGCCGCGGCCAGTTGGGCCTGGCTGACCGATTTCTGGCGCCGCAACCGCTTGATGCGGCCTCCGATCTGCAGATCGAGTTGGTTCATCGGTCCTTCTCCCTCTGTAAATCTTCACAGTCTTTACAAACTTGCCATCCCGGCTTTGCAAGGATTTACAGCTTAACATGCTGTTATTGCGTCTTTTCTTGCCTTTTTTACCTCGATTGTCAATTCTTTACTCCACCGGGCACGATGGTGTGCTCATCAGTAGGAGACAAGAGCCATGAGCGCTCATCAGACAATCGATACGGCCAGCGAAGATTTCATCACCATCATTGCGCCTTCGATGGCCGAGGTGATGGAGAGCTTCAGAAGCCAGGGGCTGGCCGAGCGGGACTATTCCATTGTCCACCGGGCCGGAAAGCACAGCTTTACGATGGCCGGCGGCGAGGCGCTGTTTGGCGGCACGCAGATGGTGGCCGCGACCTTTTCGCGGCGCGGCTGATCTCGTTTTCACCGCTTACGATTTCAAAAGGAGGAGTTCTCAATGCTCGACAAGTCACCCGACCCCCAGACCTTCGAGGCCCCCGAATGGGCGCCGGACCGCTGGAGGAACGTCGCGCGCGACTATACGCCCGACGATGTGGCCCGGCTCTCGGGCAGCCTGCCCATCCGGTATACGCTGGCCGAGAACGGGGCGCGACGGCTGTGGGAATTGCTCCACAGCGAGGATTTCGTGCCGACCCTTGGCACCTTTACCGGCAACCAGGCCGTCCAACAGGTGAAAGCTGGATTGAAGGCCATCTATCTTTCGGGCTGGCAGGTGGCGGCGGACGCCAATTCGTCGGGCAACATGTATCCCGACCAGTCGCTTTATCCCGTCGATTCGGTCCCCTCAGTGGTCAGGCGCATCAACAAGGCGCTGCAGCGGGCCGACCAGATCCAGACAATGGAGCGCTATGAGGACAAATCGGACGCCGACACGGATTATTTCGTGCCCATCATTGCCGACGCGGAAGCCGGGTTCGGCGGGGCGCTCAATGTGTTCGAGCTGATGAAGGCGATGATCGAGGCGGGGGCCGCGGCGGTTCATTTCGAGGACCAGTTGGCCAGCGAGAAGAAATGCGGCCATCTGGGCGGCAAGGTTCTGGTGCCGACCCGGACCTTTGTGCGCACCCTGAACGCCGCACGGCTGGCCGCCGACGTCATGGGCGTTCCCACGCTGATCATGGCGCGCACCGACGCTGAGGCGGCGCAGCTGATCACCTCAGATGTCGATGACTACGATGCGCCGTTCATTACAGGCGAGCGGACAGAAGAGGGGTTTTATCGGCTCAAGGGCGGGCTTGAAGCGGCGATTGCGCGCGGGCTGGCCTATGCGCCCTATGCGGATTTGATCTGGTGCGAGACCTCGACGCCAAATCTTGAGGACGCGAGGCGGTTTGCCGAAGCGATCCGCAAGGAACATCCCGACCAGATGCTGGCTTACAATTGCTCGCCCTCGTTCAACTGGGCGAAATATATGGGCGAGGCGGATATGGCGGCGTTCCAGCGCGAGCTGGGGGCGATGGGGTATAAGTACCAGTTCATCACCCTGGCCGGATATCACAACCTTTCGCTCACCACGTTCAATCTGGCGCGCGGATACAAGGACCGAGGCATGGCTGCCTATTCCGAACTGCAGCAGGCCGAGTTTGCCGCCGAAAAGGACGGATTTACGGCCACGCGGCACCAGCGCGAAGTGGGCACAAGCTATTTCGATGCTGTGGCAACCGCAGTGAGCGGCGGGTCAAGCTCGACAACCGCCATGGCGGGTTCGACCGAGACGGCCCAGTTTCACTGAGGTCAAGGCCGAAGATAGCCGGACCAATTTATCCCCCGCTTTTTGATTCACGTGAAGCAATCGAATTCTGCTTCACGTGAATCAGCCTATTCGAGCAAGGCCGCCAGTTCGGCGTAAGACAGCGCGCCGACGACAATGCCGGCCAGCACCAGCCCATGCATGACCGCAATCGCGCCCGTGGTCAGGGCGAAGCCGGGCTTTGCGGTCTTGTGTCGGAAGACCTGCTGGGCGAGCAGCCCGCCGATGATGCCGAAAACGGCATCGAGGCCGTGCAATCCTGCCTCGCTGATCCGCCATCGACCGGCAATGGCGGCCCGTTTGTCCATCCAGTAGGCGAGCCAGGACGTGCCGCCCATTATGGCGTAGGGCGCGATCAGCCAGAAGGGCGCCCTGTCCAGGATGATGGACGCAAAGACCAGCACGAGAAGGCCGACAGCGGCCCAGACACGATAATCGTCGCGATCGAAATGGGACGGGCGAGCGGGCCGTTGCTGTTTTTTGATGCCCTCGAGCCACGCCTCGCGTGCCGCCGGCTTGCCATCGCGTCCCGTGCCGGGCGAAAAGGTGAGACGCTCACCCCTTTGCGGTCGGCGGCCGGTTTCAAAGGCCGAAATATGCACGAAAATCTTCGCCCTCGGGCCATCGGGCTTGATAAAGCCAAAGCCCCGGTCGTCGTCCCATTCGATCAGCGTGCCCTTTTCCATGTCCAACTTTCCTCGCCGCCTAACCGTAAGGAGAGCCGGTGAGGCCTTAAGATTTGATTGTCATGGCGCGGGCGGCGGCGACCGCCGGGAGGGACAGAACGGCACAAAGGGCGAAGGTGATGACCAAGGCGGCGGTCAATTGCTGGGTGGTTTGGGCCAAGGCGATGCCGGCGGTGTTGGCGATGAGGCCGGCGATGGCCGCTCCGATGCCATAGCCCGCTGACTGGATGGTGGGCAAAAGGGCCGAGGCCCTGTCGCGTTCGCCGGGGCGGGCGGCTTCCATGATGGTTTGGCTGGTATAGGCCCATGAAGTGCCATAGGCCGCACCGATCAGGATCTGAGCCAGGATGACAAGTGGGAGCTGGCCGATAGCAAAGGCGATGGCGAGCAGCGCGAGACCGGCAACGAGCAGGACAGGGCCGAGGCGAATGAGGCCGGGACGAGCAGTTTCGGACACGTTGGCGACAAGGATGGCCGTGGTTGACCAGGTGATCGCCATGGCCGCGCCGATGACACCGGCGAGGGTCGGGCCGAAGCCGAAAATGTTTTGCAGCGCATAGACCAGGAACACCGCCGCGCCGGCCTGGGCCAGGGGCATGAGCAGAATGACCCAGAGACCAGCGCCCACAACGTCATTAAAGCGGAAGGCATGGGTTGGGAACAGCGGGGTGGTGGCGGTACGATCGCGGCCGATGACGGCGAAAAGCGTTGCGCCGGCGATGAGAAGACACAGGGCGGTGAGAAGCGGCGAATCGAGCAGGCCGCCAACCGAGACGGCCATGATGGCGGCGCCGATCAGCAGCAGCCGGACGATGGGCAAGCGGCCGGAAGATTTTTCGCGCAGGCCAGGTGGCACGATCGTGAGAACGAGGCCGATAAAAATGGCTCCGATGGGCAGATTGGCGGCGAAGGCGGCGCGCCAGGAGAGGGTTTCGGTCAAGGCGCCCGAGAGCACCGGCCCACCAAAGGCGGCCAGCGCCCAGACCACCGATTCGGCGCCGAACACCTTTGGCACCAGGGCAGAGGGAAAGAGTTCGGGGATCAGCGCGTAGCATATGGCCGCGACGATACCTTCGCCCAGCCCCTGAAGGGCGCGGCCGACAAGCAGTTCGGGCATGGAGCCGGCGATTGCGGCGAGGAGCGAGCCAACAAGGAAAACCGAGGCGGCGGCGAGGAGCGCCATGCGGGCGCCCAGCCGCGCCTTGAGCAGTGCGCCGCCGGCCCCGCCCATAATGGCAAACACGAGAAAGACCGTTGTGGCCCAGGACAATAGCGCCACGCCGCCCAGCTCATCGACAGCGGTGGGCAGGGCGGTGGAGACCAGAAAGCCGTTAAAGGCCAGGAGCGCGACGCCGAGGCACAGGGTGATCGTGGCGCCGAGATAGCGCGGGGAGACGATGGCGGACCATCCGGAAGCGGTGTTGGACATGGCAGAACTCATTTAAACAAGCACTTTCTTGGTAAATTGAGTTCGAGGGGCTGTCTAGCGGAAAAGCGAGGGGCTTTTTAGGGCCGCCGATTTGGTATAGTCAGGCGCACGAACCATATGGGTTTACCAATCGCCTTCATCTTCCCGGAGATCTGCCCCAGTGAGCCTTGAGTCCACCGGCTATAAAAGCCGCCGTACCTTCGCGATCATTTCGCATCCGGACGCCGGCAAGACGACGCTGACCGAAAAACTGCTGCTCAATTCCGGCGCCATCCATCTGGCGGGCGAGGTGAAAGAGCGCGGCGAGCGGCGGCGGACGCGTTCGGACTGGATGGAGATCGAGCAGAAGCGCGGCATTTCGATCACTTCGAGCGTGATGACGTTCGAACATGACGGGCTGACGCTGAACCTGCTCGATACGCCGGGCCACGCGGACTTTTCCGAAGACACCTATCGCACGCTGACGGCGGTGGATTCGGCGATCATGGTGATCGACGCGGCCAAGGGCATCGAGGCGCAGACGCGTAAACTGTTCGAAGTGTGCCGGCTGCGCGACATCCCGATCATCACCTTCGTCAACAAGATTGACCGGGAAGCGCGCGATACGCTGGAAATCCTCGACGAGATCATGGAGACCCTGGCGCTCGACACCGCGCCGATGATGTGGCCGGTGGGCGCTGGCGTCGACTTTAACGGGCTTATCGATCTCGAGCACGGGCGGTTCATTTCGACCGAGGGCAGGCCGGAGGCGGAGGCGCCGGGAATCGAGGCATTGGCGGGGCGGTTTGCCGATACGCAGAACCAGCAGATTGCCGCCTCGATGGAGGGGCTTGAACTGGCCAACGGATCGCTGCCCAAATTTGACCAGACCGCGTTCGAGGAGGGCACGCTGACCCCGGTCTATTTCGGCTCGGCGCTCAAATCGATCGGCGTGCGCGAACTGCTCGAAGCGGTGTGCCGGTTTGCGCCCGAGCCGCGCACCCAGCCAGCCCGACCCGAACCGGTTGACCCGTCCATGGCGGCGTGCACGGGGTTCGTGTTCAAGGTTCAGGCCAATATGGACCCCAACCACCGCGACCGCGTGGCCTTCGTGCGCGTGGCTTCGGGGACGCTCAAGCGCGGCATGCGTCTGAAAAACGTACGCACGGGCAAGGATTTGAAAGTCGCCAACCCGATGTTCTTTTTCGCGCGCGAGCGCGAGCTGGCCGATGAGGCGGTGGCAGGGGACGTCGTGGGTATTCCCAATCACGGCACGCTCTCGGTCGGCGATACATTGACCGATGGGCCCGACGTGACGGTCACCGGCATTCCCAATTTCGCGCCCGAACTGCTGCGCCGCGTGCATCTTTCCGATGCTTCGAAAACCAAGCAGCTGGCCAAGGCGCTCAACGATCTGGCCGAAGAGGGCGTGGTGCAGGTGTTCAAGCCGACCTTGGGCTCGGGGTATTATGTGGGCGCTGTGGGGCCGCTGCAGCTTGAAGTGCTGACCAGCCGCGCGGCGGCGGAATATTCGGTGCCGATCCGGATCGAGCCGGCGCAATATGTGACGGCGCGCTGGGTCAAGGTCAACGACAAGGCACAGTTCGACAAGTTCGCGGCGCTGCATCGATTGAACATCGCCGAGGACCGTTATGGCGATCCGGTGTTTCTGGCTCCCAGCCAGTGGGAAATCGACCGGTGTGCAAAGGACTTTCCTCTGCTCGATTTCATGGCCACCAAGGATCGCGGGCTGGCGGCTTAAGTTGTATGGACAGTTAGGCGATGGCGGCCTGCAAACCGCAGCTTTCTGCGCTTCCGGTGCTCACGTACTGAAAGTACGCTCCGCTCCGGTTCTCGAAAACCACGGTTGTCGGCTCGCCCTGACCTAACTCTCCACACGACTCATTCATCCCCGAATCCCAGATCGGCTTCAGTCCAGCCGAACGCCGCCAATTCCCCGGCGCGGAATTTTGCGTCGTCGGAGACGATGAATTCGTCGAGTTGGGGCGGGGCGAGGGGCGTTCCGGCCAGCATGGCGTGGACCTGGCCGCGATGGTGGGTCTGGTGGGCGAAGAGGTGGTTGAGCACATCGTCGCAGCGTTCGGTCTGGATGCGGGACTGGCGGTGGATGGCGATGGGACGGGCGAGATCGGCAATTGCTAGCGCGTCGCAGAACGCGACAAGTTTTTCATCGCTCTGGCGCTGGGCAGCATAAAGCGCACGGGCCGTATCGAAGGGTTCTTCGTTTTCCCATGCCCATGGACCAAGCGTTCCGCCTTCAAGCGCGTCGATATAGAACCAATCGATGACAAGGATGTGGTTGAGCGTTGCCCTAAGGGAAGGGAAAAAGCTCACGCGTCTTGCCGTAAACTCGAACTGGTCGAGCCCGATGACGGCCTGCGCCAGGCGATGATTGGCGAGGGCGTTGTTGCGGGCGAGCTTTGTGAGCATGCGCAGGGCGGGGTCGATCATGGCGTCTTGACCATGACGCGCGCCATGCCGATCGAGGCGGGCATAACGGGCTGAAAACCGAATTTTCCATAGAGATGGCGCGCGTCGCCATCGGCGATCAGCGAAACATAGGCCTTTTCGGGCGCTTCGCGCTCGAGCCAATCGATCAGCGCGGCCATGATAGCCTTGCCCAAGCCCTTGCCCTGATGGGTGGGATCGACCGCGATGTCGGTGATCTGGTAGGCGGTGCCGCCATCGCCGATGATGCGGCCCATGCCGACGACGTGGCCCTCATGGACAACCAGCACGGCGAAAAGCGAATTGGGAAGGCCCTTTTCCATGCCATCCCGGCTGCGGGGCGACAGGCCCGATATGGCGCGCAGTCGGGCAAAGGTTTCGATATCGGGTATCCGCGCGACAATCTTGTAGTCCATATCAGGCATTGGCCATGTTGATACGATAGCTCAGGGCCTCGGCGATGTGGGGGCGCGAGACGGTTTCGCTGCCGGCAAGATCGGCCAGTGTGCGGGCCACTTTGAGCACCCGGTGATAGGCGCGGGCAGAGAGGTTGAACGTTTCCGCGGCCTTGAGCAGGAGGTCGCGGCTTTCGGCGTCGGGCGCAACGATCTGTTCGATGGCGCTCGAAGGGGCGGCGGAATTGGTGTGGACGCCCGAAAGGTCCAGTTCGGCATAGCGGCGGCGCTGGATATCGCGGGCCGTGGCCACGCGCTGGGCAACTACGACGCTGGGCTCGCCCGGTTTGGAGCCGATCATGTCCGTTGCCGACACCGCGGGCACATCGATGCGGATGTCAATGCGATCAAGGAACGGCCCGGACACGCGGCCCTGGTAATCGGCCGCGCATTTTTCGCCGCGCCGGCAGGTGTGGCCCGGCGTTCCCGCCATGCCGCATTTGCACGGGTTCATGGCGGCGACCAGCTGGAAGCGCGAGGGGTAGGTGACGCGCGCATTGGCGCGCGCGATGACCGTTTCGCCCGATTCGAGCGGCTGACGCAGGCTGTCGAGCGCCTGAGCCTGGAATTCGGGCAGCTCATCGAGAAACAAAACCCCATTGTGGGCAAGCGAGGCCTCGCCGGGGCGCACCCGCAAGCCGCCGCCGACCAGCGCGGCCATGGAGGCCGAATGATGGGGGGCGCGGAAGGGGCGATGGTCGGAAATCTGTCCGCCCTTCAACTCCCCGGCAATCGAGGCAATCATCGACACATCGAGCAGTTCGCGCGGATTGAGCGGGGGGAGGATGGAGGGCAAGCGCTGGGCCAGCATGGATTTCCCCGCGCCGGGTGGGCCGACCATCAGGAAATTGTGCCCGCCGGCGGCGGCGACTTCGAGAGCGCGGCGCGCCACCTCCTCGCCACGAATATCGGCGAGATCGGGGCCGGTGGCATTGGACAAGGCGCGGATGGGCTGGGGCCGGGCCGCCATCTGCCGTCCTGCCAGATGATTGACCAGCGCAAAAAGAGTGTCGATGGCGACGATATCGATATTTTCGCCGGCCCAGGCGGCTTCCGCGCCGCAGGCGGCCGGGCAAATGATGCCCAGATCGCGCGCATTGGCGGCAATGGCGGCGGGAAGGATGCCCGTGACCGGCGAAACGCTTCCATCGAGCGCCAATTCGCCCAGCACCATGAAGCGCTCCAGCATATCGCCGGGGATGGCGCCCATGGCAGCCATCAGCCCCAAAGCAATGGGCAGATCGTAATGACTGCCCTCCTTGGGCAGATCGGCCGGGGCGAGATTGACCGAAATATGCTTGGCCGGTAGCGCCAGACCCGAGGCGATCAGCGCGGCGCGCACCCGCTCGCGGCTTTCGCCCACCGCCTTGTCGGGCAGACCCACGATATTGAACCGGGGCAGGCCGGGCGAAATCTGCACCTGCACATCGACCGGCACGGCTTCGATGCCCAGAAAGGCTACTGTGGTGATCCGCGTTGCCATGCCGTCCCCTTGCATGGATGAAAGTGACCCTGAAGCTAGCAAGAAACAAAAGCAAGAACAAGAACGTTTAGCGAACATGCGTTGACCGCATGGGCGATCACCAAGCTGTGCACGGCGCACAACGGAACGGATGAGTGACGGCGGCATTGGTATGGCGAACTGACCGGGTCGATAGCCGCGCCATGTGGCTCCAGTCCCGGCCTATTATCAACAAGCAGATCGACGCGAACGAGGGCGCGGCCGATGGGCCGCTGCCTTGTTTTTCGTTCAGGCGGCGATTTGAGATTTTTGGAGACCACACGATGTTACAGAGAAAGGACGCCCCGCTCATCCTTGTCGTCGAAGACGAGCCTCTGGTTCGTCTCGATATCACGCTGGCCATGGTCGATGCCGGATTTTCCGTGATCGAGGTGCCCGACGCCGAACAGGCTCTCGAACTGCTCGAGACGCGCGGTTCGATCGGGCTGGTGTTTACCGATGTCGAATTGGCCGGTGCGCTCAGCGGGTTCGATCTGGCCAACGCTGTCAAGGAACGCTGGCCACACATTCCGGTGCTGGTGACGTCGGGCCGCGCTGCCCCGCGTGCCGATATCGCCGACAGTTTCATTGCCAAACCCTACGACACCAGCGCGGTCATTTCCCAAGCACGGGCACTGGCCGCCTGATCCACAGGCTGCATGGCCGGATAGAAAAATCTGTGCCCCGGAGGCCACGCTTCCGGGGCTTTCGGTTTTGTTAACCAGGCTTGTGAGGGGAGCGTTAAGGAGAATTGGGTCAATACAATTTGAGATAGATTTTCCCAAATTGCCGAGTTTTCCGCTCCATGCCCCTGCCGCGTTTTTTCCGCTCGCCCAAGCTGACCAAGACGATCCTGCCGCTTGCGGCCGGTCTCGCCCTCGTCGGGGTGCTGGCCGCCTGCGGGGCCAATTACTATCCCGCCAAGGGCGACAACAAGCCCCATCCGGGCGTGGCGCGCGCCCATTCGCTGCCCATCCACGGCATCGATGTATCGCGCCACCAAGGCAATATCGACTGGCGGGCCGTGGCGCAGGCGGGAACGCGCTTTGCCTATATCAAGGCCACCGATGGC